>Ga0182741_1001518_pt1 | contig 29919 bp, 31 predicted proteins | sample eDN5th37CBELigOP_FD_128874 | JGI IMG/M metagenome (GOLD analysis project Ga0182741, IMG submission 128874) | Enriched Organic Plus compost microbial communities from Emeryville, California, USA - eDNA 5th pass 37_C BE-Lig OP (version 2) (version 2) ... | reverse complement strand
GCGGCAGGTACGCCGGGCGCGGCAGGCACGCCGGGTGCGGCAGGTACGCCGGGTGCGGCAGGCGCTCCGGGCGCAGCAGGTGCTCCGGGCGCGACCGGTTCCACGAACACTGCCGGCGCTTCGGCGGCCAACGGCGGCGACACCGCCGCACCCAGCGACGCAAAGCCTGATGCGGCAGCTCGTTCGATGCCGGGCTGGCTGGCGGACAACCTGCTGGTGGTCGTGACCGCCGTGCTGGCCTTGCTGGTGCTGATCGTCGCCTGGCTGCTGCGCCGCGCCGGGGCCCGCCGGGCCGACGAAGACGAGGCCTCGTACGGCTACGGCGAGCCCGCGCTGGACACGGCCGCGCTCAATCGCAAGCTGGACGGCATCAACCTGGACCTGGACCAGCCGCCCACCGACGAGCCGCGCCCGGGCGGGCCGCGCGCCTGACCTGCATGCCTCGCATGGCTCTGGGGCTGGCGTACGACGGCTCCCCCTGGCAAGGCTGGCAGACGCAGCCGCACCGGCAGACGGTGCAGGACACCCTGGAAGCGGCGTTGGGCCGCTTCGCCGGGATCGATGGCAGCGTGCCCACGATCTGCGCCGGTCGCACCGATACCGGCGTGCACGCCGCGATGCAGGTCGTGCACCTGGATACGCCCTTGCAGCGGCGCGCCGAATCCTGGGTGCGCGGCGTCAACGCGTTCCTGCCGCCCAGCATCGCGGTGCAATGGGCGCAGCCGGTATCCGACGACTTCCATGCACGCTTCTCGGCGCGTTCGCGCACCTACCTTTACTTGCTGTGGCGCGGGCGCGTGCGTCCGCCGCTGTGGGCCGGCCGGGCCGGCTGGTGCTTCCAGCCGCTGGATGTGAACGCCATGCGGCAGGCCGCCGCGGCCTTGCTGGGCGAGCACGATTTTTCCAGTTTCCGGTCGTCGCAATGCCAGGCCCGCCATCCCGTGCGCACGCTGCACCGGCTGGATATCGACGAACGCGGCCCGTTCCTGGTGTTCACCCTGCGCGCCAACGCCTTCCTGCACCACATGGTGCGCAACCTGATCGGCGCCTTGCTGCAGGTGGGGCAGGGGCGCCAGCCGGTGCAATGGATGCCGGCCTTGCTGGCCGCGCGCGACCGCCGGTTGGCCGCGCCCACCTTTTCCCCCGACGGCCTGTACCTGTCCGCCATCGAATATCCACCTGAATTCCAGCTGAACGAAACCGACGGCGGGCCGTTGCTGCTGTCGCCTTTTACATTTGCTTAAGGGTAATCAGCAGGAGGGCAGCGATCGGGAATCCCTATATGATTGCGAACGAAAAAACGGCAGCCTCCACACGAGCTGCCGTTTTCGCGGCCGTTTTACACGAACGGCGCGCGCGCATCGCTTTCCAACCAGGAGACTCCCGTAATGCAACGTCGTTCGTTCCTCAAAAAGGCTACTCTGGGCGCCGCAGCCGGCGGCGCCGCCCTCGCCGCGCCGGTTCTGGCGCAAGAATCCCCCACGCTGAACTGGCGCCTGGCCTCCAGCTTCCCGCGCAGTGCCGACGCCATCTACACGGGCGGGGAAAACCTGGCCAAATACGTCGCCGAGGCCACGGACGGCAAGTTCAACATCCGCGCGTTTCCCGCCGGCGAAATCGTGCCTGCCCTGCAAGTGCTCGATGCCGTGCAGAACAACACTATCGAATGCGGCCACACCGCTTCGTACTATTACTTCGGCAAAGACCCCGCGCTGTGCTTCGACGGCGCCGTGCCCTTCGGCCTGAACACCCGCCAGATGAACGCCTGGATGCGTCACGGCAACGGCCTGAAGCTGACGCGCGAACTGTTCCAGAAGCACAACATCGTCAATTTCCCCTGCGGCTACACCGGCACGCAGATGGGCGGCTGGTTCCGCAATGAAATCAAGACGGTCGACGACCTGAAGGGCCTGAAGTTCCGCGCCAGCGCCTTTGCCGGCGCGGTGCTGTCGCGCCTGGGCGTGGTGCCGCAACAGATCGCCGGCGGCGATATCTACCCGTCGCTCGAGAAGGGCACCATCGACGCGGCCGAATGGATCGGCCCGTACGACGACGAAAAGCTGGGCTTCCACAAGGTTGCCAAGAATTACTATTTCCCCGGCTGGTGGGAAGGCACGCTACAGGTGTCGCTGTATGTGAACCAGGACGTCTACAACAAGCTGCCCAAGCATTACCAGGCCGCCCTGTCGCAGGCCGCCGCCGCCGCCACGGCCGACATGATCGCCAAGTACGACGCCGAGAACCCGGCCGCCCTGCGCCGCCTGGTGTCCCAGGGCGCCCAGCTCAAGGCGTTCCCCAAGGCCGTCATGGATGCCTGCTACGCCGAGGCCACCAAGGTGTACGAGGAATTCTCGGCCAAGGACCCGATGTTCAAGAAGATCTACGAAGACATGGTGGCCTTCCGCGACAACGAAATCCCATGGTTCCGCGTGGCCGAAGGCAGTTTCGACGGCTTCATGGGCACTGTCAGCCGCCGCAAGTAGGGCGCGCAGCCCGGGCGGGCGCGGGGCGGGGTCGGCTCGCCGATATAAAATCGACCGATTCAGCCCCGCGCGCCGCCCGCCACAAGCCGGCCCCGCGCGGTGCCGCATGCCGACGGCAGCCGACGGCCACCCCGGAGAACCCAGCATGCCCATGTCCCGCGCCATACCGGGCGCGCGGCGAATTTCCATCTAGGTCATTATTTCCATCATGAAAGCATTACTCGCGTTATCGCGCGCCATCGACGCGCTGAACTTGCGGGTCGGCCAAGCCGTGACGTGGATCACGCTGCTGGTGGTGCTGGTCAGCGCCGGCAACGCCGTGGTTCGCAAAGTGTTCGAGACCAGCTCGAACGCATGGCTGGAACTGCAGTGGTACATGTTCGGTGCCATGTTCCTGCTGACGGCCGGCTATACCCTGCTCAAGAACGAACACGTCCGCGTCGACATCCTGTCCTCGCGCCTGTCCAAGCGCACGCAGATCTACATCGAGATCTTCGGCGTGCTGTTTTTCCTGCTGCCGGCCGCCATCCTGATCATGTACCTGTCGTGGCCGATGTTCATGGACTCGTACATTTCCAACGAGCAATCGTCCAACTCGGGCGGGCTGGTGCGCTGGCCCGTCAAGCTGCTGATCCCGGTAGGCTTCGCGCTGCTGGTCCTGGCGGGCATCTCGCGGCTGATCAAGTGCGTGGGGTACCTGTGCGGCCAGGCGCCCGATCCGCTGGCGCGCGCCGAAGGCAAGAGCGCCGAGGAACAACTGGCCGAAGAGATTGCCCGTGAAGCGCAGGCGCGCGAAGCGGCCCAGCAACAACAAGACAAGGGTCGCTGATCATGGAGTTCTTTATCGCGAATCTGGCGCCGATCATGTTCGGCACGCTGGTGGTGTTCCTGCTGCTGGGCTTTCCGGTGGCGTTTGCGCTGGCCGCCAACGGCATCCTGTACGGCCTGGTCGGCATGGAACTGGGCATGTTCAATGCCTCGCTGTTCCAGGCGCTGCCGCAGCGGGTGTTCGGCATCGTGGCCAACGACACGCTGCTGGCCGTGCCATTCTTCACCCTGATGGGGCTGGTGCTCGAACGATCCGGCATGGCCGAAGACCTGCTCGAAACCATCGGCCAGGTGTTCGGGCCGCTGCGCGGCGGCCTGGCCATTGCCGTGGTGGTAGTGGGCGCCATGCTGGCCGCCACCACCGGCGTGGTGTCGGCGTCGGTGATCTCGATGGGCCTGATCTCGCTGCCCATCATGCTGCGCTACGGCTATGACCGAAGGCTGGCCTCCGGCGTGATCGCGGCATCGGGCACGCTGTCGCAGATCATCCCGCCGTCGCTGGTGCTGATCATCCTGGCCGACCAGCTGGGCCGCTCGATCGGCGACATGTACCGTGCGGCGATGATTCCCGGCTTCCTGCTGGCGGGCTCCTACATTCTGTACATCGTGCTGATGTCGATCATCAAGCCGGCCTCGGCGCCGGCGCTGCCCGAAGAAGCGCGCTCGTTCCGCGAGCCCAACGGTTCGCGCGGCGGCCGTTCGCTGCTGGTGCTGATGCTGATCTCGGCGGCCTCGGCCTACCTGATCACCCAATGGATCGAGAAGGCCGACGCGCCGGTCGACGAAAAAGTCGTGCTCAGCCTGCTGCTGTGGGGCCTGACCGCGTTCGTGATCGCCATCGTCAACAAGGTGTTCCGCCTGAAGATGCTTTCGACGCTGGCCGAGCGGGTCACGTTCGTGATGATCCCGCCGCTGTTCCTGATCTTCCTGGTGCTGGGCACGATCTTCATCGGCGTGGCCACGCCCACCGAAGGCGGCGCCATGGGCGCGGTCGGCGCCATCGTGATGGCCCTGATCCGCCGCCGGCTGACGCTGGACCTGCTGCGCCAGGCCATGGACACCACCACCAAGCTGTCGTGCTTCGTGGTGTTCATCCTGGTGGGTTCGACGGTGTTCGGCCTGACCTTCCGCGGCGTCAGCGGCGACCTGTGGGTCGAGCACCTGCTGACCAGCGTGCCGGGGGGGCAATGGGGCTTCCTGATCGTGGTCAGCCTGCTGACTTTCGTGCTGGCGTTCTTCCTGGACTTCTTCGAGCTGGCGTTCATCATCGTGCCGCTGCTGGGCCCCGTGGCCGACAAGATGGGTATCGACCTGATCTGGTTCGGGATCATCCTGGCGGTGAACATGCAGACCTCGTTCATGCATCCGCCGTTCGGCTTCGCGCTGTTCTACCTGCGCTCGGTCGCGCCCAAGGACGCCTACCGCGACAAGATCACCGGCCAGCGCATCGAGCCGGTGACCACCGGGCAGATATACTGGGGCTCGGTGCCGTTCATCGTGATCCAGCTGGTGATGGTGGCGGCGGTCATGCTCTTCCCGGGCATGGTCATGCACTACAAGTCGGGCGCGTCCACGGTCGATCCCAGCACGATCAAGATCGAGATCGAGACCACCTACGGCACCAGTATCTACGGAAGCGAATCGGCCGACCCGGCCGCGGCATTCAAATAGCATCATGCGTACTCGCGTCAAGATCTGCGGGCTGACCCGCGAAGCAGACATCGCCTCGGCCGTGCAGGCCGGGGCGGACGCGATCGGCTTCGTGTTCTACCCGGGCAGCAAGCGCTACGTGGCGCCCGCGCAGGCGGGGCTGCTGCGCCGCGCCGTGCCGGCGTTCGTCGATGTGGTGGCGTTGTTCGTCAACCCCGATCCGGCCGATGTCCAGGCCGTGCTGGACCAGGTCGGCCCCGACCTGCTGCAGTTCCACGGCGACGAATCCCCCCACGACTGCGCCCGCTACGGCACGCGCTTCCTGCGGGCCTTTCGCGCCGGCGCGCCCGGGCTGGACACCGCCGACACGCTGGCGGCCGCCTGCCGCGCCTATGGCCAGGCATCCGGCTGGCTGTTCGACAGCTACAGCGCCGGCTACGGCGGCAGCGGGCAGGCGTTCGACCACACCTTGCTGGCGGGGGTGCGGGCCGATGCGCAGGCACGGCCCATCGTCCTGTCGGGCGGGCTGACGGCGGCCAGCGTCGGGCCGGCCATCGAAGCCATCCGCCCCTGGGCGGTGGACGTCAGCAGCGGCGTGGAAAGCGCCCCCGGCCAGAAATCGCCGGACAAGATCCGCGCCCTGATCGACGCCGTGCGCCAAGCCGACGACCGCTTGCGGACCCTATAAAAGCCCGATATAATCTTTCTTCTTTGCAGGCGGTTAGCTCAGATGGTTAGAGCGCTACGTTGACATCGTAGAGGTCGTTGGTTCGATTCCAATACCGCCTACCAGAACATTTGCAGGCAGTGCCCGGCACTGCCAAGAAAGCCGCCCAAGTCGCCGACCTGGCGGCTTTTTGTTTGGGTGGCTTTTTGGACGGCGCGCATTGCCCCAAGGTAGCGGTTAATGCTTGCCTCGCAGCATGCTGTCGCGCGCCTGTTCGGCCCGCGAGGCGCCAATCGCCGTTTCCACCTGCTTGACCTCTTCGGGCGGGGGCAGCACGGCGGGCAGGCCCAGCGCCTCGATCCATAGTTCGCGAGTCCAGCCCTGGGTGTGGTACAGGTGGTGGTCTTCGTCTTTTTCCACCGCCTTGAACGCCTGCTGCAGAACCTTGGCCTGCGTGCCGTTGGTTTTCTCGGCCAGCAGCCCGATCAGTTCCCAATTCTGGTGATCTTTCGTCTCGGCCAGCACCACGCATTCCGCCGCCACGATCTGCGCCGCCGCGGGGTCGCCCTGGGCCTTGGCCAGCTCGATCGCCTTGACCAGCGACTGGCCATGGTGTTTCACAATTCCGCGCGACGGGACGCTCGCCTGCGGGTCGAGTCCTAATTGTTCAAAGACAGTCAGCAACACCTGGCGATGGGTCGTGGTTTCTTCCAGATAGCCTTCCCACTCTTTCTTCAGGTCGTCATTGATGGCACAGCCGATCGCCGCCTGATAGACCTGGATGCCTCCCATCTCTGTCTCTAGCGCCTGATAGAGCAGGTCGTGGATCTGCGACTGGTTGCCGGTGTGGTTCTTGGCCATGGGGTTCTCCGTAAGGTGGATGCCAATGCCTCTCGATGTATCCCGCGAGGCAGCCCCCCGTCCAGCAATCCGCGTGCCCGGCGCTTTTCGCATCCGCAGCGGGCTGGTGCGCAACCCATGGTTCCCTGCGTGCGCAGGAAGGAATGCTGGGCGCGGCGATGCTCGGCATCGCCGGCCATCTTCTGTTCAGCCGCGAACCCGCGCGTTGAGCATCGGGGCCGGACAGGAGTCCGCCCCGGGCCGCAGTAATTCATCGATGGCCAGGCGCAGGCCATGGCGCTGGTATTGTTCGGCCACATGCTGCAGCTGGCTGGCTTGCAGCCCGAATTCCTGCAGCGACCGGCATAGCCGGCGCATGTCGGCCTGGGCCGCGCGCGTGCCCGACGCCACGCGGCGGCTGATTTCCAGGTCCACGAAGGCCACGTCTTCGCCAGCCCCTTCCGTGCGGATGAAGATCTCCTTGGGATACAGGTGACCGTGCTTCCTGCGGTGCAGGTGCAGCGGCAGGATGGCCTCGACGATCCTGCCCAGCAAGTGTTGCAGGTCCCGGGCGCCCCATCGGCCCGATTCCAGGCCGGCTTGCAGGCTGATATGGCCCGCCAGCGCTTGCGTGACCAGCAGCGCTTCCCAGCCCTGATCCGAGCGCCGCATGTCGAAACAGACGACCGTGGGCGTGGCAACGCCCAGCCGCTTGCAGACATGCAGGTTGCGCCATTCCCGATGCAGGGTCGGGCGCCCCAGCGGGTAGCGCAGCGAGCGGTACAGATGGTTCGTCTGGCGCTTGACGTAGTAGACGCCGCTGCCCAGTGCCAGCCGCTGCACGCCGCTTTCCCCGCCGCGCCGGACGTTGATCGGCTCCACCCAGGTGCCCTGGGCATTCCACCAAAAATTGGGTGGAATTGTTAATTCATGTTTAGTTTCGTTTTGTTTCATCGACCGATCATAGCTAAAACCGGACGAGTCTTATGTTTCCTCTGTATTAAGGTTTGGAAAGGTGTCTGAAAGACGCGACAGTGGTTGGAAGCAAGGAGGCTTGCCCCGGTGCCTGGCTACCTGGCCCGCAGTCGCTGCAGCAGGATGTGCTCGAGTTCCAGCAGGCCCTGCCTGACCGGAGCATAAGCGACGCCGACCCGTACCGGGTCGCGGGCCCGCAGCGCGTCCGTCAGGGCGTCGAAGGCCCGCAGCATGTCGGCGGTACCCAGAAAACAGGCCGTTCCCTTGGCGCGGTGCGTCAGTTGCCGGGCCAGGAGATAGTCGCCCGCCTCGATGGCGCTGCCCATGCCGGACAGGTCGGCGTGCACCTGGGCCAGGGCTTCTTGCAGCATGGCGCTGCGCCCCGCGGCGTCGGGGTACAGGGGCAGCAGGGTGTCGATGTGGGGCATGGCGGTCAAGGCCCGGCCTTATGGGCGAATTTCTCGTTCAGGTACAGGGCCAGCGCCAGGTCGTCGGACAGGCCCAGCTTTTTCATCGAGCGCCGCTTGTGGGTGCTGATGGTTTTCTTGCTGCGCAGCAGCCGCGCCGCCACCTGGGTAACCGACAGGCCCTGGGCGATCTGGCGCAGTACTTCGATTTCGGCCGTGGTCAGGCGGGTGTCGGGGTGGCGCGGCGGTGTGGTGCGCAGGGCGCCGTCCGCATAGGTGATGAAGCCGCGGCGGCGGTGGGCGCGCGCCGCGCGGATGACCTCGACCAGGGTCGGCAGGGAAGCCGATTTGGGCAGGTACCCCGTGGCGCCGGCGCGAAAGGCCGCGTATTCGGTTTCCGCCGGCGTGCCGGCCGAAAAGGTGATGACGGCCATGTCGGGGTGGCGGCGCCGCAGGCAGCGGATGAAATCCATGCCGTCCCAGGGCTGCCTGGGCAGGTAGAAATCCACGATGGCGATGTCGCAGGGTTGGCGCTTCAGCCCCTGCAGCAAGCCTTCGGAAGTGGTTTCGACGTGCACGATGTCGAAGTCGGGCTGCGAACGCAGGTACGCGGCCACCCCCAGCGTGATGACGGGATGGTCGTCCAGGATGGCGATGCGCAGGCGGTGCTGGTCGGATCCGGACAGCAGCATGTAGCGCCGCCCTGTGACCTGGGGTGCGGCGGAGGGATCGGTGGGCGGGGAATCCGGGAAACCCGGAGAAGCAGGCGTGGTCATGGCGAAATGCGATCGGCGGCCGGGGCGTGCAGCGATACGGCGATACGGCGAGGGTACCGAAGGCACGGCCGGGTCAAGAGCAGTATCCGATAAATCGGACGAGTCCTGCGTCAGACTTTTCTGAGTTTGCAGGCGCTGGCGCGGCGGGGGCGGCGGCCGGGGCCGCTCGGCGGGAAAGGGCGGAGGATGCTACAATCTTTGACGATCGGCGCGCATGGTGGCGTGCCACCCCCGACACTGGCCCGCTCATGATCCTTCGCCCGACACGAACTACGACCGGAAACTTCCGCCCCATGTCGCGTTAGTTTTTCCCGCGTCGGGTTCCTCCGTGTCAGGCTAGCGGCAGGTCCCAAGCAAGCAATCAGACGGAACGCGGCGCACAGCCGCGTTTGTCGTTTCTTCCCCAGGAAATTCTCGATGGTACAGATCACATTGCCCGATGGTTCGCAGCGCCAGTTCCCGGGGCCGGTCACGGTCGCCGAGGTCGCGCAATCCATCGGCACCGGGCTGGCCAAGGCCGCCCTGGCCGGCCGCGTGACGCTGCCCGGCGCCGAGCCCAGGCTGGTCGACACCAGCTTTCGCCTCGACCAGGATGCGCAGCTGGCCATCGTGACCGCCAAGGACGCCGACGGCCTCGACCTGATCCGCCATTCCACCGCCCACTTGCTGGCCTACGCCGTCAAGGAATTGTTCCCCGACGCACAGGTCACGATCGGGCCGGTCATCGAGAACGGCTTCTACTACGATTTCTCGTACAAGCGGCCCTTCACGCCCGAAGACCTGGTGGCCATCGAAAAAAAAATGGCCGAACTGGCCCGCAAGGACGAAGTCGTCACCCGCGAAGAATGGACGCGCGACGATGCCGTGGCCTATTTCAAAAGCATCGGCGAAGCCTACAAGGCCGAGATCATCGCCTCGATCCCGGCCAATGAAACGCTCAGCCTGTATCGCGAAGGCGATTTCATCGACCTTTGCCGCGGGCCGCACGTGCCGTCCACCGGCAAGCTGAAGGTCTTCAAGCTGATGAAGGTGGCCGGTGCTTACTGGCGCGGCGACAGCAACAACGAGATGCTCCAGCGCATCTACGGCACCGCCTGGGCCACCAAGGAAGAACAGGAAGCCTACCTGCACATGCTGGAAGAGGCCGAGCGCCGCGACCACCGCAAGATCGGCCGCGACCTGGACCTGTTCCATTTCCAGGACGAGGCCCCCGGCCTGATCTTCTGGCACCCCAAGGGCTGGGCGCTGTGGCAGCAGGTCGAGCAATACATGCGCGCCGTGTACCGCGACAACGGCTACCAGGAAGTGAAGGCGCCGCAGATCCTCGACCTCTCGCTCTGGAAGAAGACCGGGCACTGGGACAACTACCGTGAAAACATGTTCACGACCGAGTCCGAGAACCGCGTGTACGGCCTGAAGCCCATGAACTGCCCGGGCCACGTGCAGATCTTCAACGCCGGCCTGCATTCGTACCGCGAACTGCCGCTGCGCTACGGCGAATTCGGCCAGTGCCATCGCAACGAACCGTCCGGTTCGCTGCACGGCATGATGCGGGTGCGCGGCTTCACGCAGGACGACGGGCATATTTTCTGTACCGAAGACCAATTGCAGGACGAGTGCGCCGATTTCACCGCGCTGCTGCAGAAGGTGTACCGCGACTTCGGCTTCGACGAAGTGCTGTACAAGGTCGCCACGCGGCCCGACAAGCGCATCGGCAGCGACGAGATCTGGGACAAGGCCGAGACGGCCCTGATGGAAAGCCTGCGCCGCACCGGCTGCGAATTCGAGATCTCGCCGGGCGAGGGCGCCTTCTATGGCCCGAAGATCGAATACACGCTGAAAGACGCCATCGGCCGGCATTGGCAGTGCGGCACCGTGCAGGTGGACTTTTCCATGCCGGTGCGCCTGGGCGCCGAGTACGTCGACGCGCAGGACCAGCGCCGCGCGCCGGTGATGCTGCACCGGGCCATCCTGGGCTCGCTCGAGCGTTTTATCGGCATGCTCATCGAAAATCACGCCGGTGCCATGCCGCCGTGGCTGGCGCCAGTGCAGGCCGTGGTGTGCTGCATTTCCGAGCCTTCGGCCGATTATGCTGCGCAAATCACACAAAACCTTAAAAAACAAGGCTTTAGAGTGCAGTCCGATTTGCGTGGTGAAAAAATCACCCGTAAAATCCGCGAGCACAGCCTGCAAAAGGTGCCGTACATCCTTGTCGTGGGCGACAAGGAAAAGCAGAATGGCACGGTAGCGGTGCGCGGCCTGGGGGGGCTCGATCTCGGCGTCATCACGCTGGATGACTTCGCCGCCCGCCTGGCCGAAGATGTCGCCGCTCGCCGGGACGTCGTTCAATCCGCAAGCAGTGCTGCTTAACTTTTAGGAGTCGTCAACATCGCCACTGAAAAAGCCAATCGCATCAACGGTGAAATCCGTGTTCCCGAGGTGCGCCTGATAGGTCTGGATGGAGAACAGCTGGGCATCGTCAAGCTGGCCGAAGCTTTCCGTCTTTCCGAGCAAGCCGACGTGGATCTGGTCGAAATCGCGCCCAACGCCGATCCCCCGGTCTGCCGCTTGATGGACTACGGCAAGTTCAAATACCAGGAACAGAAACGCCAGGCCGAGGCGCGCGCCAAGCAGAAGGTCATCCAGGTCAAGGAAGTGAAATTCCGCCCGGCGACCGACGAAGGCGACTACCAGGTCAAGCTGCGCAACCTGCGCCGCTTCCTGGAAGAGGGCGACAAGGCCAAGGTGACCCTGCGGTTCCGCGGCCGGGAAATGGCCCACCAGGAACTTGGCATGCGCGTGCTCGAACGCGTGCGCGACGACCTGACCGAACTGGCCCAGGTCGAGGCCATGCCGAAGCTCGAAGGCCGGCAAATGGTCATGGTGCTGGCGCCGCGCAAGAAGGGCGGCACCGGCAAGGCCGACGCCGCGGGCTGACCCGAGCCCGCCTTGGCCGGCCGCGCGGCGCGCGGCCTGGCCAGGCTCCGCTGGCGGCCGGCGCGGGGTGGTCATTTACGCTACGATGTCGGTTTGGCGCGCTGCGCGGCTCGCAGCGCGCGACCGGGATATCACCATGCATGTCTTATTCGTTATCGACCCCTTGCCGCGCCTGAAGGCCTACAAGGATAGTTCGGTCGCCATGATGCGCGCCCTGGCCGCGCGCGGCCACACGCTCAGCGTGGCCCTGCAGGGCGACCTGTTCATCGATGCCGGCGTGGTGCTGGCCCGCGCCACGCCCATCGAGCTGGTGGACGGCGCCGACCTGCACGGCCACGACTGGTGGCGCGATGCCGGCCAGGCGCAAGACGTTCCGCTGCCGCGCTTCGGCGCGGTGGTGATGCGCAAAGACCCGCCGTTCGACATGGAATACGTCTATTCGACGCACATGCTCGAATACGCCCAGGCGCAAGGGGCCAAGGTCTTCAACGACGCCGCGGCCATCCGCAATCATCCCGAAAAGCTGGCCATTACCGAATTCGCCGAACTGGCCGCGCCCACCCTGGTCACGCGCGACATGGCCCGCATCAAGGCGTTCCACGCGCACCACCAGGACGTCATCGTCAAGCCGCTGGACGGCATGGGCGGCACCGGCATCTTCCGCCTGCAGGCGGCCGAACCGAACCTGAACGCCATCCTGGAAACGCTGACCGACAACGGCACGCGGACCATCATGGCGCAACGCTACATTCCGGAAATCGTCCAGGGCGACAAGCGCATTTTGCTGATCGGCGGGCAAGCCGTGCCTTATTCGCTGGCGCGCATCCCGCTGGCCGGCGAAACCCGCGGCAACCTGGCGGCCGGCGGGCGCGGCGTGGCGCAACCCCTGTCGGCGCGCGATCGCGAAATCGCCGCCATCGTGGCGCCCAGGCTGGCCGAACGCGGCTTGCTGGTGGTGGGCCTGGACGTCATCGGCGACTACGTCACCGAAGTCAACGTCACCAGCCCCACCTGTTTCGTCGAGATCGCCGAACAAACCGGCTTCGACGTGGCCGGCGCCTTCGCCACGGCCCTGGAACGCGCGGCGGCATAGAGGCAAAAAGCCATGACCGGCATCGTCATTGTCGTGCATGCCCCGCTGGGCCAGGCCATGCGCGAGTTCGCCGAACACGTGCTGGCCGATTCGGCCGGCCAGATGGCCGTGCACGACATCCAGCCCGACGAAACCCCCGACAGCCGGGCGCCCGCCGTGCTGCGCGACATCCGCGCGGCCGATGCCGGCGACGGGGTGCTGGTGCTCACCGACCTCATCGGCGCGACACCGGCCAATATCGCCAAGCGCGCGGTGGCCGAGGCCCAGGCGCTGGGCACGCAATGCTGCGTGCTGGCGGGGTTGAACACGTCCATGCTGCTCAGGGCCCTGACCTCGCGCCATCTCAGCCTGGCCGAGACGCGCGAAAAGGCGCTGGCCGGCGGCGTGCAAGGCTGTCTGCGGGTAGACTGACCGGCGGTTTTTTGCCCTATTATGTCGGTGCATGGCACGAGCCCTACGGCGGCATGCGTATGCCGCGGCGGGAATGGCCATGCCGGGCTGTGATCACTTTATCTCTATGCCTATTTCTGACATCACCATTTCCAACAAGTTGGGCCTGCACGCGCGGGCGGCCGCCAAGTTGACGCAATTGGCCAGCAAGTTCGGCAGCGAAATATTCATCTCGCGCGGCGCGCAGCGCGTCAATGCCAAGAGCATCATGGGGGTGATGATGCTGGCAGCCGGGCAGGGCGTGACGGTCCGGCTCGAAGCCTCGGGCGGCGATGCCGACCAGGCGCTTTCCGAAATCCAGCACTTGTTCGACAGCAAATTCGGTGAGCACGAATAACACCATCCAAAGTCCGCCGGCGGCACCGGGCGCGCCCGGCTGCGCCGTGGTGGCGCTGCACGGCAAGGGGGTGGCACGCGGCTATGCCATCGGCCGCGCGGTGGTCATGGGCGCCGCTTCGCTGGAAGTCGCCCACTACCGCATCGCGCCCGAAGACGTCGCCGCCGAAAGCGAGCGGCTGACGCAGGCGCTGGTGGCGGCCCAGGCCGACCTGCTGCAGATGGCCGACAGCCTGCCGGCCGACGCGCCGCGCGAACTGGGCGCCATGCTGAATGTGCATCGCCTGCTGCTGGCCGACCCGTTGCTGGCCGAGCAGACCCGCGCCCTGATCGCCGAACGCCATTACAACGCCGAATGGGCGCTGGCCGCGCAGGGGCAGATCCTGGGCGAGCAGTTCGACGCCATGGAAGACGAATACCTGCGCGAGCGCGGCGCCGACGTGCGCCAGGTGATCGAGCGCGTGCTGCACGTGCTGTCGGGCAGTACCGCCATGCTGCCCGATGCCGGCGACCTGGATGGCGACGACCCGTTGGTGGTGGTGGCGCACGATATCTCGCCGGCCGACATGCTGCGGCTGCGCGGTGGCCGCTTCGCGGCCTTCGTCACCGACCTGGGCGGGCCCACCTCGCACACCGCCATCGTGGCGCGCAGCATGGGCGTGCCGGCCGTGGTGGCGCTGGGCAACGTGCGCGAACTGGTGCGCGACGGCGATACCCTGGTGGTCGACGGCGCGGCCGGCGTGGTGCTGGTCAACCCCTCGCCGCGCATGCTGCAGGAATACCGCGACCGCCAGGTGGCCTACGCGGCCGAACGCGCCGAACTGGCGCTGCTGCGCGACGAGCGGGCCGTCACCCTGGACGGCATCGACATCGTGCTGCACGCCAATATCGAGCTGCCCGACGAAGCGCCCGCGGCGCTGGCCGCCGGGGCCGAAGGCATCGGCCTGTTCCGCAGCGAATTCCTGTTCATGGGCCGCCAGGTGCTGCCCGACGAAGAAGAGCAATACCAGGCCTATGCCTCGGTGGTGCGCGTCATGGCGGGCCGGCCCGTCACCATCCGGACGCTGGATATCGGCGCCGACAAGACGCTCGACGACGAGGCCACGGTGGCCACCAATCCGGCGCTGGGGCAACGCGCCATCCGCTATTGCCTGGCGCGCCCCGAGATGTTCGCCACCCAGCTGCGCGCCATTCTGCGGGCCTCGGCGCACGGCCACGTGCGCCTGCTGCTGCCCATGGTGACGCACATGCACGAGGTCACCGCGGCGCTGGCGGCTATCGCCGCGGCGCGCCACGAGCTCGATGCCCGCGGCCAGGCCTACGCCGAGCGCCTGGAGATAGGCGCCATGGTCGAAGTCCCGGCCGTTGCCATCGCCATCGAGCCGTTCGCGCAGGCGCTGGACTTCCTGTCCATCGGCACCAACGACCTGATCCAGTACACGCTGGCCGTCGATCGCGGCGATCACGACGTGGCGAGCCTGTACGACCCGCTGCATCCGGCGGTGCTGCGCCTGGTGGCCAACACCATCAACGCAGGCGTGCGCGCCGGCAAGCCGGTGGCCGTGTGCGGCGAAATGGCCGGCGATGCGCGCCTGACCCGCTTGCTGCTGGGGTTGGGGCTGACCGAGTTTTCCATGCATCCGCAGCAGCTGCTGGACGTCAAGCGCGAAATCCGTCGGGCGCACAGCAACGATCTGCGCGTGAAAGTGGCCACCGCGCTGAACCGCGCGCTGCCGGTCGATCCCGACCTGCTCGGGCCCGGCTGAGGCCGCCGCGGCCGACGCCGGCCGGCTTGGCGCACCTGCAAATGTTGCATTGCACAAAATTTTTCGCCGATCGGCCCGCCTGGCGCCTGGCCAGAGAGGCTTTGTGCCCAATTCGCAACGAATTTCCTTATGCGTGGGCCGATGTTGTGCAGCAGCAAAATCAGGTCTAAGATGGTCTTGCGTGGTTCCCTTTCATTCTTCTCAAGGAGTAGGTCATGGAAGATTCCACCAGCAGGGCCGCGGCGCCGGGTAAACCGGCGGGCGGGGCGCCCAGCGGTTGGCGCCGTTTCTGGCAGGGTGTCACAAGCTTCCTGGAATCCGTGGGCGAAGTGCTGCACGGCATGGACGAAGCGCGGCAGGCTCACCCCACCATTTCCGCCTTTCACGATCGTCGCCGCTGATCTGGCTATCTGCCAGCCAGACAAAATGCCAGCTTCGCCGCTGGCATTTTGTTTTATGATGCGGCCGAGCCACCACCAGGCCTTCCCGGATGCCGCGAATGATAGTCATCGACGCCGAACATACCCGCCGAGCCCTGGATTTTCCCGCCGTCATCCCCGCTTTACGGGAAGCGTTCCGGGCGGGCGCCAGCGTGCCCGCCCGCCATGTGCATGCCATCGAGTCAGGCGGCGCGCACGGCACCTCGCTGATCATGCCGGCCTGGAACCAGCAGGGCTATTTCGGCGTCAAGGTCATCAACATTTTTCCCGAGAACACCCGTCAGGGGCTGCCCGGCCTGCACGCCATCTATACCTTGTACAGCGCGCGCACCGGCGTGCCGCTGGCACAAGTCGACGGCGATGTCGTCACCGCCTTCCGCACCGCCGGGGCGGCGGCGCTGGGGGCGTCGTACCTGGCGCGCGCCGATGCGCGCGTCTTGCTGGTCGTGGGCTCGGGCCGCATTGCCGGGCTGCTGGCCCCGGCCATGCGCACGGTACGCCCGATCGAACGCGTGCTGGTCTGGAATGTGCGCCCGGCCGGCGCCCGGGCCCTGGCCCGAACGCTGGCCGCCCAGGGGTTCGACGCCCAGGCCGTGGATGCGCTGGAGCCGGCCGTGCGCCAGGCCGACATCGTCAGCTGCGCCACGCTGTCCACGGAACCCCTGGTGCGGGGAGCCTGGCTGCGGCCGGGCACGCACCTGGACCTGATCGGCAGTTTCAAGCCCGACATGAAGGAAACCGACCCGGCCTGTTTCGCGAACGCCGACGTCTATGTCGATACCGACGAGGCCCCGACCAAGGCCGGCGACCTGCTGGCGGCCTTCGACGCGGGCACGCTGGCGCCGCAGGCGATCCGCGGCACGCTGGTCGACCTGATCGCCGGCACCGCCCCGGGCCGCCGGGACGATGGCCGGGTCACTGTCTTCAAGGCGGTGGGCAGCGCCCTGGAAGACCTGGCCCTGGCGGCGATGGTGTACGAGGCACGCGAGCCGGGCGGCAACCGTGCGGCTGGGGCAAAATAGCGCCTTGCGCGACGATTTTCCCGAAAACTCATTCCTCTCTGTCGGACTTCCGCCATGCCCACATCGATGCTACGCCTGGCCGCGCTCGCGGCCACCATTGTGCCCCTGCTGTCCTGGTCGGCCCATGCCGAAGTCGTGATCGGGATCGACGTCTCGACCACCGGCCCGGCCGCCGCCATCGGCATCCAGACCAACAACGCGCTGCGCCTGTGGCCGGCCACCCTGGGGGGCGAGCCGGCCCGCTACGTCGTGCTCGACGACGGCACCGACGTCAGCCGCGCCGTGAAGAACCTGCGCAAGCTGACCTCCGAAGACAAGGTGGACGCCATCGTCGGCCCGAACATCACCGCGGCCGCGCTGGCCGGGCTGGATGTGCTGGCCGAGACGGGCACGCCCATGGTGGCCCTGGCCGCGTCGGCCGTGATCGTCGAGCCGGCCGACGACCCCAAGCGGCGCTGGGCCTTCAAGATGCCGCAGAACGATTCGTTGATGGCCACCGCGCTGGTGCAGGACATGCGCGCCAAGGGCATCAAGAACGTGGCCTTCATCGGCTTTGCCGATTCCTATGGCGACAGCTGGTGGACCGAGTTCGGCAAGGCGGCCGGCAACGATATCAAGCTGGTGGCGCACGAACGCTTCCAGCGCAACGACGCCTCGGTGATGGGCCAGGTGCTCAAGGCCATGGCGGCCAAGCCGGACGCCGTGCTGATCGCCGGCTCGGGCACGCCGGCGGCCCTGCCGCAGAAGACGCTGCTGGAACGCGGCTACAAGGGTCCTATCTACCAGACGCACGGCATCGGCACGCTGGAATTCCTGCAGGTGGGCGGCAAGGATGTCGAGGGCACGCTGTTTCCCACCGGGCCCGGTGTCGTGGCGCGCGAATTGCCCGACAGCAACCCGGTCAAGAAAGTGGCCGTCGCTTTCGCCGACAAATACGAGGCGCAGTATGGCCCGCATACGCTCACCCAGTTCGCCGGCGACGCCTATGGCGCCTGGATGCTGCTCGATTCGGCGGTGGGCCGGGCGCTCAAGACCGGCGCCAAGCCCGGCACGCCGGAATTCCGCGCGGCCTTGCGCGACGCCCTGGAAAACACCCGCGACCTGGTGGTGCCCAACGGCGTGCTGAATATTTCCAAGACCGATCACCAGGGATTCGACGAACGCGCGCGCGTCATGGGCGTGATACGCGACGGCCGTTTTTCTTACGCCAAGTAACAACGACGTAACCGTGGGGCGGCGGCGATTTTTCGCCGCCGCCCCTGTTTTTTCTGGCTTTGCGGGCTGCGGGGCAGGCCGGCCGGCCGCTTTTTTGTCGCTATATAGTTTGTGTTGAAATAATTAATTGACGTACTATTTCGCGTGAATTGGTTCTATGCATAAACATTTTCAAAGGGAGTCGCGCATGACACGCATTCTGAACACGACGAAATGGGCCGTCCTGGCACTGAGTCTCGGGTTGCTGGCGGCATGCTCTGACTCGGGGTCGGACGACGAGGCGGCCAAGCCCGCGGCCAGCAGCCCGCCGGCCGCGCAGAGCACGCTGGACGCCGCCAAGGCGGCCGGCAAGATCCGCATTGGCTACGCCAACGAAGCGCCCTATGCCTATATGGATACCGCCCAGAACCGCATCACCGGCGAGGCGGTGGAAATTGCCCGGGTGGTGCTCAAGCGCATGGGCATCAACGAGGTCGAGGGCGTGCTGACCGAATTCGGTTCGCTGATCCCGGGCCTGCAGGCCAAGCGCTTCGACATCATTGCCGCCGGCATGTATGTGACGCCGGAACGCTGCCAGCAAGTGGCGTTCTCGAATCCCACCTATGGCGTCGGCCAGTCGTTCCTGGTGCAGAAGGGCAACCCCAAGAACCTGCACAGCTACGAAGACATCGCCAAGAACGATGACGCCAAGCTGGGCGTGGTGGTGGGCGCCATCGAGGGCGAGTATGCCCGCAAGATGGACATCCCGGTCGATCGCGTGGTGGTGTTCCCGGACGTGGTCAGCGCGCTGTCCGGCGTGCAGGCCGGGCGCGCCGACGCCTACGCCGCCACGGCCATGACGGTCAACGACCTGATGAACAAGACCGCCGCCGGCGACCTGGCCAAGGCCGAGCCGTTTACCGACCCCGTCATCGACGGCAAGAGCGTGCGCGGCTATGGTGCCTTTGCCTTCCGCAAGGACGACCAGGCCTTTGTCGACGCGTTCAACGCGGAACTGGCGAAGTACATCGGCAGCGAAGAGCATGCCAAGGCGGTCCAGCCGTTCGGTTTCACCAAGGAAGAACTGCCCGGCGACATGACCGCGGCCAAGCTGTGCGCCGCGGGCGGGCAGTAAAGCGTGGCGATCTCGATGGCGGGAATCGCCTCGCTGCTGCCGCCGCTGCTCGACGGGCTGTCGATGACGCTGCGCATCACGGGCGGGGCGGCCCTGCTGGCCGTGCCGCTGGCGCTGGCCGCCGGCCTGGCGCGGCTGTCGCCGCGGCGCTGGGTGAGCTGGCCGGCGCTGGTGTACGTGGAAGTGTTTCGCGGCACCTCGGCGCTGGTGCAGCTGTTCTGGTTCTATTACGTGCTGCCGCTGTTCGGCCTGAAGCTGCCGGCCGTGACGGTCGGCATCGTGGTGCTGGCGGCCAATGCCGGCGCCTACGGGGCCGAGGTGGTGCGCGGCGCCATCCTGGCCGTGGCATCGGGGCAGCGCGAAGCGGCCATCGCGCTGAACATGACGCCGGCCCGGACCATGTGGCGCATCGTGCTGCCGCAGGCTTTTCCCGCCATGCTGCCGCCGGCGGGCAACTTGCTGATCGAGCTGCTGAAGAACACCGCGCTGGTATCGCTGATCACGATCACCGACCTGACGTTCCGGGGCCAGATGCTGCGCGCCGAAACCCTGCGCACCACTGAGATTTTCCTTTTGCTGCTGCTGCTGTACTTCGCCGTGGCGCTGGTCATCACGGCGGGCATCCGCCTGCTGGAGCGGAGGTTCCGAGTCCGATGAGTCCCGTTTTCGACTGGGCCTTCGCCTGGGAAATCCTGCCGGCGCTGGGATCGGCGCTGGTCATCACGGTGCAGGCCACGGTGCTGGGCATGCTGCTGGCCGTGGTGCTGGGCCTGGCGCTGGCCATGCTGCGGCGCGTGCGCCTGCGCTGGATATCGGCGCCGGTCGCGGTGCTGATCGAGTTCGTGCGCAGCACGCCGCTGCTGGTGCAGATGTATTTCCTGTTCTACGTGCTGCCGCAAAGCGGCGTGCAGATGTCGCCGCTGGCCACCGGCATCCTGGCCCTGGGCGTGCATTACGCCGCCTATTGCGCCGAGGTCTACCGGGCCGGCATCGAGTCGGTGCCGCGCGGCCAGCTCGAGGCCGCCACCGCCTTGAACATGTCGGCCTGGCGCACCGCCGTGGGGGTCGTGCTGCCGCAGGCCATCCCGCCAGTGGTGCCGGCGCTGGGCAATTACCTGGTGGCCATGTTCAAGGACACGCCGCTATTGTCGGCGATCACCGTGGTGGAACTGCTGCAGCAAAGCAAGATCATCGGTTCCACCACGTTCCGCTATACCGAGCCGCTGACGCTGGTGGGCGTGCTGTTCCTGCTGCTGAGCCTGGTCGCGGCCTGGGGCGTGCGGCGCCTGGAGTCCTGGCTGAAACAATTCGGAGGTACACGATGAGCGCCAGCATCCGACTGAACAATCTGTGCAAGCGCTACGGCCAGCTGGAGGTGCTGCGCGGCATCGACCTGGATATCCCGGCCGGGCAGACCGTTTCCATCATCGGCCCGTCGGGCTCGGGCAAGTCGACGCTGCTGCGCCTGCTGATGACGCTGGACCGCCCCACCAGCGGCGAGATCCTGATCGACGGCGAATCCATGTGGACCGATGCGCAGGGGCGCGCCATGGGCCCCAATTCGGCGCACGTGCGGCGCGTGCGCGGCAAGATCGGCATGGTGTTCCAGCACTTCAACCTGTTTCCCCACAAGACCGCGCTGGGCAACGTGATGGAAGCACCGGTGCATGTGGCCGGGGTGCCGCGCGACGAGGCGGCGCAGCGCGCGCGCGAATACCTGGAACTGGTGGGCCTGGGCGACAAGATCGACGCCTATCCGGCGCAGTTGTCGGGCGGCCAGAAACAACGCGTGGGCATTGCGCGCGCCCTGGCCATGCACCCCGAGATCATGCTGTTCGACGAGGTGACGTCGGCGCTCGACCCCGAGCTGGTGGGCGGCATCCTGCAGATCCTGCGCGACCTGGCGGCCAAGCGCACCATGACGATGATCATCGTCACGCACCAGATGAGTTTCGCCGAGCGCAGCTCGGACCGCACGCTGTTCTTCGACCAGGGCAACGTCGTCGAAGACGCCGAGTCCAGCGTGCTGTTCTCGAACCCGCGCGAAGCGCGCACCCAGCAGTTCCTGCAATCGGTGATCGAGGCCGTCTAGTCCAGGCCCCGGCAGTCGTTCCGGCGGAACCCCGCCGCGCGGGCGCGGCGATTCAGCGCAGTTGCGCGTAGGCCTGCTGCAGGCCGGCGTGCAGCGCTTGGGCGAAATCGGGCCGGGCCGGGTCCAGGCCGGCCATCAGGCGGGCCAGCACGACGTTGTCTTCCTCGCCGTGCCAGATCTTCACGTAGGTGCCGGCCTTGTAGCCGTTTTCCTGGCGGAAGATGTTCAGCACGTTCTTGGACACGTACTGGGTATAGGCATCGTTCCACGACAGCTCGCAGCGCGCCATGGTGTATTCGAGCGTCTTGTAGCTGGCCCGGCCGCACACCGCCAGGCCGCCGATCAGTTCCAGCAGCTGCGGCACATCGAGCTCGTCGAGCCGGTAGGTCCGGCCGTCGAGGGCGATGGCGCCGGGCGAGGCCAGGTCGCCCACCAGCAGCAGCGCGGCGTCGGCTGCCGAACCGCCGGTGGACACCAGCGTGTGCGACAAATAGAAGTGCAGGATGTCGATCAGTTCCATCTGTACCTGGGGCAGGTCGATGGTCTGCTTCTTCCACCATTTCCAGCCGTGATGTTCCAGCGCTTCGGCCGATTCCACGAAGGCCGCGCGCAGAAAGCGCGACCCGGCGTCGATCCAGTGCGGGTTGATGATGCTGTTGAGGCGGTCCTGCAGGTTCAGCATGGTTGCCGCCTGGGCTTCGGTCAATCCGGCCGGGGTATCGCTCACGTTGGCTCCGAAAAAATCTGTAGGCGTGCTCGCCATGGGCGGCAAATGTTAGCACCAAGCGGGCAGGGCGGCCCGCCGCGTCAGGCGCGGCCCTTCTTGCCGCCGGGCAAGGTGGCCAGCGGGGGCAGAGTGGGCAGCGGCGCGCGCTGCGAGGCGCGCAGGCGGCTGCCGCCCTTGAGCAGCATGAAGGCGCACACGCCCAGGAACACGGCCGGGATCAGGTCGTCGATCTCGATGGGCCGGTGGCCCAGGGCCTCGAACAATCTGCCCACCGCGTGCCACAAGGCGAACAACCCGGCGATGGTCAGGCCCAGGGCAATGCGGCGCTGGCCGCTGCGCGCGGCCAGCGTGGCCGGGCGCGCGTCGGGCGGCTGGGTGGTGGCGCCCGGCGAGGCGGCCGGATCGGCCGGCGCCGGAAAGCCGGCCGGCCCGATCGCATCGGCCTGCCGTTCGCGGCGGCCGGCACGGCCCTGGCGCGGCGGCACCTGGCCGGGCGCGGTGCTGGCCTGGCGCGTCAGCCGGTCGATATAGCGCACGAAATCGCCGTCTTTGGGTTCGCCATCGATGGCCATGGAGGGATTCCTGTGGAAAGCCGGCCCAAGGGCCGCGATGCGGTATCTTAACGCCTGCCGCGGCGGCCCCGGCGGGTGGGGCCGCCGCGGCGCTGTCTGCTTTTTCCCCGAACCGTCCTGACGACATGGATTCTTTGACACAAGCGGTGCTGGGCGCCGGCATCCAGGGTGCGCTGCTGGGACGCTACCAGGGCCGCAAGGCGCTGTTGTACGGCGGCCTGCTGGCCACCCTGCCGGACCTGGACGTGTTGATGCGCTACCCCGATCCGGTCTCGCTGATGACCTACCACCGCGGGTTTTCCCATTCGGTATTCGTGCTGACCGCGCTGGCGGCCGTGCTGGCCTGGCTGGTGCGCAAGAAGTGGCCGCAGGCGCCGTACAGCGGCGCGCGGTTGTTCCTGACGCTGCTGCTGGTACTGGTGACCCATCCCGTGCTGGACGCGTTCACTGTCTACGGCACGCAGCTGTTCTGGCCCCTGGCGCGCGTGCCGGAAAGCTGGTCGGCCGTATTCATCATCGACCCGGTCTACACCGTGCCGCTGGCCCTGGCGGTGCTGGGCGGGGCGCTGGCCGGCTGCACCCCGCGCGCGCGGCGGCTGCTGGCGGCCGCGCTGGTGTTCAGCACGGCCTATCTGGGCGTGTCGCTGGCCGGCCGCTGGCACGCCGAGCACCGGGTCGAGCAGGCGCTGCGCGAACGGGGCGTGCAGCCCGCGGCGTTGCTGGCCACGCCCATGCCCTTCAATACGCTGCTGTGGCGCGTGATCGCCAAGGATGGCGACGGCCACTACTACGAGGCCGTCAGCGGCTGGTTCGACCGCGACCCGCCCGAGATGCTGCGCCTGCCGCTGCACCCCGGGCAGGCGGACATCCTGGACGGCATCGCGTTGCACCAGCGGCTGCGCTGGTTCACCGACGACTGGCTGCGCTACGACGTGTTCGACGATGCGCTGGTCGTCACCGACCTGCGCATGGGCGTGGCGGGGTTCTACACCTTTCGCTTCGTGATGGCCGAACGCGGCGCCGATGGCACCTGGCATGCCGTCACGCCGCGCCGCTGGCCCAGCGGGCGGGGCGGCTGGCCGCAGATGCGGCTGCTGCTGGCGCGCATCCTGGACAGCGGCACGCCGCTGCCGCTGGCCGACTGGGCCGCGCACGCCGCGCAGGGGCGGGCCGCGCCATAGCGGCGGCCCCCCCCCCCGGCCGCTACAGGCGTATGCCCGGTTCGTGCTTGATGGTCTGCATCACAATATAGGTGTAGAACGCCTGCACGTTGGCGTCGTGGTCGAACAGCCTCTCGGCCAGCGCCAGGTAGTCGTCCATGTCGCGCAGGTGCGCCATCAACACGCAGGACACGTTTCCAGTGACCAGGTAGCACTGGGTCACCGTGGCCTCGTCGCGCACGCGGGCCATGAATTCCCGCCGATGCGCCGCGCCGTGATGGGCGAATTCCACCGTGATGATGGCCGACAACCCATGCGCCATCCGCGCCGGATCCACGACCGCCACGATGCGGCGGATCACGCCCTGCTTTTTCAGGCGTTCGACCCGCCGCAGGCAGGCCGACGGCGACAGGCCCACGCGTCCGGCCAGCGCGGTGTTGGACAGGTCCGCGTCGCGCTGCAGCAGGGCCAGGATGCGGTGATCGAGCTTGTCCAGTTCCATGGCGCAATTTTCGTGTGTATGGGTAGGGAAGTAAAACAATAAACGCGCTTTTCATGCAATAAGATGCATGCCTATTTCGCGCCACCCCGGCTATCCTGCTGGCTACGCCGTTCAACGCCCTGGTTTTTCTGTATCTGGTGTCCCCCGTGTCCTATCTGCTGAACCTGCTGCGCCGCAGCCGCCACCTGTTCCTGGTCCTGATCAAGGTCATGCTGCCCATCATGGTGCTGGTCCAGGTCGGCCAGTGGCTGGGCTGGATCGACCTGCTCGGCCGCGCCATCGCCCCCGCCATGGCGCTGCTGGACCTGCCGCCCGAGGCGGGCATGATCTGGGTGGCGGGCGCCTGCGTCGGCGTCTACGGCGCCATTGCCGCGCTGATCGGCCTGGCGCCCGGGCTGGACATGAACACCGCGCAGCTCAGCGCCTTGTGCGCCATGGTGCTGTTCGCGCATGGGCTGCCGGTCGAACAGGCCATCGTGCGCCGCGCCGGCGCCAGTTTCTGGGCGACCGCCGCCCTGCGGGTGGGTGCCGCCATCTTGTATGGCGGCGCGGTCGCCTGGGCCTGCCGCTGGGGGGGCTGGCTGCAGGAACCGGTGTCGCTGGGCTGGCTGCAAGGCTCGGCGCTGGCCGCCGATGCGCAGGCCGGCGGCGTGCTGGGCTGGCTGCGCGGCACGGCCACGTCGCTGTTGCTGACCTATGGCGTGATCGTGGCCCTGCTGGTGTTGCTGGACCTGTTCGAGCGCACCGGCCTGACGCGCGCCATCACGGCGGTGCTGATGCCCATGCTGCGGCTGTCCGGGCTGGACTCGCGCGTGGCGCCGGTCACCACGGTGGGCGTGCTGCTGGGCCTGAGCTACGGCGGCGCGCTGATCATCGAAGAGACCGAAAAGAGCCAATGGCCGGCCCGCACGCGCTTCCTGGCGCTGGCCTGGATCTCGCTGTCGCATTCCCTGATCGAAGATACCGCGCTGCTGCTGACGCTGGGGGCGGATATCTGGATCATCCTGGTGGGGCGCCTGCTGCTGACGCTGGCCGTGGTGGCCATCCTGGCCAGGCTGATCAAGGGCGGCGGCCCGGCCGACGCCCGCTTGAGCCCGGCCGCCGGCTAGGGCCTGCCGGCTTGCAGGGCCCGCCGCGTCAGGCGTCGGGCAGGCGCGCCGCGATCTCGGCGATCAGCCGGCGCGCCGCATCCAGCTTGGAGCCGGCCGGCAGCGGATGCGCCCCGTGGGCGTCGAACAGCACCAGTTCGGTGGTGTCGGCGTCCATGACTTTGTGCGCCAGGTTGCCCACCAGCAGCGGGATGCCCTTGCGCACCCGCTTGGCTTCGGCGTGTTCGGCCAGCTTTTCCGTCTCGGCCGCGAAGCCCACGCACCAGGGGCCGCCCGGCAGCTTGGCGACTTCGGCCAGGATGTCGGGGTTGGGCTCGAATTCCAGCAGCGGGGCGCCACCGCCTTCGCTGGTTTTCTTCAGTTTCTGGGTGCTGACATTCTTGACGCGCCAGTCGGCCACGGCCGCTACCGCAATGAAGACGTCGGCGTCGTGCGCATTGGCCATGACGGCATCGTGCATCTGCCGCGCCGTGGTGACGGGCAGGGCGGTCACGCCGCGCGGCATGGGCAGGGCCGTGGCGCCGGTGATCAGCGTCACGCGGGCCCCGGCTTCGCGCGCGGCGCGCGCCAGCGCGTAGCCCGTCTTGCCCGAGGAACGATTGCTCAGCACCCGCACCGGATCGACCGGTTCGGACGTGGGGCCGGCCGTCAACAGCACATGGCGGCCCGCCAGCACCTTGGGCTGGAAGAAGGCGATCAGGTCGGCCAGCAGCTCGTGCGCTTCCAGCATGCGGCCGTCGCCGGTTTCGCCGCAGGCCTGTTCGCCCGAGGCCGGGCCCAGCACCGCGACGCCGTCGGCGCGCAGCTGGGCCACATTGCGCTGCGTGGCCGGGTTGGCCCACATCTCGCGGTTCATGGCCGGCGCCACCAGCAACGGACAGGCGCGCGCCAGGCACAGGGTGGACAGCAGGTCGTCGGCCAGGCCGTGCGCCAGCTTGGCCATGAAGTCGGCGCTGGCCGGCGCCACCAGCACGGCGTCGGCGCCGCGCGTCAGCTCGATGTGCGCCATGTTGTTGGCGATGCGCGCGTCCCAGGCGTCGACGAACACGGGGCGGCCCGACAGGGCCTGCATGGTGACGGGCGTGATGAAGTGCGTGGCAGCCTCGGTCATCACGACGTCGACCACGGCGCCCTGTTCGGTCAGGCGTCGTACCAGTTCGGCGATCTTGTAGCAGGCGATACCGCCGGTCAGGCCGAGGACAATGCGTTTGCGGGCAAGATCGAGCATGGGCGGGGCCGGCGCCGGGCGCCGTCAGTCGGGCGGTGGGAGGGATCGGGTAATTTTAAGCGTTGCGCGCCTGGCGGGCGCGCAACAGTTCGTCCAGCACCAGCAGGATCGCCCCGCAGGTGATGCAGATGTCGGCCAGGTTGAAGGCCGGGTAGTGCCAGTCTTTCCAGTAGAACAGCAGAAAATCGATGACGTGGCCGTGCGCCAGGCGGTCGATCACGTTGCCCAGCGCGCCGCCCAGGATCAGCGTCAGCGCCAGGCAGAAGCGCGGCTGCGCGGCATGGCGCCGCAACAGCCAGACGATCACCGCCGCGGCCACGATGCCCAGCGCCGTGAAGAACCAGCGCTGCCAGCCGGCCTGCGCGGCCAGGAAGCTGAACGCGGCGCCGCGGTTGAACAGCAGCGTGAAGTCGAACACCGGCAGCACATTGACGCGTTCGCCGTATTCGAACGCGGCATTGAAGTACAGCTTGGTGGCCTGGTCCAGCACGATCAGCAGCAGCGCCAGGGCCAGCCAGCGGCCCATGCGCGGCGCGCGGCCCGGGACGGGGGCGGACGGCCCGGTGGAGACGGACGGCATGCGTCAGGCCTTCTCGCGCGGCTCGCCCGCGCCGAACAGGTTGGACACGCAGCGGCCGCAGATGTCGGGGTGGCCGGCGTCGCTGCCGACGTCCAGGCGCCAGTGCCAGCAGCGTTCGCACTTCTTGTGGGCCGACGGCGCGATCTCGATGCGCAAGTCGCCGGTGCCGGCATGGACGCCGGCGCGTGAGACGATCAGCACGAAACGCAGGTCGTCGCCCAGGCTGTCGAGCAGGGCGCGGTCGTCGCCGTCGGCGTACAGGTCGACCTCGGCCTGCAGCGACGAGCCGATGCCGCCGGCGGTACGCACTTCCTCGAGCTTGCGCTGGACTTCCGCGCGGATCGCGCGCAGGCGCGTCCACTTGGCCGTCAGGGCGTCGGCATCGGCGTAGGGCGGCAGGGCGTGGTAGACCTCGGCGAAGATCGTGGCGCGCGAGACGTCGGCCTGGTGCTTCAGCGCCGAGTCGGTCAGCACCTTCCAGGCTTCTTCGGCGGTGAACGACAGGATCGGCGCCATCAGCTTCAGCAATGCCTGGGTGATGTCCAGCAGGGCGGTCTGGGCCGAACGGCGCGCCACGCTGTCGGTGGCCGTGGTGTACAGGCGGTCTTTCAGGATGTCCAGGTAGAAAGCGCCCAGGTCTTCCGAGCAGAAGGTCTGCAGGCGCGACACGGCGGGGTGGAAATCGTAGCGCTCGTAGTGCGCCATCACTTCGGCCTGCATCTGCGCCGTCATGGCCAGCGCGTAGCGGTCGATTTCGAACAGCTCGCCGTACGGCACCGACTGGTTCACCGCGTCGAAGTCGGCCAGGTTGGCCAGCAGGAAGCGCAGCGTATTGCGGATGCGGCGATAGCCTTCGACCACGCGCTTGAGGATCTCGTCGGAAATCGACAGCTCGCCGGAATAATCGGTGGACGCCACCCACAGCCGCAGGATCTCGGCGCCGAGCGAATCGGACACCTTCTGCGGCGCGATCACGTTGCCCACCGACTTGCTCATCTTGCGGCCCTGGCCGTCGACCACGAAACCGTGCGTGAGCAAGGCCTTGTAGGGCGGCTGGCCGTACAGCATGCAGCCGGTCAGCAGCGACGAATGGAACCAGCCGCGGTGCTGGTCCGAGCCTTCCAGGTACAGGTCGGCCGGCCATGCCAGCTCGGCGCCGTGCGAGCCGCCCAGGGCCTGGTCCTTGCCGCCCAGCACGGTGGCGTGCGTGGTGCCGGAATCGAACCAGACGTCCAGCGTGTCGCGGTTCTTGTCGTAGTGGTCGGCCTCGTCGCCCAGCAGTTCGCGCGGATCGAGCGACTGCCAGGCCTCGATGCCGTGCTGCTCGACGCGCTGGGCCACTTGTTCCAGCAGTTCGGCCGTGCGCGGGTGCAGGGCGCCGGTTTCCTTGTGCACGAAGAACGCCATGGGCACGCCCCACTGGCGCTGCCGCGACAGGGTCCAGTCGGGGCGGTTGGCGATCATGGCGTGCAGGCGGGCGCGGCCCCACGACGGGTAGAACGCGGTGGCGTCGATGCCGGCCAGCGCGCTTTCGCGCAGCGTCGGGCCGCCGTCGGCGGGCTGGACGTCCATGCCGGCGAACCATTGGCTGGTGGCGCGATAGATGACCGGCGTCTTGTGGCGCCAGCAGTGCATGTAGCTGTGCGACAGCTTCTGCACGTCCATCAGCGAGCCGGCTTCTTTCAGCGCCTCGATGATGCGCGGGTTGGCTTCCCAGATCGACAGGCCGCCAAACAGCGGCAGGCTCTGGGCATATTTGCCGTCGCCCAGCACGGGGTTCAGGATGTCGTCGTCGGCCAGGCCATGCGCCTTGCACGAGACGAAGTCCTCGATGCCGTAGGCCGGCGCCGAATGCACCACGCCCGTGCCGGCGTCGATGGTGACGTAGTCGCCCAGGTACACCGGCGCGGTGCGGGCATAGCCGGCGTCGGCCGAGGCCAGCGGGTGGTGAAAGCGCAGGCCCTCCAGCGCGGCGCCCGGCGCCGTGGCGATGACTTCGCCTTGCAGGTTCCAGGCCTTCAGGCAGGCCTGCACGCGTTCCTGCGCCAGCAGCAGCAGCGGGCCGTGCGCGGGTGCCGGCGTGACGCGCACCAGCGCGTATTCCAGCTCGGGGTGCATGTTCAGCGCCTGGTTGGCCGGAATGGTCCAGGGGGTGGTGGTCCAGATCACCACTGCGCCGTCGTCGACGGCGTCCAGCCCGAAGGCGGCCGCCAGGCCGGGCTTGTCGGCGAACGGGAAGGCCACGTCCACGGCGGGGTCGACCCGGTCGGCGTATTCGACCTCGGCCTCGGCCAGGGCCGAGCCGCAGTCGAAACACCAGTTCACCGGTTTCAGGCCGCGGAACACATAGCCTTTCTGCAGGATGCCGCCCAGCGCCCGGATCTCGTTGGCTTCATTGCTGAAGTTCATGGTCAGGTAGGGGCGGTCCCATTCGCCCAGCACCCCCAGGCGCTTGAAGTCCTTGCGCTGGCGATCGATCTGCTCGAGCGCGTAGGCGCGCGCCTTGGCCTGCACTTCGGTCACGGGCAGGTGCTTGCCGTACTTCTTTTCGATCTGGATCTCGATGGGCATGCCGTGGCAGTCCCAGCCCGGCACGTAGTGCGCGTCGTAGCCGGCCATGTTGCGGCTCTTGACGATGATGTCCTTCAGGATCTTGTTGACCGCGTGGCCGATATGGATGTCGCCGTTGGCGTACGGGGGGCCGTCGTGCAGCACGAAGCGCGGCCGCCCGCGGCTGGCCGCGCGGATGGCCTGGTACACGTGGTTTTCTTCCCATTGGGCCACCCAGGCGGGTTCGCGCTTGGCGAGATCGCCCCGCATGGGGAAGGGGGTATCGGGCAGGTTGAGGGTCTTTTTATAGTCCATGAACGGCAAAATAGGCGCGCGCGTTTCGCGCGTCTTCGGCGATGGCGGCAGTCAGGGAAGGGAGATCGGGAAACTTTTCTTCGTC
>Ga0182741_1001513_pt1 | contig 29989 bp, 24 predicted proteins | sample eDN5th37CBELigOP_FD_128874 | JGI IMG/M metagenome (GOLD analysis project Ga0182741, IMG submission 128874) | Enriched Organic Plus compost microbial communities from Emeryville, California, USA - eDNA 5th pass 37_C BE-Lig OP (version 2) (version 2) ... | reverse complement strand
CGGCTGGATGGGCCGGCGGATGTGGTGCTGGTCGAGACGCGGGACGGGGCGCTGGCCGATCTGGGGCCGGTGATCCGGGCGGCGCTGGTGGTCCAGGCGCGGCGCGAGGCGAATCCGAGCGGGGTGACGGCGGTGCTGCTGGGGATGCGGATCGCGGTCGGGAAGGTGTGCGGGGGTGAGGCGGCGACGGTGTTCGAGGAATGGGTGTTTGGGGATAGGTAACGGTGGGCGACGAGAGCAAATACCAAACCTGGCATTGACGTAAGGTACCGGCGTTGCTAGGCTTCAGCGAGGACCATCTGAAAAACTCGTACCTGCGGTGACATCGGAGTTGGCACCATGGATGCTGGGGCACCCAATCACGCTCTTCTACGGCCTTTGGCAGAGACCTGGACGGTTCGCGTCTCGGGTGAGGACGTTCAGTGTCATGTCGTCAATCGCAAGCGCCACGACAATCTGATCGTCATCGCCCATCCGGACCCGGCGATGGTCGCCCGGGCCGCGATGGTGGTCTTGAGCGACGCCGTCGCGGAGGGACTGGGCGTGGAATGCGGCAACGTGGTCGGCCCCACGCCACACGAGCGGGATGCCCGGACCTGGCTGCTGGTGACCGACTGGACGCTGGCCGATGCGGAGGCTGGCCCCTGGCCGGTGTAACCGCCGACCTCAGGCGGCATCCTCCTCCAGCTCAATACTGATCATGCAGGTCCCGCCCTCCCGGAAGCCGTCGTCGTGCAAGCGGCCGACGAGATACCCACCCTCACTCCGGGGCGTGCACCATGTCGCGCCATTCTCTCCGTAATACGTTTCGGCCCATATTTTCGCGATGGCCACGGCCGCCTCGTAAGGGTGGATGGTGATGCTTTCGCGGGTGATGCCGGTGTCCGTCTCCGTTGCCCGTACCCGGTACATCGTGGTCATCGGATGGCCCTCGTTAACTGCCAGAGCGCGAACGTCCGGCCCGGGCCGGTAACGCAGGTCGATCGATGCCGTTTTTCGCATGTGCGGTGCCAGACGTTTGGACACAACGTGCGAGGTCAGGAATGCATGCCCGGGTCAATCGTCGCGTGCGAGAGGGTGCGGGTCGCGGGTGAGGAAGGTGTGCGGGCGGGGAGCGGCGACGGTGTTTGAGGCCTGGGTGTTTGGGGAGGAGTAGCCCACGACTAGAGCATACGGCAAGAATCACAACTAGGATTTGGGAGAATAACCATTTGAACTCGCCAAAGGTCAGTCATAGCCTGGTTGACGTCGTGGGATTGCATAGAAGGACACACAAGTATGGATCGACTCCCTGCGGATGGATTCTGGTGGCTACCCGAAGATACCGAGCAAATACCAGGTCGACTTGAGGGTGAACCTGGAAACATCAAGCTCACGCTACTGGGCAGTTTTGGGGATGAGCATCTACAGGCCCGAACGATCACTGAAGACACTTTTCGAGATTCAGCTGTCTTCCCTCTGGTGAATGGCGTGATCAGGGGCAAGGAAGTGACACTGGTCAATGTCGCTAAGTCGGGGGAATCATTTTCTGCACCTGGGTTCTTTCAGTTCACATATCGGCCCGAGATGATCTTGTTCGGGAGACTCGTTGATGCTGAAGAAAACCTTGTGCCGCAGGCAATGAGTATCGAAATATCCCACCTGTTGCCTTGGTACGGAAGGTCGGGACTAGAGTATGAAGTGGAGTTCGTAGCGAGTGCTTTGGCCCAAGTCCAATGGTCCTTTCGTCATCCGGAGACATTCACATGGGGAGCCAGGGGATATTCGCTAACGCTCGGCAGCGGTATCGATGTACAGCGGCCAACAAATGGGATCGCCGCTCAAGAAAGGGCTGCTTTCAAGGTAAGAGCGACGGTTCAAATTCCTCTCCACACTTGGATTTCTGAGGTCGTGACTCCCCTGTTGTCTTTAATGAGAATTGCGGTATGGAAAGACGTCGCTATCAAGCGGATTAGGCCTGTATTTGTCGATCAACTTGGCGATCCACTTACAGGTGGTTTGGACGAAACGAGCTGCGACCTCGTGCTCAATCGCCAATCAATGAACAACGGTGAAGAGCCCTTCCTATCTGACGAAGACCTTTTGTTCCGTGCAGCCGACCTAACTGACGACATACTTGCTGGTTTCATAGACGTAGACTCACAGCAAGGTCAGATTCGAGAGATGTTCCTTACATACGAAATGGAAGCCATGACGGGTGATGATCGCTTCCTCTCCTATGTGCGTTTACTGGAATCCATGCACCGTCGGCTGTTTCCACCCACCAAGTCCGAAAAAGCTGCTTATGCGAACCGGCTTGAGATGATGCTTCAGGGGCTCTCTCCCGCAGACCAGAAATTGGTAGCAGGGCGAATGAAGTTTGGTTATGAGCCCGGTTTGGTGTCTAGGCTACATGCTCTCTGCAAGCCTTGGAGAGTGATGATGCGCGAGATTCATGGCGGACGACAACAGTTATCCGAAGAATTGGAACGCATCGCCAAGCATCGCAACTATCTTGCGCATCAGTTGACAGATGATGAGCGCCAGTACGATGAGCGGCAAGTTGCAAACGCGAACCTGCTGCTCACGGTTATCTTCCGACTCAATGTTCTCAAGGATGTCGGTTTCGACGTGGGGAGGGCTGAAGAGGTAGTTCGGAAAAGCACTTTCTTCATCAGGTACGTCAATCGACATAGGCGGCCATGACTGGATGATCGCTTGAAGCTCAGAGGCTTATCTGAATAGCTCTGGGTGTTTTCTTTTGAAACGCCAACGGCGATACGGCAAGGTAAGCCAATCGTACCATCGTGGGATCACCATTGGTGTAGCGAATACGTCGGACTCCAATATCGCTGAGTTCTTTTTTTCATCTAGCTTGGCTTTGACGATTTTGGCCCTCCGGTATTCACCGTAGAAGTGATTGGCACCACTCGGGACTTCCAAGAATATCTCGCCCCAATGCCGGCGGTAATCATCGTATCGATATCGGAACAAGAGCGTTTGCTCACTTAGTTCAGAGTCAGGTTTCAGGGATATAACCAATTCCCTCTGCGTCCCCGGCGGCAGCCCGATTACCGGCTGTACGTACGTCAGCAACCCGTCGAGATCCACAGCAAAATTCATCTCGCTGGCGAAGGCACGACCTACGTTCTTTACGCGAAAGCGAAGTTCATCCCGCTCTTTGCTTTCGATTGGGAGCTCCCTCTGAGACCAGTATTGGAACTGCTCAATCCGGATGTCTGCAGATCTCTGAAGATTGAAGTCGCTTTCCTGAATGCGTCTAGCGCGGAATGATTCAATCCATGCCAAAACGGCAACAATCGCCGCAAAAGCCGCGATCAGTTCTGATGCACCAACCGACATTCTAGTATCCCTTTGTCAGCTCCTGATATCGCTTGAACAGCAACGCGACGCGGTCGGCCTCGGTTTCGAAGGGTTTGCGCTGATAGAGGCGGTCGACGGCGCGGTCGAGCTTGTGGTGGGCGTCGACAAGCTCCTTCGGCATGGCGAGGGGGTCGTAGAGGTCGGCGAGGGAGCTGTCCGGGTAGAGGGCGCGGGCGTCGAGGACGCCCTGGGCGAGGGATTCAACCTGTGCGCGCTGGATGTCGGTGACGTCTTCCGGCCAGGGGAAATTGTTGTAGACGATGTCCTTGGAGTACCGGTAGCGGCTCTCCAGTCGGCCGCAGACCGCGCGCACCCACGCCATGTGCATCTGACTAGTCAGGACGCCGAAGTGGTATCGCGACACACTCGGTACGATCATGCAACTGTCACCAGTCAGGACATCCGGAGATATATAGCCCATAGGGATATACGCCCGGTTCTCTGACGAGTGCCGAGGCACCAGAACATACTCTCCGTCCGGAATGTTTGTGACATGGAACTGGGTCGGACGGTCTGCCAGCTTCCTTGTCGGCGCGCTCTTGCTGGCCAAGCGGAAGTTACGCACAGCTTCTACCCTTGCTCGCACCGAAGGCAATCCCCGAAGGACATGGGGTTGAACATCGCCGACCCATAGACACCAACGTTCGGTGCCATTGATGAACTCACGAGCACCGAGCCATCTACGGAATAATGGTTCCGCGCCCGGCTCCTCCTCTAGGAACGATTCCTTCTCCTCTGTCGAGAACAAATAGAATCCACCGTCAATCGGCTTGTTCCCGATTCCCATCTGGTTGACCGGCGAAATGGGATTCGATCTGCTAACGATCAATGCGGATGGCGCATCAACGAGATACGGGTTGATATTCTTCGCTTCGACCTCAACCGGGTCTTCCCTGATATCTGGATAGTCGAACAGCCGTTTACGGTTTTTGTCCTGAAGCGAGAATCCGACGATCACGCAGTAAACAGCGGCGACGCCCCGCGCATCATTGCTCCACTTGAACGTACGGTGCGCGAAGTTAATGACAACGCCTCGCTCCAGCAGATACCCCCACAAGACACCAACCTGCTCGCCCTGTGTAATGGAGTTCGTGGACACCAGCGCCGAATCGATCTGTGGGTTGCGCTGCATCATGTCGGTGGCATTGGCATACCAGGCGGATACGAAGTCAAGCGTCCCAGCGCCCTTTACGCCAGGGAACTGTGCCAACAATTCCTCCCGCATGCTGTTGTTCATCAGTTTTGACCCGACGAACGGCGGATTGCCGAGGATGTAGCTCAGGTCCTCCGGCGGCACGACGTCCGCCCAGTCGATGCGCAGGGCGTTGGCGTGGACGATGTGCGGCGAGGAGGTCAGCGGCAGGCGGGTGTAGGTCTGGCCGAGGAGCTTCGACGCTTCGAGGTTGAGCTGGTGGTCGGTCAGCCAGAGGGCGGTCTGGGCGACGCGGGCGGCGAACTCGTCGATCTCGATGCCGGCCATCTGGTCGACGTCGACGCGCAGGAAGTCGCCGACGTTGAGGATCTGCTGGCCTTTGGTCAGCTCCTGGACGACCTTGTGCTCCAGCCGGCGCAGCTCCCGATACGTGATGACGAGGAAGTTGCCGGAGCCGCAGGCGGGATCGAGGAAGCGCAGGGTGGCGAGCTTCTTGTGGAAGGTCTCCAGCGAGCGGCGGGAGCGCTTGGCGCGCTCGAACTCGGCGTAGAGGTCGTCGAGGAAGAGCGGCTGGATGACCCGGAGGATGTTCTTCTCGCTGGTGTAGTGGGCACCGAGGTTGCGGCGTTGCTCGGCATCCATGACGCCCTGGAACATGCTGCCGAAGATGGCGGGGCTGACCTCGCGCCAGTCGAGGAGCGTGGCGGTCAGCAGGGCGTGGCGCATGTCGGCGGTGAAGGCCGGGGTGCGGATCGCGTCCTGGAAGAGGCCGCCGTTGATGTAGGGGAAGGCGGCGAGGTCGGCGTCGAGCGTGGTCTGGCGCATGTCTTCCGGGGTGTTGAGGACCTCGAAGAGCTGGACGAGGAGCGGGCCGGTGTCGGCGCCGTCGGCCCGGGTGCGGTTACGGATGAAGCTGGCGAAGCTGTTGCGCTCGAAGATGCGGGCGTCGTCGGCGAAGAGGCAGAAGACGAGGCGGGTCAGGAGCAGCTCGAGGTCGCGGCCGATGTAGCGGTTCGCCTCCAGCTGGTTGTGGAGCGCGGCCATGCGCTCGGCGGCGAGGCGGTTGACCGGTTTCTCTTCCTCGATGGTCTGGCTGGTTTCGTCGAAGAGGAAGGCGAAGTGGCGGACGTTGCGGGGCAGGTCCTCCAGCGGGAAGGCGACGACGCGGTTCGTGAGCAGGTTGCGGAGCTGGAAGGTCGCGAAGTCGGAGACGACGATGGCCTGCGGCAGATCGTAATCCGGCATGGCGGGGAGGTAGTCGAGCGCCTGGACCTCGGCGCGGGTCAGGTCGCGTCCGGCCGATTTCTGCTCGGCGAGGAGCTTGCCGGGCCAGAAGAGGTCGATGAAGCCCTGCCCTCCCCCGGCTTTCTTGATGGCGTATTCAAAGAAGGCGCCGTGGCGTCGGCGGTCGATGCCGAAGATGGAGAGGAATTCGGACCAGAAGGATTGGCTTTCGCCTTTTTCGTAGGTCTCGCCGTCCCAACGCGCGGCGAATTGGACGGCGCGGTTCTCGATCTCGTTCCACGACAGCCGGGGCATGGTGACTCCTGGGATAGCGGTTAAATGCGGGGTGGCTCGTTGGGGAAGTATAGCGCGGGGCGCCTCGGTATCGCCCCTTCGACGTTGCTAAGGGCGGGCTCTGCGGGCGATCGGGCCAGCCCCTACCGAGGGAATCGGCGCACGGGCGAAAGGTGTGGAGGGGCTACAGGGACGACATTGCGGCGCGGGTGTGCGGGGCAAGGAGTGTGCAGACGCCGCAAGTCGTCCCGTACGGGAGATAGCGAGAGGCAAATGACGGGGATGTGGATGCAGGGCGGGCCACTAACCCCGAAGCGGCACTCCTCTACCCGATCCCGGCCGTCAGGAGAGCCCTTCGATGAGGGCGGCGGCCTCGCGGCGGGAGTGGACGTCGAGCTTGGTGAAGATGCCGGTGACGTGGCGGGCGACGGTGCGCGGGCTGATGCAGAGCGCCTCGGCGATCTCCTTGTCGGCGTAGCGCTTCCCGAGCAGCAGCAACACCTCGTGCTCGCGGGGCGTCAGGCCGAACCGGCGGACGAGATCATCCGCCGCGACGTCCTTCCCGGCAAGCTCGGTGACGCGCCCGCTGGCGGCGGCATGCACCTGGTTCACCATCTCCTCGAGCGGGACCCAGCGGCCCTTCGCCACCGCGGCGGTGTAACGGGCATCGCCCAGCATCTCCAGGGCACGGCGGGCGGTTTCCTCATAATCCGCCTGCTCGTGGAGGTTCCGGGGCGCGGTCGAGGCCATCCGCGTCACCTCCACGGTCCCGAGGACCATCGCGGCCAGCTCGGCGTCGCCCGCCTCGACGAGCCAGAGGGACATCGCCTCCAGCCAGGTCAGGAACCCGCGGGGGTCGCCGACGGTGCGGCGGTAGTCGAGGGATTCGGCGTGCGCCTCCCAGCTCCCGGCGAGGTCGCCGAGCGCCCGGGCGCATTTGCCGACGTGATCGAGCGAGACCGCGATGCCGCGCGGGTCGCCCAGCTTGCGGTCGGTGGCCAGGGAATCCAGCGAGCAGCGCAGGGCCTCGTCGAACCGGCGCAGGCAGTAGAGGGCGACGCCCATGGTGTCGACGCTGTGGGAGACGCCGTACATGTTGCCGAGGCGGGTGAAGATGGCGCGGGATTCCGTGCTGTACTCGACGACCCGCTCGTACTCCGCCTGGTCGAGCGAGAGGATCGCGAGGTTGGTGAGCGCGCCGGCGATGTTGTCGTCGTCCCCCGCCCGCCGGTGATGGACGAGCGATTCCTGCATCCGCGCGATCGCCCGGTCGTTGTTGCCCAATCGGCTGTCGACCAGCGACAGGAGCCGCAGGGCGAGGCCGATGCCGGTGTCGTCGCCATGCTCCCGCGCGATCTCCAGCGCGGTCTCGCCGGAGCGGGTCGCGAGATCGATATCGTGCTGCTCCATCGCCAGCCAGCCGGCCATGAAGTGGACGGCGGAGCGCAGGTCCGGCGGCAGCATCGCCTGCCACTCCGGGTTGAGGGTGGGCTTCATCCAGACACGGCCCTCGGTGAGCATGCCCCGGAACCGCCAGTAGCGCCACAGCGCCTGGGCGAGCCGGGCGTAGGAGACGGCATCGCCGAGCTCGTGGAAGGTGGTGAGCGCGGCGCGCATATTGGTCAGGTCGGCGTCGATCCGGTCGGCCCACGATGCCTGGTCCGGCCCGGTCAGGCCGGGCGCGGCCCGCATCGCCTGTTTAAGGAAGACGGCGGCGTGGCGGCGGCGCATCTCCCCCAGCTCGTGGGCCATCGCCAGCCGCTCCATCGCGTAGTGGCGCACCGTTTCCAGCAGGAAGAAGCGCGGCTCGTGGGGATCCTGCCGCGAACGCTGGACGAGGCTCTTGTCGTAGAGGGAGATGAGGTCGTCGAGCGCCTCGAACTCGCTCACCGGCGCGTCGGGATCGTCGGCGCAGACGATGGCGGCCGCCTCGGGCGTGATGTTCCCGTCGAACACCCCCAACCGGCGGAAGGCCCGCTGCTCGCGCTCGTTGAGGAGGTCGTAGCTCCAGCCGATGGTGTCGCGGATGGTCCGCTGGTGCTCCGGGCGGTCGGCCGGACCGCCGGTCAGGAGCGCGAGGGGATCCGGCAGTCGCTCGAGCAGGGCCTCGGGCGAGAAGATCTTCAGCCGGGCGGCCGCCAGCTCGATCGCGAGGGGCAAGCCGTCGAGCCGGGCGCAGATGGCGGCGACCGGTCCCGCGTTCTGCGGCGTCACGGTGAACGCCGGGCGCACCTGGCGCGCGCGATCGACGAGGAGCGCCACGCTCTCGACGCGGCTGAGCTCCTCCGGCGGGAGCGCGGCGTCCGGATCCGGCACGGCGAGGGGCGGCAGGGTGTATTCGTACTCGCCGGAGAGGTGCAGGATCTGCCGGCTGGTCGCCAGGATCGTCAGCTTGCGGCAGGTCACGAGCAGGCGGGTCAGGAACGGGATCGGCAGCAGCTGCTCGAGGTTGTCCAGCACGAGCAGCATCTGCCGCTCGCGGGCGTAGTTGATGATGCGCGATTCGAAGGATTCGCCGGTGACGGAGAGCAACCCGAGCTCGCCGGCGATAACGATGGGCACGCGCTGGCTGTCCCGCAGCGTGGCGAACGAGATGATATGCACGCCGTCCGGGAAGTCGTCGCGAACGGTCTCGGCGGCCACCTCGGCGAGGCGGGTCTTGCCGACGCCGGCCGGGCCGGTCAGGGTGAGCAGGCGCACGCCGGGGTCGCGCAGGAGCGCGGTCACGGCCGCGACATGCTCCTCACGCCCGATGAACGAGGTGAGCACGGGTACGGCCACACCACCGACAGGCATGGTGTCCGCGCTTTCCGGGGCCCCGGGCGCGGTGATCTGTGTCGGGGAGGAGCCTCCCGACGATGCAGATGCACTCATGGATGGCTCGGTCCTTTGCGATAACAGGAACGCACCTTCCATAGTAGCAGTAACTCTGTGATATGGCTGCATGTTGCCGGACGAGGAACCGCCTGGCCATCGCCCCTGGTCACCTACCGGGGTGAAGGCGGGAACATGGGCGCACGGGTACGGCCCGGAGGTTGATCCCCCGGGCCGTTTCACGCTGTCGTTGCGAGCGACAACACTATGCGGGTGTGGCGACGCCGTCCGCACGGACCACCATGCCGATCGGCTGGCCGGGCGAGGAGCCCATCGAGTAGATGACGACGTAGAGGTTGCCCTCGTCGTCGAAGGTGAGGCCGTGCGGCATCATCACGTTCTCGATGACCGGCTCGACCGTGCCGTCGGCGAGGTTGATCCGCGTCACGCGTCCCGGTCCGGGGCCCTCCGCGCCCATCGGGCCGAACAGCTCGCTGGCGTAGAGGTTGCCATCCGGGCCAATATCGAGGGCCACGATCCAGTTCAGGGAGCCGGAAAGCTCGACCGGCGTGAAGGTCCCGTCGTCGTTCCAGGTGAAGATGACCGGGGACCCCTCGGGCCAGAACTCGGCCAGGGCGGAGACGTAGACCGTGCCGTCGGGGCCGATGTCGATGCCGCTCGGTACCGGTTGGCCGGAGCCAAGCTCGGGGTCCAGCTCCTGCCCGGTCAGGGATGTGAAGTCGGGCACGATCCCCGCGAGGGTGAACTCGCCCGTGGCGATATCGACGCTGTAGACGGTGTTTCCGCCGGCGTCGTTGACGAGAAGCGTCCCGTCACCGGTACTGGCGATCTCGTAGAGGTTCGGGTTGACGTCCGTGCCGTCCGGGTTGTTCTCGACCTCGTAGTCGCCGAGGGATGCGATCTGCGACAGCTCGCCCGTCTCGACGGAATACCGCCAGACGGTGTTCTCCTCCGGCAACGGCACTTCGCCGGATCCGACCCCCGCGCCGCCGATCGCGAAGTAGACCTCGCCCGGGCCAAGGGCAACACCGTGCACGCCGATGCCCTGGCCGTAGGACGCGAGCCCCTCGACGAGGACCGTGCGGTTGCCATCGAGATCGATGGCGGACACGGCGCCGGTGTAGCCGCGCGTCTGCTCGAACGAGATCGCTTCCGGGGTAGAAACGACCGGGGTGGCGCCCGGCGTGGCCTCTTCCTCAGCCGGCTCGCCGGGCGTCGCCAGGAACGGCTCGTCGCCGCCGACGCCAACTTCCGTGACGTAGAGCGTGCCGGTGCTGCCCCGGGCGATGAAGCGCGGATTCGAGAATCCCTGCGCGACCAGGGTCGTTCCTTCCGGGATGGGCGGACCCGCCGGCTCTTCCATGACCGGCGTGGACTCTTCCACCACCTCGGGTGAGGAGACGGCATCGACGTTGTCGACCGGGGTGGCGTCGTCCTGCGCCAGGCCCGGCCTGAGCGATCCGATCCCGACCGCCGCACCCGCTGTCACGGCCGCGCCGGTCTTCGTGAGAGCCCTGCGATTCAGCTTCAGTTCCTTTTCGGGATGTATCATCTGCATCTCCCTGTGGTAATCGCGAATTCTTCGCGGTCCCTGTCGGGCAGGACGATGATCGTCCCGCCCGGTGATTCATCGCACAATGCTTGCCCGATCTGGCCGGCCGGGGTGCGTGCGTTGACTCGCAGGAACCGCTATCCTATGTACGTACACTTCGCTGGCGACTGGAAGGATGTGCCATGCCTGCCTCACCCACACCGACAAGGCTCCTGAAAACACTCGCGGCCGGAATGATGGCGTTGATGCTTGCCGTTCCGGGCGTCGCGCTCGCCCAGACGCCGGATGTCCCGATGCGCGAGATGCCCGTCATGGCGCTGTATTGCGAGCAGGATCCGGGTCCGTTCAACCCTGGTGGCGGGCGTGGCGTCTCGCTCGAAGAATTGGAAGAGCGATTCGGATGCCGCACCGCCGAGGGCGTCGCCGTGACGTTCCGCAGCGAGTCGCTCGACTGGTTCGGGCGCTGTGACACGGAGGACGACGGCATCTGCCTCCTCGATGCACCCTCCGGCCCGCCACCCGAGTTCGAGCTCGAGGCGGCCGTCCACCTCTCGACCGTCGAGCCGGGCTACACGCCGAAGGACGCCACGGGAACCACCGCCAATTACACGGAATTCGCCGGCTATGGCGTCGTCCTGCTGCCGGATGATGCCCGTGGGACAGCGGCCCCGGACGAGCGGCGAACGCTGGCCGTGAAGGCCGAGCGGGATGGCGATCCGGTGGAGGTGCTGACGCAGCTTTCCGAAGGCGACGTGACCATCGACGACTTCCCGTGGCTGGCCACCAACGAGGACGGATGGGTCAGCTACGACCTCGGGAGTTTCGAAAGCGAGATGGTGGACCTGATGATCGACGCCAACGGCGAGCCGGCGATCTCCTGCTCCGACATCGACCACAAGACCCCGCTCGACGTTGAATGGATCGAGGGACGTGAAGGCGATTTCGCGCGGATCATGCTGCCATCCACCGATGGCGACATCAACTGCGACGTGACGTTGCCCTGATCCAACGCCCCAAACGAAGACCGCGCTGAACGGCGCCATCCAGGTTCGGGTGGCGCCGTTTTGCTGCGCCTCTCTTTCGGAAAGAAACGATGCACCCATGTTCCCGAATCAGATGTTCGGATATTTCCGGTTTGCGACTGGGGAAAGATTAGCAAATCGGCTATCGACGATAATATTTGACTTTTATGTCCATAACCATAATATTATCGGTACTGGGGGACTACACATATCTCTGGGAACCAATGTGCGTCAAATCGCGACAGCGCGCGAGTATCGCGACACCTCCAAAGATGGAGGGAGCGATGTTCAACGCTTCGGCTGATGCGTATGTGGGAGGAGAGGTGGGATGACCATGCGACGCCGGCACGACGCCGTCCGTGGCACGCCCGCCGGGGGCTATGAGGATTCACTCGCCGGGTCCGGGTATTCGGATCCACGAATGGCTGCTCGCACCGAAGGATCGGTGTGACGGCACGAGCAACCGATCAGTGAGGTATGGCATGAGCTCACCCCCGCGCTTCCGGACCGCCGTCCGCACGCAACGTTTGCCGGCATGGCTAAGGTTGTTCCTGATCGGCTGCATGCTCCTGGTCAGCCAGCCGGCCGGCGCAGCGCCCGGCCAGGTCGTGGATCTTGATGACCTGCTGGCCCAGAACCAGCCGTGTGTCACGACGAATGTCAGCTCGTCGACGATCCAGACCTGCATCACTGCCCCATCCAGCGGGGCGACGCTGAACGGTGACGTGACGATCAGCGCGAGCGTAACCGCGACCTCGGGTGGGCTACCCTCCATCGACACGGTCCGCTGGTACCTCACCCCGGCGTCGCAGTCCGGCTCGACCCTGATCGCGACCGAATACCAGACCCCCTGGACGCTGCAGCTGCCGACCAACCGCTGGGTCGACGGCCAATATCGTCTCGGGGTCAATGTCGTGTTCAAGAGCGGCTCCTCGACCTCAACCGCGCAGATCCCGGTCACGCTGAACAACGGCGTCTCGACCGCGCCAGGGAGCAACGGCTCGTGGAGCCCGGTCAACGTCGGCGGGTCCTCTGCACATGTTGTCGCAGTCGGCGACGGCGCAAGCGATCGGAACGCCGCAGCCGCCGTCGGCGCCCTGGCGACGAACCTCAACCCCGACATGTTCCTCTACCTCGGGGACGTCTACGATTACGGCACCTACACGGAGATGTACAACTACTACGGCCCGACCCTCGGCGCGCTCGACAGCCGCACGAACCCGGTGCCCGGCAACCATGAAGGCAAAGACAACTTCCGCGGGTACTTCGACTACTGGAATTCGGACACCCACTACTACTCCGCGACCGCCGGCGGATGGAAGATCATCGCGCTGAACAACAATCCCCAGTTCCCCGGCCAGACCTCGGTCGGCAGCGCCCAGTACAACTGGCTCCGTGACCAGCTGCAGAACAACTCGGCCACCTGCACGATGGTGATCATGCACTACCCGCGTTTCGGGTTGATCAACACCGGCGGCAACGCGTTCATGCAGCCGATGTGGGAGCTCATGGTCAACAACGGCGTGGACGTCGTGCTGGCCGGCCACGAGCACAACTACCAGCGCTGGTCGACGCTCGATGCCAACGGCCAGGTTTCCAGCGTGGGAACCACCCAGTACATCGTCGGCTCGGGCGGCCATAGCCAGGACGGGGCCAACGTTAGCGACAGCCGCACGCAGTTCTTCCGATCCGGCCTCGGCGTGCTCTCCATGCAGCTCAACCCCAACGGAGGCACCGCCCAGTACATCACGACGGCGGGAGCCGTTGTCGACTCGTCGACCCTCAATTGCAACAACGGCGGCGGCGGAACCTCGACCCCGACCCCGACCTCAACGACACCTCCGGGTGGCTCCACGACAACCTTGAACCCCGTGGCGGACGCGCGCGTGGCCGCCGCGGCCCCGACGACGAACTACGGCACCCAGCCAACCCTCCTGGCCGACACTTCGCCCCAGGAGATGAGCTATCTCCGCTTCAACGTCCAGGGTGTCAACGGGACCGTCACGAACGCGAAGCTCCGCCTGTGGGTTGAGAACGGCACCTCGAACGGGCCGAAGCTGTTACGCGTCGCGGACAACTCCTGGTCGGAAACGGCCATTAATTGGAACAACAGACCCGCGACCGGAACGGTGGTGGGCGACATCGGCACGACCAGCGTCGGGACGTGGGTGGAGTACGACGTCACCAGCGTCGTGACGGCCAACGGCACCTACAGCTTCGCGCTGCAGGCTGATTCCTCCGACGGTGCGGACTTCACCTCGCGGGAAGGGCCAGCATCGCAGCGGCCGCAGCTCGTCATCCAGATGAGCGGCACCGCCACGCCGGGCACCCCAACAGCAACCGCCACCGCCACGACTCCGCCAGGCGGCGGGACGTCGTTCAACGTGATCGCCGACGCCCGTGTGCTGGAGTCGTCACCGAACGAGAACTTCGGCACCTCGTTCCTCATGGCGGAAGGCGGCACCGATCCAAAGATCGAGACCTATATCAAGGTCAACGTCACGGGCCTCACGGGCGCGCCGCAAAAGGCCGTGCTGCGGGTCTACGTCCGCGACACCCAGTACGCCGGCTCAGTCGATGGCCCCGCCATCTACACCTCGCCCAACACCTCGTGGGACGAGATGACGATCACATGGAACAACCGCCCGGCACGCAGCACGACACCGCTGCAGGATCTTGGCGCCGTCCCGGGCAGCTCGTGGATCGAGTTCGACGTCACCAGCGCGATCACCGGTAACGGTACATACACCTTCGTCCTCGCCGTGGATCACACGGACGCGACGGAGATGAATTCCCGCGAGACGGTCACGCCGCCGCATCTCGTGGTCACCGGCGGCGGCTCGGGAACGCCGACGGCCACGACCACAGCGACCGCGACACCGACGAATACGCCGACCGCGACCGCCACGACGACGGCCACCGCAACCGCGACAACCCCGCCGTCCGGCCCGATCACGCTACTCCCGGTCGCTGACGCCGGCGTCGAGGAAGACCGCCCGTCGACCAACCTCGGCACGCAGCCATCCATGGTGGTCGATACCGTCAACCCGAACGGGATGGGCTACCTGCGCTTCAATGTCCAGGAGCTCACCGGTACGCCGAATTCAGTTATGCTGCGCCTCTATGCCTCCAACGGCACCTCGAACGGCCCGCAGGTCGTCCGTGTGGCCAACACCTCGTGGTCCGAGACCGGTATCACCTGGAACAATCGCCCCGCGACCGGCGCACAGATCACCAACCTCGGCCGGATCAATGCCGGCTCGTGGGTCGAGATCGACGTGACCGATATCGTGACCGCCAATGGCAGTTACAGCTTCGCGCTGGTGCCCGAATCGTCCGACGGCGCCGACTTCGTGACCCGCGAGGGTCCGGCGGCGCAACGGCCGCAACTGGTCATCAATGGCGGCACCGCGGTGAATCCGCCAGATGGGACTGCAACAGCGACACCGACGGCGACCGCCACGGCAACGCCCACGGCGACCATGACACCGACCGCGACGGCCACGGCCACAGCGACCGCGACCATTCCGGCGAACACGCCAACCGCCACGGCCACGGCGACCGCAACAGCGACGCCGACGAACACGCCAACAGCAACGGCAACAGCAACGGCCACGCCGACGAATACGCCGACCGCCACCGCGACGGCCACCACACCGCCATCTGGTCCGGTGTCCTTCGCACCGGTCGCCGATGCCGGCGTCGAGGCAGATCGCCCGTCGACGAACCTCGGCACGCAACCGGTGATGGTGGTCGACACCGCCGGCCCGAACGGCATCGCGTACATCCGGTTCAATGTCCAGGGCGTCTCCGGCACGCCGGATTCGGTCACGCTCCGGCTCTACGCGTCCAATGGCACCTCGAACGGCCCGCAGGTGGTCCGCGTCGCCGATACATCCTGGTCCGAGACCGGCATCACCTGGAACAACCGCCCCGCGACGGGCTCGCAGGTCGCGAACCTGGGCCGGATCAATGCCGGGTCGTGGGTCGAGATCGATCTCACCGGCATCGTGACCGGGAACGGCAGCTACAGCTTCGCGCTGGTACCCGAATCGTCCGACGGTGCGGACTTCGTAACCCGCGAGGGCAATGCTGGACAGCGTCCGCAGCTAATCGTCAACGGCAGCACCGCGTCGAACCCGCCGGTCAATACCCCGACGGCCACAGCGACGACGGCGCCAACGGCCACCGCGACAACCCCGGTGAACACGCCGGTCAATACGCCGACGCCAACTGCGACGGCAACAACGGCTCCGACGGCGACCCCAACCGCGACCGCCACGGCGACCGTGCCGTCCACCGGCCCGGTGACACTCGCCCCGGTCGCTGACGCGGGCGTCGAGGAAGGCCGCCCGACGACGAACCTCGGCACGGCATCGACCATCATCGTCGACACCGCTGACCCGAACGCCATGGCCTACGTCCGCTTCGAGGTCCAGGGCCTCTCCGGTCCGCCGCAGACCGCTACGCTCCGGTTCTACCTGACCAACGGCTCGACCAACGGTCCGCGCCTCGTCGCTGTCAGCGACAACAGCTGGTCCGAAACCGGTATCACCTGGAACAACCGTCCCGCCACCGGCGCGGTGCTGGGCAACGTCGGCACGGCGAATGTCGGCACCTGGATGGAATACGACGTCACGGGAGTCATCACCGGCAACGGCACCTACAGCTTCGCGCTGATTCCGGAGTCGTCGAACGGCATCGACATCACCTCGCGCGAGGGAACCGCGTCACAGCGGCCGCAGCTGGTCCTCAACGGCGCAAGCGCCCGCGTCTCGACGACGATGCTCGGCGAGCCCGTCGCCCCGCTCGAAGAAGAATCGCCGCCGCAGCCGTCGATGCGCACCGCCGCCGTTACCGAGGCGCCGACGCCGGACGCGGTCGAGACACCGGAGGCGCTCACCGGCACGGTCGTGAACACCGGTGGCCAGGGCCTGCGCTGCCGCGTCGAGCCGTCCACCGACGGCCAGATCCTCGGTACCCTCCCCGAGGGCAGCACGGTCCCGGTGACCGGGCCGCTGCAGGGCGACTTCACCCCGGTCGAATGCTTCGGCCAATCCGGCTACGCCGCCACCGGCTACCTCGACGTCACCGGCACGACGCCGGCGACCGAGCCGACGGCGCCGCCGATCACGACGACCGACCCGACCGCGGTCCCGACCGCCCCGGCTGCGGAGCCCCCGGCCGCCGAGACGCCGCCCCCGACCGAGCCGGTCGAGGCGCCGACCGCCGAGCCGACGACGGAGCCCGAAGCCACGCCGCTGCCGATCGCCACCGGCTGGCAACCGGACCCGAACGTCCCGTGGTGGTGGACCACCGACGACGACCCGGCCACGCGGTGGCAGGGCACCGTCCTCGACCCGGCGACGCCGCTGGAGCTCGGTTACGACCTCGGCACGGTCCAGCCCATCGAGAAGCTGGTGCTGCGCCCGACATGGCCGATGACTGGCATCGTCGAGATCCGCCTCAGCGCCGACGGCGTGACCTGGTACGAGCTGCGGACGCTCGACCTGAGCCGCGAGCGGCCCGATGAGGATCTCGTCATCCCGGTCGATGCCCCGGCCCGGTACGTGAACCTCGTGTACAGCCATCCGGCCGGCACCGGCCAGGTCGGCACGCTGCTCGGGTTCGCGGCCTGGGCGGACGAGGACGGCGTCGTCCAGCCGCTGGAGCGCCTGACCCGCTACGTGGAGCCGACCCCGACGCCCGCGCCGATCCCGACGGAGGTGCCACCGACCCCGGTGCCAACGGAGGTCCCGACGCCGGAGCCGGTCGTGCTGCCGACGGAGGTGCCGCCGCCGACGGAGGCCCCGCCGGTCGAGGTGCCCCCGACCGAGCCGCCGGTTGAGGCGCCCCCGGTCGAGCCCCCGCCGGAGGACGCGCCGCCCGACGGCCTCGAAGCAGCCCCGCCCGCTGGTGGGTAGGACACACGGCAGGCCCACACGAAACGCCCCGGACTCACCTCCGGGGCGTTTCCCTGTCCCGCGCGACGTGCTCACCCCGAGCCGGACCTGACGCCCCGGCGCCGCGTGAATTGACCCCGTCCGTCGCCGCTGCTACCGTGATTCCGGGTCCACCCAACCTGTCGCATCATCCTGCCGCTCCCATGCGGCCAGGAGGAATGTCGATGGACACCACCGATGATGGTGCCTGGCTCTCGACCGCTGATCTCGCTCCGCCTGTCCGTCAACGTCTCGGTGGCGACGCGGCGATCCGGACATGGTCCCGTGAACGACTCACCGGGGGCACCAGCGATGCGCTCGGTGTCTGGCGCGTGTCGGGCGACGCCATCATGGGCGATCGCGTCTATCCGTGGTCACTGATCCTCAAGGGCTGGCGCCGGCCGCCTGGGGGCGCCTCTCCCACGTCGATGAGCTGGCCGCTCCGCGAGGCAACCCTCTACCGTTCCGGACTCCTCGACCATCTCCCCAAGGGACTCGCCGCGCCACAGTACCTCGGCCATGAGGAGCATGCCGACGGCTCGACGTGGCTCTGGACCGAGGACGTGCAAGACTCTACGCCCGGTCCATGGCCGTCGAAGCGTTTCGCCACGCACGCCAGGCAGCTCGGCCAGATGAACGGCGCCTGGCTGGACGGCAGGCCACTCCCCGAGCTACCGGACCTCAGTCGCGGCTGGATTCGCGAGCGCGTCGAGGCGGCATCCCCCGCCATCCGGATGCTCCCCCATCTTGCCGATCAGCCGAGGGTCCGATCCGTGTATCCCTCCCGGATCATGGACGCCTATCACGCCATGTGGACCAGCCGGGAACGGTGGTTCGCCGCGCTGGACCAGCTGCCCCAGACCTTCTGCCACATGGACGCCTCCCGGAAGAACACGTTCACCCGCATCGGCCCGGACAATCGCACCCAAACCGTGCTTATCGACTGGGCCTTCGCCGGAATCGGGGCGCTCGCCGAGGAGCTGACGTCGCCCATCGTGGCCAGCGTGATGTTCCGGGATGCAGCGGTGGACGATGCACGGCAGATCGAAGGCCTCGCGCTGGACGCCTACGTCGAGGGTCTGCGCGATGCCGGATGGCGCGGGGATCCCGACCAGGTGCGGCACGGCTACGCGATCGCCGCCGTGCTGCGCTTCGGCGTCGGCGGCGTCGGGCGCATCCTCCCGGGGCTCCTCGATGCGCAATCCGACCCGTTCATCGAAGCGCTCTTCGGCTTTCCCATCGAAGAGGTCTATGCGAACCTCGCAGCCGTCCAGCGCTGGCTGGTCAGCCTCGTTCCGGAGGCGTAGGAGGGAACCACCCTACACCCCGTACATCCGGCGGTACTGGTACGTATCCCGGATGAAATCGTTGAAATAGCGCCCCTTCGACTCCGCGTCCAGCAGCTCCTCCACCACCTCCGGCCCCACATCGAAATACTGGTAGGCGCCGTCGTCCTGGAACTGGATCACGAGCACGCGCCGCTCCTCGTCGTAGTCGATCGAATGGATCAGGGTGGAATCGACATCATCCCGATGCATCGCAGGGCCTCCTCGTCGCGGACGGATCATGCCACCCGGCAGCACGAACCGCGCCCCGGCTACGCGGGCTTTGGCATCATAGGGAGACAAGGTTCGGCCACAACACGAAAGGAGTCCCCATGAAAAAGGCCTACCAGGTCATCGTCGATGTCAGCTTCCCGGTCGCGATCGCCGTCGAGGCAGAATCCGCAGAGGAGGCAACCGCCATCGGCGAGGTGCAGGCCAAACAGGTCCTCCGCCAGCACATGCCGGAGCGCACCGCGCAAAAACCCTATTCGTACCGGTTCACCGCCCGGAGGGCGGAGGAGCTCTCCCCACCGGTGGCATGACGCGCCCGCCGCGCGGGCAAGGAGGATGCGATGAGCGACGCGACGCTGGAACAGGTCCGGAAGATCTGCCTCGACCTGCCAGAGACCACCGAGCGCCCCAGCCACGGGATGCCGACGTTCTTCGTGCGCGACCGCAAGACGTTCGTGAACTACGCCGACAACCACCACAACGATGGCCGCCTCGCCCTCTGGTGCCACGCGCCGGAGGGGATGCAGACCACCTGGGTCGCGCAGGACCCCGAGCTGTTCTTCGTCCCGCCCTACGTCGGCCATCGCGGCTGGGTCGGCGTCCGGCTCGAGGGCGACGTCGACTGGGACCTCGTCGCCGACATCATCCACGATGCGTACCGGGGCGTCGCCCCGCGCAGGCTCGTCCAGCAGCTCGACGCCGCCGGATCCACGGAGGAATCGCGATGACATCCGCACCACAGCTCTCCATCAGCGCCACCACGATCAGCTCGCCCGATCCCCGCGCCCTCGGCCGCTTCTACAGCCAGCTGCTCGGCTGGGAGATCGGCACCGACGAGCCCGGCTGGGTCACCCTGAAGAACCCGGACGGCGGCATCGGCCTCTCCTTCCATATCGACGAGAGCTATGCGCGCCCCGTCTGGCCCGCCGCGCCCGGCGAGCAGCAGATGATGATGCACCTCGACATCCTCGTCGACGACCTCGACGCCGCCTCCGCCCACGCGCAAGCCTGCGGCGCCACCGTCGCCGACTTCCAGCCCCAGGACGGCGTCCGCGTCCATCTCGATCCGGACGGCCACCCGTTCTGCCTCTTCATCCGCGGCTGATCGCCGTTGGCATGCCGGTTGCACGCGCCCCATCAACCGCCGGTGACGACACCGGCACGAGAGGAGGTGCGCCCATGGCGATGGTGAGGGATCCCGTCTGCAACACGGAGTTCGATTCGGGCAACGCAGCGGCCCAAACGACCTACCAGGGTCAGGAATATTACTTCTGCTCGGAGGATTGCCGCCGCACATTCGACGAAGACCCGGACCAGTACGCCGGCCCGGGCCCCAACGAGCCCGACCACAAGCCGCCCGGCGCGTAGCCGGACGCATCCGCCCACCCGAAGGAGGCGCGACCATGGACCACGTTCAGGACCCCGTCTGCGGCATGGAGATCGACCCGACCCAGGCGGCCGGACAGGCCAGCTACCAGGGACGGACCTTCTACTTCTGCTCGGAAGAGTGCATGCAAAAGTTCCAGCAAAACCCCGGGGAGTACGTCGGCACCAACACCGGCGGCGATGACCCCACCACCACCGACACGTCATAGCATCGAGTGGGAACTCCGGCGAGGGCGCCGGAGTTCTTCATGTATGACCACATGAAAGGCAGGGGAATGACCGACCAGGACAACGCCAACCAGGAAACGAACGGCTCCGAATGGATCGGCATCGGCATCGCGATGGGTGTGGCGATCGGCGTCACCATCGGCACCGTCATCGACAACCTCGGGATGGGCATCGCCATCGGCATCGGGCTCGGCGTCATCGTCGGCGCCGTCATCATGTCCCTCAAACAGCGCAACGACCCCGGCGATACCGCCGCCTGATCGATCCCCGTCGCCCCGGCCCCATGGCGGCCAGGGATCACGTCACGATCCCGGGCGCTTCTCCCAATCCACGAACGTGAACGCCGGCGCGAACCCCGTCGCCCGGTACAGCGCGTTCGACGGCGCGCGTTCGGGCGTCGAATCCGACAGCACCACCGCCCGCTCCGCGCCGAGCGCCTGCAACCGCCGAAGCCCCTCGCGCATCACCGCCGTCGCGTATCCCTGCCGCCGGAACCGCTCGTCCGCCCCAACCGGCTCGAACTCGCCACTGCGCGTCTCCGGATCCCACCACACGATCGCGTACGCCGCGAGATCACCCTCCGGCGTCACCGCCACCAAATCGAGGTCCGGCCGGTAGACCGGCCGCTCGCGCAGCCGCCGGTAGCCGTCCAGCGAGAATTTGGACGGTTCCCACACCCGCCGGTGCAGCTCGGTCCGGGCGTCCAGCTCGTCCTCCCCCACCGGCCGCACCGGATGCCCCGGCGCCGGGATCTCCACATCCACCAGCGACTGCAGGTTGCAGAAGAACGGCGGCGTCTCCGTCGGCGCATAGCCACGCTCCCGCAGCACCTCCGCGAACGTCGTCTGGTGCGAGGGCACCTCGCCGCACACCGCCGCAGCATCGTCCGGCATCATCGATTCCGCCTGCGCGACCATGAATCGCAGCAGCGCCGCCATCTCCGGCACATCGGGCGGCACGAAAAAGTCGAACGACGACGAGGACACCCCGATCATCCCGACCGCAGCCCCTGACCGATCCCGCACCAGCCGGATCCGCTCCTCCGGCACGACGGTCTCGTTCTGGAAGAGCCGCCAAACGATGTCGCCCGGATGCTGGAACCCCGCGCCACCCTCGCTCAGCGGATCTCCCCGGCGCGCCAGCCCGAGCAATGCCTCCAGGTCGTCATCGCCCGCATACCGCGCCACCGTCCAGGTCGTTTCGGTTCCTGTACTCACCATCTCTCCATTCAATCATTCACGGTCCCCCATCAATAGGAGGAGGCCACCAACGCCGTTGGCAACCTCCGCACCCTACCGGGTTTCACCAATGAGATTGTCACCATTCCATCTCGGACGACCCGCTGTACGGGCCGTACTTCCGAAGGAATGTCGGCCCAATCGCCCACAGGGCGATATCCGTAGGGGCGGACCCCGTGTCCGCCCACCCCACGCCAATGCCCCGGTATCCCGCCCCCTACTCCCGCCGCAACCACACCGCCATCGGCCCGGCACCCCGGTTCGCCCACGACATGTACGGCACCGCCGTCACCTGCACCTCCGACCGCCCCGGCCGATCCTCTTTCACGCTCTCCAGGTTGCGGTACAACGCCCCCTGCCACCCCGGCGCCGACGCCGCCAGCTCCCCGTGCGCCGACAACACCACCACGTCATCTAGCAGCTCCGGACGCTGCGCCGCCGTCACCAGCACATCGTCCGGCAAGATGATGTCGCGGATATCCCCGATCGGGTTGTCGTTCTCCTCGACGCAATACACCAGCGGCCCGCGCATCAACGCCACCCGACCCCGGTTGTTCGAGACCCGCGGATGGCTCACGATCCGCCGCACCGGCATCGGCAGGCTCAGCCGCACCACATCCCCCGCTTTCCACACCCGCCGCAGCGTCAGGTACTGCCCCGGCGTCGTCTCGGCCGCCGGCATCGACTCGCCATTGACCGTCCCGCTCGCCCCCGTCGCCCAGTCCGGGATCCGCACCTGCAGTGTGAAGTCACCCGCGTCCTCGACCCCCGTCACCTCGATCGCGACCTCGCCATCCCACGGATACCGCGTCTCCACCCGCAGATCCACCGATCCCCCGCCCGGCAGCGGCACGGACATCTCCCCGGCCGCGAACTGGTGAATCCAGACCAGGTCGTGCCGCGCATCCGACTCCGGGAACCGGCGCGAGCTCACCGTCACCGCATACCCCGGAAGCTGGGCGATGAACCGCGCCGCGTTCGGCGGGCAGCACCCGCACTCGAACCACGGCTGCCGACGATGCGTCCCGTCATCCCGCAACGGATTCTGGTAGAAATACTCCGTCCCGGACAGCGACACCCCCGGCAGCACCGCGTTGTACGTCACCCGCTCGATGATGTCCGCGAAGCGCGTATTGTCCTGCGCCTCCAGCAGCTGCATCCGCCACATCCACATCACCACGCCGATCGCCGCACACGTCTCGGCATACGCGCGGTGGTTCGGCAGCTCGTAATCGGCCCCGAACGCCTCGCCGTCATACCGGGAGCCAACCCCGCCCGTCACGTACGAGCGTTTCTCCAGCATGTTCGCCATCATCGCGTTCAACGCCCGCCGCAGCTCCGCATCCCCCGTCTCCGCGACGAGATCCGCCGCCCCGGCGTTGAGATAGACCGCCCGAACCGCGTGCCCGACCATCTCCCGCTGCTGCCGCAACGGCGTCGCGTCCTGGTGATACGGGCTGCCACCGATCGTCCCGCGACCACGGACGTCGATGAAGAACCGCGCCAGGTCGAGATACCGCCCATCCCCCGTCTCGCGATGCAGCTCCACCAGCGCCATCTCGATCTCCGGATGACCGTCCGTCTCCTCACGCTTCCCGGGCCCGAAGACGCCGTCGATGTGGTCCGCGAAACGGGTCGCCACCTCCAGCAGGGCCGACTCCCCCGTCACCCGCCGGTGCGCGATCGCCGCCTGGATCAGGTGCCCCGCGCAATACAGCTCGTGCATGTCGCGCAGGTTCGTCCACCGCTCGTCCGCGCGAGGCCCGGCGAAATAGCTGTTCAGGTAGCCATCCTCGCGCTGCGCCGCCACGGCCAGCTCCACCACGCGGTCGACCTTCTCGCGCAGGTCCGCCGTCTCCTCGCCAGTGCGGCCAGCCAGCGCCCAGCACGCCGCCTCCAGCCACTTCCACGTATCGGAATCGTTGTAATAACGCCCCTCGAACGCATCGTCACGCCTGCCGGCGGCCCGCTCCAGGTTGCGCAAATGCCCGTCCCGATCCAGCTCCGCGAACTGCGTCGGGATCGAATCGCGCAAATTCGTCCACGCGCGGGATGCCAGCACCCCCTCGCGGAAACGGACATTCCCGACCGGCACCGGCCGGTGCGCGGCGTACGGGCTGCCAGCGGTATTGACGATGACGGCGGATGTCGAAGTCGTGGGTCCGGGAACGGTTGCGGCCATGGGACGTCCCTCGATGAACGGCGCGGTACTCTCGCGCGACGAATCTGTATACATCCTACCGCCGATGAGGCGGCTTCGGGGAGAGCATCCCCCGGACCGCCAGGCGGCGTGCCGCCCCGACATCAAGGAGCCACCAATCTCGCCAATATCCTGAACGAGGGCATGGAATGTCCGCCGGCCACGGTAGAATCGCATCAGGCCGTTGGCGAAAACGAAAAGGATGCACGATGAACCTGATCGAACGCTTGCTGGGACACGGACGCTGGTTCACCGACATGTTCCTCGAGGCGGCGCTCCCGCTGACGGACGAGCAGCTCGATCGCGAGTTCGATATCGGGCATCGCACCTTCCGGAAAACGGCCGTGCAGATGGTCAACGTCATCACCGCCGAGACCGCCCGGCTTCGCGGCGTGCCACCGGCCGAACCCCTGCCCGACGACGCATCGATCGAGCACACCCTCGCGGCGTACACCACCGCCTACGACGCCTTCGAGGAGGCTGTCCGGGCCATGGAGACCGCCGGCGACGAGCGGCGCAACGCCACCTACCTCGACAACTACGGCATCCCGCAGTCCTACGGCGGAACCGCCCTGTACGTCATCATGCAGAACCTCGTCCGGCTCTCGGAGCTGCGGCACATCCTCGTCCGTCTCGGCATCGACAACCTGATGGAGGGCGATGTCCAGGAATGGGAGCACTTCGCCGGCCTCATCGACCGCTGGGGCGGCCACTACCCCGAAGGCTTCATCCGCCCCTGGGCACCCTAGCCCCCCGCCTTAAGCCCCCGTCATCCTGAGCGCAGCGAAGGACCCTACGCGAAGCGATGATCCGGGAATCACGCTGGACAGAACCCTGAGTCACCAGCGTACGGGCGGACCCGGCCGAGCGAGAGGCTGAGGCTGGCGCCGCGAAACAGGGCCGCCCTTCGACGCCTCGGGGCGGGTTCTTGCGCCGCGAAACAGGGAGGACTTGCGGCGCCTTCACACCCCTTCGCCCGCCAACTTGCGCCGCAATGTCGTCCCCACTAGCCCGCCACGCAACTCCCGTACGGGACGACTTCCGACCACCTTTCACCTCATCAGCTGCCACGCCGTTGGTCGCAATGTCGTCCCTGCTCCCCTGCCGTCGGAGCCCGCCTGGATCGTGCCAAACGGGCAGTCCCTGTTTCGGCCTTTCTCCGTGTACAATGTGCGCCAAGGCTTCGTTATTGTCATGCTGCAGGGGTGGTGTTGCCGTGTACGACGGCCCGGTCCGCAAACGGCTGCGCTATCAGGGACACGACTATCGCGCTCCCTGCTGCGTCCACGTGACCATCTGCACCTACCGGGGCCAGCATCTCTTCGGCACGATCTCGCCTACCGGCCTGCATCTCAACGACGCCGGCCAGTTCGCCGCGGATGCCCTGCGCTCCCTGCACTCCGATGCCGCCGGCATCGCCATCGATACCTCCATCGTCATGCCGGACCATGTCCACGCCATCATCGTCCTCGGCACGAACCCCAACGTCCAGACGACCGACGCCATCCCCGACGTCGTCCGTCGCTTCAAAATGCGGGTTATGAAGTCCTGGCCTGGCGGCATCCGCACGCGGGGTTGGGCGCCCTACGACACGCAACTGTGGCACCGGTCGTACAACGACAAGATCATCCGGAACGACGAGCACCTGCAGCGAACCCGCGCCTATATCCTCGCCAACCCCGCCCGCTGGCTCGAGCGCCACCACCCTGGCTAATTTGGCTGGCGCCTCCGCCCAATCCCCGTGGAGCCGTCCATCCGCTCGATCCCGACCATCCCCGCATACTCCCCATCTCGCCCTCACCGCCCCGCGTACGGGACGACTTGGATGCGCTCACGACCCCAAATCAACGACCGCCTCATGCGCATCCAATGTCGTCCCTGTTTCCACGGAACCGCCCGTCCGTCGCCACCCACACCAAGCACCGCGCCAGCGCCACCGCGTCCCCGGCGTCCAGCCCCACCACCTCCAGCGCCGTGCCCGTCAGCCGCCATCCGTACCCCGGCCGCACCCGCGCCCGCTCCAGCAACGGCGGGATCATCGCTCGCTGCTCCTCCGTCCAGCCGCGCTCCAGCGGGGCCCAATCGCACGCCAGCCGCCCCTCGCCGTCCGGCAGCACCGTCAGCGTGATCGGCGGATGCGACCGCACCACGCACCAGATCGTCCAGATCTCCTCCAGCTGGCGCTGCACACCCGGCTCCGGGTACAACCCGTAGCCCAGGTTGAGCTGCAAAAAGCCCTCGCGCCGCGCCACGGTGAACGCCCGCTGCGCCAGCTTCGTCGGCAACCCGATCCGCAGCAGCTGCACGACCGGGTCGCCCATATCCAGGCCGGGCACGACCTTGCCGTCGAGCAGGGCCAGCACCTCCTGCTCGGTCATGCGGCGGTAAACCGGCCCGACCGTAGGGGTCGACCCCGTGTCGACCCGCGACCCCGTGTCGACGGGCCGCTCGGTCAGGCGGCGAGAGATCGGTTCGGTGGATTCGGTGAATAGAGGGGTCGAGACCATGGCGCACGCGCTCCTTCGGCAGGGTGCATCATCACACCCAACGGGACCGGCGCTTCGGCGCTCTCGATACGCATAGTAGAACACATGTTCTGATTCGGGCGCAAGCCCTGAGGGTCAGGATGCGCGGCGTGACGAGGTCAACTTTCAAGTTGGCCAGGTTTTCCCGTATACGAGAAACTTGGCCAACTTGACACGAGATGCCCCAGAAATCCCTATGACGACGCGAAAAATCAACATGTGCGGGAATGCGTGAAACTTGGCCAACTTGACCACCGGTCGCTTGTTTCCGGGTGATGGACAGGCATTACGTCCTGAATCCGTGGCGCACTTTTGCCTGCTCGTTGCGTATAGAGAGTAGAACCCTTGTTCTATTTCGACGTTTTACGAACGTCCCGGGAGGAAGATTTGGCCCCTGTGTCCCCGGCGCACGATGCGCCCGTGTCGTTAGCCCCTGCCCACCGCCATGAACTGGAGGTCGGCTCCGGCATCGCCCCCGACGTCATCCAGGAGCGTGGCTACCGCACCGTCGCCGCCGACGGCCTGCCCAGCCAGTTCCCGGATTACCAGCGCAAGGACGGGTTGCTGATTCCCATCCATTCCATCTGGGGCGACGTCGGTTCCCTCCAGGTCAAACCCGACAAACCCCGGCTCCGCGACGGCAAGCCCGTCAAGTACGAGACCATCCCCGGCCAACCCCTCTGCCTGGACGTCCCGCCCCGGGTCCGCCCCCATCTCGGCAACCCCGAGGTCGCGCTGTGGATCACCGAAGGGGCGAAGAAAGTCGACGCCGCCCTCACCATGGGCATCCAGGCGGTCATCGGATTGCAAGGCGTCTATGGCTGGCGCGGCACCAATGGCGACGGCGGCAAGACGGCCCTGCCGGACTGGGAAGCCGTGGCGCTGAACGGGCGCGATGTGGTGCTGGCGTTTGACAGCGACTGCATGACCAAGCCCGAGGTACGCGGCGCGCTGGACCGGCTCGCGGCCTTCCTCAAAAGCCGGGGTGCGGAGATCGGCTACGCCATCCTGCCGCCGTTGGCGAACGGGGACAAATGCGGGTTGGACGACTTCCTGGTGCAAGGCAAGACCTTCGACGACCTCTGCGACCACCTTGTCCTGGAGCTTCCTCCCGCCGATGTCGAAGAAGAGTTGGAACTCATCCGCGTCAGCGATGTGGTCTCGGAAGAAATCGACTGGATCTGGAAGGGCTGGATCCCCCCGGCGGATGCTGACCATCCTCGGTGGCTTTGGCGGCGACGGCAAATCCACCATGATGGCCTCGTTGATTGCGACCCTCACCAGTGGCGGCACCATGCCGGACGGCGAGCGGACGGATCCCATGAACGTCCTGATGCTCAGTGCCGAGGATGATCCGTCCTACGCCATCAAGCCGCGCCTGGACGTCCACGGCGCCGACCCCTCGCGGGTCTTCCTCACCAAGGGCACGCGGCATCGCGACGGCAAGCAGCGCTGGTTCGATATGCGCCGGGACGTCGCCCTGATGGAGCGGGTCATCCGGGCACACGATATCGGGTTGGTGGTGGTCGATCCCTTGTCCTCGTATCTCCCGGCCTCTGACCGGAACTCCGAAGGCGATATCCGGGATGCGTTGCAACCGTTGATGGGCCTGATGGAACGGACCGGCGTCGCCGTTGTCGCCATCATGCACGTCGGCAAGAGCGCCGATGGCCGCCGTCCCTCGCAGCGACTCCTTGGCTCCACGGCGTTCACGGCATTGGCCCGCTCCGTCCTCATGGTCGCGGACCTGCCGGACGACCAGCAGCCGGCCGACACGGAAACGGAAGGCAAGCTCAAGGTCGTGCAGGTGGTCAAGAGCAACTACGCCATCCCGCCCCTGCCCCGGCTCTTCCGCCGACCCATCGACGGCGCCATCCAGTGGAAAGGCGAGTCGGCCCTGACCATCGAGGAGTGCTACCAGCCGTCTCGCATTGGGGGAAAACGAGGTCCACTTGCGACGCATCAGGCGATTGCCGAAAGCCTGCTCCGGGAGATGTTGGCGGGTGGATCCGTTCCGTCCATGGACGTCATGGGTGAGGCGAAAACGCACAGCCTCAGTGAGCACACGATGCGCCGGGCCAAGCAGGCCCTCGGCATCGAGACCGTCAAGATCGGGCACATCTGGTACTGGCGGTTTCCCAACCATTCCGGGGATCAAACGGATCAACCGGCCCACCTGCCAGCGCCGTCACGCACGATGCCGCTCCCCGGCAGCGCCTGATCCATTGTCAACTTTCAAGTTGGCCAGGTTTTGTCTATACAGGGAAACTTGGCCAACTTGAAATCTTGACCTCCCCGCACGCGAAACACTGTCATCTTGACCCGGGGCGAAGCGCCCCACTCCAACTTGGCCAGGTTTCCCTATACACAGAAACGTGGCCAACTTGAAAGTTGCCGCTGCCAAGGAGCCCATCCGTGACCACATTTGACGTCGATTCGGCTACCGGCCGGGCCTACCGCCACGACCCGGACCACGACACCTCGCCCGACGAGCCCTCATCGGTCCATCCCTACGCCGCCGCCTACGAGCCCACCGCCGTCCGCCTCTCCGCCATCGCCTCCCAGCCCCTCCAGTGGGTCTGGCCCGGCTGGATTCCCGCCGGCATGCTCACCGTCCTCGGCGGCCACGTCGGCGACGGCAAATCCACCCTCATCGCCGGCCTCGTTGGCGCCCTCACCACCGGGAGCCCCCTGCCGGACGGCACCACGGCTCCGCCGAAGAACGTCCTCATCCTCGGCCTCGACGACGACCCGGTTCGCATCCTGCGTCCCCGCCTCGTCGCCAACCGCGCCGATCCCGACCGCGTCTTTCTCATCGAGCCGTCCACCCGTGCCCGGCCGGACCTGCGCTTCGAGTCCTGGTGGATCCGCGACATCGTCGAGGAAAACGAGATCGACCTCGTCGTCCTCGATCCCCTCGCCGACATCCTGCGCGGCGCCGACCGCTTTAGTGAAGGGGACCTGCGCACGAAGCTCGAACCGTTCATGAGCATCGTCAGCCGCACCGGCGTCGCGGTCCTCGGCGTCGTCCGCTTGCCCCGCTCGGCCTCGGTCCGCCGTCCCGCCCACAGCCTCGTCGGCGCGTCGGCCATCCCGGCCATCGCCCGGTCGGTGCTGATGATCGCCCCGGAGCACGACGGCACCAGCGGCCCGGACAGCTCCCGGCGCATCCTGCAGGTCGTCAAGAGCAACACCGCCCAGCCCCCGGCCCCGGTCGCACTCGACATCGATCCCGGTGGCGTCGTCCGCTGGCTGGGCCCGGTCCCGGAAGGCATCGACGAGCGCGCCGCCGATCCCCGCCTCGCCCCGTCCGAGCGGCGTGACGCCGTCACGTACCTGCAGACCGTCCTCGCCGACGGCCCGGTCCCGGCCGTCACCATCATGTCCGAGGCCCGCAAGGTCGGCTTCTCCGAGATCACCATCCGCCGCGCCAAGAAAGACCTCCGCATCCGCTCCGCCCGCGTCGCCAGT
>Ga0182741_1001512_pt1 | contig 30024 bp, 27 predicted proteins | sample eDN5th37CBELigOP_FD_128874 | JGI IMG/M metagenome (GOLD analysis project Ga0182741, IMG submission 128874) | Enriched Organic Plus compost microbial communities from Emeryville, California, USA - eDNA 5th pass 37_C BE-Lig OP (version 2) (version 2) ... | reverse complement strand
GATGCCGTAATCGTCGGCGACGTTCTGGCCGGTCTGCGGCATCGAGTCGGTGCCATAGGCCCGATCCATCGCCGGGTTCACGAAGCGCCAGCCGATGGTGGTGTCGTGGATCTCGGCATGGCGGGAAAAGGCGGTCTCGGCCTTGGGCAGCACGAAGGGCGCGCGCGACATCGACTCGACGCCGCCGGCGATCATCAGCCCGGCCTCGCCCGCCGCGATCTGGCGCGCGGCGACCAGCACCGCATCCATGCCCGAGCCGCAGAGCCGGTTGATCGTGGTGCCCGGCACCTCGAGCGGCAGGCCGGCCAGCAGCACGGACATGCGGGCGACGTTGCGGTTGTCCTCGCCGGCCTGGTTGGCGCAGCCATAGATCACATCGTCGACCGCCTGCCAATCCAGGCCGGCATGGCGGGCCATCAGCGCGCGCAGCGGGATGGCGCCCAGGTCGTCGGCCCGCACTGGGGAGAGCGCGCCGCCGAAGCGGCCGATGGGCGTGCGGATATAGTCGCAGATGAAGACGTCGGTCATGTCACAGCTCCGGCACGACCAGGTCGCCGACCGCACCGTCCAGATGCAGCCGCGCGCCGGTCACGGCTTGCAGGTCGTCAAGGGAAATCGTGGCCAGCTTCTCGCGCAGCACGAAACGGCCGTCCTCGATGTCCACCACGGCGAGCGAGGTATAGACCCGCGTCACGCAGCCCACCCCGGTCAGCGGCAGGGTGCAGGCTTCGACCAGCTTCGGCTTGCCGTCCTTGGTGACATGGTCGGTGATGACCGCGACGCGCTTGGCGCCATGCACCAGATCCATGGCGCCGCCCACCGCCGGCACGCCCTTGGGTCCGGTGGACCAGTTCGCCAGGTCGCCGTTCTGCGCCACCTGATAGGCGCCCAGGATCGCCACGTCCAGATGCCCGCCGCGCACCATGGCAAAGCTGTCGGCATGGTGGAAGAAGGCCGCGCCGGGCTTCAGCGTGATCGCCTTCTTGCCGGCATTGATCAGATCCCAGTCTTCCTCGCCCGCCGGCGGGGCCTCGCCAAAGCCCAGCACGCCGTTCTCGGTATGGAACACCGCCTGGCGGCCGGGGGGCTGGAACTTGGCCACCATCTCGGGAAAGCCGATACCGAGGTTCACATAGGCGCCGTCGGCGATGTCCTGCGCCGCGCGCCAGGCGATCTGGGCGTTGGAAAGCTTCGTGGTCATGCCTGCACCTCCTGGGGACGGGCGGGGGGATGGGCCGCCTCGGCGCGGTTCAGCGCCTCTTCCTGCGCCGGGTTGGCGACCTCGACGATGCCGGAGACGAAGATGCCCGGCGTCACCACATGCTCGGGGTCGATGCCGCCCGGCGCGACCGCCCGCGTCACCTGCGCGACGGTGCGCGCCGCCGCCATCGCCATCAAGGGCGAGAAGTTCCGCGCCGCCATGCGATAGGTCAGGTTGCCGTAATGGTCGCCCAGCTCGGCCTTGATCAGCGCGAAATCGGCCTTGAGCCAGCGTTCCTGCACATAGGGACGGCCGTCGAACTCGGCGACCGGCTTGCCGCGGGCCAGGTCGGTGCCGTAGCTGGTCGGCGTGTAGAAGGCCGGGATGCCGGCCCCGCCGGCACGGATGCGTTCGGCCAGCGTGCCCTGCGGCACCAGTTCCAGCTCGATCTCTCCGGCCAGGTATTTCTCGGTAAAGACCCGCGGATCGGCCGAGCGCGGGAAGGAACAGACCATCTTGCGGACCATGCCCTGCTCGATCAGCGCGGCGATGCCGACATGGCCGTTGCCGGCATTGTTGTTGATGACGGTCAAATCCTTGGGGCTGCCGGTGGCCAGGTAGCGGTCGATCAGCGCGTGGATCAGCTCGATCGGCGCGCCCGAGCCGCCGAAGCCGCCGATCATCACCGTGGCGCCGTCCGGGATGCCGGCGACGGCCTCGGCCAGGTTGGGGATGCGTTTGTCCATGACCTCCTCCTGCGGGTTCCGGGGATGTCATGCGCGCATGGCCGCCGCGAGGCCAGAGATTTCGTGCGGATGTTGACATTTGTTCAAACTGCGTAAAAACCTGTGCGCATGGTGAACAAGACCGATTTCATCGCCTCGCTGGCCAAGGGTCTGGGCGTGATCGAGGCGTTCCGGGCGGAACGGCCGCGGCTTTCCATCGCCGAGGTGGCCGAGGCGACGGGGCTGGACCGGGCGACGGCTAGGCGCTGCCTGCTGACCCTGCACGAGCTGGGCTATGCCGATTACGACGGCAAGTTCTTTACCCTGACGCCGCGCATCCTGCGGCTGGGCATGGGGGCCCTGGCGGCGATGCCGCTGGCGCAGCTGGTGCAGCCCTGGCTGGACCAGCTGTCCGAGCAGATCGGGCAATCCACCTCGGTCTCGATCCTCGATGATACCGAGATCGTCTATCTGGCGCGGGCGGCGCAAAGGCGGGTGATGTCCATCGGGCTGATGCCGGGCTCGCGGCTGCCGGCGCATTGCACCTCGATGGGCCGGGTGCTGCTGGCCGCCCTGCCCGAGCCCGAGGCGCGCGCCATCGTCGAGCGCTCGGACCTGACGCCGCGCACCCGCCACAGCCTGACCGCGCCGAACGAGATCATGGCACGCATCGCCCGAGCCCGCGACGACGGCCATGCGGTGATCGACCAGGAGGTCGAGCTGGGCCTGCGCTCGCTTGCCGTGCCGCTGTTGAACGCGCATGGCCGGGTGGTGGCGGCGCTGAATACCGGGGTGGCGGCGGTGCAATCCTCGGCCGAGGAACTGGTCGCACTCTACCTGCCGGCGCTGCTCCGGGTGCAGGAGGGGCTGCGCCGGGTGCTGCGCTAGCGGCCGGGCAGCGGCGGGCGCGGCCGGCCTGCCAGTTCGGTGGCGCTGGCCAGGTCCAGGCCAGCCATGCAGAGCAGACGGGCCACGATCCGCTCGCTTTCCGCGGGGGAAAGCTGGCCTTCGGTGATCGCCAGGCTGGCGCCGATCAGCGCGTGGCAGGTCAGCCGCCAGGTCAATTCGGCGTCCTCGGCCCGAAAGCGGCCGGCCGCCGAGGCCTGGCGCAGGTCGCGGATCGCAAAGGGGCCCATCATGCGGAACAGCGCATCTGCGATCACCTCGGAACGGTGCAGCATCTGCCGCCAGCGCGGATCGCCGGTCGCAGCGTCCAGCACGGTGCGGATGCCGAAGGCATAGACCTGCGCCGGATCCTCGAACCGGTCGGTGACGGCCTGGATGCTGACCCCCAGGTCATGCATCAGCCCCTCGAGTACGGCGATGGCCAGTTCGTCCTTGGATCTGAAGTAATTGTAGATCGTCCCCGCCCCGACATCAGCGCGTTCGGCGATCTCCAGCATGGTGGCGGCCTCGGCGCCCTTCTCGGTCATGATCTCGCGCGCCGCCTTGATCAGCGCCGCCCGGTTGCGCCGCTGGCGCCGCGCCACGCGGCCCTCGCCCTGGATCCCTGCCTCGGCCATGCCCTGCTCCGTATTCGAACCCGAACCATATTCGGAAACGAATCGGATCTCAAGCCGAGGGGCGGCTCGCCCCGCCGGCGCGACAAGAAGCCGCGGGCGGTGGGAGAGTTTTTAGCGTCCAGTCAATGCGTTGCAAGCTTCCGGCCGATATGAATTATAATCAAAGTTGACGATAATTCATTTTTAGAACAAATTCACCGCCGACCGATCCACCCGCATGGGAGCGCGGGCGATCGGGCCGGAACCCCCGGCAATCGTTTCAGGGAGGAGCAAGCATGACCCCATCAACCCAAGCCATCGACACCGATGTCGCCATCGTCGGCGCCGGTCCGGTCGGGACGCTGCTGGCGATCCTGCTGGGCCAGCGCGGCAAGCGCGTCACGCTGATCGAGCGTTGGAGCACGCATTACGACCTGCCGCGCGCCGTGACCTTCGACCACGAGATCGCGCGCATCCTGGCCACGCTGGGCATCGACGCCGAATCCGACCCGTCGATCAACCATCACGACGAGCTTTACTACTGGCGCAACGCCAGGGGCGAGAACCTGCAGATCGTGGATTGGCAGAGCCGGTCGGCCAGCGGCTGGCGCGTGCGCTACTGGTTCAACCAGCCGCTGCTGGAAAAGCGCCTGCTGAAGATCGCGGCCGGCATGCCGGAAATCACCGTGATGCGCGGCTGGAACGCCGTCGCGCTGGACCAGGAGGCCGAGGGCGTCACCCTGGCGCTGCAACGGAACCCCGAGGAGGTCGGCCCGGATGGCGAGCGCCGGACGATCCGGGCGAAATTCGTCGTCGGCACCGACGGCGCCAACAGCTTCGTGCGCCATGCGCTTGGCATCGAGAACGAGGACAAGGGCTATTTCTTCGACTGGCTGATCCTCGACATGCTGCCGAAATTCGACTATTGCGCCGCGCACCCGGATGAGCCGGCGCAATGGCAGCTTTGCGACCCCAGCCGCCCGACCACCATCGTCCCCGGCGGGCCGGCACCGCTGCCCGGCCAGCCCGACCGCCGCCGCTGGGAGTTCATGGTCCTGCCCGGCGAATCGGCGGCCGAGATGCAGACCCCGGAAAAGGCGTGGGAATTGCTGCAGCCCTGGGGCCTGACCCCCGAGAATGCCGCGCTGGAGCGCGCCGCCGTCTATCGCTTCCAGGCCCGCTGGGCGAAGCAATGGCACAAGGGCCGCTGCCTGATCGGCGGCGACGCCGCGCATCTGATGCCGCCCTTTGCCGGCGAGGGCATGTGCGCCGGCATCCGCGACGCGGTGGCGATGGCCTGGCGGCTGGACCTGATCCTCGAGGGCAAGGCAGGGCTCGGCCTGCTCGACAGCTATACCAGCGAGCGCAAGGATCATGCCTGCCACTACATCGACTTCAGCCGGGAACTGGGCCGCATCATCTGCATCGCCGACGCGGCCGAGGCCGCGGTGCGCGACACCCGCATGATCGCCGAGCTTCAGGCCCGCGGCCAACGGCCGGTGCCGACCGACATCTGCCATCTCGGCCCCGGCGCCTGGTGCCCGGCCAGCGCCCATGCCGGCGAACTGTCGGTGCAGGGCGTGGTCGAGCACAAGGGCCGGCGCGACCGCTTCGACCAGGCCGTGGGCCGGGGCTGGGTGGTGATCGGCCACGAGGCCGATCCGCTGGCGGCGCTGACGCCGAGGCAGCGGGCGCAGCTTGACCTGCTCGAGGGGTTCGGCGTGCAGCTCTGCGCCCCCGGCGGCGGCTGCGCCGTGATCGACACCGAGGGCACCTACAGGCGCTGGTTCGACGAGATCGACGCGAAATTTGTGCTGATCCGGCCGGATTTCTATGTCGCGGCCACAGCAAACAGCCCCGAGGTCTTCCAGCAGCGCGTCGATGCGGTGATGCGCACGCTGGACCTGGCCGACAGCCCGGCGCTGGCGGCGGAGTAAGGGACCGCCCTCTGGTCCCGGTGCCGTCCGCCCCGTCCGGATCCTGTCCGGTGTGGGCCGGGCAGGCGGGGCCTGTTCGCTGCCTTCCTGCGCATCGACGGCCAGCCCATCATCCGATGACGCGCCGCGCAAGGCGGATTCGAGCCGAGGCGCAAGCCCTGACAGAAACGGCCGCGCCAAGCCGGCGCGGCCCTTGTCATTTTCGCTGCCCGAGCGGAGATTTGTTCCATGATATAGAATAGCATATTTGCAAAGGATCGCCAAATACCGCCAAAATCGCGGCAACTGGCAATTTTCACTTGCACTTTGTCAAGAATCGCCCAGAAATTCCCAAAAACGCGGCAGCTGTAATGTCCATATCATGGATCATCAGCAGGGAGGGGAGGCCCGCCGCCATGGGAGGGATGCGATGCAACTGACCGACACCCCGCCCGAGGGCGAGCTGGCCCTGGGCGGCATCGAGGCACTGGCCGAGCCCAAGCGCGCCGAGTTCTGGATGCGCCCGGTCGAGATCGCCGCCGCCGGCCTTCTGGTGGTGATGATCGTTACCGTGCTGGCCAACGTGTTCTTCCGCTATGTGCTGACCAAGCCCTTGATCTGGGGCGACGAGGTCGCGTCCATCAGCTTCATCTGGATGGCGATGCTGGGCGCGGCGCTGGCGGTGGACCGGCACGAGCATATGCGCCTGACCGTGTTTTTGCCGCTGCTGCCCGAGCGGCTGGCGCGGGTGGCCGAGGTGGCGGGTCAGGTGCTGGTCTGCGTCCTGCTGCTGCGGCTTTTGCCAGTCGCGGTGGAATATGCCTATGAGGAAAGCTTTGTCAGGTCGCCGGCGCTGGGACTGCCGATGTCCTGGCGCGCCTCGGCCCTGCCGGCCGGGATCGGGCTGATGGCGGTGCTGGCGGTGCTTTCGGTCCTGCGCTCGCGCGAATGGCGCATCATCGCCGCGACCCTGGCCATTACGGCACTGGCAGTGGCGCTGATGTGGTTCGCGCGGCCGGCGCTTCTGTCCATCGGCAACTGGAACCTGCCGATCTGGCTGGGCCTGCTGGTCGCGGTGCTGCTGTGCATCGGCGTGCCCATCGCCTTCTGCTTCGCGCTGGGGACGCTGGCCTATCTGACCTTCGCCAGCCACGCGCCGATCTTCGTGATGATGGGCCGCATCGACGAGGGCATGTCCTCGCTGATCCTGCTGTCGGTGCCGGTCTTCGTGCTGCTGGGCTGCATCCTCGACGCCACCGGCATGGGCAAGGCCATCGTCAATTTCCTCGCCTCGCTTCTGGGCCACGTCAAGGCGGGGATGAGCTATGTGCTGCTGGGCTCGATGTTCCTGGTCTCGGGGATTTCCGGCTCGAAGGTCTCGGACATGGCGACGGTGGCGCCTGCGCTTTTCCCGGAAATGCGCCGTCGCGGCCATTCCGCGCCCGAGATGACGGCGCTGCTCGCGACCGGCGCGGCCATGGCCGATACGGTGCCGCCCTCGATCGTGCTGATCGTGCTGGGCTCGGTCGCGGGCGTGTCCATCGCCGGGCTGTTCACCTCGGGCTTCGTCATCGCCATGGTGCTGCTGGTCGTGCTGGCGGTGCTGGCACGCTGGAAGGCGCGGGCCGAGGACATGTCGGGCGTACGCGCCGCCACCCTGCCGCTGATCGGCCGGACCGCGCTGATCGCGGCGCCGGCGCTGGTCCTGCCCTTCATGATCCGCAGCCTGGTCGGCGGCGGCGTCGCCACGGCGACCGAGGTTTCGACCATCGCCGTGGTCTATGCCTTCGTCATCGGCGTCGTGCTCTATGGCGGCATCCCGCTGCGCAAGCTGGGCACCATGCTGGTCGAGACCGCGGCCATGTCGGGCGCGATCCTGCTGATCCTGGGCGCGGCATCCGCAATGGCCTGGGCGCTGACGCAATCGGGCTTCGCCCGCGACCTGATGGCCGTCGTCACCGGCCTGCCGGGCGGCTGGGTGGTGTTCATGCTGGCCTCGATCCTGATCTTCCTGATCCTGGGCTGCGTATTGGAGGGGCTGCCGGCCATCGTGCTTCTGGCGCCGATCATGTTCCCCATCGCCCGCGGCCTGGGCATCCACGACATCCATTACGCCATGGTCATCGTCACGGCGATGAACATCGGCCTGATGGCCCCGCCCATCGGCATCGGCTTCTACATCGCCTGCAAGATCGCCAACGTGCCCGCCGACCAGGTCATGCGCCGGATCTGGCCCTATCTGGCGGCGCTGCTGGTCGGCCTGCTGGCCATCGCCGCCGTGCCCTGGTTCTCGACCGCCTTGCTTTGACGTCAACAACCCTCGGGGAGGAGGAAACCATGACCATCACCCGCCGCAGCGTCCTGATGGGTGCCGCCGCAGGGGCGCTTGCCGCGCCCTTCATCCGGCCGGGCGCCGCCCGCGCCGCCGAGTTCAGCTACAAGATCGCGAACAACCAGCCGCTCGAGCATCCCAGCAACGTGCGGCTGGCCGAGGCGGTCAAGGCGATCCTGGAGGAAACCTCGGGCGCGGTGGATATCCAGATCTTCCCCTCGAACCAGCTGGGCGCCGATACCGACGTGCTGGGCCAGCTGCGCTCGGGCGGGGTCGAGTTCTTCCAGCTGTCGCCGGTGATCCTGTCGACGCTGGTGCCGAACGCCTCGATCAACGGCGTGGGCTTCGCCTTCCCCGACTACGACACGGTGTGGAAGGCGATGGACGGCGAGCTGGGCGCCTATGCCCGCGGCCAGATCGAGAATGCCGGCCTGGTGGTGATGGACAAGATCTGGGACAATGGCTTTCGCCAGACCACCACCTCGACCAAGCCGATCCAGACGCCCGAGGATCTGCAGGGCTTCAAGATCCGCGTGCCGGTCAGCCCGCTCTGGACCTCGCTGTTCTCGGCCTTCGGCGCCGCGCCCGCCTCGATCAACTTCGCCGAGGTCTATACCGCGCTGCAGACCGGCATCGTGGACGGGCAGGAAAACCCGCTGGCGATCATGAAGGTCGCCAAGCTGTGGGAGGTACAGAAATACCTGTCCATGACCAACCACATGTGGGACGGGTTCTGGCTCTTGGGCAACCGCCGCGCCTGGGGCGCCCTGCCCGAGGACGCGCAGCAGGCCGTCGCCAAGCATTTCAACGCCGGCGCGGAACGCCAGCGCGAGGATGTGATGGCGCTGAACGCCACCCTGCGCGGCGATCTGGAAAGCCACGGCTTCGTCTTCAACGACGTGGATCCGCAGCCCTTCGAGGGCAAGCTGCGCGAGGCGGGCTTCTATGCCGAGTGGAAAAAGACCTATGGCGACGAGGCATGGGAGATCCTGGAAGCCGCCATCGGCCGGAAGCTGGCCTGATGACGGACGCGCCCGCCCCCGAAACGACCGGCGGCGCGCAGGCGGTGGCGCGGGCGCTGTCGTTGCTGTCGCTGGTCGGCAGGGGCGGCGATGCGGGGCTGGCGCTGGGGCAGCTGGCCGCCGCCTCGGGGCTGGCAAGGCCCACGGTGCGGCGGCTGCTCTTGGCGCTGGCCGCGGCGCGCATGGTCGAGCAGGACCGCCAAACCCGGCGCTATCACCTGGGCCCCGAGGCCTATCTGCTGGGCAGCTTCGCCGCCGAGCGCCACGGCATCTTGCATCACGCCCGCGACCCGATGCTGCGGCTGGCGCGCGAGACCGGCGACACCCTGCTTTTGACCGTGCCGCAGGGCGACCATACCCTGTGCCTGGAACGGATCGAGGGCGATTTCCCGATCCGCACCCATGCGTTGATGCGCGGCGACCGCAAGCCCGCGGGCGTCGGCGCGGGCGCCTTGGCGATCCTCGCCGCCCTGCCGGTGGCCGAGGGCGACGCGCTGCTGCGCCGCGTGGCGCCCCTGGCCGAGGCGCTGGCCCCCGGCCTTGCCGCCGCGCTGGCCGAGGATCTGGCAGGGGCACGCGCGGCCGGGCACGCGCTGAACCCCGGCCGGGTGGTGCCGGGATCCTGGGGCCTGGGGGTGGCGATCCTGTGGCCCGACGGGCGGCCGGCCGGCGCGCTTTCCATCGCCGCCATCGAGAACCGCATGGGCGCGGCGCGGCAGGCCGAACTGGCCGCCCTGCTGCATCGCGAGGCGCGGCGGGTCGAAGCCCGCCTGGCCGCGCTGGACACGCAACCGAAAAGGAACATCGCATGAGTGATCCGCTGATCGTCGGCTGGGCGCATACGAAATTCGGCAAGTCCGAGGCTCCCGACACGCTGGCCCTGATGGCCGAGGTGGCACGGCCGGCGCTGGACCATGCGGGCCTTGGCGCCGATGCTGTCGACGGCATTTTCGTCGGCGTCTACAACAACGGTTTCTCGCGGCAGGATTTCCAGGGCGCGCTGGTCGCCATGGGCACGCCGGAGCTGGCGGGCGTGCCCTTCATGCGCACGGAAAACGCCTGCGCCACCGGCTCGGCCGCGCTCTATGCGGCGGCCGATTTCATCGCCTCGGGGCGCGGCAAGGTCGCCCTGGTCATCGGCGCCGAGAAGATGAGCGCGACGCCCGGCGACCAGGTCGGCGACATCCTGCTGTCGGCCAGCTACGTCCCCGAGGAGGGCGAGATCCCCGGCGGTTTCGCCGGCGTCTTCGGCCGCATCACCGAGAGCTATTTCCAGCGCCACGGCGACCGGTCCGAGGAACTGGCGATGATCGCCGCCAAGAACCACGAAAACGGCATGCGCAACCCCTATGCGCATATGCAGAAGCCTTTCGACCTCGCCTTCTGCAACACCATCTCGGACAAGAACCCGCGCGTCGCCGGGCCGCTCAGGCGCACGGATTGCTCGCTGGTCTCGGACGGGGCGGCGGCGCTGGTGCTGGCCGCGCCCGAACTGGCGGCCGACCTGCAGCGCGCCATCCGCTTCCGCGCCCGTGCGCAGGCCGGCGACCTGCTGGCGCTGTCGCGGCGCGATCCCATCGCCTTCGACGGCCCGCACCGGGCCTGGGCTGCGGCGCTGGAGCAGGCGGGCCTGGGCATCACGGACCTGGCGCTGGTCGAGACGCATGACTGCTTCACCACCGCCGAGATGATCGAATACGAGGCCATGGGCCTGGCCCCGCGCGGCCAGGGCTGGCGCGTCATCCGCGACGGCGTGACCCGGTTCGACGGCGCGCTGCCGGTGAACCCCTCGGGCGGGCTGAAATCGCGCGGCCATCCCATCGGCGCCACCGGCGTCTCGCAGCATGTCATGGTCGCCATGCAGTTGGCCGGCGATGCCGGCGCCATGCAGGTGCCGGGCGCCAGCCTGGGCGGGGTCTTCAACATGGGCGGCGCCGCGGTCGCCAGCTATTGCTCGATCCTGGAGCGGGTGAAATGACCGAACCCGCCACCGACCCGGCTGGCGGCGTGACCCCGGTCTCGACCCGGGTAATGAATCTTGCCACCTTCCTGACCCAGGCCGCGCGGCGCGACCCGGACGGCATCGCGCTGGTCATGGGCGAGGCGCGCTGGACATGGGGTCAGTTCGAGGCCCGCGCCGACGCCCTGGCCCATGCGCTGCAGACCCGCTTTGGCCTGCGCAAGGGCGACCGGGTCATGTGCCAGTCGCAGAACTGCATGGAGATGATGCAGGCCATGTTCGCCACCTGGCGCGCGGGTGGCGTCTGGGTGCCCGCGAACTTCCGCCAGACGCCCGAGGAAGTGGCCTGGCTGACCGAATCCTCGGGCGCGACGCTGATGTTCTGCAATGCCGCCTTTCCCGATCACGCCGCCGCCTGCGGCGTGACCACGCTGGTCTTCGGGCAGGCCGGTTTCGGCCTCTCGGTGCAGGCCATCACCGCCGAGCATATGGGAAGCCGCCCGCAGGTGGCGGCGGTGGATCGCGACGATCCCTGCTGGTTCTTCTTCACCTCGGGGACCACCGGCCGGCCCAAGGCCTCGGTGCTGACCCACGGCCAGATGGGTTTCGTGGTCACGAACCACCTGGCCGACCTGATGCCGGGCCTGACCGGAGACGACGCCTCGCTGGTCGTGGCGCCCCTGTCGCATGGCGCGGGCGTACACCAGCTGACCCAGGTGGCGCGCGGGGTGAAAACCGTGCTGCTGCCGACCGAGCGTTTCGACGTGGCGCAGGTCTGGGATCTGGTGCGGGCATGGCGGGTGTCCACCATGTTCACCGTGCCGACGATCCTGAAGCTCTTGGTCGAGCATCCGGCGACGGAGACGGCCGACACCTCGTCCTTGCGCTACGTGATCTATGCCGGAGCGCCGATGTATCGCGTGGACCAGCAAAAGGCGCTGCGCGTCCTGGGCAAGGTGCTGGTGCAATATTTCGGCCTGGGCGAATGCACCGGCAACATCACCGTGCTGCCCGCGCATCTGCACGAGGCCGAGGACGGCCCGACCACCCGCATCGGCACCTGCGGCCATGCCCGCACCGGCATCGAGATCCAGATCCAGGACGATCAGGGCCGCGAATTGCCGCCCGGCCAGACCGGCGAGATCTGCGTGATCGGCCCGGCAGTCTTTGCCGGCTACTATCAGAACCCGCAGGCCAATGCGAAGGCCTTCCGCGACGGCTGGTTCCGCACCGGCGACCTGGGCCATATGGACGAGGCGGGGTTTCTCTATATCACCGGGCGCGAGTCGGACATGTTCATCTCGGGCGGCTCGAACGTCTATCCGCGCGAGATCGAGGAAAAGATCCTGACCCATCCCGCCATTTCCGAGGTCGCGGTGCTGGGCGTGCCCGACCCGCTCTGGGGCGAGGTCGGCTGGGCGGTCTGCGTGGCCGAAACCCCCGTGACCGAGGAGGAGCTGGCGGCATTCCTTGCACCGAAACTGTCGCGCTACAAGCTGCCCAGGCGCTTCCTGTTCTGGGACGGCCTGCCGAAATCGGCCTATGGCAAGATCACCAAGAAGATGATCCGCGAGGAGCTGGAGGCGCGCGGCCTGCTGGAGCAGGCCCCGGCATGAACATGGTCCATCCCGGCCCCCGCGCGGTCGAGCGCGTGCAGGCCCGGCGCGCCGCGCTGCGTCCCGTCCATGGGCAACTGCGCGCCGGGCAGACGGTGATGCAGGCGGTGGGCGAGCTGTTCGCCGATCACGGCTGCAAGGGTGGCGTCGTCTCGCTGGCGGGCCTTGCCTGCGCGCCGATGCGCTATGTCCTGCCGGCGCTGTCGACCGACGGGCTGCACGCGGCCTGGTATTCCGACACCCATGCGCCCGCCGGCCGCTGGACCCTCGACAGCGCCACCGCGACGGTCGGCAGGAAGGACGGCGCGCCCTTCCTGCATTGCCACGGCATCTGGTCGGACGGGCGAGAGGTCGCGATGGGCCACCTGCTGCCCTTTGATGCGGTGATTGCCGAGGACGTGGCGGTCGAGGGGCTGGGCGCGGCGGAGACATGGTTCGAGGCGCTGCCCGACGAGGAAACCGCCTTCACCCTGTTCACCCCGCAGGGCGGCGGCGACGGCCCCGGCATCTTCGCCCGCATCCTGCCGGGCGAGGATGTGGTCTCGGCCATCGAGACGCTGGCCGCCCGGCACGGCATCGCCACGGCGCGGCTGCATGGCGTGGGCAGCATCGACCATATCCGCTTCGCCGAGGGGCATCGCATGGACTGCCTGGCCACCGAGCTGCGGCTGGACGGCGCGCGGCTGGCCCGGGGCACGGCGCATGTGCCGATCGAGGTTGTGGACATCGACGGCCATATCGCGCGCGGCACGCTGGAACGGGGCGCGAACCCCGTCGGCGTGACGCTGGAACTCATCATCGAACCGACAGGGGAAACGCCATGAAAACCGCCATCGTCACCGGGGGCTGCCGCGGCATCGGCCTGGCCGCCACCGAGATCTTCCTGGAACAGGGCTGGCGCGTCGCCATGGTCGACCGCGACACCCAGGAACTGCACCGGGTCGCAGAGGGCATGGAGAACGTGCTGGCGGTCGAGGCCGATGTCTCGGACCCCGACCAGGTCGAGCGCATGGTGGCCGAGACCGTCGCCGGCCTTGGCCGCGTCGATGCGCTGGTCAACAACGCGGGCGTGGCGCTGTTTTCGCGCGCGGGCCGCACCAGTTTCGAGGAATGGCGCGAGGTGATGGCGACCAATCTGGACGGCGTGTTCCTGTGTACCCAGGCCGCGGCGCCGGAACTGGCGAAAACCGGCGGCGCCATCGTCAACATCGCTTCGATTTCCGGGCTCAGGGCCTCGACGCTGCGGGTGGCCTATGGCACCTCGAAGGCGGCGGTGATCCACCTGACCAAGCAATTCGCCGCCGAACTGGGCGAGCATGGCATCCGCGTCAACTGCGTCGCCCCCGGCCCGGTCAAGACCAAGCTGGCCATGGCGGTGCATGCGCCCGAGATCATCTCGGCCTATTACGACGCCATCCCGCTGAACCGCTATGGCGAGGCGCGCGAGATCGCCGAGGCCATCGTGTTCCTGTGCTCGGAGAAGGCCAGCTTCGTCTCGGGGCAGACGCTGGCGGTGGATGGCGGCTTCGACGCCACCGGCGTCGGCCTGCCGGCGCTGCGGCGCGAGAACGAGCCGGCCTGACGGCGGCGCGCGCGCCGGACCGGATCAGCCGATTTCGACGCGCAGCCTTTCGATCATCCTGTCGCGCTCGCGCAGGGCGCGGCGCGCGGCCGCCGGCCGGGTGGCGGCGCAGGCGTTGACCAGGCATTCGACGGCGACGGTAAAGGCGCCGATGCTGTTCGACAGGAAGCTGGTCTCATGCGCGACCAGGATCGCGGCGCGCGAGCTTTGCACCAGCGGCGAATCGGTCCGGTCGGTCAGGGCCACGGTGCCGATGCCAAGCTTGCGCGCCTCGGCCGCGACCTCGACCACCTGCGCCGAATAGGGCGCGCAGCTGGTCGAGATCAGCACCCCGCCCTCGCCCAGCAGCGCCAGCCCCTCGGCAATGCCCAGCCCGTTCGCATCGAGCAGCGCCACGTCCGAGCGGATCATGCGCAGCCCATAGACCAGGAAGCTGGCGATGGAATGGAACTGGCGGATGCCGTGAACCACGACCCGCGGCGCCGCCATGATCATCTCGGCCGCCATATCGAAGGCGGCCTCGTCGAACTGTTCGATGAACCGGTCGATATTGGCCTGGTTCTCGCGGCACAGCCGCGCGGCGCGGGCGCGGGTCGAACTGCCGCCCTCGAGCGCCGAAGCCGCCCGGCGCGAATAGAACGCCCCCGGCGCGCTCATCGAGGCCGAGAGCAGAACCTGCTGGAAACCGGGAAAGCCGGAGTAGCCCAGCGAATGCGCCAGCCGGGTCAGGGTCGAGGGGCTGACCTCCAGCCGCTCGGCCAGCGTGGTGATCGACAGCAGCACCGGATCGCCGGTCAGGTCCAGGATGCGCGACAGCGCGCCGCGCGCCTTGGCCCCCAGCGAGATGCCGCCCTCGCCCTGCGCGATGGCGACGGCCAGGGCGCGCAGCTCTTGCAGGGTCTCAGGCGGTGCCGCTGTAGCGGGCGGGTCCGGTGGCGCGGTCATGGATGCTCCAATCGAGCCCCCGGACGGTCAGGCGCAGGATCGCGGTGCCGAGGGTGTTTTCTTCGTCGGGATCATCCTCCGCATCGCGCCGGATGGGAAGCCCCTCGCCGCCGGTATCGCGCAGGATCGCCAGCGGAGCCGCGCCCGCCGCCACCAGCGCATCGCCGCGCCGCTGCCGGTCGCCCGAGGACGCGGTGACGATCTGGCCGTCAAGGCCGCGCGGCAGGTGCAGCGCGTGATTGGCATGCAGCGCCGGGGCGACGATCTCGCGCCGCGACATCGCGCCGCCGCCGAACTCGACCGACAGGATGCGCCCGTCACCGCGCTGCATCAGCGCGAAATGGAACCCGCCCGAGGCGGCATCGGCCAGCACCTCCAGCGCCGCCGCCAGCGTCGGGCAGGCCAGCACCGCCCGGCCCAGCACCATGCGCGGGATTTCCGCCTCGACCCCGGTCAGGCGCAGGTTGTTCACCGTCTGCACCAGCCCGGCGCCGGTAAAGGCAAAGGTATGGCCGGGGATCGAGCCGGGATAGCAGAAGGCATGGAAGCCCGGCTCGGCCTCGGGCCGGGCCTCGGCGATGAAGCAGGCGCCGCGAAAGCAGGGCAGCCCGTCCTCGTTATGCGCCAGCAGCGGCTCGGGGCCCGGCAGCATGACGGTGGTGCAGCCGTCCGGGACCGAGGCCAGCAGGTCGCCGCGGCAGTTCCAGGCAAAGACCTGCGCCACCGGCAGGCCCAGCCCCTCGGCCAGCCCCTCGATTTCCTGCCAGATGCGCGGAAAGCGGGCACGGGTCGCCGCGGCCATGGCGGCAAGGCGGGGGGCATGGGCGGCGGCGTTGACCTCCTGCCACAGCGGATGGCCGGACAGGTGCCGCCGCACCGCCGCGCGGCCGGCGCGGCCAAGCGCGACGCCGATCTGATGCGGGGTGCCGGCCAGTTGCAGCCAGCCCAGCCCGGGCGCGGTCGAAACCTCAGACATGTTGCAGGAAATCCCTCAGCCGGTCGTTGGGCGGGTTGGCGATGGTCTGGACCGGATCGCCGTCCACCGAGATCTTGCCATGTTCCATGAAGATCAGCCGCGTGCCGACCTGGCGGGCGAAGCCCATCTCATGGGTGACGACGACCATGGTCATGCCCTCCTGCGCCAGTTCGCGCATGACGTTCAGCACCTCCTGCTTCAGCTCGGGGTCGAGCGCCGAGGTCGGCTCGTCGAACAGCATGACCTTGGGCCGGATCGCCAGCGCCCGGGCGATGGCCACGCGCTGCTGCTGGCCGCCCGACAGCGCCGAGGGCGGATGATGGGCACGCGCCGCCAGCCCGACCTTTTCCAGAAGCCGCATCGCCTGCGCCTCGGCCTCGGCGCGCGGCAGGCCGCGCACCTTGCGCGGGCCGAAGGCCACGTTCTGCAAGGCGGTCATCTGCGGGAACAGGTTGAACTGCTGGAACACCATCCCGGCCTCCTGCCGGATGCGGCGCAGCTGCTTGGCCCCGGCGCGAACCGAGATGCCATCCACCAGCAGGTCGCCGCCGGTGATCTGTTCAAGCCCGTTGATGCAGCGCAGCAGCGTGGACTTGCCCGAGCCCGAGGGGCCGATCAGCACCACCACCTCGCCGGTCTCGATGGAGAGATCGACCTCGTCCAGCACCTTCAGGTCGCCGAAGTGCTTGGAGGTCTTGCGAAACTCGATGATGCTCACAGGATCCTCATGCGTTTTTCGATCAGCCGCAGGACAAAGGTCAGGACGCCGGTCATGACCAGGTAAAGCACCGCCACCGCCGTCCAGATCTCGACGGCGCGGAAGTTCGAGGCCATGATCTCCTGCCCGGTACGGGTCAGCTCGCCCACCCCGATCACGATGAACAGCGAGGTGTCCTTGAGCGAGACGATGAACTGGTTGCCCAGGGGCGGGATCAGCCGGCGAAAGGCCAGCGGACCGACGATATGGGTCAGCACCTTCCATTGCGGCAGGCCCATGGCCAGCCCCGCCTCGGTCAGGCCGCGCGGGATCGACAGGAAGGCGCCGCGCACGATCTCGGCGATATAGGCGCCGGCATTGACCACGATGGCCAGGATCGCGGCGGTCATCGGGTCGATGCGCACCCCGGCCAGCACCGGCAGCGCGAAATACAGGAACATCACCTGCACCACGATCGGCGTACCCCGGATCACCTCGATATAGGCGAAGGCGATGGCGTTCAGGATGACGCCGCCATAGGCGCGCATCAGCCCGGCGATCAGCCCGAGGACGGTGCCACCGACCAGACCGGCCAGCGCGATGAGGATGGTGACGCGGGCGCCGGCGAGAAGTTGCGGCAAGAAGCCGGGAACGACGGACCAATCGACTTCCAAGGGAAGACCTCCGTGACGCGGAAAGGACAGGATACGGCCGGACGGACGGGGACGGATCGGTCCCCGTCACCCGCGCTGGCCGCCCGGAACGATCACTCGGCGGGCTTGGTGCCGAACCATTTCTCGTAGATCGCTTCGTAGCGCCCGTCGGCCTTGAGCTTGGCCAGCGCCTCGTTGACCTTGGGGGTCAACTCGCTGCCCTTGGGAAAGCCGATGCCGTATTCATGCGCCATCATCTGCTCGCCCACGGCCTTGACCTGGCCGCCGCCGGCGGTGGCGATGTAGTAAAGCACGTTCGGCGTGTCATGCATGGCCGCATCGACGCCGCCGGTGCGCAGCTCCAGATAGGCGTTGTCGATGTTGGGGAACTTGCGCAGCGTGGTTTCCTCGAAATTCTCCTCGGCATAGTCCGAGGACGAGGTGCCGGTCTTGACCGCCAGGGTCTTGCCGGCCAGGTCGGCATGGCTGGCGACCTCGCTGTTGGCCGGCACCATCAGCATCAGGCCGCTGTCGTAATAGCCGTCCGAGAAGTCGATGACTTCCTGCCGCTCGGGCTTGATGGTGATGCCGGCCAGCGCCACGTCCACCTGCCCGGTCTGCAAGGCCGGGATGATGCCGGCGAAATCCATCGGCCGCAGCTTATAGGTGACGCCGATCTCGGTGGCGATGGCATCCCAGAGGTCGATGTCGAAGCCGACATACTTGTCGCCCTCCTTGAACTCGAAGGGCACGAAGGCGGTGTCGGTGGCGACGACCAGATCCTCGGCCATGGCGGCGGTCCCGATGCCCAGGGCCAGGACGGCAGCGCCGGCGAATGCGAAAAGCGTCTTCATTTGTTCTTTCTCCCTGTGGAACGGCACCGAGAGACCGGCACCGCGCTCGCAAATTTATTTGCATAAATCACCAAACAATGCAATTAGATTTGCTTATCACTGGCCCATGAAAGGATGGAGTCGCGATGCCCGGGCATGTTTTCGGACGAACGACCAAGGGGGTGCTGCCGGTGGCGGCACGCGGCGAAGGCTGCTACATCATTGATTCCTCTGGGAAACGCTATCTGGACGGCTCGGGCGGGGCGGCGGTGTCCTGCCTTGGCCATTCCGATGCCGGGCTGCGCGCCGCGCTGCATGCGCAGCTGGATGCGCTGGCCTTTGCCCATACCGGCTTCTTCACCTCCGAGCCCGCCGAATCGCTGGCCGACGCGCTGGCCGCCCATGCGCCCGAGGGGATCGAGCGGGTCTATCTGGTCTCGGGCGGCTCCGAGGCGGTCGAGGCAGCGATCAAGCTGGCGCGGCAGTATTTCCTGGAGATCGGCCAGCCGCAGCGGCACCGGGTGATCGCCCGGCGGCAGAGCTATCACGGCAATACGCTGGGCGCATTGGCGGCGGGCGGCAATGCCTGGCGGCGGGCGCAATTCGCGCCGCTGCTGGTCGAGACCAGCCATATCGCGCCCTGCTACGAATATCGCGACCGGCAGGAGGACGAGACGCAGGAGGCCTACGGCCAGCGCGTCGCCGACGAGTTGGAGGCCGAGATCCGCCGCCTCGGCCCCGAGACGGTGATGGCCTTCATCGCCGAGCCGGTTGTGGGCGCGACCGCCGGCGCGGTGCCCGCCGTGCCCGGCTATCTGAAGCGCATCCGCCAGATCTGCGACCGCCATGGCGTGCTGCTGATCCTCGACGAGGTGATGTGCGGCATGGGACGGACCGGCCATCTTTTCGCCTGCGAGGAGGACGGCGTCGCGCCCGACATGATCACCATCGCCAAGGGACTGGGCGCCGGCTACCAGCCGGTCGGGGCGCTGCTGGCCTCGGGGCGCATCTACGGTGCCATCGCGGCGGGTTCGGGCTTTTTCCAGCATGGCCATACCTATATGGGCCATGCGATGGCGGCGGCGGCGGCCGGGGCGGTGCTGGACGCCATCCTGGGGCGCGGCCTGCTGGCGCGGGTGCGCGAACAGGGCGCCAAGCTCGACGCGGCGCTGCGGGCCGAGTTCGGCCAGCATCCGCATGTCGGCGACATCCGCGGCCGCGGGCTGTTCCGCGGCATCGAACTGGTCGAGGACCGCGCCGGCAAGACCCCCTTCGACCCGGCGCGCAAGCTGCATGCACAGATCAAGAAGCTGGCCTTCGAGGCCGGGCTGATCTGCTATCCGATGGGCGGTACCATCGACGGGCAGCGCGGCGACCACATCCTGCTGGCGCCGCCCTTCATCATCGAGGACGCGCAGATCGACGAGCTGGTCGGCAAGCTTTCGGGCGCGATCCGCGGGGCGCTGGCGGCATGAGCCTGCCGCGGATCATGGTCGCGCCGAACGGCGCGCGGCGCGGCAAGGCGGACCACCCCGCCCTGCCCGTCACCATCCCCGAGATCGTCGGCTGCGCGCGGGCGTGCCATGCGGCTGGCGCAGGCGGCATCCATGCCCATGTCCGGGACGCCGAGGGCCGGCATGTGCTGGACGCCGGGCTCTATGCCGAGCTGATCGCCGAACTGGCCCGCGCGGTGCCCGATATGGCAGTGCAGATCACCACCGAGGCGGTGGGCCGCTACAGTCCTGCCGAGCAGCGCGCGCTGGTGGCGCGGCTGCGCCCGGCCGCGGTCTCGGTCGCCTTGCGCGAGATCACGGCCGAGCCGGATGCGCGGCTGACCCGCGCCTTCTTCCACGATTGCGCCGCGGCCGGGATCGCGGTGCAGCATATCCTCTATGCGCCCGAGGAGGTGGACCGGCTCGCCGCCCTGCTGGCGGATGGCACCGTGCCGGCCGCGGGGCTGCAGATCCTGCATGTGCTGGGCCGCTATGCGGCGGGCCAGATCTCGCAGCCCTCGGAGCTCGACGCGCCCCTGGCCCGCCAGCGCGCCGCCGGGCTGGCCGCCGACTGGGCGGCCTGCGCCTTCGGCCCGGCCGAGACCGCATGCCTGCTGGCGACGATGCGGCGGGGCGGCAAGGCGCGGATCGGGTTCGAGAACAACCTGCTGAACATGGATGGCCACCCGGCCGCCTCGAATGCGGAACGGGTGGCGGAACTGGTGCGGCTGGCCGAAGCGGATCGCTGAGGCCCCGCTCCGGGACAGCCGGCCGGCGGCGCCGACCGGGACAGCCCGAGCCGCGGGGATGGTCAGGCGGACTGGCCGCTGCCGGCCGGGCGTGCGGGCCTGCGGTTGGTCGCGAAGCAGACGAGGATCGCCAGGATGCCCGCGACCGCCGTGCCCAGAACGCCGGGGATCGGCGACAGGAAGATCGCAAGCCCGCACAGAATGCCGGTCAGCGCGTTGCGGCGGGTGGCGCTGTTCATGAACATGACCAGCACGGCGCCGTAAAGCGCGGGCAGCGTGTATTCCTTGACCGCCAGCGCCATCGGCGCGGGCATGGCGTCGATCAGCGCCCGGCCGATCACCACCAGCGCCACCAGGAAGACCAGGTTCACCAGCACCGAGACGGCGATGCCCAGCACCGCCGCGACCTCGGCCTTGCGCGAGCCGGTCTCGGCCTCGACGGCCTGCTGGCACGAGATCACCACCGGCATGCGCATGTTGCCGATATTGCCCGACAGGAAGCTCATATAGGTGCCGCACACTCCCAGCACCGGGAAATACGAGATCGGCTCGACGATCCAGATGATGCCGACAAAGGCCAGCACGGCCAGAAAGCCGGTCAGGATCACCCCGGCGCCGGGCCAGGCGCCCAGCACGAAGGACAGGTAGAGCGCGGGCAGCAGGCAGACCGCCATGGCGATCAGCAGCGTGATGCGCCCGATGCGATGCGCCCGCGGGATGAAGCTGGTCCGGTAATGGGTCTCGAGGTTCTGCTTGGTCATGGATCGCTCCTGATGCTTGGGGATCAGGCCAGGATCTGGCCGACGAGATATCCGGCGGCGAGCCCGCCGATCAGCGCGAAGCCCACGGCCCATTCGCGCAGCCACAGCCAGCGTTTGCCAAGCTGGCCCAGCACCAGCATGGTGCCGGCCCCGATCAGCAGCGCGGCCAGATCGTCCCAGGCCACGGCGATCTCCGCCAGCCCGGTCTTGGCCACGGCCGCGCCCAGCCCCAGCGTCAGGAAGATCGCCACCGGCGTCGCGCTGCCAAGCGCCCGGATCAGCTGCGGATTGCCGACCGACAGCTTGTCGCGCGTGCGGTCGAGGCTTTTCGTCATCAGGAAGGTGCTGACCAGCCAGCCCATGCCGCCCAGCGTCATCACCCAGACCGAGGCGGTAAAGGCTTGCAGCGTGTAGCTGTCGGTGCCCAGCGTCGCGCCCGCGGCCTTGGCGCCCATCTCGGCGGCGACGAATTCGAAGATGGCCGAGCCGATCACCCCGACCCGCATCAGCGTCACCGGCCCGCCCACCATGGCGACCAGCGAGACGGCGACGAAGAAGACCGCGATCGCCGGCCCGATCGAGTTGATCGTCGCGGTCTTGTAGACCCGCAGGCGCTCGTCGCGGGTCAGGATGCCGTAATCGTTCGAGAGGCGCAGCGTCATGCGCAGGTAAAGCAATGCCTGCACCACGACGGTGCCGACGATCAGGCCGGCCAGCAGCCACAGCACGGGGCCGTTGGCCACCGAGAAGACATGTTCCATGCGGGTAATCCTTGCAAGCCCTGCCGGGCAGGGGGCGCTCAGGCCAGTTCGGTTTCGACCAGGCGGCAGAAATAGCTGGCCGCCACCGTCAGGATCGCATCGTTGAAGTCATAGCCGGGATTGTGCGGCATGGCGCCGGGGCCGGCGCCGACCAGGACATAGCTGCCCGGCACGCGCTCGGTCATGAAGGCGAAATCCTCGCTGCCGGTCAGCGGCGGCGCATCGGCATGCACCCGCTCGGGCCCGACCACCTGGGCCGCGACGGCCAGGGCCACACCCGTCGCCTCGGCATCGTTGACCAGCGGCACGAAATTGTCGTCATATTCCACGCACGCCGCGCCGCCATAGGTCGCGGCGATGCCTTGGGCGACCTCGTCCAGCCGCCGCTTCATCAGCGCACCGACCGCCTTGTCGAAATAGCGCAGGCAACCCTTGAGCGTGGCCTTGTCGGGGATCACGTTATGGCTGTTGGTGCCGGCATAGACATCGGTAAAGGACAGGATGCCGGTTTCCAGCGGGTCGAGGTTGCGCGCCACGACGCTTTGCGCCGTCACCACCAGATTGGCGGCGATCTGCGCCGCGTCGACGGTGGTCTGCGGCAGCGCGGCATGGCCGCCCCGCCCCTGCACCCGGATGGTGAAGAAGCTGCATCCCGCCATGGCCCGGCCGGTGCTGCTGTAGATATGGCCCTGCTCCATGCCGGGGAAATTGTGATAGGCGTAAAGCCGGTCGCAGGGGAAACGCTCCAGCAGCCCGTCGCGGATCATCGCAAGCGCACCGCCCAGCCCCTCCTCGGCGCGCTGGAAGATGAAATGCACGGTGCCGGCGAAGTCGCGGGTCCGCGCCAGGTGCCAGGCCGCGGCCAGCAGCGTCGCGGTATGGCCGTCATGGCCGCAGGCATGCATCACGCCCGGAACCTTCGAGGCATAGGGCTTGCCGGTCTCCTCCTGGATCGGCAGCGCGTCCATATCCGCCCGCAGCCCGATGGCGCGGTTCGATTCCCGCTTGCCGCGCAGCACCCCCACCACGCCGGTGCCGCCGATGCCGGCATGCACCTCGTCAAAGCCGAAATCGCGCAGGCTGCGCGCGACCAGTTCGGCGGCAAAGGTTTCCTGAAAGCCGATACCCGGGTTTTCGTGCATCGCGCGGCGCCAGCCGACGAAGGTGCTTTCCTGCGCGACGATATCCTCGATCAGACCCATGCTTCCCTCCCTGCGAATCACGCCTGTCTGTCTTGATATGAAATTGTTGCATAATAAGATCATTGCGCAAAGGAATTATTTCACCTTTGCTATGCCCCGGGCCAAGGACGGACAAATGGGCGGAAACATGGGAAAAACCTGGTCGAGAAGCTTTCGTCAGGGCAATGCGATCTACAAGCTGAACCTGCTGGCGACCGAATCGATCCGCTCGGTCGAGGATCGTTTCATCGCCCTGGTCGGGCTGGACGTGCGCACGATCCGGGTGCTGCGGCTGATCGGCGACAATCCCGGCACGACCTTTGCCGAACTGACGGTGATGACCGGGCTGGAGCGCAGCCTGGTGTCGCGGCTGATCCAGAATCTGGTGCGCGGCGGCCATGTCGAGCGGCGCAACGACGATGCCGACGCCCGCCGCTTCGGCCTGTTCGTGACCCAGGCCGGGCAGAGGGTGCGCGACCGCGCCGACCTGCTCTCCGCCCGCGCGCTGGAGGCGGTGTTCGAGCCGCTCTCGCCGGCCGAGGTGCAGGCCTTCATCGCCACCATGGACAAGCTGGCCGACTGGCTGGACAGTCCGGACTATGCGCAAAAGGCCACACGGATCTTCGACAGCATCGATTTCGGCGATTCCGGCCCGGTCTAGGGGCGGCGTTCATCCCCGCTCCAGCACCGCCTGCGCCCAGACCGCCGCCAGCCCGGCGGCAAGCGCCAGCGCGCTGATCCCGGCGACGGTCAGCCCGATCCGCCGGTTGCCGACCAGCGCCGCCATCGCCGCCTTGGACAGGGTATTCACCGCCACCGCGACCAGGATCGCGCGCGCCGCGACCGGGGTGGCCAGGTCGCCGCCGCCGAGCCGCGCCATCGAGATCGACACCGCATCCACATCGCCGATGCCCGAGATCGCCGCGATGATCAGCACGCCGACATCGCCATAGTGGTGGCGCAGGATCTCGGCCGCCAGCAGCACGAGGGCGATGAAGGCGGCGATCTTCAGCGCCGTGCCCACCGCCAGCGGGTTGCTGATCGGCAGCGCCGGTCCGGCCTGCGCCGGCCGCCGCCACAGCAGAAGCGCCGCCGCCGCGGCCATCACCGCCGCCCCCGCCGCCAGCGGCAGCGCCAGATGCGCCAGCAGCGCCCGGTTCAACCCGACCGTCACCACGCCGACGCGGACCAGCATGACGATGCCGGAAATCAGGATGCCGGCGGCAAGCAGCCGGGCGGCGCCGGGCTGGGCCTTGCCCAGCCGGGCAAAGGCCAGCGTGGTCGCGGTCGATGAGGCCAGCCCCCCGGCCGCCGCCATCACCACGATCCCCAGCCGGTCGCCAAAGGCCCGGACCGCGACATAGCCGGCAAAGGAAATCCCGGCGATCAGGATCGCCAGCAGCCAGATCTCGCGCAGGTTGACCGCGCCCCAGGGATCGACGCTGCGGTCGGGGATGACCGGCAGCAGCAGGAAGGACATGGCCGCCAGCGTCAGGATCGCCCGGATCTCGGCCCAGCTCAGCGCCGCGACCCAGCGGTGCAGGTGTTCGCGCCCCGCCAGAAGCAGCGTCATCGCCACGGCGGCGGCGACGGCCGGGACCAGCGGCCCGGTGACGGCCAGCGCGCCCAGCAGAAAGACCAGCATCCCCGCCACCGCCGAGGTGGCGCTGACATTCCGGTCGAGCCGCGATTCCAGCCATTGGAAGGCGGCAAAGACCAGCGCGAAGCCGCAGAACACGATGCCGATCACCAGACCGCCGTATTGCAGCGCCAGGACGCCGGTCGCCCCGCCGGTCAGCCCGGCCAGCGCGAAGGTGCGCAGGCCGGCGGCGCGCTGATGCTCGCGCTCGTCGCGGGTGCGCCAGCCGCGTTCGAGCCCGACCAGCAGGCCGATGGCCAGCGACACGGCAAGGCGGCTGAGGATCTGATCCGGGTCCATCGGCGCATTCTGCCACCGGTTTCAGCGGCTTGCCAGCGCCGCAAGGTGGCCGCGATCCGGGCCCGGCTTGCGCCCGGCGTCGCGGGATTTCGGGTATTTTCGGAACAGAGAAGCCGCGAGACCCGGCACGGCGGCTCTGGACGAACCGCCCGCCGCGCCTGCATGATCGGCTTTCCAAAGAGCGAGCTTCGAGCATGACCGAGACAGGCCCCCTCACCCTCCGGACGCTGATGGCGCAAAGCGGCGTCGCCTTCGGCACCAGCGGCGCGCGCGGATTGGCCAGCGCGCTGACCGACCGCGTGGCCCATGGCTGCGTCCAGGGCTTCCTGCAATATCTGCGCGAGATCGGCGAGTTCGCCCTCGGAACCGAGGTGGCGCTGGCGGGCGACCTGCGCCCCTCGACCCCGCGCATCCTGCGCGCCTGCGCCCAGGCGGTCCGCGACGCGGGCGGGCGGGCGCTGTTCTGCGGCCATGTGCCCACGCCGGCGCTGGCGCATTACGCCTTTGGCCGCGCCATCCCCTCGCTCATGGTCACGGGCAGCCATATTCCCGACGACCGCAACGGCATCAAGTTCCACCGCCCCGGCGGCGAGATCCTGAAGCCGGACGAGGAAGGCATGGCCCGGCAGGCGCTGGCGCCGGATCCCGCCCGCTTCGACCCCGACGGCGGGCTGGCCGAAGCCGCCCCCCTGCCCGAGCCCATGGACATCGAGGACGGCTATCTGCGCCGCTATCTGGACTTCTTCGGCAAGGACGCGCTTTCGGGGCTGCGGCTTGGGCTTTACCAGCATTCCGCCGTCGGCCGCGACCTCATCGCCCGCATCCTGCGCGCGCTTGGCGCCGAGGTTCTGCCGCTGGGCCGCTCGGACCGTTTCATCCCCGTCGATACCGAGGCGCTGCGGCCCGAGGACATCGCCCTGGCGCGGGACTGGGCGGCGGGGCAGCGGCTGGACGCCATCGTCTCGACCGACGGCGATTCCGACCGTCCGCTCCTGGCCGACCACCGCGGCGAATGGCTGCGCGGCGACCTGCTGGGCCTGCTTTGCGCCCGCGAACTGGGCGCCGAATGCGTCGTCACCCCGGTCAGCAGCAATACCGCGCTGGAACTGAGCGGGGCCTTCGCCCGCACCATCCGCACCCGCATCGGCTCGCCCTATGTCATCGCGGCGATGAGCGAGGCGGCGTGCGAGACCCTGGGACCGGTCTGCGGCTACGAGGCGAACGGCGGCTTCCTGCTGGGCAGCGAGATCGTGCGGGACGGGCGGCGGCTGGCGGCGCTGCCGACGCGCGACGCGGTCCTGCCGGTGGTCGCGGTGCTGGCGGCGGCCAGGGCGCGGCCGCTGGCCGAGCTTTGCGCCGGCCTGCCGCGGCGCGTGACCTTCAGCGACCGGCTGCAGGATTTCCCGACCCGGGATTCCCAGGCGATCCTGGCCTGGCTGACCGCGGGCAGCGAGGCGGAGAGCCGCGCCCGGATCGAGGCGCAATTCGGCCCGCTGGCCGGCGGGTTGTGGCGGATCGACCAGACCGACGGGCTGCGCATGACCTTCGCGGACGGCGCGATCATCCACCTGCGCCCGTCCGGCAACGCGCCGGAGCTGCGGCTTTACACCGAGGCCGGGACCGACGAGGCCGCGCGGACGTTGAATGCCGCGGCCCTGGCGCAGGTCCGCGGGATGGCGGCGCTGCTGGCCTGACCGGCCGGGCTGGGCTCAGGCGGCCGCGGCCGCCGGCCGCACCCTTGCCGCGAAGGCACGCAGCTCGGCATCCTCCAGCGTCTCGCGCTCCAGCAATTCGCGCGCGGATTGCTCCAGGAGGTCGCGATTGGCCTCGAGCAGCGCCACCGTGCGGGCAAAGATCCTGTCGGTGATCTGCTTGACCCCCGCGTCGATCCGCTGCGCCGTGGCCTCGGAATAACGCCGGCTCAGCCACGAGCCCTGCTCGTTCGTGCCCAGGAAGCCGGGGCGGTCGCTGTCATAGCTGACATGGCCCAGATCGTCGTCCATGCCATAGCGCGTGACCATGGCGCGGGCGATGTCGGTCGCCTTGACCAGATCGTCGGCCGCGCCGGTCGAGAGATGGCCGAAGACCACGCTTTCCGCCGCCCGCCCGCCCAGCAGGACGGCGATCTTGTCCTCCAGCTCGGCGCGGGTCATCAGGAAGCGGTCCTCGGTCGGGCGCTGGATGGTATAGCCAAGCGCGCCGATGCCGCGCGGGATGATCGAGACCTTGTGGACCACGTCCACGCCGGGCAGCGCCATGGCGACCAGCGCATGGCCCATCTCGTGGCAGGCGACGATCTCGCGCTCGCGCGGGTTCAGCAGGCGGTTGCGCTTTTCCAGCCCGGCGACGATGCGCTCGACCGCCTGGTTGAAATCGGCCATGGCCACGGCATCGGCGCTGCGCCGGGTGGCCAGCAGCGCCGCCTCGTTCACCAGGTTGGCCAGGTCGGCGCCGGAAAAGCCCGGCGTCAGCGCGGCGACCTGCCCGACCTCGACATCCGGGGCCAGCCGCACCTTTTTCATATGCACCTTGAGGATGTCGATGCGGCCCTTGCGGTCGGGCTTGTCCACCAGCACCTGCCGGTCGAAGCGGCCGGCGCGCAGCAGCGCCGGGTCCAGGATCTCGGGCCGGTTGGTCGCGGCCAGCAGCACCACGCCCGACGAAGGGTCGAAGCCGTCCAGCTCGGACAGCAGCTGGTTCAGGGTCTGCTCGCGCTCGTCATTGCCGCCGGTGAACTGGCCCGAGTTGCGGGCGCGGCCAAGCGCGTCGAGTTCGTCGATGAAGATGATGGCCGGGGCGCTCTTGCGGGCCTGCTCGAACAGGTCGCGCACCCGCGCGGCACCGACGCCGACGAACAGCTCGACGAATTCCGAGCCCGAGATCGACAGGAAGGTCACCCCCGCCTCGCCCGCCACGGCCCGCGCCAGCAGCGTCTTGCCGGTGCCGGGCGGGCCGACCAGCAGCACCCCCTTGGGAATGCGCGCGCCCAGGCGGCCATAGCCCTCGGGGTCGCGCAGGAAGGCGATGATCTCCTCCAGCTCGGCCTTGGCCTCGTCCACGCCGGCGACATCGGCGAATGTCACGCCGGTTTCCTTTTCCATATAGACCTTGGCCCGGCTCTTGCCGACCTGCATGAAGCCGCCCAGGCCCTGGCGCTCGGCGAACTTGCGAAAGACGAACATCCACAGCGCCAGGAACAGCACCACCGGCACCACCCAGGACAGCAGCGCGCCAAGCCAGGTGTTCTGCGGCACGCCGCTGATCTCGACCCCGGCCTGGTCGATGCGCTCCAGGACGGCCGGATCGACCAGGGTGGTGACGAACTGGTTGCGGCCGTCGACCGGGCTATTGAAATTGCCGGTGATGCGGTCGCCGCCAACCGCCACCGACGAGATGCGGCCCTGCTCCAGGTAATCCTCGAACTGGCTGTAGCTGATCGGCGCGACATCGCGCGCGCCCGACAACAGATCCTGGACCAGGATCACGGCCAGGAAGGCCAGGATCCAATACCAGATGTGGAACTCGGTCCTTTTCTCCATGTCTTCTCCATGCCGGCGCCCGGCTGCTGGGCGCCTGGTCGACAAGCGCGCGCCTGGCCGATGTTGCCCGACCGCGCGGCGCCGATCAACGGGCCGGGCGGGTTTCGGGCGCGCGCCGATGCCGCAGCAGGACCGGCGACAGCCCCCCTGCCGCCGCCAGGGCCGCGCTCATGGCTGCGCCGGCAGGATGCGCCCGGTGCAGGGTCCGAAGCCGATGCGATAGCCCGCGCCCTGCGCATGGGCGAAAAGCCCGATCTCGTCGCCATCCTCGATGAAGGTGCGGGGCGCGCCATTGACCGTGACCGGCGCCTTGCCGCCCCCGGTCATCTCCAGCAGCGCCCCGGCCTGGTCGCGGCCCGGCCCCGAGATCGTGCCCGAGCCCAGGAGGTCGCCGACCCGCATCGGGCAGCCGGAACTGGTGTGATGCGCCAGCTGCTGGGCGCTGGAGTAATACATGACGTTGTAATTCGTCCGTCCCATCACCTGGCCGTTCATGGTCCAGCCGAGCTCCAGGTCGTAAAGCCCCGGCCGCCGCTCGTGCAGATAGGGCAGCAGCGGGTTCAGCCTCTCGGCCCCTGCGCAACGGAACGGCTCCAGCGCCGCCTGGGTCACGATCCAGGCGCCGATGGTGGTGCCAAGCGCCTTGGACTGGAAGGGCCCCAGCGGCTGGTATTCCCAGGCCTGGATGTCGCGCGCCGACCAGTCGTTCAGCAGGACATAGCCGAAGATCATCGCCTCGGCCTGATCGACGCTGACGCGGCTGCCCATCTCGCTGTCCGCGCCGACGACGGCGCCCAGCTCCAGCTCCAGGTCCAGCCGGCGGCAGGGCACCCATTCCGGCCCGGCCTCGCCCCGGACCTGCCCCATCGGCCGCCGGATCGGCGTGCCCGAGACCACCACCGACGAGGCCCGGCCGTTATAGCCGATGGGCATATGCGTCCATTGCGGCGGCAGGGCGTTCTCGGGACCGCGAAACAGCACGCCGACGTTGAAGGCATGGTTCTTCGAGGCATAGAAGTCGGTGTATTCCGTGACCCGGATCGGCAGGTGCATCTGCGCGTCAGACATGGCGACCAGCGGCAGGTCTGGCGTCGCGCCCTCGGCGAGCAGTTCGGTCAGCCGCGCACGCACTGCGTCCCAACGCGCCCGGCCAAGCGCCATGAAGCTGTTAAGTGCCGGCTGCGCGAAGGTGCCGTCCGCATCGACCAGCCCGCACGCCTCGCATTCGGCCAGATCCAGGATCATGTCGCCGATGGCCACCCCGCAGCGCGGCGCAGCGCCCGACACGGAGAACACCCCATAGGGCAGGTTGTTCAAGGGAAAGGGACAATCCGGCCGATTGGCGCTTTCGACCCGAGACCGCAGCAACGCCATGCGCATCTTCCTTCTTTCTTGTGAAAATATCCCACGGGAGGTCGCCGGCTGGTGCGCCACCGGTTCGAGAACCAGCCGGCGACGGGTGTGAAACCCCCGGCCTCCGGGGGCCACGGGTCCGGGGGCCACGGATCCCGGTACGCGTCACTTCCCGCCCGGCGTGCCGTCGAACTTCTTCTCCAGCTTTTTCCAGACCTCGATATAGTCCTTCTGCATCGGGGCCTCGCGGGCGGCGAATTCGGTCAGGTGCTGGGGAAAGCGGGTCTC
>Ga0182741_1001509_pt1 | contig 30049 bp, 27 predicted proteins | sample eDN5th37CBELigOP_FD_128874 | JGI IMG/M metagenome (GOLD analysis project Ga0182741, IMG submission 128874) | Enriched Organic Plus compost microbial communities from Emeryville, California, USA - eDNA 5th pass 37_C BE-Lig OP (version 2) (version 2) ... | reverse complement strand
GGTGCTTCAACTTCGTGAAGCAGTGGCGCGGACTCGCTTCCCGCTACGACAAGACCGCCCGGTCATACGCGGCAGGGATCTGCCTCTCCGCCGCTCTGCAATGGATTTAGCAACACGTCCTAGCTCTGTCCTGCCGTCGACGTGGGTGGCGATCAAGACCCCGTCGACTCCCGCGTCGACGAGCGACGCGATGACGAGTGCCACGTCTTCTGCGGGACGGGTCTCCACGCCGAGCAGTAGCCGATAGCCGGCGGGTTCGGTTCGGTCTCGGATCCCGTCGACGAAGTCGGCGTAGACGGGATTGTGGATGTCCGTGACTGACAGGCCGATCGATCGTTGGCGTCCTGCAGGACGGGCGGAATCTGGGGGGTTCTGGGACATCGTCGTCGTTCCTCTCTTGAGCCGGTTGTGTTGCTACGCCGCCGTCGGCCGGGTCAGCTCGCACAACGCGTCAACGATCAGCTGATGGTCCTCCTCGGCGGAGAGCCCGGACACCGAGGCGATCGCGACCATCCCGGCGCCGGCGACGCGGAGGGGGAACCCGCCGCCGGCGAGGGCGTAATCCCGGGTGGGGAGCCAGGGGATCGTGTCCGGCTCGTGTCCGTCGGCCTCGAGCCGTGCGCCGACGAGCGCGGAGCTCTCCTCGAAGCGGGCGACGGTGGCGACCTTCCGGCGGATCCAGTCTTCGTGGTTCGCTGTCGCGCCGGGCAGCACGCTGCGGAACATGATGGCTCCCCCGGGCCGGCGGACGTCGATCATGATGGGTGCATTGTGTGTGAGTCCGCGTTCGCGGATCGCTGTGCCCAGCTCCCACGCGGTGTGCTCGTCGAACCTGTCGAGGATGGTAGCTGTTTCGTCCGCTTCCAGCGTCGCGATGCGGGATGGTGTGTTCACGTCGACCGACGCCGGGGCTGTCATGCGCCGTACCGGGTGCGGAATCGGTCTTCGAGCTGCTCGAGGGTGCGCCCTCGGGTTTCGGGGACGGCGGCGGCGACGAACCAGATCGCGAAGACGCCGACGACGGCGAACAGCAGGAAGGTGCCGAATCCGAGGGTGCCGACGAGGGTGGGGAACACGAGCGAGAGCAGGGCGTTGACGACCCACAGGGCGAGCATCGACAGGCCGATCATGACGCCGCGGAACTTCAGCGGGAACAGTTCAGAGAGCACGACGAACAGGAGGGGGCCGAGGCAACCCTGCATGATGCCGATGAACCCGAGGATGAGGATCATCAGCAACCAGGGGCGGGCCGGGTTGTCCTCGGGGAAGATGATGCCCACGAGCCCGACGAGCAGGTGCGCGGTGGCGACGCCGATGTATCCGGTGAGCAGGAACCAGCGTCGGTTGAACCGGTTGATGATGGTCAGGGCGAAGGCGATCGCGCCGACGGACATCACCCCGTTGAGGACGTTGAGGATCAGGGCGGCGTTGCGGTCGAAGCCTGCCTGCTCGAGCACTTGGGTGCCGTAGTACATCATCGAGTTGATCCCGGTGAGCTGCTGGAACGAGGCGATTCCGATGCCGATTAGCAGCAGCACCCGCAGCCACCGCTGGGCGAGGATGTCGCGGAGCCGGCCGAGATGTTCCTGTTTCTCCGCGTCGGCGAGCTCCTGCACCTCTTTCATCTCCGCTTCGGCGCGCTCGGGGGACCGGATGGTCTTGAGGACCCCGAGGGCGTCGTAGTAGCGGCCCTTGGAGACCAGCCAGCGGGGGCTCTCGGGCATCCGGAGCATGCCGAAGAACAGGAACAGGGCGGGGATGACGGCGATGGCGAGCATGTACCGCCAGACGTGCTCGTTGGATCCCCAGATGTTGCCGATGATCGCGTTGAGCAGGAAGGCGAGGAACTGGCCGATGACGAGCATGAACTCGTTGCGGGACACCAGGCTCCCGCGGCGTTCGTGGGGGGCGACCTCGGCGAGGTAGGCGGGCACGACGACGGAGGATGCTCCGACGGCCAAGCCCAGCACGAACCGGGCCACCAGCAGCAGCTCGAAGTTGGGGGTGACCACGCAGCCGGCGGCGCCGATGATGAACAGGATCGCCAGGACGATCACCAGACGGCGGCGGCCGAAGATGTCAGAGAGGCGGCCGCCGCCGATCGCGCCGATCGCGGCGCCGATCAGCAGGGAGAAGGTGATCAGGCCCTCTTGCAGGTCGTTGAGGTGGAAGTAGTCCACCATGAAGGACAGGGCGCCGTTGGTGACGCCGGTGTCGTATCCGAACAGCAGACCGCCGAGGGTGGCGATCGCGGCGATCCACCCGAGCTTGCGGGTGAACGCGCCCTGGCCGAGGGCGGGAAGGGTGATCAGGCTCGTCGTCGACGGGGACGAGGGTTGCTGCATGAGTCGCTCCTCAGATACTTCGCCGGTGTGCGGCGTCGTCGGTGCCGCACACAGGCGGCGTGTCGGTCGGTCAGGTGCGGTCGGCGATCAGCTGGGTGAGAGTGGCCAGCTGGTGCGCGGCCGACGCTTCCCAGTCCTCGTCCTCGGCGAACACGTTGGACACGATCAGCGCGTCCTCGCGCGCCAGGTAGCCGGTGGCGGCGAGGGTGTCGAACAGTTCCGCCCAGTCGACGTCGCCGGCGCCGATGTTCAGGTGCTGGTGCACGCGGGCGGTGTTGCCGGGCGGGTTGCTGATGTAGCGCAGGCCGTGGGAGCGGTGGTGGTCGAAGGTGTCGGCCGTGTACACGGCGCCCAGCCGGTCGCCGATCTCCGGCAGCAGCGTGGCGGCCTGGTCGCCGTAGTGGAAGGTGTGCGACCCGACGTACACGAACCCGACCCGGGGGGTGTTCAGCCCGCGGATGATTCGCCACGCCTCGAGGCCGTCCTCGACGAAGTCGTCGGGGTGCGGGTCGATGTTCAGCTGGATGCCCTCGGTCTCCAGCACCGGCAGCAGCTCCTCCATGGAGCGGTAGAACGACGCCTCGCTCTGTTCGGAGCGTTCCGGGCGTCCGCTGAACTCGGTGTTGATGACCGGGATCTCCAGCTGCGCGGCGAGCTGGATGACGCGGCGGAAGTTGCGCACCGCGGCCTGCCGTTCCGGCTCGTCGGGCCAGCTGATCCGCTGCACCGGCAGCAGCGCGGGGATGCTCACGCCGGCGTCGGCGGCGCGCTTCTTGAGCGCGCCGACCAGCGCGTCGTCGGCCTTCGGGTGCCGGAAGAAGGGCGCGAAGTCGGCGTGCGGGGTCAGCTGCATGTGTGCGAAGCCGAGGCGGGCCACCACATCGGGGAACTCCAGCAGCGGGAAGTCGTGGTGCAGCGGGGTGGGGTCGTAGGCGATCTTCACCATTGGCGTGTTTCTCCTCGTCGAGAGTCGTGTGCGGGGGTTTCAGCCGAGCAGCGGTTTCTGCGCCGCCTGCTGGCGGAGGTACTCGGTGCGGGCCTGCTGCGTCGACTCAAGGGTCGACACCTCGGGCACGGGCACGTCCCACCATCCCTCCCCGTCCGGGGCGTACAGCAGCGGGTCGCTGTTGATGTGGATGAGGGTGGACCGGGTGGAGGCCTTCGCCTGGGCGATCGCGGCTTTCAGCTCGACGATCGAGAGGGATCCGGGCTGGATCTCGATGACATCCAGCCCGTAGCTGCGGGCGTTGGCGGCCAGATCCACGGGGAGGATCTGCTCCCCCTGGAAGTTGCGGGCGGCCGGGTCGTAGGCGCGGTACCAGGTGCCGAACCGTTCCGACCCGACGGTCTCGGACAGGTGCCCGATCGAGGCGTAGCCGTGGTTCTGGATGAGCACGACGATCAGCTTGATGCCCTCGGCGACCGCGGTGACCAGCTCCGTGTTCAGCATGAGGTAGGAGCCGTCGCCGACCATGACGATCACGTCCCGGTCGTCGCCGTCCGCGAGCAGGCCGCGCTTGGCGCCCAGCCCGCCGGCGATCTCGTAGCCCATGCAGCTGAACGCGTACTCGACGTGGTAGCCGAGCGGATCGCGCACCCGCCACAGCTTGTGCAGGTCGCCCGGCAGCGACCCCGCCGCCTGCACGACGACGTCTTCCGGGGCGGAGGCGGCCTGCACGGCGCCGATGATCTCCGCCTGTCCGGGCAGGTCCAGCCCGGAGGGGGCGAACGCGGCGTCCACGGTCGCATCCCAGCCGGCCTTCTCCCCCGCGATCCGGTCCGCGTAGTCGGCGGAGACGGCGAACCCTTCCAGCTGCGCAGTCAGCGCGGTGAGCGCCTCACGCGCGTCGGCGATCACTGGCAGCTGGGTGCCGTGCTTGTACGCGTCGAAGGAGGCGACGTTGATGTTGACGAAGACGACGTCGGGGTTCTGGAACGCGGTGCGCGACGCGGTGGTGAAGTCGCTGTAGCGGGTGCCGATGCCGATCACCACGTCCGCCTCCGCCGCCAGCCGGTTGGCGGCGAGCGTGCCGGTCGCGCCGACCCCGCCGAGGTACTGCGGGTGATCCCACGCCAGCACCCCGCCGCCGGCCTGCGAGGTGCCCACCGGGATGCCGGTGGCCTCCACCAGCTCGCGCAGCTGCTCCTCCGCGGTGGAATACAGCACACCGCCGCCGGCGACGATGAAGGGCCGCTTCGCGGCGCGGATCGCGGCGACCGCGCGGGCCAGCGGGCCGCGCTCGGGCAGGGGCCGGCGGATGTGCCACTCCCGGTCCTGCAGGAACTCGATCGGCACGTCGACGGCCTCGGCCTGCACGTCTTCGGGGAGGGCGATCGTGACCGCGCCGGTCTCAGCAGGGTCGGTGAGCACCCGCATCGCCGCGAGGGCGATCGAGTACAGCTGCTCGGGGCGCTGCACCCGGTCGAAGAACCGGGAGACGGGCCGGAACGCGTCGGTGACCTGGATGCCGATGTCCCACGGCTGCTCGAGCTGCTGCAGCACCGGGTCGGCGACGCGGGTGGCGAACGTGTCCGAGGGCAGCAGCAGCGCGGGCAGCCGGTTGCTGGTGGCCAAGGCGGCGCCGGTGAGCATGTTCGCCGCCCCCGGGCCGACGGAAGCAGCGGAGGCGAACGTCGCCCGGCGGCGGTGCATCCGCGCGTACCCGACCGACTGGTGCACCATGGCTTGCTCGTTGCGGGCCTGATAGTAGGGCATTAGGTCGGGCTGCTCCACGTTGGCCTGCTTGAGGGCCTGGCCAATGCCGGCCACGTTGCCGTGCCCGAAGATGCCGAACACGCCAGGGATAGTGCGCTCCCGGATGTCGCCGTCGACGGTCCATTGGTGGGCGAGGAACTCGATGAGTGCCTGGCTGACCGTCATTCGCTTCGTCGCCGTCATCAGTGCCGGCCTTCCTTCTCGTCGGTGGTCTCATCGGTGGTGTAGGGCAGCCGGGAGTCGAACTTCTGGCCGGCCCACGAATCGCGCACCCATGCGTGCGCGGGGTCGTCGCTGATCAGCCATTCCCGTTCGGTGTTGGGGCCGGCCATCACGTTCAAGTAGTAGAGGTCGTAGCCGGGGGCGGCGACGGCGGGACCGTGGTACCCGTACGGCACGAGGGCGATGTCGCCGGTGCGGACCATCGCGTCGATCTCGATGTCCCCGGCTGGGGATGAGTAGGTCGAGAACATGCCGAACGCGGCATCCGGGGCCGGCGCGGCGCTCCCGCCTCGGGTCGGCGCGGATTCGAAGTAGTAGATCTCCTCGAGCCGTGACTCGTGCCCCGGGTGGTGCTCGTCGTGCTTGTGCGGCGGGTAGGACGACCAGTTCTCCGCCGGGGTGATCACCTCGCACACGATCAGACGGGACGCGTCCAGCGTCTGCGGGGTGCCGAAGTTGTGCACCTGCCGGCTCGACGCGCCGGCCCCGCGCAGCTCCACCGGGGTGTCTTCGGCCCGAATGTGCCGGCTGGGGTGCAGCCGGTCGGTGGGTGAGGTGGCGACGGCGACCCGGCCGGACCCGGTGAGGGTGGCGGTGGCGGCCGCGGACAGGTAGAGCACGTCGGTGGGGCCGTCGAACACCGACCGGCGGCCGGCCAGGGGGGTCGTGGTGGTCTCGCCGTTCTCCTCCCAGGTCACCGTGAACGAGCCGGCCAGGGGGACGATGATGCGCTCCACCCCGGTCTCGGCCAACGGCAGCTCCACACCGACGGACAGCTGGGCGATGCGGATGCCGGTGTGCTCCCAGCCGGGGGTGTCGTGGTCGACGACGCTCTCCCAGCCGCCGCGGGCGAGGGTGCCGCGGCGGTGGAACCATCGGGTGTCGGTGGCGCTCATCTTCGTGCTCCAGTGGTGCGGGGCACGCCCGGCGGCGGGCGTGCCCCAGTGGTCAGTTGTGTCGGTGGTCAGTTGTTCTGCGGGAAGCCGAGGTTGATGCCGCCGTGCGTGGCCGGGTCCAGCCAGCGGCTGGTGATGGCCTTCTCCCGGGTGAAGAACTCGAACCCGTGCACCCCGTACGCCTTCGCGTCGCCGAATAGGGAGGCCTTCCACCCGCCGAAGGAGTGGTAGGCGACGGGGACGGGAATCGGAACGTTGATGCCGATCATGCCGACCTCGACCTCGTGCTGGAAGCGGCGGGCCGCTCCCCCGTCGTTGGTGAAGATCGCGGTGCCGTTGCCGAACTGACCGCTGTTGATCAGCTCCAGGCCCTCCTCATAGGAGCCGACGCGGACGACGGACAGCACCGGACCGAAGATCTCCTCCGTGTAGGCGCGGCTGGTGATGGGGATGTCGTCGATCAGCGTCGGTCCGAAGAAGAACCCGTCCTCGTGCCCGTCGACGGTGAACCCGCGGCCGTCGACGACGATCTTCGCGCCATCCTGCTCAGCGATGTCCACGTAGGAGGAGACCTTCTCGCGGTGCTGCGCGGTGATCAGCGGGCCCATGTCCGGCTCGACGCCGTCGACGCCGGCGCCGTTCCCGATCCGCAGCCCCTTGATGCGATCGGTGATCTTGCCAATCAGCTCGTCGGCGACCGGCTCGACCGCCAGCACCACGCTGATCGCCATGCACCGCTCCCCCGCCGCGCCGTATCCGGCGTTGACCGCCTGGTCGGCGACGAGGTCCAGGTCCGCATCGGGCAGGACCAGCATGTGGTTCTTCGCCCCGCCGAGCGCCTGCACCCGCTTGCCGTTCCTGGACGCGGTCTCATAGATGTACTGCGCGATCGGGGTTGACCCGACGAACGAGATGGACTGCACCACGGGGCTGTTCAGCAGCCCGTCGACGGCGAGCTTGTCACCCTGCAGCACGGTGAACACGCCGTCCGGGAGCCCGGCCTCCTTCCACAGCTGCGCGAGCCACAGCGCGGCGGACGGGTCCTTCTCGCTGGGCTTGAGGATGACGCTGTTGCCGGCGGCGATCGCGACGGGGAAGAACCACATCGGCACCATCGCCGGGAAGTTGAACGGCGAGATGATGCCGACCACACCGAGGGGCTGCTTGAGTGAGTACACGTCGATGCCGGTAGAGGCGTTCTCGCTAAACGCGCCCTTGATCAGGTGCGGGAAGCCGGTGGCGAGCTCGACGACCTCCTGGCCGCGCAGGATCTCGCCCATCGCGTCCGAGACGACCTTGCCGTGCTCGGCGGTAATGATCGCCGCCAGCTCCCCCTTGCGGGCGTTCAGCAGCTCACGAAACGCGAACAGCACCGTCTGCCGCTTGGCGATCGAGTAGCCGCTCCACACCTCGAAGCCGCGCTTCGCGGACGCGATCGCCTGAGCGATTTCTGACTCGTCGGCCAGGGCGACCTCGGCCTGCACGGCCCCGGTGGCCGGGTTGTAGACGGGCGCGGTGCGCCCGCTCTTGGAGGGATGTTCCGTGCCGTCGATCCAGTGGGCGATGACCCGCGGTGAACCGGCAGAGGATGCCGCGGGGGGAGTGGTGGTGTCGGTGGTGCTCATGATGGGTGTCCCTTCGTGGGTGGTGTTCGAGAGACCGCGGCGTGCGGTCAGGTGTGGACCAGGGAGGCGGCGGTGTCGACGGCGGTCGCCACGTCGTCGTCCGTCGGGTATAGCAGGGTGCGGCCGACGACCAGTCCGCGCACGCCCGGGAGGGCGAGGGCGGCCTGCCAGGAGGAGAACGTTTCGTCCGGGCTGCCGTCCGCGTCGCCGCCGAGCAGCAGCGTCGGCAGTGTGGTGGCATCCATGACGCGTTCCATCTCGTCGACGACCGGGAGCTTCAACCACGAGTAGGCCGAGTCCGCGCCCAGACCGGACGCGATCGCGACGGACGTGATCACTGCCTCGGTGCTGAGGTCGTTGACGATGCGGTCATCGGCCCAGCGGGACATGAACGGCTCGAGCATCAGGGGCACGCGGGCGCGGGCGGCGGTGGTGACCGCGTTCGCGGCCGCCTCTAGGGTGGGCGCGGTGCCCGGGTCGGCGAGGTTGATGCGCATGAGCAGCTTGGCCATGTCGAGCCGATCGCCCACGGTGGGGATGTCGTGCCCGGTGAACCGGTCGTCCATCTCGAACACGGCGCCACGCAGCCCTCCCCGGTTCAGGGAGCCGACGGCGATCTTGCCGTCCAGGGCGCCCAGCAGGGCCAGGTCGTCGAGGATGTCGGGGGTGCCGAGCACACCGTCCACCCCGGGGCGGGACAGGGCGAGGGTCAGCCGGCGCAGCAGCTCGGTGCGGCTGGCCATCGCGGTCGGGTTCTGCCGCACCCCGAGGGCGCCGCGGGCGGGGTGGTCGGCGGCGACGATGAACAGCCGGCCGTCCTCGCCGTGGATGTCCCGGCGGGTGCGGGTGGCGTAGGCGCGTTCGATGGCGGCGGGGTCTTCTGCCCGTGTGCGGCGGATCCGGTCGATCTCGGTGTCGGCGAGCCGGGGGGCGGTCACCTCAGTGTGCGACATGGCTGAGCTCCCCTACGATGTCCTCGACTTCAGCGGTGGTGGGCATGGCGGTGGAGCACTCCCGCCGGGAGGCGACGATCGCCCCGGCGACGTTCGCGAATCGCAGCGTGCGCTCCAACGGCCACTCCTCCAGCAGCCCGTGGCACAGCGCTCCGCCGAAGCTGTCGCCGGCGCCGAGCCCGTTGACGACGTCCACGAAGTACGGGGGGACCTCCACGGTCTCGTCGCGGGTCTTGGCCAGCACGCCCCGGGGGCCCTGCTTCACGATCGCGAGCTCCAGGCCCCGGGCCAGGAGCGCGTCGGCGGCGCGGTGCGGGTCGGTCTCGCCCACCGCGACCTCGCACTCCTCGCGGTTGCCGACCGCGATCGTGACCTTCTCCAGCGCCCGCTGCACCTCGGCGGTGGCGGCAGCCGGGTCGGTCCAGAACATCGGACGGTAATCCAGATCGAGGATGGTCAGCGGGGCACGGCCGCGAGTGTCCCACGCGGTGTGGTGCGTGCTGCGGCTGGGCTCCTGGGACAGGCCCGTCACGGTCGACCAGTAGATGCGGGCCCGGCGGATCTGATCCAGATCGAGGTCTTCCTCGGTCAGCATCAGGTCGGGGGCGGTCGGGGTGCGGTAGAAGTACAGCGGGAAGTCATCCGGCGGGAAGATCTCACAGAACGTCACCGGCGTGTTCAGATCGTCCACCGTCGCCACATACCGGTTGTCCACACCCAGACGCTGCAGCTCGCGATGTGCGAAGCGGCCGAACGGGTCATCCCCGGTCGCCGTGATCACCGCCGAACTCAGACCATGCCGGGCGGCGGCGATCGCCACATTCGTGGCGCTGCCGCCGAGGTACTTCCCGAACGTCTCCACATCCTCCAGCCCGACGCCGTCCTGCAACGGGTAGATGTCCACACCGATACGGCCGATCGTGATCACGTCGAACACTGCGGATCCTTTCATCGAAAGCAATGAGTATGTTCTATCATACTCATCAAGTTTCGCCAATGGTGGGGTCCGTCGGACGTCACGGGACGGGGACGGTCTGCTCCTGGGTGGCGCTGCGCCGCGCAGCATCCAGCACCTCCAGCACCGCCACCGCCTGTGCGGCGGGCACCGGTCCGGGCCCGCCCGAGGAGACGGCGGCGGAGAACTCGTCGTACAGCCGGGTGTAGTCGCCCTGCAGCGACGGCACGATCTTCTCCCCGTCGGCGGTGGCCAGGGTCCCCCAGCGGTCCGGCGTCTCGAACCCCCACCGGTCGCGTCCGGCGGCCGGTTCGGTGCCGGCGAGGATCGCCTCGTACTGGACGTCGCTGTAGTCGGAGCGGTAGGAGCCGTCCGTGCCGATCAGGCGGAGCTCGCGGGAGGTGAGCCGGGCGAGCTTGGTGGAGGAGATGTGCGAATGCGCGCCGCTGTGGTGCGCGATGGTCAGCACGAATCCGGTGTCCACCGGGCCATCGGGGGTCTGGGTGATGTGCAGCCATGCCGTGACCGCTCGGGCGGGTCCCAGCAGCAGCAGCGCCTGGTCGACGACGTGGCTTCCCAGATCTCGCAACAGGCCTCCGTCGGGGCCGGTCTGCACGATGCCGGGGTCGTCTTGATCGCAGCGCAGCTCCAGCCGTCGCAGCTCGCCGAGTGCCCCGGACGCCGCCACGCTGCGGGCAGTGACGATATCAGTGTCGTAGCGGCGGTTGTGGTAGACGTTCAGCAGCACCCCGGCCCGGTCCGCGGCATCGGCGAGCTCCCTGCCGACCTCGGCAGACGGCGCGAACGGCTTGTCCGCCATGACGTGCAGCCCGTCCCCGAAGGCATCCAGCACCAGCTGCCGGCGGGTATGCGGCGGAGTGGAGACCACGACCGCGTCCACCCCTGCCGCGACGAGCTCGTCGTAGCGGGCGAACACGCGTGCCCCGGGGTTCTCCTCGGCGGCCAGGCGTGCCCGGTCCAGGGAGGACGTGACGATGCCGACCAGCTCGCACCCCTCGGAGGCGCGCAGGTAGGGGGCATGGAACTGGCGGCCGCCGACTCCGTATCCGATGAGACCGACCTTGATTCCCACGTAGACCTCCTCGTCCCTCTGGCACCTGTGTGGCCGCGGGGAACGACTTGCGGAGCATCCCCGTCTCGCCGGTAACGGTTCTGTAACGGACCTCTCAAACCGTTGTGCTTATGTATGCACATATCTCACGATGGGCTCGATTATAGTCGATCGTGCCGCCCCGACGGTGCGGCCCTTACACAACGAAGTGGAGTGTGGGCATGAAGACCACGCCGTTCAACCAGACCGCCCGGCGTACCCGACGCCGCGCGATCCCCGTCCTCGTCGCGGCCGCGGCCGCGGTCCTGGGACTCACCCTCGCCGGCTGCACGCCGGCCGGTGGCGACAACACCGATCAGGGAGGCGGCGACAAGGCCGACTCCAACGGGATCAAGGTGGTGGTGATGGGAGGCGCCGCCGACGACCCGTACTGGTCGACGGTGAAGAACGGTGTGGACTCCGCTGCGGCCGCAATCCGTGCCGACGGGGGGACGGTGGACTTCGTCTCGATGCCCGACTACCAGAACTTCAACGCCGACGCCGCCAAGCTCGTGCAGAACATCGCCGCGATGGACGCCGACGCCGCCGTGATCCCGGACTGGGTGCCGGACGCGCAGAACGAGTACATCAAGGCGCTCACCGACGCCGGCGTCAAGGTCGTCTTCTACAGCGCCGGCCAGGACCAGCTCGAGCAGACCGGCGCCAGCCTGTACGTGGGCTCGGAGAACTACAACGCGGGCGTCGCCGGCGGCAAGGCCTACACGGCCAACGGTCAGAAGAACATCCTCTGCGTGAACACCCTGCCGGGCACCGAGAGCGTCGAGGACCGCTGCCGCGGCGCGAAGGACGGCGCCGCGGAAGGCGGAGGGACCGTGACCACGCTGAACCTGCCGTCCACGCAGTTCGGTGACCCGACCGCGATCACCCAGGCGATCAAGAGCGCCATCCTGCAGGACGAGTCGATCGACGGCGTGCTCACCATCGGTGCCGCCGACTCCGACAGCGCCGCCTCCGCGATCGAGCAATCCGGCCGCAGCAACGTCGCGATGGCGAGCTTCGACGTGTCCAAGTCGGGCCTTGACCGCATCAAGGCAGGCACGCAGGTGTTCGCCGTCGACCAGCAGCCCTACGCCATCGGCTACTACGCCCTCTCGGCCGCGTACCAGCTGGCCGCGTACGGGATCTCGCTGCCGATGCCTGACGGCGCCTTCTTCACCGGCCCCGCCATCATCGACAAGGACAACGTCGACCTGGCGATCGCCGTCAACACCGCGGGGTGACCTGACGCAGTGAGGGTGAGGGGGCGCAGCCAAGACGGTCACGCCCCCTCACTGCCTTTCCACCCACCCCGCCTCCGGCACGTCCAAACGCCGCAGCCCGAGCTCGGACCACACCGGCCCACGCTTGACATGACGGTATGTGATGACATACGGTCGTGAGTCGATCAAGGCGGATCGAATCCAAACACCAGGAGTGACAATGTCGCACACCTCAGTTCCCAGCGCGGCGGTACCCGCTGGTCCCACCCTCGCCACCGGGCCGCAACCCGCCCCGTCCAGCGTCGGCAGCGGCTTCTCGTGGCGGAAGATCACCCACCGCCCCGAGACGGGCGCCCTGGCGGGCACGGTGGTCGTGTTCGTGTTCTTCGCGATCTTCGGCGGCCGCCAGTTCCTCAGCACCGGCGGCACCGCGAGCTGGCTGAACATCGCCGCCGAGCTCGCCATCATCGCCCTCCCGATCGGGCTGCTGATGATCGCCGGCGAGTTCGACCTTTCCGTCGGCTCCGTCGTCGCCGCGAGCTCCGTGACCACCGCCGTCATCTCCGGGGCGTGGGGGGCGCCCCTGATCGTCGGGGTCCTGGCCGGTCTCGCCCTCGGTGCGCTCACGGGGTTCATCAACGGGCTGATGGTCACCAGGACCAACGTGCCCTCCTTCATCGTCACCCTCGCGATGCAATTCGCCCTCGCGGGACTCACGCTCGGGTTGGCGCGGCTGCTCACCGGCAGCACCAACGTCCCGGTCACTCCCGACCCGTTCTTCAAGACCGTGTTCGGGTCGCTCATCGCCGGACAGTTCGCCGTGTCCATCGTCTGGGCCATCGGCATCACCCTGGTGATCGCCTGGATCCTGCAGATGACCCGTTACGGCAACTGGATCTTCGCCATCGGCGGCGACTCCCAGAGCGCCCGCGCCGCCGGCATCCCCGTCTCCAAGGTAAAGATCGGCCTGTTCATGAGCACCTCCATCGGCGCCGCGCTCGTCGGCGTCATCCAGACCATGCTCTACAACAGCGCGCAGACCGGCGCCGGCCAGTCGTTCGTGTTCAACACCATCATCGCCGTCGTCGTCGGCGGCGTGCTGCTCACCGGCGGATACGGCTCGGTGTTCGGCATCATCCTCGGCTGCCTCACCTTCGCAATCGTCAACCAGGGCATCTACCACACCGGCTGGAACTCCGACTGGGCCTCGCTCATCCTCGGCATCCTGCTCCTCGCGGCCGTCCTCATGAACAACACGTTCCGCCGCCTCGCGCTCAGCGCCAACGGCGGCAAGAGCAAGAAGAAGGGAGCCTGATCATGACCGGAGCACCGCTGCTCAAGCTCGAGCAGGTCAGCAAGTCGTTCGCCGGCAACAACGCCCTCACCGACATCTCACTCGAGGTGGTCCCCGGGGAGGTGCTGTGCCTGCTCGGCGACAACGGCGCCGGAAAGTCCACCCTCATCAAAGTGCTCTCCGGCGTGCACAAGCCCAGCTCCGGGCGGATGTACGTCGAGGGCCGGGAGGTCCAGTTCGACTCCCCCAAGGATGCCAGCGACGTCGGCATCGCCACCGTGCACCAGTACGGGGGCACGTTCCCGCTCATGTCCGTGGCACGCTGCTTCTTCGTCGGCAAGGAGCCCACTAAGGGCGTCTGGCCGGTGCGGTACTTCGACAAGAAGACCGCGGGCGACATCACCGTCCGTGAGATGCAGAAGCTCGGCATCACCCGGGTCACCGACGGCAACCGCCTCGTCGGCAGCCTCTCCGGCGGTGAACGCCAGTCGCTCGCGATCGCCCGCGCGGTGTACTTCGGCGCCAAGGTCCTCATCCTCGACGAGCCCACCTCCGCGCTCGGCGTGAAACAGGCCACCCACGTGCTGCGCATAATCATGCAGGCCCGCGCGCAGGGCATCGCCGTGGTGTTCGTCACCCACAACGTCACCCACGCGATGACCGTCGGCGACCAGTTCGCCGTGCTCATCCACGGCCGCAAAGCCGACGGGTTCCGCAAGGGCGAGCGCACCCGGGAGCAGATCACCGACCTCATGGCCGGCGGCGAGGCGATGGCCGAGCTCGAGGCGGAGCTTGCCGAGCTGACCGGCCCCATCCGGGTGCCCTGACCGTACCGCGCGCAGAGGGGGCCGGCGTGCCGGCCCCCTCTGCGCCTTCTCACGCGTGAGCGGTGAGGGAGGTGATCCGATGCAGACGCACCGCCTGGGCGCGACGGCCCTGCAGGTTCCGGTCGTGTCCTTCGGCACGGGGTCGATCGGCGGGTTCTTCGGGTCTGTCGACGAGAACGCCGCGATCGCGCTGGTCTCGGAAGCGATCGACCACGGCATCACCCTGTTCGACACCTCCCCCTACTACGGCCTTGCCGAGGAACGGCTCGGCAAGGCGCTCTCGCCCGCCCGGCGCGATGCGGTCATCCTCGCGACCAAAGCGGGTCGGTACGGGCGGAACGACTTCGACTTCCGGCCGGAGCGGATCCGACAGAGCGTCCAGGAGAGCCTGCGGCGGCTGAACACCGACCGGGTGGACATCCTCCAGCTCCACGACATCGAGTTCGCCCCTCTCGGGCCGATCTTCGACGACACCGTCGCCGAGCTGCTCCGCCTCCGACAAGAAGGATGCTGCCGTTTCATCGGGATGACCGGATACCCCGTAGCCACCTTCACCCGCGTGCTCACCGAGACCCCGGTCGACGTCGTCCTGACCTACGCGAAGAGCACCCTCCTCGACGACGCCCTCACCACGGATCTGGTGCCGCTGGCACGGCAGAGCGGCGTCGGGGTCATGAACGCGGCTGCAGTGGCCTCCGGACTGCTCACCCCCCGCGGCCCGGCAGACGGCGCGTCCCACGCCGCACCGTCGGTCGTGCAGGATGCCGCACGGCGGATGCGGGAGCTCGCGGCCGCCCGCGGCGCGGACATCGCGTTCCTCGCCAACCAGTACTCCATCCAGCGCTCCGACGCCGACACGACCGTCGTGGGCGTCGGCCGCCCCCAACACCTGCACGCAGCGATCGCCGCAGCGCAGGCCCCCATCGACGAGGAGCTGCTCGACGAGCTGCTCACCCTACGCCCGGACCCCGCATCCCGCAGCTGGCGGGTCGGCCTCGAGGAGAACAACCAATGAAAGCGATCACCTTCACCACCGACGGCCCCACCCTCGCCGACGTGCCCGACCCGACACCCGAAGCGGACGAGCTGCTGCTGCAGGTCGAATACTGCGGCATCTGCGGCACCGATCTGCACGCGGCGCAGCCTGACTACCACGACGGCACCGTGATGGGGCACGAGTTCTCCGGCACCGTCCTGGAGGCAGGCCGCGACGTCACCGGGCTCCGCGAGGGCGACCGCGTCGTGGTCAACCCGAACGGGGACTGGTGCGGGCACTGCGCGCAGTGCGCCAAAGGCGCGACGAACATGTGCCGCAACCTGTGGCCGAACGTGATCGGCCTGTCCCGCCCCGGCGGGCTCGCCGCGCGCGTCGCGGTGCGTGCCCGCACCGTCCACAAGCTGCCGGACTCCGTCAATCTCGCCTCGGCGGCTCTAGTCGAGCCGCTCGCCGTCGCGCTGCGCACCGTCCGCAAGTCCGGATTCACCATCGGCGAGGACGCCATCGTGTTCGGCGCCGGCCCCATCGGACTGCTGGTCACCACGCTCCTGCGCGCCGCGGGCGCCGCGAACGTCACGGTCGTCGAGCTCTCCCCCGCCCGCCGGGAGCTGGCGCTGCGACAGGGGGCGTCCGAGGCGCTCGACCCCGCCGTCCTGCCGGTCGCCGAGCGGTTCGACGACCCGGACGCCGCGCCGGCGTTCGCGTTCGAATGCACCGGCATCGCCGAACTCGTCGGACAGGCCGCCCACGTCATCCGCCCCCGCGGCACGCTCACCGTCACCGGGTTCTCCCGCCGACCGCCGAGCTTCGAAGCCGCCGACCTGCTCTTCAAGGAGGTCACCATCCGCGGCAACTTCATTTACGTCGAGGAGTTCGCGCAAGCCATCCAGGCCCTCGCCACCGGGACGATCGACGTCACGCCTCTGATCAGCGGCGTCGTCGACGTCGAGAACGCCACCACCGCGTTCGACGCGATGCGCACCTCCCCCGACGCGATCAAGTACCTCATCAGCGCCCATCACCAAAGGTGATAGCGTTTGACAGGACATACCGTCAACCGTAGAGTTTTCTTGGCGCCCATCTGTTGCGCCGTCACCGCACCGGCGCCGTGAAGCGGCCGGGTTCAGCCCATAGGAGGACTGTTGAGCACGAACGACATCGGCGTCGCCGTCATCGGAGCGGGAATGGCGGGCAAGGCCCACGCCGCCGCCTACCGCAACGCCCCTACCGTCTACGACAGCACCCTGCCGCCGGTGCGGCTGGTCTCGATCGCCGACGTCTACGAGCCGCTCGCGGAGTCGACGGCTCGCCGCTTCGGATATCAGCGGCACGACACCTCCTGGCAGGCGATCGTCGAGGCCGACGACATCGACGTGGTCAGCGTCGTGGTCGCCAACGCGCTGCACCGCGAGATCGTCGAAGCGCTGCTGGAGGCCGGCAAGCACGTCCTCTGCGAGAAGCCGCTGTCGGACACCATCGACGACGCCCGCGCGATGGTCGCCGCCGCAGACGCGGCCGACACGGTCGCGCGGATCGGTCTCACCTACCGCCGCTCACCCGGCCTCGCCCAGATCGCCCACCTCGTCTCCTCCGGCACGCTTGGGCGGGTCTTCAACATCAACGGCATGTACTGGACGGAGTATGCCTGCGACCCGCAGAGCCCGATCACCTGGCGATACAAGGGCCCGAACGGGTCCGGCGCGCTTGCCGATGTCGGCAGCCACCTCACCTACCTGGCCGAGTTCCTCGCCGGCGGCGCGTTCACCTCCGTTTCCGGCGGCACCCTGAACACCGTCATCCCCACCCGCCCCAAGCCCCTCGGCGCCGTCGTCGGCCACGAGGGCGGCGCGGTCAGCGACGAGCGCGAGACGGTCGAGAACGACGACGTCGCCGCTTTCACCGGCCGCCTCGCCGGCGGCGCCACCGCGACGCTGCAGGCGTCCCGGGTCGCCGCAGGCAACCCGAACACGATCGTCCTGGAGGTGTTCGGCGAGAAGGGGTCGGCGTCGTTCGACTTCCGCCACCCCGGCGAGTACAAGCTGTTCCTCCCCGGCGATGACCAGGCCACCGGCGGCTACCGCACCGTGCAGCTCGGCCCCGCCCACCCGTACTGGCGAGGCGGCCTGCCGATGGACGCGCAGGGCGTCGGGGTCGGTCAGAACGACGGGTTCGTGTTCCAGGCCCGTGCCTTCCTCGAAGAGGTCGCAGGCATCCCCGAGGCTGCGTCCCTCCCCCGCAACGCGAGCTTCGCCGACGGGCTGCACAACATGCTGCTGCTCGACGCCGTTGCTCAGTCCGCCGCTCAGGGCGGCGCCACCGTCCAGATCGAGAGCTAGGAGACGCGCGCCATGCGACTGGGACTGTACAACGCGATCCTGCACGACCGGACCCTTCCCGAGGCCATCCAGGTCGTCGCCGACGCCGGGCTCACCGGCATCGAGATCAACACCGGCGGGTTCCTGCCCGCCGTGCACGTGCCGACCTTCGACGACATCCTCGAAAGCGACACAGCCCGTGACGACTTCCTCGGCCTGTTCGAGGGCACCGGGGTGCAGATCGCAGGCCTCAACTGCAACGGCAACCCGCTGCACCCCAACCCCGCCATCGGCCAGAAGCACGCCGAGGACGTCCGCCGCTCGATCCGCCTGGCGCGACGTCTCGGACAGGACCGGGTCGTTACGATGTCCGGGCTTCCCGGCGGCGAGCCCGGCTCCACCCGCCCGAACTGGATCGTCAACGCCTGGAACTCCGCCGGCCTGGACGTGCTGGACTACCAGTGGGGCCTGGTTGCGGACTTCTGGCGCGAGACCGACCGGCTCGCCGCTGACCACGGCGTGAAGGTCGCCCTCGAGCTGCACCCGCAGAACGTCGTGTTCAACTCGGCCGACGTGCACAAGCTCATCGACCTGACCGGCGCTACCCACGTCGGCGTCGAGCTGGACGCATCCCACCTGTTCTGGCAGCAGATGGACCCCGTGGCCGTCGTCCGTCACCTCGGCCCGCTGGTGTTCCACGCGGCGGCTAAGGACGTGCGCATCAACCCCGCCACGGCCGCCCTCAACGGGGTGCTCGACAACTCCTTCCGCCGCCTCTCCCCCGACGAGCCGCGCACCAACCTGGGCGGCGACGAGTGGGCCAACGAGTGGCCCAAGCCCTCGTCCTGGGACTTCGTCGCCCTCGGCAAGGGACACGACGTCGGCTTCTGGACCGAGTTCCTGCGCGCCCTGCACGAGGTGGACCCGCAGATCTGGGTCAACATCGAGCACGAGGACGTCGAGCTCGGCCGGGTGGAGGGCATCGAGGTCGCCGCCGGCGTGCTCAAGGCCGCCGACTCCGCCCTGCAGGCGTCCCTCTTATGACCGCGTGGGCGCGCTACCCCTACGACGGGCAGGCCGTGCTCGTCACCGGCGGCGGCACCGGGATCGGCCGTGCCATCACCCGGTCGTTCCTCGAGCAGGGCGCATCGGTCGCGGTGGCGGGGCGCACCCTCACCGCCCTCGAGGAGGCCGTGGCCGGCTTCCCGGAGGAATGCGTCCAGCTGCTTCCGGTCGACCTCGCCCTCGACGGGGCGCCCGCACAGGCCGTCGCCGGCACGGTCGACCGGTTCGGGAGGCTCGACGTCGTCGTCGCGAGCGCAGGCACGAGCGAGGGCAGCGACATCCATGCCCTCGACCCGGCGGTCTGGGAGCGCCAGCGACGCATCAACCTCGACTCCGTCGTGGCGCTGGCCGCAGCCAGCGTCCCGCACCTGAAGCGCAGCTCCGGCAATCTCCTCGCGATCTCCTCGATCGCGGGCCTGCGCGGCGACTGGGGCATGTTCGCCTACAACGCCACCAAGGCCGCCGTGAACGTGATGATGCAGGCTCTCGCCCTCGACCTGGGCGCCGCCGGCATCCGGGTCAACGCGCTCGCCCCCGGGTTCACCGCCTCCCGGCTCACCCAGGAGCGTCTCGACGACCCCGCCTTCACGGAGCGGCTGCTGGACCGGATCGCGATCGGCCGGGTCGCCGACCCCGAGGACATCGCGAAGGTCGCCCTGTTCCTGTGCAGCCCGGACGCCGGCTACATCACCGGCGCCGTCGTGCCCGTCGACGGCGGTGTCACCGCTTCCTCGGGCACACCCCGCAACTGATCGGAGTGTCGCAGTCCGTCACCCCTCGTAAGCATGGTGTGGGCAGGGCAGGAGCGAGCGCCCGCGGATGCCGGAACTGACCATTCTCGCGTGGGGGCTGCTGGCGATCGGAGCGTTCCTGATCGGCCTTGCGAAAGCCGCGATCCCTGGGGTGACGGTTTCCATCGCCCTGTTCGCCGCCGTGCCGCCCGCACGGGAGTCGACGAGCACCATCCTGCTGCTACTGATCGCTGGAGATCTGATGGTGCTGTGGGCCTACCGCCGCGACGCCGGCGGGCGCGCACTGCTGCGGCTCGCGCCGGCCGTGCTCGGTCTCCTGCTCGGGGTGGTGTTCTTCGCCTTCGCGTCCGACGTGCTGGTCCAACGCGGGATCGCCGTAATCCTCCTGCTCGTCGTCGCTGTCACCCTGTGGCGCCGCCGAAAACCGGCTCCGGTCGACAAGCCTGCGCCGCGCGCGGCGGCCGTCGTGTACGGCGGGCTCGGCGGGTTCACCACGATGGTTGCCAACGCGGGCGGGCCGGTCATGTCGATGTACTTCCTTGCGGCCCGCTTCCCTGTCAGAGCATTCCTCGGGACGACGGCATGGTTCTTCGCGTGCGTGAGCCTGATCAAGCTGCCGTTCTCGATCGGGCTCGGCCTCATCACCCCGCCCGGACTCGTCATGGTCGCTCTCCTCATCCCCCTCGTGGCCGCCGGCGTGCTGATCGGTCGCGTATTGGCTACCCGCATCGATCAGATGCTGTTCGACCGGACGGTGATCGTGGTCACGATCGCCGGCGCCCTGTACTTGCTGGTCGGCCCCTGAGCCCGTATACGCCCTGTCACCATCCACGACGACACCGGGCGACCGCTTGGGCGCAGCTCGCCGCCAGCCGCAGTGGGCTCTACGAGACCGTCGGCAGCCTGTCGCGGTTGTAGGTGATGTCGGTGTAGCCGTGCGGGCTGGGGGTGCCGTTCTCGTCGACGCTCACGAACACGATCTTCTCGATCGCCAGGATCGGTTTGCGGGTGATCATGTTGCGCACCTCCGCGCGCATGCTCAGCGAGGTGCGACCGAATCCGGTGGCGCGGATGCCGAGCTCGATGAGGTCGCCCTGCCGGGCGGAGCTGACGAAGTCGATCTCGGACATGAACTTCGTCACCGCGCGCGGGTTGCCGAGCTGGATGATCGCGTAGATCGCCGCTTCCTCGTCGATCCACCGCAGCAGGCTGCCCCCGAACAGTGTGCCGTGGGCGTTCAGGTCCTCGGGGCGCACCCACCGGCGGGACCGGAAGGTGAGCTCTTCGGCGCGTGCGGGGTCGCTCATACCGGCGGCAGCAGCACGTCCCGCACGACCCGGTCGAGCTCCTCGTCGGCTTCCAGGAACTGGCGCAGCGTCCGCACGGTCGCCCCAAACCGGTCGAACTCCTCCAGGGTCATGCCGTCGACGTCGTACGCGCGGCGGAACTCGGGAACCTTCTGCAGCAGCGTATCGATGATGTGCGCGGGCACCGGCACGTCGATCCGGTTCTCGGCGGTCAGCTGGTTCTCGTTGATGCGCGCCTGCCAGTCGAACGGTGGGGACACGACCAGGTCGCCGCCCTGCAGCTCCGACCAGTGCATGTGGTTGCGGAACGCCGCCGACAGCACCCGGGACCGGAAGCCGCGCTCGGTGAACACGCGGTAGGCCTTCTTCAGCGCCGCCACGCCCGCCCATTCCAGGTAGCCGGGGTCGATGAGGATGCGCTGCTTCTGGGTCCACGCCTTCAGCCAGTCGTCCAGCCGTCCCCCCATGAGCGTGACCACGGAGCCGAACTCGCGTTCGGGCAGCCCGTCCTGCGCCCGCCGGTCCAGGCCGCGTTCGATCGCCTCCGCGGCGGCAACGGCCTGCGCGACGGTGAACGAGACGGTGACGTTGATGCTCACCCCCTGGTAGGTGGCCTCCTCGATGGCACGGATGCCGACGGAGGTCGCCGGGATCTTCACAATGATGTTCTCCGCCAGCCCGCTGAATCGCACCGCCTGCGCCACCAGGGCGTCCGCGTCCCGCCGCAGCCGTGGGTCGGTCTGGATGGACAGCCGGCCGTCGCGGCCGCCCGACGCGCGGAACGCCGGCTCGAGCAGACGGGCCGCTTCGATGGACAGCTCCTCGACCACCTTCCAGCCCAGCTCCGACTCGGTGGCGGTGGGGTGCTCGGCGGCGAGCTCGGCGATGCGGGGACGCCACGCGTCCAGGTGTGATCGGATCGCGGCCAGGGCGATCACGGGGTTGCAGGTCGCGCCCACCGCGCCGAAGCCGATGGACTGGCGCAGCTCCACCGGGTCGGCGGAGTCGTTCCACAGCACGGTCGGGAACCGGTCGGCGGCATCCCGCAGCGCCACCGGGACGGTCGTCTCAGTCACGTCGACTACTTCACTCACAACAATCCTCACTTCTTTGTGCTGACATACTATCGTCTTCATGCCATGCGATACGGCGTATGCGCCACGGCTCCCGCCGCGACAGGGCGTGGCGGGAGCCGTGGCGGACGGGATGTCAGAGATCGAGCACGAGGCGCGGGCAGGCGCGGGCGGCGCGGGAGACGCAGACCATCATGCAGTCCCCGGCGGCCTGCTCCTCCTTGGTGAGGATCGAGTCGCGGTGGTCGATCTCGCCCTCCAGCACCCCGGTCTCGCAGGTGCCGCACGTGCCTTCGCGGCAGGAGGAGAGGATGTGGATACCGGCGTCCTCGAGGACCTCGAGGGTGCTCCGGTCAGCCGGGACGGTCAGGCTCATCCCGCTCTTGGCCAGCTCCACCTCGAAGGCGACGTCGACGTCGTGCTCGACGCGCTTGGGGGCGAAACGTTCCAGGTGCAGCGCACCGGCAGGCCAGGTGGCATCGCAGATGGTCTCCACCGCGGCCAGCAGCGGCTCCGGCCCGCACACGTACACTACGGTGTCCGGGTCCGGGGATCCGAGCACCTCGGGGAGGTTGATGATGCCGTGGGTGTCCTGCGGCCACAGCGTGACCCGGTCGCCGCCGAGCATTGCGAACTCCGACCGCAGCGCCATCGACTCCAGGGTGCGGCCGCCGTAGACGAGCGTCCACGGCTTACCCTGGGACTCGACCTCACGGATCATCGCGGCGATCGGGGTGATCCCGATGCCGCCGGCGATGAAAAGGTACCGGGGTGCGTCGACGAGCGCGAAGTTATTGCGGGGGCCGCGGAGGGTGACGTCCGTCCCGACATGCAGGTGCTCGTGCACGTAGCGCGAGCCGCCGCGGCTCGCCGGGGCGTTGAGCACACCGATCGTGTAGGTCGACCGGTCCGTCGGGTCGCCGCACAGCGAGTACTGCCGGACCAGGCCGTTGCCCAGCTCGACGTCCAGGTGAGCGCCCGGCTTCCAAGCGGGCAGCTCCGAACCGTCCTTTGCCGCGAAGGTCAGGAACACGACATCCTGTGCTGCGTCGACCCGGGCGGTCACGGTGGCGTCGATGACCGCTTCGGCGGCGATCTCGGGGGTCGGCGTCGGCTCGAGCAGTGCATCCTTCGGGTCGGCCGGTGCCGGGGCTTCCGTGTCGTCAGAGGCCACGGTCTCCTCCGGCGCATCCGCAAGGGGGTTCCCCTCGGGGTCGGTGATGAACCGAGTCGGGACGCTGTCGAAGACGTAGGCGTTGGGGGTGGTTATGTATCGGTGCGGCTCACCGGCGAGCTGGAAGATCCCGCAGCGGGCGACCAGCTGTTCCAGGGCCACATTGGACTCCAGCCGTGCCAGCGGGTTGCCGAGGCATCCGTGCAGACCTTCACCGAAGCCCACGTGCGGCTGTGGGGTACGAAGGATGTCGAACTGGTCGGCGTTCTCGAACACCGTCTCGTCGCGGTTCGCGGAGCCGAGGATGACGAAGACCCGCTTGCCGGCGGGAATCCGCACGCCCGCGATCTCGGTGTCACGGATCGCAGTGCGGGCGGTCACCTGGAAGATCGTGCGGTACCGCAACGACTCCTCGACGGCGCGGCTGATCAGCGAGGGATCCTTACGCAACGCACGCTGCTGCTCCGGGTGACGGCCGAGCTGCTCGAACAGTGTCGACATGGTCCCGGCCGTGGTCTCCACACCCCCCAGGTAGAGGGCGAACGCAAGGCCAGTGGCCTCGGCGGCGTAGTCAAGGTCATCAGACGCCAGCGGCACGCCGTCTATTTCCGCGTGCGCGATCGCCGTGAGCACATCGTTGCGGGGCTCCTTGCGGCGCTCGAGCAGCAGGAAGGCGAGGTACTCGCGCAGCTGCTGCGAGGACTCCTTTGCCCACGGGGTCAGCTCGGGAGAGCCGAGCTCGCGGTGCTTGATGCCGTGCGTCCACTCCACGAACTTCTGCCGGATCTCCCCCTCGGGCATGCCGAGGAAGTTGTAGAACACTTCGAACGGGATCGGCCAGGCGTACTCGGCCGACAGATCCACGTCCCTGCGACCCTGGAACTTGTCGATGAGTTGGTCGCACACCACACGCACCTCATCGGTGAGCAGCCGGATGCTGCGGGGCATGAACGAGCGTTGTACAACCTGCCGAAGCTGGTCGTGGCGGGGGTTGTCGATGTTGGGCAGCATGCCGGGGAAGCGGCTCTGCTCCTGTTCGAAGTCGTCGATGTCCACGCCCTGGAAATTCAGGAACGTCTCGTGGTCCTTGAGGACCGCGCGTACGTCTTCGAAGCGGCTCACCGCATAGAAGTCCCACTTCTCGTTGTAGTAGACCGGCGCCTCACGCCGCAGCCGCTGATATACCGTGAACGGGTCGGCCTGGAACTCCGCCGTGAACGGATCGTAGATCGGGTCGTACTCGCTCTCGACGTACGGCTTCTCAATCGTCATTGACATCGACGTCACATCCCTCCTCGGACGAGGTGTTGGCGCGCGCCAACACTCGGAATGTTAGCGCGCGCCAACACGGAAGTCAACAAGCAGGGAGCGCGGGGTCGTCAGGACGTGGAGGACTCCGGGGCGATGCGGATCAGGCGCCCGCCGATGTGCCATTCGGTGAGGTAGAGGGCGCCGTCGTGGGCGGCGATGCCGTGCGGGCTGTTGAACGTCCCGGGCTCCAACTCCGGGGGCAGCAGCGCCCGCCCGTCCGCGCCGAGGCGGTTGGGCCAGCCGGGCTCCTCATGCGAGCGGCGCCGACGCGGCTCGAGGCGCCCGACGAAGCGGTTGCGGGCGTCGAAGCGGGCCACACCGCCGAACAGCTCCGTGATGAACAGGTCGCCGTCGAGCACCGTCATCGATGAGGGGCTGTCCAGCTCGTCGGCGCCGAAGACCCCCGTCGTCTCGCCCGCGGGGTCGAGGACGACGATGCGGTGGTTGGCGCGGTCGGCGACCAGGATCTCCAGCTCCCCGCCGTCGCGGCGGAGCAGGATCCCGTGCGGGCAGTCGAACACGGTGCCGCTCGTGCCGCCGTCAAAAGTCGCGCGGTGGGCTCCGTCCGGACCGAACCGGTGCACCAGGTTCGCGCCGTAGCCGTCGGCGACCCAGATGTCGCCGGTGCCGTCCGGGCCGCGATCGACCGCAATCGACGTGGGCCGCCATCCTCCGGACTGGTAGGCGGGGTGCGGGGGCTGGGTGAGCTCGAGCACGATGCGCCCGTCACTCAGGTTGACGAGGGCCGCGTGCCCGTCGACGAATTGCTCCTCGTAGTGGTGGTCGCCGTCGACGGGCACGACCCGGTAGCCGGCGTCCGCGATGGCCACGACGTTCTCGTCGGTGGACAGGGCGATGCCGTGCGGCTCGGTCAGATCGATCGGCACCACGACCGCCTCCGACCCGTCCGGGGGGACCACGACCAGGGCGTGGCCTTCGGGGTGGGCGCAGACGACGGTGCCGTCGGCGGTGATCGCGACCCCCGAGTGCATCCAGCCGTCGGTGGCGGGCAGGGCGGTGGTGAGGTCGCTCCACCCGGGAACGCGTGCGGTGTCATGTGTCATCGAAGCGCCAATCGTTGTTGATCTGGGAGGGGGTCAGGCGAATCGGGCGTCTTCCTGCATCTCCTGCAGGTACGCGCGGATGTCCTCGCGACGGCGAAGCGGTCCCGGCCAGTCCAGGCGCACCTCGGTCTCTTCCCCCGCACAGGTGACGCGCAGGGTGAGCTGCGTCGAGGTCATGCCGACGATCTGAGCGTGGTCGGCTGCCGCACCGCGGCCGCGCGCGATCTCCACGAGCGCCTCGGGCTGGCTCTCGTTCATGTAGGAGGAGATGAAGGCCACGACGTCTTCGGGCGGCTCGTACATGGTGACTCCCAGAATCAGGTGTGGTGCGTCTGCCATAGTAGCGCGCGCCAACAGTGGGAGGTGCGTGTCAGCGTCAGTGCGTCAGGTAGTGGCTCGAGGAGCCGCGGACGACCAGCCGGGGCGTGAGGATGTCGGTGACCGCATCCCGGTCGGGGTCCGCGATGCGCTCGAGCAGCAGCCCCGCCGCGCGGGCGCCGATGTCCCGCGCGTGCTGATCGACCGAGGTGAGGTCCACCCCCGGGTAGCCGGCGGCGCGGGTGTTGTCGTAGCCGACGACCGCGAGATGCTCGGGCACGAGGAGGCGTTCGCGCTGAGCGCAGGCGAGCACCCCGATCGCGGACGCGTCGTTGTAGCAGACCACGGCGCTGGGCCGTGGACCCGGTCCGCGCAGCAGGGTCAGCAAGGCGTGCGCGCCGCCGGTCTCCGTGGCGTCCGCGTCGACCTCCCGCGTCGGCAGCGACGCGGCGGTCATCGCCTCACGATACCCGGAACGCCGTGCCGCATTCTGCTGCGTGTCCGGCCCGCCCACGTAGGCGATGTCGCGATGGCCCTGCGCCAACAGATGCTCCGTTGCCAGCCTCGTGCCCAGGGCATCGTCGCCCTGTACCGCGTCGATGACCGGCACCCCGCTCGCCTCGCCCAGAGTGACCGTAGGCGTGCCGGCCAACAGCTGCTCCAAGCGCACGTCGTCAGTGAAGTGGGTGGCGATCAGGATCCCGTCGACCCGGAGGCCCACCAGTGCGCCCAGACTGGCTAGACCGCCGTCGCCCAGATGCACGCCCGCGGCCAGCAGCAGCTGGTACCCGGCGGGCTCGAGGACATCGGCGACCCCGTCTGCGAACTCCGCATACACCTGGTTGTGGATGTCAAGAACGGCCAGCCCGACCGAGAATGTGCGCCGCCCCGCCAGGCTCGCGGCGAGCGTGTTGCGCCGGTATCCGAGGCGCTCCGCGGCCGCGAGGACAAGGGACCGCTTCTCTGGAGCCACGTAGCCGACGTCACGGATCACCAGCGAGACGAGCTGACGCGACACACCAGCCTCCCGCGCGACATCCGCCATGGTCACGCCGCGGCGTGACACACTCACCGGAGCGATCTCTCCCATCGGGCTGCACCTCCATCGACTCGAACGTGACACGACGTTCGCCCACGACCGATACTAGGCGACAAACTCGTCTCTGTGTATTATTGTTCTCACATTGCAATGTCGCGTATCCCCGGGAGGATCCATGCCCCAGGCAGAGCAGCTGCTGCCCGCCGACTTCTTCATCGATCTCGACAGGTCCAGCCCGATACCGCTCTACTACCAGATCGCGACGATCCTGCAAGATGCCGTCCACGACGGGCGGCTGCCGGCCGGCTCGCGCCTGGAGAACGAGATCAGCCTCGGCCAGCGGTTCGGCTTCTCCCGGCCCACCGTGCGCCGCGCCATCCAAGAGCTCGTCGACAAGGGCATGCTGGTGCGCCGACGGGGCATCGGCACCCAGATCGTGCACGGGCAGGTCACCCGCAACGTCGACCTCACCAGCCTCTACGAAGACCTCGACCGCACCGGCCAGAAGCCCACGACCAAAGTCGTCGGGCACGAGACCCGAGAAGCCACCGAGAAGGAAGCCGACACCCTCGGCGTGCCGGTCGGCTCACCCGTCCTGCATCTGACCAGGGTGAGATACGCGGACGGAGTCCCCCTCGCCGTGCTCGACAACGTACTGCCCGCGGAGTTCACCGACCTCACCGCAGACGACCTCGAGACCTACGGCCTCTACCAGCTCATGCGCGCACGCGGCGTCGCACTCCGCGTCGCCAAGCAGCGCATCGCCGCACGATCAGCCACGGCGCGGGAGTGCGAGTTGCTCGCCCTCCCCAAGAACAGCCCCGTCCTCGCCATGGAACGCACCGCGTTTGACAACTCCGGACGCGCCGTCGAGTTCGGCAAACATTGCTACTCCCCCGACATGTACTCCTTCGAAATCACCCTCGTCGACAAGTGACATTGCCGGCCGAGGAGCCTGGGTGCTGCTCAGTGCGCGGGATCGTTCCAGGATCAAATGTCATCGCCGCGCAGGCTCACATCGGCGCCGCCGTCACAGTAGATCACCTGCCCCGCCAGGTGCGTGTTCTCTGTGCTCGTCAACCCGGCCAGTAGATACGCGACGGACTCCGGCGGCTGGTGATAGTTCAGCGGCATCGGCACCGACGCATCCACCATCGCCAATCCTTCAGGCGTGGCGAGCAGATCTTTCGTCATCGCCGTGATCACGGTGCCGGGTGCCACGGCGTTCAACGGGATCCCCGCCCCAGCTCACGCGGGAGTGATCGACTCTCGCCGCACCCACCTCGACACGCCCGCTCCGACGACGGATACACCAGGTGACCGACCTCCGGGCACTGCGCGGCCAGCTGCTCCGCGATCTCCAGCGCCCGCGTTTCGTCGCCCTCCAGAGCCGCCGCCACCATGTCGGGGACTCGGCCCCGCAACGTCACGCCGGACTCAGGGTAGCCCTCTACATGGTCAGCGGGTGTCGGACGTGCACGATGGCATCCGGACATCGGCCCGGCGAACAACAAAGCGATACCAGGTCGCCGCCATCCGCAGCCGATCATCACGGCCAGCAGGTCGGGAACCGGCTAGCACTGAGCAGACGTGTGTTCTGAGCGACGTCGAGCGACCAAGGCATCTCCGACGGGAGCCAGCAATGCAGATCGGCCACTCGTTCGAAAAGTACCCATCAGAGCGGGGCGGAAGCGCGCGAACCGTGCCCGCAAAACGATGACGGTACCCGCGATGTCTCAGCCTTGGGTCAGCCCGGCGGTGATACCGCCGTCGGCGATGAATTCGGCGCCGGTCGAGAAGCTGGAAATATGTGCCGCAACATGTGGAACGACGTCGTCTTTCGGCCAGTGGAGTCCCGCATAGTGTGTAACGCTCGGTGGCCGGCCTCGTTCCTGACGAGGACGCGGTCACCGTGTGATCCTTCGAGGAAACCTCCTACAGCCTCTCGAACGGAAGACACACGATGACCGCTCCTCACATTGTCGACCCTGCGACCGTCCTCAGCGAAGCCCTTGGTGACGCGTCGCCTGATCTGATGCGGCAGCTGCTGCAGACGATCATCAACTCCCTCTTGTCTGCCGAGGCCGACGCGATTGCCGGAGCCGAGTACGGACGATCTTCTCCGGACCGCGTGACGCAGCGCAACGGCTACCGGCATCGAGACCTCGACACTCGTGTCGGCACGATCGATGTCGCCGTCCCAAAGCTCCGACAGGGGTCCTATTTCCCGGAATGGCTCCTCGAGCGCAGGAAGCGGGCCGAGACGGCGCTGATCACTGTCGTCGCCGACTGCTACCTTGCTGGGGTCTCCACGCGCCGGATGGACAAGCTCGTCAAGACCCTCGGCATCCACGCGCTGTCGAAGTCTCAGGTCTCCCGCATGGCAGCTGACCTCGACGAGCATGTCGATCAGTTCCGGAACAGGAGGCTCGATGAGGCAGGACCGTTTACGTTCGTCGCTGCGGACGCGTTGACGATGAAGGTCCGCGAAGGTGGGCGCGTGGTCAACACGGTCGTCCTGGTCGCTACCGGCGTCAATGCTGACGGCAGGCGCGAAGTCCTCGGACTGCGCGTCGCGACCAGCGGGACCGGTCCCGCCTGGAGCCAGTTCTTCGCTGACCTCACCGCGCGCGGCCTGACCGGAGTCCGCCTCGTCACCAGTGACGCACACGCCGGGCTGGTCGAGGCGGTCGCCGCGAACCTGCCCGGCGCGGTCTGGCAACGCTGCCGCACCCACTACGCCGCGAACCTCATGTCCGTCACGCCGAAGAGCCTCTGGCCCGCGGTCAAAGCAATGCTCCACTCCGTCTACGATCAGCCCGATGCGGACGCGGTGAACGCGCAGTTCGACAGGCTCCTCGACTACGTCGCCGAGAAGCTCCCCGACGTCTTCGACCACCTCGATGCGGCGCGCGCGGACGTTCTCGCGTTCACGGGCTTCCCGAAGGACGTCTGGCAGCAGATCTGGTCGAACAACCCCAACGAGCGCCTCAACCGCGAGATCCGCCGCCGCACCGACAGCGTCGGCATCTTTCCGAACCGAGACGCGATCATCCGCCTCGTCGGCGCGGTCCTGGCCGAGCAGACCGACGAATGGGCCGAAGGACGCCGCTACCTCGGCCTCGAGATCCTCAGCCGCTGCCGCCTCAGCCTCGTCCCCGACACCGGAAAGGAGACCAACACCGACGACCCCGTCCTGGCACTGTCCGCCTGAACAACCACAGCTCGATCGATCACACGAGCGCTACACACCACGGGACTTGACCATCCCTGCCGCGTATGACCGGGCGGTCTTGTCTGAGCGCATCGCGATCCCCCGCCACTGCTTCACGAAGTTGAAGCAGCGTTCGACGACGTTGCGGCCCTTGTAGCGCTCCCGTTGGTCATCGCCGAAGTCGATCGGACGGCCCGGCCGCTTGCGACGGTGCGCGATCTGGTCGTCGCGTTCGGGGATCGTGGCCTTGACGCCG
>Ga0182741_1001505_pt1 | contig 30078 bp, 20 predicted proteins | sample eDN5th37CBELigOP_FD_128874 | JGI IMG/M metagenome (GOLD analysis project Ga0182741, IMG submission 128874) | Enriched Organic Plus compost microbial communities from Emeryville, California, USA - eDNA 5th pass 37_C BE-Lig OP (version 2) (version 2) ... | reverse complement strand
CTGAGAAGTTTTGGTTCTCTAAGGTTCGCGTAACTTTGCAATCGCTCTTGCTAGCAGTCTACTACGCGTTTTTAATTTTTCACGCTTCCACTGCGATAACCAGACTGCATACCTCACCCCGCAGCTTCGGCAAGCGTAATTATGGTTTGCTCATTTGTATGATCATCAGCTACGCAATCGTTCTAGCATGCTTCTACTCTGTCCGATACCTTATCCGTTGTCATTGCGGCGGTCTTGCTCTCGTGAGGTAAGTTGAGACTAGGGTTCACCTCATCAGGATGACAAGGAGTCGATCTGAGGGTTGGTATTATCGTCGTTTATGTGACTTGTCTCGTGAATGTTTCACGCCCCCGTATAGGCTATCAGGCGAGCGCCTGTTCTATACTGCCTTCATACTCTCTTTCTTTGGGATCTCTCTGGATATTTCGAGCTACAGCCACTATAAGTGGTTGGAGGGTTCAATGCCCGAACCCTAGAGTAATCGACTATTGACGACATAAGGAGCCTATTCCATCTTTGCTTCTAATTTGGAAGCCTTCGTACTATCTCCGGTCTCCTGCTCTTCGAACAAAGTTGTATTGTCCACCGCAAATCTATCCACGAATGCTTGATCAATGTTTAATCTTCGGGTCTCCTTCACCCAAGTTGCCCATTCTGAAACCAAAGGAGCTTGAAATACAAAAACTCTTTCAGACTCACATATACCGAATCTCCTGACATGATATGATGGTGTGTACGTGTCGAAGGCCCTAGTACGCATGTCTTTCAGCTATGTTAATGTCCGACAAAGTCAGGATACCTCACGTAAACCCTGGAATCGATGCATTCGTGATTGCTAGGTGTGATATGGTCGATAAAATGCATCTCCGCAGCGGTAAATGCCAACCCTGGCTCGGCTCTATCATTTCACCACAGGTTCCAGAGATTCGTCATCTTGCTTTGGGATCACGTCATTGGCGTCATTTTTCTATTCTCGAGACTCAATTTTGACACCAGTTGTACAACCTTCCGAATGAATTGAGGAAGTGTGTAGATACGGACATATATGCGGTGAGCCTTCGCGACTGAGTATGGTCTTGCTGCCGATGGCATTCAGTACATGAGGGAAGCGCTGTATATGCGTATTATGGGCCTATCTTGGCCACCAAGATTCAAGCTGGACGTTGAATTTGAGCATCTTTTGCAGTCTATGCGGAGATCTCCGCAGTCCGACCGTATATAACACACATCACGCAAACGTTCTTTGGCTAACACATTGCTATCACGCGGTATTTTCCTCCTCGCTTGCAGATCTCGTGAATAACCCAAGCCTCGCATCAACTACATCAATCATGGCACAAAATCGCACTGAGCTCCATTTGCAACAGAACGGCGCCGCTCCGTCCATTGAATTGCCCGGAGGGCTCGTTTCTCTTATGCCTGACAGCCCGTGTAACCCAGGGGCCGAGGCCGAACCAGTATCCATTAGGAACTCGCGTCTACTCAGCTGGGCCCAGCTCGGCTGCACGCTTCTCTCAGGCCTGCTCCTAGTGATCACGATGAACTTGCCCTGGAGTGAGGATTACGACAACCTCAACCACTACGTATGCTCCTTCACCCATGCTACGAAGAATGGTGAGAAGTATTCTCGCGGAGACGGAGCTGGTCTCAACGATCTGGTTGTGTTCGTCTTGATGCTTTTTCAGTGGCTGGTCTTGCTTCACCATACCATTTGGGCCATCGTTAGACTTCGTCGAGCTCCCAGCAAGTTTGCCAACGTGGGATATGGCTACCTTGTCCTGATGGTCCTCAGCTATGCCGTACTCATCCCTACATTCTACCTGGTGCGAGAGTGTGTGCACGATGATTGCACTCATGGATCGACCAGAAGGTACCTCGCGAACTTAGCGTTTTCCTTCGTTTACGCGATCGGCCGAGTGTGACGCACTGCTTTTCTAGCGTCTACCGCCACAGGGTGCTCACACACCCCCTATCGAACCCGAAATGTGCCTCTAGACTGTCCGGCGATAATTTGTACATTGCCTCTTTTGTGTTTGCCTTGCTTGGAGTCACCTGTGACATCGCAAGTTTCATTCGCTATCGTTCCGGCGCGGCTTACATGCTTCCAGCTGGCGAACGAGTGAGCCATCCTGGTGTCAATCTTTAAGTCTGGCTTCCTCGCTTCCTCCACAGCATGCTTCAATGTCCTACTCCGTTCAGAGAGTAGCATCACCAAGTGATATTTATTGTATAGTATTGTATAGTTAGCTCCTCCCCGTGGATTCCAGCACCTGCACACTAGTTCAATCATGTATATAGCGCAACTAATTGTTTATTTACTACCCTTCACAACTCCAGCTGGCATCACTTAACTAAGTTTTAGAGCCCCCTTGTGTATTACATTGACGTTTATCGAAAGATCAGGACCCTGTACATATCCATTGGCTTCCATTCTTGTCCTCGATCGACATCAATGAACGCTTTCCATACAACACGCCATATTGCGCTCCGTAGCAAGATGTCTCATGCATCGCCTCTCTTGGAGCTGTCGGTTTCGGTCGCTATCGCGTCTAGAGGACCACAGTCACAAAGAGGCTTTCATCAAACGTAGGGTCCGAGTGTATATCTTGCACTGCGGTGCACGCCTACCGGGAGGCAGGCATGTATCGCAGCACACGCACGAGAACGGCTCCCCGAAACCCAGCCCCAGCACCAGCCCAGTCTGGCCACAAAAAGTTAAACCTGGTCAGGAGGAGGCGGGAGTGGAGGAATTAAACACAACTCGGGTGTATGGTTATCTCATGATCGGATGCGTGATGCCGCATGATAAATGTATGCAACTGCAATACCACTTAGGAAACATCGTTAGGTTAATTATACTCTCGATTTTAAGTCATTATCCTTCGGAAACGCCTCTATCTTGTGTAACGTGTTCTCCTCTCGTGCCACATACCCCATTTCTTCGGCTTCATTTCTGAGTGATGCAGCACGCGGACCGCCATAAATCGTAGGCATCCTAACACTCCAGCAGATAATCTCTCACATCCTACTGCACGGTGCGCTCACAACCCCTTCTTGTAGGCAGTTTCGAGTCGCGTTCGTGAAATTCCACTTCACTGAGGCTGAGGACGAAACCCCTTGCGGCATTCCATGAGTAGCGGAGCGCTGGACGTCGGCAGATCCGTGCTTGCGCAGAATCCGCCTGCAGGTGCCTCGCTTGCGACACCCGAATCTGCTCCAATGAGATCTCATCCTTCCGGTCCGGCTGCAGCAGCCCTCGGCGGCTCACAGATCGAAGAAACGAAGGAACAGGTCCCGCGCTCTCCTACGACAGGGGAGGAGGGTGATCACTCGAACAAACCGATTTGGGTGTTTGGATACGGCTCTTTGATTTGGCGACCCGATTTCAAGTACATTGCTCGGCGTCCATGCTACGTTCGGGGATGGAAACGGCGCTTTTACCAGGGCAGTACGGACCATCGAGGCGTTCCAGGGAAGCCTGGTCGAGTGGTCACGCTGCTGCGTGCAGACGCACCCGCATGCGCCAAGGAGCCTCACGACTGCCCTCCACCGGTAGTACGAAGGAGGAAGGTCAATCCTGATGACGCCGGAGATGCTCTTCGACTCGATGTTAATCAGAATTCAGACTCAGAAACGGAGTCGGAAAACAGCTCAGAGGAGGACGACAGTGTCGAAGGGATTGGCGATGAGGACAAGCTATTTGGATCTTCCATTAGCCCTCAGCTAGCTTCATCGCTGAGTAGTCATTGTGGATCTCCCACTAGGCCTCTAAACCTACAGGGTCCCTCCACACCACCTGCGTCTTTTATTGCGAAACAACCCTTTGCTCGCGCAGGACCACCTCCTCTGGATTCGCCACCTCAGACTTCAGTTGACCCTGGCGCTGCGAGTCCATCGAGCTCACGCGATTTATTTGGGCGGACTCCGCTCCGATTTGGTAACGAATATGAACAGCAATGCATGGCCCAACTGAACCTGGCTGCTGAAGGAGCAGGTGGTGATTCAGAGCGATGGGCTACTTCATCTATTCGTTCTGATCGGTCAAATTCCATCAGATCAGTACAGGGAGCGAAGGGCTGTCCCATTGCAGAGTCATGCGTCACGTATGGCGTGGCATACTTGATCGACCCCGAAGACAAAGAGGCCGTCCTGACTTACCTCGATCATCGAGAAAAGAATGGGTACGAGTGCGTCATGGTTGAGGTTCACTTTTGCGAGACAAGGAAGAAGAGAAAACAGCGCAATCGGTTATCATCGCACGCGGCATCATCCTCGCGCTCCTTGCCACAGCCGTTCCATACTGGGTCATCGACCCCGGCAATCCCGCCTCTCGCATCGTTGGGACTTGCGACTCCCGCCGGGTTAACAGCCTCCGCGGTGAGTCATACCGTCCAGCCAGAGCAGCAGCGCGCCCTCACTCTCAAAACGTCTTCTTCTGCAGCTTGCCTTCGCCTGCCTCCCCCTCCCAGGCTCTCATCTAATAGCAACATTGCCGCGCATGCTCGAGGAGTATCAACCTCTCTTATGAAACGCCAGGGCTCAATTCAGGACAGCCCCTTGCGACAGTCTTCCAAGCATCCAGAGGACGACAGCGATATAGAAGATGACTTTGGACTCGACGAAGTAGATGCTGGTGTTGACGACTCACCCGAAATGAAGAGTCGTCACACTGGTGAGAGCGGCAACAGTGTCCGTCATCGTGTGCAGCTCACGCAGCCAAACCTGGGATCTCAGCTTACCAGCTCGCAGCAGCTCCTGTCACAAATCGTAGCGACGACAACTGATCCTGGAGCGAACTCGCCACGTATCTCTCCACTCGACGATGAGGATAGTGATGGAGACGCTGGCAGCAACAGCAATCGTCGCCGGAAGGTGCAAGTTGCGACGCCCAGTTCGTCCTCTCTCGGCAGCAAATCCAGCACTCAATTGAGCCGCTGCAGCTCGAACAGCCGTCTGATGGAGCTGTCTGGTGATGTAGATGGCGAAGTGGAGTACGAACTTCACGACTTGGGTGAGTCAACGACGGCAGTGTGCTGGCTTGCAAGCGAGGATAACGAGGAGTATCTTGGACCTGCCCCTCTCGAAGAGATCGCTCGGCAGATCGCGACTGCGAAAGGAATGAGTGGCCCGAACTAGTACGTACCGCGTCTAACCCATCTTTGTCGGCTTTGTTTCTTGACCTCGTTTCATGCTTGCTCACCTCACAGCTGAACTGAGCCACATCCGGACTTATCAATCTGCATTCTTGTTCTCCTTTCCGACTCCTCTAGCCAATACCTTTTCAACCTCTCGAAGGCGCTACGAGCCATGGGAGCACCCGATACGCATGTAGATACGCTGACACGAATGGTTCGTGAGGTGATGTTTGACATGAATCATGAAGACATTTTAGAATAGGGCATCTGAGGCCAGTCTGTTGGCAATGAATGGGTTAGCACTAGTCCCGTTTAGGGGTCTTTGTTATGTTTCCCGACTCTATTACGTTTTGTTATCACATCTTTTTGTACATAACTCATTGATCTAGTGGCTTTGGGGCTCCCGAGGGTTGATTGGATGCAAGGCTGGTTGGAATGGCCACACAGCACGTCTCTCATCCACTCCAGTCTCGTATATCTACGCTCTAGTAGTGACTGCGTCGCGTATAGCAGTGTTCATAAACACCACCAAGGTGCAATCTAGACGTGTTAAGGAGTGCTATTTGTTATTCTTTTGTCAGTATGTTCGTGTTGTGAGCACGCATGACTCGTAGGTTGTATATCCTCAAAGACGTCATTGTGAGATGAGTTCCAAAAATTACACGAAAATCATCAAGTCGAAAATTAACCTGATGCGGCTAAACACACCCTTCTCGCACCCTCCCTCGCGCTTTTTGTGACAGAGACAAGATTTTTTGCATGGCTTGAGCATCCAAATTGTTGGATTTTGTTCGCCGATATCTCAGCATGGGTGGAGCACAGTCCAGTTTTGATTACGAAGCGCAACTTCTTAACGATCACTCTGAACTTCAGTCCGTCGAGGTACGTCATATTGTAATGTCTTGACCATCAAATATGGGTCCAAATTGAATACTTAACGTTTCAGAATCTTTTCATGTATCCGCTTTTCACACCCGGAAGCCGACTTCTCGTCAGTGTTATGCGCGATTTGGGACGCCATTGCCATGTGTGTGTGTTGCTGCACCGTTTGATGCCAACTTTGCGCTCAACCACCGGCTGCTAAGCCCACAAGTTGCCTCCAAATATGCCACGTGGCCGCAAGATTCCAACCTACTCCGCGAGGCATTTTGCGTGGCTCTGTAGCCACGCGCCGATGCATATGCAGTCGTGGCATTTATTTCCGCAAGCTTACAGTGGGATCTTGCTGTCCTGCGTGGTCTTACGCCCCGCCCACGGCGCCGCTGCGGAGGATAATTGAACAAATCTCCCTCTCGCTGACATATCTGCGAATTAGCGCCACCGCGCAGAGCTTGATTCCGTCACGCACACACACATTTGGGCGAACTTTTTACGTGCGCTGACTCTCGTAGCACAGTTTGGTGCAGATGCACACGCAGCGGCGGCGGAGAGCAACACTCCAGGCGCGCAACGAGCATAAGTGAGGCATTTGGGGCGGTTTTAGCCGGATGAGTCTAGACCTTAACGATTAGCAACACGAACCCACGCACTCACACGCGCACGCACTCATCCATTCACTCACTCACTTTTTTCATGCGTTCATCCCTACACTATGAACTTCTAGTTTAAATGCACCGAGGAGAAGGGTTACAGCGTGGCTCGCCAGGCCAAGCAAACCGCTGAGCAAGGTTTCCCTCTCACGGTAGCGAACCTGAACGACCCAGAACACCCCGCGGCAACCCTCTGGGACTGCTTCCAGATGGGCAAGTCCTATGGTCCCAATAATGAGTTCTTGGGTACGCGTACTTGGCGCGTCAGCGAGACGACGGTCACTGGTGAGGACGGGAAGACCGAAACCAAGCGATCCTACGTTACTCGAGCGGATGGCTCTGAGGACCGCTTCGACTACGTCTGGGATACTTACGCCGAAGTCGAAGAGGTTGCCATCAACATTGGTCGTGCATTGGTCAAGCTTGGCATTCCCACCAAGGCTAACGTTGGTATTTTCTCCGTGAACCGATCTGAGTGGCTCATGGTTTCGCTCGGTTTGTACACGCAAGCCATGCGTGCTGTGCCCTTGTACGCCACCCTGGGTCCCGATGCTGTGGAGTACATTATCGGCCACGCTGAGACTCCCGTTGTGTTCGTTTCTGCGGAGAACCTCAAGTCCATCAAGAAGGTTGCAGCCAAGGTTGCCAACGTTCTGAAGCACGTCGTAGTCTTCGACCCCATCTTCGATGGTCGCTATGGTAACGTGCTTAACACTGTGAAGGACGAGGATGTTGAGTTCTTCCAGAAGCTCGGCATCACCTTGACCGGTCTCACTGCACTCATCAAGAGTGGCGCAGCTTCCACCGACGTCGCTCTCACCCTTCCCACTCGTGATGATCTCGCGTTCATTATGTACACCTCTGGCACTACTGGTGTCCCCAAGGGTGCGTTGATTACCCATGGCAACGTTGTGTCCGTGGCAGCCGCTATTCGTCTGATCTTCCAGATCGATGTCGGTGATGTCCACTTCTCGTTCTTGCCTCTTGCTCACATCTTCGAGACCTCAGCTCAGGCCTACATTTGGACTTGCGGTGGTAAGGTTGCCTTCTTCCAGGGTGATGCTCGCCGACTTGTCGATGATGTTCGTGCTTGCCGTCCTTCGGTCTTCTGCGGTGTCCCTCGTGTCTTCAGCCGCTTCTACCAGAACTTCTGGGAAGGTGTTAACGACCGCAACTGCCTTGCCCGCTGGTTCATTCGCCGCCAGTACGAGCTTCAATGCTACAACTTGCGTAACAACCTCCCTCTCGACCCCGGTGCCGATGAGAAGGTCTTCAAGGTCGTTCGTGCCAAGATTGGCTTCGACCGCATCAAGCTCCTGATTACGGGTGCTGCCCCATGCCCTCCGTACATTGTTGAGTTCATGCGCGTCCTCACCAACGCTTACTTCACTCAGGGTTACGGTATGACTGAGGCCGCTGCAGGTACTGCTGTCAGCCTTAAGCCCGATAACAACTGCGGTACCGTCGGCCCGCCGCTCCCATGCAACGTGATCCGCCTGCAGGACATCCCAGAGATGAACTACACGGCCGCTGACGTCAACCCCCGCGGTGAGATTCACCTCCACGGTCCTAACGTCTTCATGGGCTACTACAAGAACGAGGAGGCTACCAACGAGGCACTTTACACCGACTCCGATGGTCGCAAGTGGCTTCGTACTGGTGACGTTGGTCGATGGAACCCCAACGGTACTCTCTCGGTCATTGACCGCAAGAAGAACATTATCAAGCTTCAGCAGGGTGAGTACGTCGCTGTTGAGAACATTGAGGACATCTATAGCCGCTCCCCCGCAGTCGGCCAGATCTGGTGCTACGGTAACTCCTACAAGACTATGCTTGTGGGTGTGCTTGTGCCTAACCTCAAGCCTCTCTACGAGTTCGCTCAGTCGAAGGGCTTCATCACCTCTTCTGACCCTGCTCTTGAGGTGGGTAGCTATTCTGAGGCCTTCCGAGCGCTTTACAAGCGCCTGGTTACTGATCCCAAGACCGCTCCTGCTATCTATGAGTGGCTCGCGGGTGAGCTCAAGGCAAATCAGACTGGTTTGCACGGCTTCCAGCAGATCAAGAAGTTCTACATTGAGCCTGAAATCGACTCAATGGGTCTCGGCTTCAATGAAGCCAACGACTGCTTGACACCTACCCTCAAGAAGCGTCGCAAGCAGCTCACAGAGCGTTACCTTGATCAGCTCAAGCGCATGTATGCCGAGCTTAACGAGCCTGAAGCACCTGGTGACAAATGGTAAAGGTCAAGAAAGATGGACTGGCATTTATTACGACCTTGCTGCTCTTTCCGTGGGTCGTAGGTAGTTATGATCCTACACTACTTATTTTAATGATGAAGATTAGCCGAGTACCCCTAATAACCCCGCTCAACGCGAAGTGACTGACCCATTCTCGGTCGCTCGTATCATCATCATTTATATGAGTCTACTACATTTGATTCGCCTTCTCAGCACGACTAATTGACTTCATCCTCCCGATTGGTCCCTCAACGGGGCACTTGATCGATTCACTCACCTAGCCCACCATAACGGCACACGCTCGTTTCCACGTTATTGTTCCTACCGCGCTTGAAGCATCTTTCGTTGCTTTGACCAACCAGAGTTCCCAATCGCTTCTCATTCCTATTTGCTAACCCCGTCATGAGCCGCGAAGCCAGCATCGAAGCCCTACTGGCACTATGTGTCGAGAAGCTGCTCCCGCTCATTCCACCAGTTCCAGAGCGACACACCGTCTGTGGACTGCCGTGAGAGGGTGGCCAGGGTCAGGGCCGACGCGCGATACAATGTTTATTCGCAACTACTCATTGTCTCATAACCACTACCACTACATCGCCATAACCATCGCGAACGACTACTTTATCAGCCCGCGTATAGCTAACATGTAATCAGCACTGCTTCGTTCGCCTTCGGATTCGGATTCACGGGTTAAGAGTCTGGAGAACTGGTTGGATTCGCTTCTCAGCCATTTCTTCGTCCATCTTCGGATCTGTTCCGTATGGTTTCTGCTCATAAAGTCTGGGTCAATGTGTTAACACTGTGTATTAGAAACGACTTATCTTAAGTTGCAGCTTGTGTGAGCGATAACCGAGTCCCGAGTCACACGAGCCAGTCATCCGGAGCCTCGACACATCAAGATTTTTGATGTGTTACACAGCTCCGAGACATTAAAATTGTGGTATAGCCGGAGCGATCGCTGCATAACACAACTTGCATTGCATTGCAAATGTATCATGCAGACGTTACATTATATCCTCGTCTGCGTGCTCGCCCTCGCGCTCTCCCTAGCCGTGGTCAAACCCGTCCATGCCCATTCGGAGCCGCTGAAGCTTTTGTCCAGTGCGCCTGACTTGGTGTCCACGCTGACTCAGGTCCGCGTCCTGGGGGTAAACACGTTGCGAGATGAGGAAAGTACCCTCACCCTCTCCGATGAGCAGCTCCTGCGGAAAGTGCCGAATGCACACCTCTTGTCCAAGGACAGCCTTTTCATTCCACCTCAGTCGCTTGAGCTAGAGCTGGAACTGCCAACATCGGACAGCGCAGATAGGCAATCTGAGCGATATATCGCACGACTTTTCCGCAACGATCGCACTACCGGTGCTAGCTGGAAAGTACGTATCTCTCGTCTGTTGGCTGACGTTCTTGAGTCGGCGGTTTCTTGGTCGTCACCTAACTCTGACAAATGGTAGATCATCCTTACACTCATATGATGCTGCAAATTGCGTGCTTTCTGTGCTCTGACTCTTTCACTTTATAGAGCCAAGTCGTAACCACCTCCTCTACTGGAGATGAGACCGTGCGGGTTCAGACCCGATTTCGACGACGGATTCTCTCAGAGCAATGTCACTATCGAGGGACAATAGTGGGAGAAGAATCAGACAAACCTACTGGAACAATCGCAGCATCGCTATGCGATGGCGAGCTACATGCCGCCATTTACCGAGGCAAGGATGTGTTCCGAATCCATCCTCAGCAAACAATCGAGACCTCTCTCCGTGATCGTATCCAAGATTCCTCGACGCATTCCGCCTTCCCTTTCGAGATTGAGGCACGTCGCCACGTGTGGAGACAACTGTCAACTCCGGTATATCTTCACGCTCATCCTGCTCATGTCTTAGGAGGTGCTTCTGGCTTGGCAATGAATCACGATCGCTCAATTTATCCCTTGAGTCTGTCTAGCATTCAGCCCAGCCAGATCTCTCATGGACGTGACCGGCCTTGGGCTGCAGGATCATATCTTTCTCTGAAGCCTGCTACCACCGCCCAACCTTCAGCGTTGCAAGGGGTCTTGCAGTCACATACTGATGCTCTCAAGCGATCCAGACAGATAAAACGCCGTTTTGCCGTTGCTTCTCAGTCCAAACCGCTCACTCTCGATCGCCACGTTGTGAGCAGGATGGGAAATATCTCTGAAGTACAGCGCCTCTATGGCCTGCTCGACCAAGACGAGAGCTCCCATAGCTTTTGCGGCACACGCGCAATAGAGCCAGGCATCGGGTTTCACATGCACTCCACGGCAGGTTCGTCGAACTTGAGTCCGATGGACATGATATCAGAAAAAGTATTCGAAGTTCACCTCGTATCCGATTATGCGCGTTATCGCCAATTCTACAGCGTTACTATGACCGAGCGTGCCGCCGCTCGAATGATAAATATTGTTGATATGCTGTACAATATTGGCAACTTCAGCCCTCCATTGAGAGTTGCGTTGGTGGGGCAAACCACCTTCACAAGCGTCGACCCTATCAAGATCGAGGAAAGGACCAATCCTAACACCATATGCCCGATCTTTAATACCTATGCTAGCAATGTCGGCATTCACACATCAGGCGATGTGCGCCTCCTCCTCACCGGCAGTGTTCTCCCAAGAAACATTCTTGGACTGGCGTTGACCTCCACTGCCTGCACTCAGAGTGGATGCGCGGTCATTGAGGCGGTTTATTCCATGTCGGACGCTTTCGTAGCGAGCGTAGTGGCCCACGAATTGGGCCATACCCTGGGTATGAACCACGACGATGACCCTGATATTGGGACGGTCATAGATGCGAACGGGCAGAGCATCGTTTGTCCTCACTCCGGAACTATTATGCAATCAAGTGCATCAAATGCGGTTCGAGATTGGTCAGACTGCTCGCGGGCATTTTATTACCACTTCTTGAACGGCAACTCAGCAAGACAGGCTTGCCTTTCGGACTTTGATGCTTCCCAAGCCTGGCGAGAAGACGGTAGTGTGTGTGGAAATGGTGAACTCGAGCCTGGTGAAGCATGCGATTGTGGCAATACGGACTCATGTGATAGTATAGACAGCTGCTGTGATGCATCTACTTGCCAACTCAAGTCAGGCTATGAATGTAGTTCGCAAGGCGCTTGCTGCTCATCAGACTGCAAAGTGATCGCGGCCTCCGCGAATAAGGTGTGTCGTGAGCGCGCTCATGCGACATGCGACCGGGTCGAGGTCTGTGACGGATTTTCCGGAGAATGTCCACGCGATCGGTATGCAGATGCTGGTACATCCTGCCAAACAACGATTGAAGTCGAAGGCACTCCCCACAACTTCGCAGGCAAGTGTTATCGAGGTCATTGCAAATCATTTGCATCCTTGTGTCCGGTGAATGGACCAGGAACGCAAACTTGTGATGAGGCAGCGCACTCTGCAGCTACTGGCGAACCTCCGCTTAGTGGAGATGCACTTTGCCAGAGCATTCGATGTACCACAAGCTCCACTGCTCCACAGTGCGAAGAGCTCGTGGATCCGATCACAAGTGAAACCCTCCTTCCACCCGATGGGGTGTCGTGTGGAGATGGTATGCAGTGCGTGTTAGCAAAATGCATGTCCTCAGCTCAGTTGAATTTCCATGGCAATGTCTTGCCTGGCCACGAGGTTGAGGGATGGAATATCTTGTACTTCATCATTATTGGTGCCATTATTGTGCTTATTTTTGTAGCAATGGGTCTGTTCCGCCGATATGCCAAGAGATACAGACAGAGCTCCGAACTTGCAGCTGCTATGGCACAAGAGAATGCCTCGAATGGTCGTGATGGTTCCTCACCTCCCACATATCGCCTGGATGATCTTGCACAGATCCGTCAAAACCGAGAGCGCCTCCAGCAGTCGCAGTCGGCACACAGAGTCAACCAAAATGAACTTAGTGAGGAAGAACAACTTGCCATCGCTTTGTCCGTCTCGGAGGAGCTTGAGCGACAGCGCCAAGCTCGCCTGCGAGCCGCCCAAAGCCAATCTGAATCTTCCCTTGACAATGGCTCGCAATCTCGCACACAAGTAGCGAGTGGGTCGTCTGTAGATGGCGTTCAGGTCGAGTTTCCCCAGCTCAACCCCGATGAAATTGCAGTAGAAGTGCGCCCTCAGCCAGCTGCTCGTGAGGGAGCCGATGATGTTGCCACAAGCAACGGAACAGAGGCGGATCTTGATGCTGATTATGCACTAGCGGTCCAGCTATCAATGCAAGAGGAGCTCTCGGGTGAGCCAAACCACAACTATCCTCGAGGGGGCTCATTAAGCAGAACTGCCCTGCACAACGCAAGACGGGCAGAGGAACTTGCCTCTACCTCTGGTAGCTCAGCTACTGTGGATCGAGAAGCGCGTCGAAACTATATAGCCGCTCGCCTTCGGGAGGCCCGAAACAACCAGTAACCGGAGGGCATTCAAATCTTCCAGCGACGTGGCCCAGCGACCTTCGAGCCGAGCTTGATTCTTGATTGTTTCCTTGCCTCGGTATTTCTCTGTTGCTTTCAGTTTATTCTCATTATCCTTTGAGGCCAATCCTTGTATGTTTCGGTTGGTGCATTGATTCTTCTCCACACTGGGCTTTCTCCAAGCTCTTAATCTTTATCCATTTATGTATAGGAGTTGTGAGACCTTCTGCTACATAGTCTTGAAGCAACCCCTAACCCCCACTCACTCTAATCGTAGAGTTGTATATATAACCATTGCGACCCATTGCAGTTAGCTTTAGAAGCTGAGTGTTAATACACGGATAAATTCTTGACTGAATTTCCAGTTACTTCTGCGTAACATGTCTCTCACTTCGGCTCACATGACCTACGGATTTGTGCGACTGGAGGCCTTTATCTATGTACGAACGGTGATCGCATCCTCTGACTGGAGCGCTGTGATTACAAACGAGGTGATTGTGGCTGTGAGCCCCCTCCATTGGTCGCGTCAGAAATCGATTTGGAAGACCCAAGGAGTCTGCTCGATGAAATAACGGTTGGTGTGAGATCTTGTGCAGGAAACCGACGTGGTGCCGGAACAGCAGTCGTTGGTATCCGGAAGTTGTCGTTTAGGCTTTGTGTACTACGTCGACCAAGCGCAGGTGTGGTCGATGACATTTGCGGATTTGGCCCCGGTGCCTGAGGCACCTGCCCTTTTGTCATCGCCAGTGCCGGTGCTTCGCTGTCCAGCCCGCCAGCGGCAGAGATTGCTTGCGCAGCAGCGGCTGCTGCCAAAGCCGTCCGCGTAGAAACGGCGCTGCCACTGGCAGGTCCGTCGAGGTAGGATAAGTGGAATCTCCGGTCACGAGCGCGCGAAGGTGGCGCAAAGATGACGCGAGTATTGCCACGACCTTTGTAAACGTGACCATCATTGCCATAGACTGACATTTCCCTGCCTCGCTCGACTACCATAAGGCTACGAGATGCCAATTGACTTTGGAATGAATCTGCTGGAATAGAGCTTGCCGAAGAAGATTGGTTGGAGGAACCTGAGCTTCCTAGTGGAGGTGTGGTATGTGTCGGAAGGGCCGTTGAATTCGAAGCTTCCATATCAACCGGGACGGTCCTCGGTCTTACCTGTTCAAGCTTTGCTGCTAGCTCCCGAGCCGCAACCTCGGCTTCGGGTAAGACAGTTGCATCCGGTGTCTGTATCACCCTCGAGGAGCTGGCAATTTCATCTGCTAAAGCTCTTTGTTCTGAGTCCAATGCGCGGTGCAGATTGGCACGTGCTGACAAACTCGTTTCTGCCTGACGCATTGTGGATTCGAGAGCCGCGATCGCATTTGCATCACGAATGGCTGATTCCACGGCCAATCCCGGAGATTCCCCTCCCGCAGCGGCTTGAATGGCCCGTTGATGTGCGTCCAATTGAGCTTTCAGTCCATGCAGATTGGCAGAAGACGAAGCGCTGTGTGGAAGTTCTGAGGTGCCATTATCTCCCGAGGTTATGGAGCGTTGCGAGGTCTGCTGAAGTTGCAGCAGTCGGGTGTGAAGGTGAAGTTGAGATTCGGGGCCCAACATGCCTGCAGCAGGTTGATCACAAGCAAGGCAGCGATATTGTACTTTGGCAGCGGCAGCCAGTGCTTCTCCATCTAAACCTTCAGGAATCGCGCCTCGGAAGCCTCCCACAGCTGCGGCACCACCAAGGCCTCGTGCAGAGCCAATCAAGTACAGAACATCGCGCTCGAAGTCTGCCAGTTGCTTCGATAATGACGCCCGCGTTTTCTTACCCATGGCTTCAACGCGCTGCAGGCAGTTCGCAATGCCACTCTGCACCTGTGTGCGTTGCTCGGCAAGGGCTCGCATATTCCGTTCCTCAACACCGCCCGCAAACTTACGAATCGATGCAGCTTCTCGTGCAAGGTCATCTAATCGTTGATTGACTTGCTTAAGAGCGTGCTGCATATCGTGACTCATTGCAGGAGGCGCCGACACCACTGTCATGGGACGTGGCGACTGAGCACTCGCATTGTTTGCGGCGGCCGTGCCGGTTGCATCTGGTAGTGCATGTCCACTGCTGGCCATCTGATACATTCTCAGTTGCAGAGCGGACACACCACCATGGGCACGTTCCGCCTGCTCTTGGGCCTTCGCAACTTGGAGTTGTAATTTGCTTAGGAGAGATTCGAGCTGTAATGCCTTCTCCGTATGCGTCTTATCGACTTGGCTGATGGATTCCTTCACTTCCTCAATCTCTCCCCTTGCGTCCGTGATGGAACGGTTCGTTGCGTTTACACGTTGAATTTGTTGCTGAAGCTCTCGCTGGATATCAGCAGCATTATCCTGGAGGGTGACGATTGCGTCTGAATTGGAACTACTGGTGCGCTCTACCTCATCGATTCTCTGCGCCAGGATCGTAAAATCGTGAATCGAGGCGTCAATACGGTCATGAAGGGGTGCGAGCCTTTCGGAAATCGCTCCTGAAACTACCTGATCGATGGATTCCTGCACAAACGCAGCCACATCACGCTTCGTGGGGTGTTTGTTGGAGCGTGACCATGCTACAACGCTATTGCCACTGACAATGGAATCTGAAGGATCAGGGTCCGTTTCTCCGGCCGCGAGAGCCTGAATCTGATCCAGGCGCTGTTTGTTGTCATTGACCAAAGATTGTAGAGAGCCCAATTCAGCGCGGGTCTGTCCCACGCGTGCAAGAGCAGCGGCACCCTGTTCAGCAAGCTGGGCAACCGTGTTGAGCTTCGACCTTAGTTGCTCTCGCTCCTGTACGGACTCTCTAAAGGCAGTTTCGAGCTTTGCAATTCGTGCCTCCAACTCAGCCTGGCCACGTTGTAGTGATGAGGGTGAAGATGGTAGCGAGCCAGAGGCTTGTCCTGGAGGTACAGAGCCCGCTCCTACAGGGGACTTAACTTGATCACCAGGCACAAACGTGTACGAATAGACTCGCCCGTGACTGCCCCCATCTTTCGACAGATCACCAACAGATAGATCCAAATCACCTGGCCCCCTGCTTCGAGGAGTTGCTAAGCTGGACGACCCCCGCCTACTCTCCGCGTCTCCGTCGCCAGATGCATAGGTTTCGTTAGCCCCAGCATGGTCCAATGCCTCAATCTTTGTAAGAGCACTGTTTAGACCATCTTCAACTTTGGCGAGCTTGGTCTCCATTTGTTGTCTTAATACGCCCAGCTCCAGGTCATGCTGCGTCTGGCCACTTCGCACTTGCTTCACACTGAGTTGGAGTTCTGTAATGTCTTTACGCAGAGCCTCGTGCGCCTGCTCCGACTTCAGCTGAGCCTGCCTCGAGGCCTCTTCCTGGGCCTGCAACCGTGCTAGGATATCTCGCAGGATGGCACTCAGCTTATTATGGTCATAGGTCACGGTGACCTTCATCAAGTTGGCGAGACTTGCCACACTGAAAGACGCGTCGTCTTCCCGCAGCATGTGATCCACATGTTGCTGATCCGCTGCTGATAGTCTATGTCCATCCAGGACAATGGTGCTTGCGTTCGATTCATGCCACTGGTCACCTGGACCTGGGCTTTCATCGCGCAGCTCGATAGCGCTCATGCTGAGAATGAGTCTGTTAGCGCCTCAGGAATACCAACCTCGATCACTTACGCGCAAGCGAAGCGAATACGCTCACCAGCACGAGTTACGGTAACGTGCGAAGAGTCTCGTTCTGGGTTGAAGCCACTTTGAGTGTCTTGCAGAGTGCTGGGGGGTCTCACGGGTCTATGCTAGTTCAGATAGATCTCTAGTGCTGTCTGGTATCTTTTCCAGCCCTTTGCGTTCTTTATCTCGCGAGATCCACAACCTTTTCTGTTATTATGCTACCAGCCGTTATTCTCCGCTCCGAGAGCCACAGGCGGGTGGATGAGGTCAGATCCTCATCCACCCGGGTGCGGTGACACAGAGGCGGAAGATGGAGCATCGTATCCAGACTTTTCGCTTCGCGGATTCGTGCGTGTCGTGAGAGGTGCATTCTTATCTACCGCGTGGTTGCGTGTGGAACTGCTAGCGATTTTTGCTCACGGAGTATTTACCCAGATCTTTCCGGATCCTTTGAGAAATCGGCCCCATTTTTACTTCGCCTGGCTTTACGGCGAACTGAAATGTGAAATGTGGGATATGAGCACATGTGATACGACTTTGTCCCAAACCTGAATTCATTTGCATATTCCTTTCTACCTCCTTCTCTAGGCCAGACCGCGTCCCTCGGCACTCCACGTCTAGCCGCTGGATTCTAGACGCAAAAAGCCAAACAAGGGCCCAGTTGTCTGACGTGCGCAGCTCTGTTGTGCCGCAGTCTCTGCCGCAGCAGCCACAACCGGCTTGCGCAGCGCACGGACAATGTACACGTCGCAGAACGCCGGCCACACGGGCCATGACATGCAGTCGACGACAACGACGACTACCACGGCGTCAACAACTTCGATGTCTGGTGCAATGAGTCGCAATCCTCGGCAGTTTGAGCAGATATTGCTCAACAGCAAGTCTTCGTTGTTCAGCCAGACCGCGCCAGCCACAAACAGACCGATTACCACCGTGAAAGCGACGGCCTTTTCGCTTGTGGAGCAGGAGCCGTGGGAGGAATACATCGTGATGGATGCTCAGGATACTCGGTCCACGGATCCTGTCCACAGCCCGCTTCCATCACCCAAGTCAGTCGAGCAGAAGCTAGTTGAGACGGAAATGGTTTTGGGCGAGTTGAATGAAATCGAAAAGCTGATCGCTGCTCGTCAGCAATCGTTTCAGAACGGTGAGAAGTCAGCATCTGGCAGCGAACCTGAGGCCTCCACGTCACGTAGCGCGACAGACGCAGCTGTCTCCTCCACAGGTTTCGCGAGTCTTCTGCGCACAGCAGCAGCCACTCTTCCCTTCCTGTCGCAGCCACAGCTGCAACAGCAGCTGGATGCAGGCTCGTCGGGTCTTCACCATCAGGCCAGGCCAAGTCGCGCCCCCATCAGCATCAAGCTCCAGGACAAGGTGCGCCAGATTCACATGAGGCGACGCACCTCTGCAACTGCTACCGCAACTCCCTCGACAGTTACGAGCAACTCCTCAACCATGGGCCACCCCGTAGAGCATGAGAATCGTCCCGAAGAAACCACAATCCCTTGGGGCTTGCCCAGCGATGTTCCTCATCCTACGCCCGAAGTCTTGGCAGCCGAGGCCAAAACACGGCTCACATCGATGCGCAAAGCGACGGCCAAGATGGATTCCTCCAAAGAACTAGCATTCCCTCGAGCCCTCGGTGGTAAGCGGCTTGGAGGTAACACGGAGGTGGCAGATGGCCAGTGGGTCGATGTTGCGGAGGGTTTGCTCTCAATCTATGATGAGGCCAATCGCGCAAACGCACAATCACGGCTGTCACTCCCCGACATCGATGTCAGCCCAGTAACTATGGATAGGTTTGATGATGTTGATGGCTACGATGATGATCCAGAGAACTCCGATCGCACATACCAAGACAGTGTCGCGTCCACTCGGAGAAAGGGTACATCGCTGCAGCGTGTAATCAATGTGGATATCCCTCGCTATGCGTCCTTGTTCCTTCACTCTGGCGATCCTTCCCTTCGCCTAGAGGAGGAAAAGGAGGCACATCCAGAGGCAGGCCCAATCCAGGCGCCTGCTCCTCAGGCCCCTCGCATTTCAGGATTACTAGCGCCCGAGCAGCAGGCTCAGGCTGAGGAGGAAATTGTTCGTGCTTTGGCCAGTGAAGCCGGGGTACACAGCCTAAACGAAGACAAGGCGAAATCCGGTGAAGACGGCCAAAACCAGAACGATGAAAATGAGGGTGATGAAGACGATGATGATGATGAGGATGATGAGGTGTCAGCGGATGAAAGCTCAGAAGATGAAAACGATCCGCTCAACCGCAAAAAGCGGAAGAAGAGGCGTGGTCAGCAGGCGCTTGAAGCGGCGATCTTGAAGTATCGTAAGGCGTACTTCCAGGACCTGACGAAGGCTCTCAATCAAAGACGTCAACTCTGTCAGGCTTTAGGATATGGTCTGCCTCTCATTACGATGAATTACTCGAATGATGCATTTTACCACATTGAGTCGATTTCCGAAACGCAAATGGCGAAGCACGCGCCTTTGGCTACGGAACTCACACCCGGAGCCTTCAAGCCAGTGTTTTTGAAAGACTCGGAAGTAGACGCGTTTTTCAACCCGAAGTTGAACTTAGCGGGGAAGCCCGAGAACCCACTGGCAAAATATATCGGTGTTCCCGGTCTGAATGTCCCCACACCAACGGCAGGCGCGCAATCTCCTAGTAGTGACGTGGCTCAGACGGCCGCGCATTCCAAATTGATTGCCGCTTATCAAGCTGCCCTAAATGCGGCTGCTGCTGCTCCGATAGTGTACCAGCCAGGGACGAATATTCCTTCGATGGATACTGTTTACTTGAGTTCAGCATATGTCAAGCGCAGGGACGAACGAGCCACGGAGCTCAAAGAGCAACAAAGCGGAGCACAAAGCCGACAAACTGAATCAACAGGTCGGCAAAATTCGCGCGCGACAGCATCGGTCGCTGATGATGATGCCTGGGCGCTTGATTGGGAGGACAATCCACCTCAGAGCTCAAGTTCTTCGTCATCTACGTCAGCTTCTGGAAAGCCTCTGGCCGACACGTGCCCCAGTGTGAATCAATTCGATGCGGCTGCGTTCCAGACGAGTGATGTTGGAGGTGATGAAGATGGAGGACTATACTCTGGTACTATTAGTAGTACGAACGGAGCCAATAATGCCTGTGATAAAACATCGGGTGAGAGTGCCAAAGGCTCGGATTCGGGCCAATCGTCGAACTGGGACTTCGTTTCCGCTGCAAGTGGATCGATTCTCGCGCTCGAATATCTCGAAGAGCGTCCTCCGTTGCTTTCGCGACCAGGCATGAGATCTCTCATTACAACGTACTACCGCCCGAGTGCGGTTGTTAAGCGCCGTGGTCGTTTGTCGCTTGCTGCTCGAGCTGCTTTGGCTGCGGCTGCCGCTCAGCGTGCGGCCCAAGGCAACCAACCTCAGGCACACAACTTGGTTCCCCCGCCATTAGGCAATGTAAAGATGCTTGGGCCAAAGGATGATCAACCCATCTTGGGCAACCTTCCGCCCGGTGAGTCTGTTACAATCATGTCAAACGGACTGTTCGATGCGGCGATTTCTCGAGCGCCTCAACCTACCACACATCACGACTACCTGTTGGTCCGCCCACCCAACGCACCTCCCGGCGTTTGGTACCTGCGGCGTGCGCCCCCGGTTTACACCGTGGCTCAGACTCAGCCTCGAGCTGTCGTTCCTCCTCCTAACTCGCTCCGTGCCGTGGATATCTATGTGCGCTGGATCGCTTCGTATATCTACCGCCATTTCAAGTCGAACGAAGTGCTCCGAACTGCCGAGCTGGAGCGCCACTTTGCCCTGCTCGGTCTTGTCATGAGCGCGATTGGTAACATTACTGAATCAACCGGCACCAGTGCATTGGATTCAGATAGTGTAAGCAGTGGTGTGTTACGAACCAAAGTCGGCGTTCCACAACACCTACGTCTGGTGAATCGTGAGGCTCAGTTGCAGCAACTCACCCCGGACAGTATCGATGGTATGTGCCCTCCTGAAGATGCGGTTGTCTTGATGGCTATGCAGGCCGCCATCCATCGCCTCCGCAATAAGGGCTTGTCATGGCTCGTCTTCGCGCCACCATCACCAGAATTAGCCCAGGTTGTGCTTTCGTTCTCGAGCTCCAAGGTGCCTGCACTCGCCAAGGGTGCTCGAATGTTACTCACCGAGCTGCTTTCGGCACCCTGGGGTACCACGTACAACGCTGTGGAACGACCCAAGCATTTGCAACTGCTCACGCGTCCACAGCCTCTTGGTAAATTCGCGAGTTTCTCATATGCCTTGTATTCGTCAGTTTTACAGCCGAGTACATCGCGACGCAAGTTGGCCGCAGCTTCGAGTACATCAGTGCTGGGTGCACGGAATGTGACTTCCAGTCGAGGTGGAGGACGAGGAGGAAGAGGCGGTCGAGGAGGAAGAGGTGGTCGCGGCTCACGAGGCGGACGAGGTGGACGAGGTGGGTCTACCACGCGTCTTGGCATTGCCGAGATACGCAATGAACTGCCCTTGCATGCTACGAGCTCTCGTGAGGTCAATCTACGAAAGGTCAGCAAGCCTCAGGCGATCCAATTCTTGCTCCACAGGGATCGCACGCTGCAGGGACTTGAAGAGATGACTCGACCAAAACTACTCGAACTTGTCCAGACGTATCTTGACAAGGAACCGCGTGGTCCGTCTGCTGCTGCCGCTGCTGCAGCTAACGAACAGATTGACCCTGAGATTGTTGAACAGTACCGAGATCGTGTCGCGAAAATTCAGCGCGAGTTGATCACTTCGCCTCTTCCACCTCCACCCGACGCTGTGAGCGGTCTAGATCCCTTCGATACTGACATCGATGATCCGACCAAGGCCGTCCCGTACGCCTCTCAGATTGTTCGCTCCCTGCTTGCAAATGCAAGCGGATATACTGGATCGATGAATATGGGTACAGAAGATTCCGACGCAGGTCGAACCCCGACCCAAGGAGGAAGTGCTGGCACACTTTTGGTACATGCATCCATGGGTACTTCCGCGTCTGGTCAGTATGGCTTGTTGACACAAGCAGAGAGCACGCCCAACGTTGACTATTCGACCGGGTCGATCGCCAGTCGTGTCGCTCACTCGAGACTAAGTGACTTGGATAGCTCGCCTCGTGGTGATATCCTTGTACCTGCAGAGCTCACCAAAGGTTCAGACGACTACTATGACCTGGATACATCAGGATTAATGCCTCCAATCTACAAGATTGTTTCATCATTCCCGATCGCGAAGAAGAACGTCCAGAAACCCGCTTCAGGGTCGTTTGCGGACACACACGCAATTAAGCATGTCGTAACGCATTATCGACCCGATGGCACTGTGCAGCTCGAGACAACTTACATCACCGATCCTATTGCCGTGCGTGCGCTCGAAATGGACTGCCGAGACAATGGAGATCGATTCCCTCGACACCCTCGAGCGCTGGTCGAAGGTTGTAAGGCTCTGCGCGACATTCCAGATGGATTCACATACTCGAACACGAAGTACGACACTGACTACTCGCTTACTAGTGCAACGTCATCTGCTGTTCAATTTGGTTTGGGTGGTAAGATTCAGGCTCTGAGTGATCTGTCGCAGGCGGGTGCTGTGGAAGCAACACGTGCTCAGACCCGTCCTTCGAAAACAGCCGTAGCCGCCGCGGCAGCTGCAGCTGCCGCTGCTGCTGCAGCCACGATTCCCGGTGCTGGAGCACCTAGTGTACCCCCTGGTATGCGCAAGCGTGACCCTTCGTTGGTGGGTGGCGCGTACAAGACGATTGGAGAGGAACGCTTCGGCGTGAACAAGCGTGCTCGTGGTGGTGGTCGTGCCACCAGAGGTCGAGGTGCTGCTGCTGCTGCCGCTGCTGCCTCTGGCATGAGTCGAGCATCTGATCCGCTTGCTGAACGTCTCCGCAAGCTGCCACGTAGTGATCCAAAGGTGCATATGAACGGGCTTTTCAAGCGTATGGTAGAAGTTGCGAAGAACCTTCCAAAGTCTGTGGTCGAGTTCTTCCGATGTCCAGTCACCAACAAAGAGGCTCCTACGTATAAATTGATCGTTAAGAAGCCGATGGATCTCCAGACTCTCAACAACAGGGCAGAACAGAGTGTGTATTCCAGCCTGAAGGAGTTCTTGGAGGATGTCGACCTCATTTACACAAACTCGGTGCTGTTCAACGGTGAGCAGGCCGTCATTACGCAAAATGCCAAGATCGTAGTAGATACCATCAAGCAGACGCTGCAGGATCCTGACTTTAAGCAGATGATCATTGACTACGAGTATGCCATTGACTTGCAAGCAAAACTTCGCGAGTTGAACGCCGAGCTCCTACAGATTACCATGAAGCTCATGCACAATGAAAATGCGCACTACTTCATCGCAAAACCAGACGTCAAGAAACTAAAGGGTTACGAAGTCGTGGTGAAGCCGATTGCACTGCAGATGATCCGAATTGAATGCGAGCGCCACGCATACCCCAGCTGTGAATCGTATCTCGCAGACCTTAACTTGATCGTGCGTAACTCGGTACAGTACAATGGCATGGATTCAATTTACACAAAAGCGGCCATCGCTCTGTTCAATGCGGGTGAGCAACTAGTCAATGCCCTACCACCGCACTACCTGCAACTGACGGATCTTCGCAAAGAATCCACTTATTCCATGCTGGGTGTCCTATCAGGTGAGCCAATTTCACCTCTTGACGTTCCAGGGAGCACAGGCCGAAAGGACTTGTCAATTCTATTCAGTGCCAAGAAATCCAAGCTTGCGCCTCCGCAGGCTGCAGCGGCAGCGCGACCTAACGACCTCTTTACGCTGAATGATGTGAGCCAAGGCGTAGTTGGCGATGCCGCGGAGTATGAGATGGATGAAGAGGTAGAGGAAGAAAGTGCAGGGTTTGGCTATCAAGCCGCTGAAGATGCAATGACGGCCGAAGCACCTTCACCAGCTCGGGAAACAGCCGCCGCTTATCCGTCCTCCTCATCCGCGACGGAGACTCAAACTGCTGCAGCGTCCACTACTGAGAGTGAAAATGCTAACACTGACGCGTCATCGACCACCTATAGTAGCACTGGATTTATTCTGTAGAGTAGCTAAAAATAAAGCCCTCCTTGGCTATTCACTTAAAATATTCATCCCAAGCCTCTTTGAGTGAAGGAGCGTACTTCTCGGGGAGCGAATTGATCACAAAGACATCAAACATGCGTTCTGTAGGCCCTGAGTCGTTGGTGTACAAACCATCCGGATACGGTCGTGAGATTAACTTAAAATGTAGTGTGTGGGATGATCGCTCAGATTCGGTTGGAGAAGTTGATGCTGACAGAGAAATCATGTTGAACGATCCGACGCCAATCTTGTTGTAGCCGTGAAGCACAGCATTGATTGCGTGAGCAAGTTCTGTAATGTGTGTATCTGCCAGGTCCACCAAGCTTGAGAGACCTGGGAGCAACAGGTGTACCTCATTCGTACCACGAGACGCGAACGGAGCTAGGGCCACAACGCAGCCATGGCGACCGATAAACCTTACGCCGGCCCGCTCCTCCTGCACAATGAGGGCTTGATGGAAAGGAATCGTCGTAGCCTCTTCACTCTTCGCTTCTCGCGTGCCCGATGAGAGGAATCCAGCAGCTGCTGCTGCGACAAAGCCATTTTGGGCCTTGATCGCATTCACCATTGCCAAGGCGTGTTGTTTTGGCGACTGCTTCCAATTCTGGCCACACTTAATGATGTGAGCAAGCTGGGGCGATGGCATGTCCTCAACGAAGACCTGCATATGGGGATGAATGATGGAGCCTGCAGAGGGTGGCATGTAGTTCCAGACCAGTACTGGCCAGAGTGCAGGAGTCTCCGTATTAAGCTTAACAATTGCGCGGATGTACTCAACGGATACGCGAATAGCATCCCGAATGTGCTGCAGCTCAAACTTCTCGATGGGGATATAATGTGCCGTTGACATGACCGTAACAGCGTGATTCAAGCCAAAGGGGAACTTATTGGGGAAGATTATGGACTCACCGCAACGAATGCGACCATCGAGGAGCTCGATGGGTGGGATGACTTGACCAATGCACTTTGAGCTCTCGCCTTGTTTACTGTCATTGGTCTGGCTGGTGCACTTGTCCTCACCCACTTCCTTCTGCGGGCTCCCCGAGTTGACCAGAGCGAGGAGCTTGGCATCAAAGGTCGGAACAGTCGTATTGAGGCGCTCATAGGGCGCAAACGGGTTCGTACGTTCGAAATCCTCGACAAGCTTGTTCAGGAATGCTTTCCTACCTTCTTCACTCACTGCAACGCTCATGGGTCGTGTGCTCCGTGCGACGTTTGTACGTGTCAATGTGCCCACGAGTGGGTCATATCGGAATTCGATACCACACTTGGTTTCGACAAAGTCATCGAAGTTGATCCATATGGCATTCTCGTTGTCATTTGATGATGCATCCGCCTTGCTCGTCATTATGTGCCCACACTTGCCTCGATATGGCGTTCCACAATGCAATCTCAAGTGAATCTCAGCTGTTAGATTTGTGGTGGATCGGGTCACTGCGCGTTTCCGGGCCAGGACGGATACGATCCAACGGAATTTGGCAGTTTCTCTTCTTTGGATGGAGTATTGGTTTGATGAGTTCCCGTGCGTGTGCACCAGTTTCAGGGCTTTATTCATGTTTTGAGTGTGTTAGCATGTCCAATGATCTAAATTCTTTTCTAATTCACCCACGTACACACGAAGAAAACCCACATAACTAGCGCGTCGAAGTAACTGTTCGACCCACCTACAAATGTTTTGATGCCGTTCGACGAACTAGTCGACAGCGATTGGAAGTGGCTGTCGTGGTGGATTTGAGATTACCCTGCTGATCGTTTCCGCTCCATTTCTCTCTTCTGTCCCGATGGACTCACCCGTATCCCGCCGCCACCATCACCTACATCACCACTTTTACTCTTCAAGTCAGAGGACTGAGCAACGTAGACCAGCACCTCCATAGGAACTCCGCAAGGGCAAAGTGCTACACTGATACACAAACACGCTTTCTACTAATCCCGCTACTGTGGACACACCTCATTGAGCAGGTTGAACTCGCGCCTTGATCCAGCTATGAGCACACAACAAGAGAACGTCTCCTGCAGCACAACGAAGAGCGGACGCTCGGGCTCACCCTCTGGAATGCCCCGTGTCACTGGCACACGCCTCCAGGGACAACCCCCGGCTCGACCTCGCACGCCTAACCCTCCTCCTCCACGCACGACTTCACCTCGGCCTTCCGCAAAGTCAAGCGCGAATGGCAGCAACAGCACCACCTCACCAAGCAGCTCGAGTGCGGTCGCGAACGCCGCCTCCCAGGTGCCTAACATCGTCCTCCCCAATCCTATCATCGTTGTGCATAAGGCAGAGCGATCCATGAATAAGAACGTCCATGTTGCAGATCGCAAGCACCGTGGTTCATCTCGAAACGACCTGGGTGGATTCTTCACTGCCTAGAGCCGCGGCTGAGAGCACACTCGCACGCACGCAATACAGATGTAGTCAAATTGCCTGAATCTTCTTCAGATCGGAAATAACACGCTCCGTTGTGTTGGGGCTAGGTCAACTGTTGGTTGTTGCGGGGGCCGATAGGTCGCATTCTCTACTATAGCACTCAAGGGCATGATGATACTACTCATCAATTTCTTAGCATCTGTTGGGACTCTCCGGCACGGTCACTCCTCGTAAGAACACATACCACTGCTCTTGACCAACGTGCAACCTTCTTGTAGTCTTGGAAGCCATGGCCGGAAGAGTGTCTCTCGCCTCTATGTACTGATGCAGGCTTAGGGTACGACGCACACTGAACGCATACAAACTCCTACGGTGGTCGTGCTAATGATAGTCACACGCCAGGACTGTACTAGGTGTCTCCAGCGAGCGTGGTGTATACCCTTGAACGGCGCAGCGACTTTAGCCGGATCGGGTTAAGGGTTCGCGTTTGAACGTGTTGTAGCACCATGGGGGCAACCAGCTATGTGAAATGCCCGGCGAGTGTGCTGACTGAGAGAACAAGAGGCGATGGGTGTCATACTCCGGGGTTGATCCCGTCGAGACTGACCGCAAACTCGTGAAAACGCCTGAAACCCAGGCGCAGGTGTATCACTCCTGGTGCATAGAACTGAGCAGCGTAGCAAGGTTCTTGTGGAAATGGCGTGGTCTTTAAGTATTCTGCATGTAGAACTGTTAAATTACTTTCTTAGACCCTCGAAATACTGTCGGGAAGTAGCCACTCTTGATGTATTCATTAATCCGAAACTGTGGAGAGAATATCTAGGTGCGTCGACAGCCCGTGTCTGCGTTGGTGGCGGCTCATAATCCTTACTACTCTGCCACTGATGCACTCACGCCCCACAATCTAGTCTGGGGGTGACGACACAAGTCCTCGCTGTGGAACCCTGATCTATCCGCTTGGGCTGCGGAATCAGAATCGAGGATGGATTCGAATCATGAAGGATCAGCTGATGAGGGGCAAGCCGACAACTCCAGTTTGACCAGCGATACGTCAGCAGAGCACTTCACGCGTCGCTACGCCGCGCTCATCCGTGACCTAAGCACAGGGCTCTTCACACATGAGCAAGAGACACTCTATGCACATGCCAGGGCATTGGAGAGGTCGGGAAACATCAGGGCTGGGATTCAAGACTACGTTCAGCTGATCCTCGCAACGCGAGATCGTATCGAACACGATGAGTTGCTTGATTACCGACTTGTGACGGCCGCTAGCAACGCCATTAGCATACTCAACTACGGCAGCCTGGTGAGCCTCTTCGACTTCCAGTTCTCTGAGATTGCGGATTGGAGTCGCTGCCGCATCCCTCATGCCAATCTTAATATGGCAGTACTCACCGGTTGCAACTTCGACCAAGCAGATCTCTCGGGTGCGAACCTATATTGTGCTAACGTAACTGGGTGTTCTTTTCGCGGCGCCAATCTGAAGGGCGTTCGGCTTTATGAAAGCAAGACGCTGCTCGAAACTCGGAACTCGGACGACATTGTGCGGTTCTCACCCGATTCTGCATACGTTGCAATTCTTCCTTCAGCTCAGGCACCGGTCGTCTGGTCTACAGATCTCTGCCGCCGACTGTCTCCTAACCAAAACAGGCTGAGTGTAACACTGCCAGACGATCTTGATCGCATCGCATTCTCGCCTGACGGTAAGACCATGGCCATTGGCAGAATTACAAAAGCAGATGTCTTCGACATCAGCCCGTTCTTTGACATTTGGGACCTCGAATCAGGGAGGGTCACGCACGAACTGGATGTCAGCAACGCCGAAACTTCCAGGCGATTGGTTGCCGCCTTTAACGCTGATGGGTCCCTTTTGGTGACATGTACAGGAGATTACATTTTTCGTGATGGAGAATACCGAGTGTGGGATGTTCTTGACGACTACCGATTGGTACAAACTGGGCGATGTGCAGCGACAACGCACTCCATTGCCTTTTCGAATGATAGCACACACATCTTTATCGCTTCGTCGGGGCACGTGCTTACCCCAAGCAAGGATCTAATAACAATCATCGAGCTTCAATCCGGAACGGTAGTAGCGAATATTTCACTCACGAACCACAGTGACCTGTGTGGTCGCACTTACCACATCAGTCAATCGAAGAATGGCAACTTCCTACTCGCTTGCGGTCCACAGAAGGTTATCGATTTAAGTTCCCATACGGTTAGTGAGAGTTTGGGATTTGTGACTTACCTAGAAGTACAGACTTCACCTGTCGCACCGTCATCCTTCCAAGAGTACACATCTGATGAGAAGGGTGAAAGGCCTGAGGTCGAGGCTGTCGCCATTAGTTGGGAACTGAACACCGCCCGTGTGTGTGAAGAATACGGGTTCCCGGCGGTTTGGAAAGTCAATCCGTGGATAACCTTCGAGACCAAGGTACCATTCCGTTGTATCGCGCGCGCAGCCGTCTCACCGGACGGCTATTATGTTGTAACGAAGGCTGGTTATCTACCAGGGAGAGGGAGTCGTGGATTCTATCTTGGTGAGTTAAATCCGATTGTTGAATGGTCGATTCGGCTGGAACGACACCTTCTCAAGCAGAGAGAGCCGACGATCTTCGGCACAGCGACTAGATCAATGGCGCTTTCACCAGACGGGCGTTGCTTGATCGTCGCCCACGTTGTTGAGGGAGCTACAAGGGAGGAAAAGCTTGTCAGGATTTTCGACGTGGAGACCGGAAGGTATCTCGATGAGCTTGAGAGTGTCATGGGCACTATTCACCATGTGGAAGTTTCACGGGATGGTGCATTCGTTATTGGGGCGGGGAGTGGAGGAGTAACTATCTGGGACTTCGCAACTCGGAAGAAATTTCAGAACGTACAGCGTGTATTTCCGGAGGCAGAAGAAGAAGACAACCACAACCAAGACGTCGATGAAGAGGTAGAAGACGATGACGAAGACGAAGACCAATCAACGTGTTTTGGCCTGGCTCGGCTCAGATCCAGGACTAACGCTAGAATTCTCGAAACGGTGGAGCTCTCTGAAGATCTGTCTTCCCAGACCCTGGTGACGGGCGAACGTACACACAACAGCAACAAGTGGAAGCAGCGTTTTCGAGGAAATCACATCGACATCGGGGATCTGCTGTGTGTTGCTCTCTCCCCTGAGAGCGCGACCCTCGTGCTTCACACGGCTGGATTCGCGGCATTGCAGCTCGAGCGTTCTAGTCAGAAGGTCCGCGCGCTTTTCGCGAGCCCGTATTGTGCAGGATCGCCTTTCGTGCACATTGTATTTGCTCCTGATGGTGTGACCTACGCAACAATTGCGATCACTGCATTTGCCTTTTGTTTGTATGTCCGGCGTCACTCGGACGGCTCGGAAGTGATGTCGCGATGTGTGTTTGTTGAGAGTCTTCGGACGATCCCTCGCGCTGCTTATTCCCACGACAGCCAACGCATCGTAGTCGCGGGCCCTGATGCAGGGATCAGGGTCTGGGACCTCAGCGCAGGTCGGCTATCTCAGGTCTTTCTAGGTCACGAGCGTGCTGTGGCCTGTGCTCACTTCTCCTCAGATGATCGATTCATATTTTCTGGAGGCCTAGATCGCACGATCCGTGTTTGGGATGTAGCAAGTGGGAGCTGTGTCG
>Ga0182741_1001502_pt1 | contig 30126 bp, 26 predicted proteins | sample eDN5th37CBELigOP_FD_128874 | JGI IMG/M metagenome (GOLD analysis project Ga0182741, IMG submission 128874) | Enriched Organic Plus compost microbial communities from Emeryville, California, USA - eDNA 5th pass 37_C BE-Lig OP (version 2) (version 2) ... | reverse complement strand
GCGCTGGGGAGGCCGCCGCCTTCACCACCCCGTTCCCCGGAACAGCTCCTCCCAGCCGGGGTTCATCGCCTCGATCAACCGGATCTTCCAGTCGCGCCGCCAGCGCTTCAGCCGCTTCTCCCGTTCGATGGCGTCGCGAATGTCGAAGTGTTCCTCGTACCAGACCAGCCGCATCACGCCGTAGCGCGCCGTGAAGCGGGAACCGATGCCGGCCTTGTGCTCAGGGATGCGCCGGCCGAGATCGCTGGTCACGCCGGTATAGATCGTCCCGCGCTTCTGGCTCGCGAGCATGTAGACGTAGCCGGTCATGTGCCCAAGGTAACGTTGCGGAAGGCTGCGGCGCAAGGCGATGCGCCCGCGCTTCGTCATTCCGGAAGACGAGTCGAGCGCAGCGAGGCGCGGCTGTCCGGAACCCATGCCTGATCGCTGCGGCCGGACGCGGCGCTTGCCGAAAGGGGGTGCATGTTCGGCGGCGCTGCCGGGGTTTCGAGGTTCAGGCATGGGTCCCGGGTCTCCCTCCGCTTCGCTCTGGTCGCCCGGGATGACGAAGATGGGAGGGATGCCGGGATGACGTAGGGATGGGTGCGCATGGGAGCGCTGCGGGATGCTCGCGGCGAATGCGACCTGGATGTCTGGCGGTGCTCCTTTCACTTTCGTCATTCCGGAAGACGGGTCGAGCGCAGCGAGGCCCGGCTGTCCGGAACCCATGCCTGACCGTTGCGGCCGGACGCGGCGCTTGCCGACAGGGGGCATGTTCGGCGGCGCTGGTGGGGTGTCGTCGTTCAGCCATGGGTCCCGGGTCTCCTTTCGCTTCGCTCGGTCGCCCGGGATGACGAAGGTGATGGCGTGCCCGGATGACCAGGGTGGTGGGCGTGCCGGGGACGAAGGGATGGAGGCCGCGGTTCCAGCCGGGACGCCCGGCCCTCACCTCACCCGGCGACCGGCGTCCACAGCACGTCCTCGATGTGGCGCGCGCCGGTGGCGAGCAGGACCAGGCGGTCGAAGCCGAGCGCTACGCCGCTGGCCTCCGGCATGATGTCCAGCGCGGCCAGGAAATCCTCGTCGATCGGGTAGCGCTCGCCGTAGATGCGCTGCTTCTCGTCCATCTCGGCCTCGAAGCGGCGGCGCTGCTCGGCCGCGTCGGTGAGCTCGCCGAAGCCGTTGGCGAGTTCCACGCCGCAGCAATAGAGCTCGAAGCGCTCGGCCACCCGGCGGTCGTGCGGGGTCGGGCGGGCAAGAGCGGCCTCGGCGGTCGGGTATTCGCACAGCACCGTGGCCGCGCCGATGCCGAGATTGGGCTCGACCTTCTCGACCATGACGCGCGAGAAGAGGTCGGCCCACGTATCGTCCGGGGCGGTGCGGATGCCGGCGGCCGAGACCAAGGCATGCAGGCGGTCGCGGTCGGTGGAGCCGTCGGGGCGGATCGAGGCCATCAGGTCGATGCCGGCATGGCGGGCGAAGGCGTTGGCGACCGTCAGGCGCTCCGGCTCGGCGAAGGGATCGGCCTCGCGGCCGCGGAAGGAAAAGCGGGTTGCGCCGGTGCGGGTGGCGGCGAGCGCCAGCAGGGCGGCGCAGTCGCGCATCAGCACGTCGTAGGGCTCGCCGGCGCGGTACCATTCCAGCATGGTGAACTCGGGATGGTGCAGTGGCCCGCGCTCGCGGTTGCGGAACACCTTGCCGAAGGAGAAGATCCGCTTCTCGCCGGCCGCCAGCAGCTTCTTGCAGGAGAATTCCGGCGAGGTGTGGAGGTGAAGCGGCGTGCGCCCGCCGTCGATGGCGATGGCCTCGGTCGAGAAGGCGGAGAGATGCGCCTCGTTGCCGGGCGAGACCTGCAGGATCGCGGTGTCCACCTCGACGAAGTCGCGGGCGGCCAGCCAGGCGCGGATGTCGGCGGCGATGGCGTTGCGGGCAATCAGCCGCGGCCGCCGGTCGGCATGGCGGTGCGGCGCCCACCAGGGGGAGGCGGCGGTCAACGCGGCTGCCTCCGGAGAGAGGAGGCGGCCGGAAGGCACCCCCACCGCTTGCCCGACTTCACAAGGGGGAAGGGAACGAGGACCGCCGGCTGTGTTCGACCCCCACTCCGGTTCGCTGCGCGAACCACCTCTCCCCCACCGAGTGGGGTAGAGGAAGGGTGTCGCGCGAAGCGTGACGGAGTGGGGAATGTTCCCGGAACGAGGACATTCCCGGGCGCCGCGGCCATACCCGCCGGCCGCCCGCGTGTTGATGCGACCGCTCTGTTCGGCGAAATTCCCTCCCCCGACTGGCAACGCGGCGAAGAATAGGTTATTCGCGCCGAAAAGCCGCGCGAGCGCGGATGAAAGCGGTCAGCAGTTCGAGGTTTCAACATGGTGAAGGTTATCGCGAGTTCGCTGCGCAAGGGCAATGTCGTCGAGAAGGACGGCAAGCTTTACGCGGTGCTCTTCGCCGAAAACATCCACCCCGGCAAGGGCACCCCGGTGACCCAGCTCGACCTGCGCCGCATTTCCGACGGCACCAAGATTTCCGAGCGCTATCGCACCACCGAGATGGTCGAGCGCGCCCACGTCGAGGACCGGGAGTACAACTACCTCTACCAGGACGGCGAGGGCTTCCACTTCATGAACGTGGAGACCTACGACCAGGTGGCGGTGTCGCCGGACGTCATCGGCGACCAGGCGCCCTACCTGCAGGAGGGCATGGTGGTGACGCTTTCGGTCCACGAGGGCACCGCAGTCGCCATCCAGCTTCCGCAGCGCGTGACGCTGGAAGTGGTGGAGACCGAGCCGGTGACCAAGGGCCAGACGGCCTCCTCGTCCTACAAGCCGGCGATCCTGTCCAATGGCGTGCGCAGCGCCGTGCCGCCGCACATCACCGTCGGCACCCGCATCGTGGTGATGACCGCCGACGGCTCCTACGTCGAGCGCGCCAAGGACTGATCCCACCGCCGCGCGTGCGGCGCGGCGCTGCCGACGCAATCTTCGGTGCGGACCCTCCCCGTGGCTTCTCGGCAGCGGGAGCCGTGGCGCGCCTTATGACGGGCGTCTGGCCCGGCTATTCATGCCTGAGCGGTTGACCGCCTTTTCCCCAGTCTGAAGTCAGGCCTGCCGCCCGATGGCGGACGGCGAGACCTCGACCAGCGCTGTCTGCGCCAATCGTGCGCCGGGCGGACGTCCCCGCGCCACAGCCATGCAATCGCACGGCGCCAGTCATGCGTTATGAGCATGGATATTATGAGCATGCTTATTATATATTGTGCTCATGAACGCGACAGGCATCGACAGGCTCGGCTTCCTCGTCCACGACGCGGCCCGGCTGATCCGCAAGCGCTTCGAGCAGCGCGCCTCGGAGTACGGGCTTTCGGCAGCGCAGTGGCGGCTGCTGTTCAGGCTGGGGAAGGAGCCGGGGGTCGCGCAGGCGCGGCTGGCCGAACTCCTCGAGATCGAGCCGATCAGCGTCTCGCGCCTTCTGGACCGGATGGAAGAGGGCGGCTGGATCGAGAGGCGCCAGGACGCCTCTGACCGACGCGTCCGGATGGTCTTTCCGACCCTCAAGGCACGAGAAACCTACGGATACGTCCGAAGCCTGGCGGGCGAGGTCTACGAGGAAGCGCTGGCAGGCGTGCCAGACGAAACCCGAAAGGCGCTGATCGAGGCGCTGGAGGGGATTTCAAGGAATCTCTCCGACGGCGAGAGCTGCGGAGTGACCGCCGAGACGGCGGACATGCGGAAGGCAGGCTGACGATGAGTGCGATATCAAAGGCCGATACGACGACGGCCGAGAAGATCGATCTGACCACCGAACAGGCGGCGCAACCGGCGATGAAGCCCCACGTGGCGGCCAGGCCGGCTCGCAGCCGGCGTCTGCTGCGCCCGCTGCTGATGGTGGTGGTGCCGCTCGCCCTGGCGGTGGGGGGCGGCTACTACTGGGTTACCGGCGGCCGCTACCAGGAGACCGACAACGCCAATCTGCGACAGGCCAAGGTGAGCATCGCGGCCGAGACGGCCGGACGGGTGATCGAGTCGCATGTGGCCGAGAATGCCCATGTGCGGGCTGGCGACGTGCTGTTCGTCATTGATCCCGAGCCCTACCACATCGCGCTCGAGCAGGCGGAGGCCGCGCTGGGTTCGGCCCGCCTCAATGTCGACCAGCTCCGCGCTGCCTACAGCCGCGCAGTCGCGCAGGAAAAGCTCGCGGCCGGCGACGTCAGCTACTACCGCTCCGAACTCGCGCGCCAGTCGGCGCTGACCGACAAGGGTGTCGGCAGCCGTGCGGCCTACGATGCCGCCGAGCGCGACCTCAGGAAGGCCGAGGACGAGCATCGGGCGGCCGAGGAGGCCGTCGCCGGGGCGCTTGCGGCACTGGGTGGCAAGCCGGACCTCGAGACCGACAAGCATCCGACCGTGGTGGCCGCACAGGCGGCGCGCGACCAGGCGGCGTGGTCGCTGGCCCAGACTACCGTCAGGGCTCCCGCCGACGGGGTGGTCTCGCAGGCTTCATCCTTCAAGGTCGGGCAGATGGTCACCGCAGGCACGGCGCTGTTCGCGCTGGTCGAGACCGACGATGCCTGGGTCGAGGCGAACTTCAAGGAAACGCAGCTCACCCACATGCGGCCGGGCCAGGAGGCCGAGGTCGAGCTCGACACCTATCCGGGCCAGCCGTTCAAGGCGACCGTTGAGGCGATCGGCGCGGGAACCGGTGCGGAATTCTCGCTGCTGCCGGCCCAGAACGCCACCGGCAACTGGGTGAAGGTGACACAGCGCATTCCGGTGCGCTTCAGGCTCGAGGCCGGCGAAACCGATCTGCCGCTGCGCACCGGCATGAGCGCCACCGTCACCGTCGACACGGGCAAGAGCCGCGGGCTGCCGGATATCACGGGCGCCTTCGCGAGCCTGTTCGGAGCCGCACACGCGGCCGAATAGCCGCCGGCCCCGCCCTGCCTTTGCTCTGGCCCGGCGGGGCGGAGGGCCGCCCTTCTCTCATGCGGCCTGTGCGCGAGCGTTTGTCGCGGCCGTTGTCTCCCTTCGGAAGGCAGGGCGCCGCGCCCCGCCAGGCCGGATGAGGGGTGTACCAGGAGGCGCTCCCGAAGCGCGACCAGCCCAATGACCGCATCATCACCTCACTTCAAGGAAGTGCCGCATCGCGGCCTGATCACCGTGTCGATCATGCTCGGCACGGTCATGCAGGTGCTCGACACGACCATCGCCAACGTGGCCCTGCCAAACATGACGGGCGACCTCGACGCGTCGTCGGACACCATCAATTGGGTGCTGACGTCCTACATCGTCGCGGCCGCCATCATGACGCCGGTGACGGGCTGGCTGTCGGACCGCTTCGGCCGGCGCGAGCTCTTCCTGACCTCGATCGTCGGCTTCACCCTGACGTCCATGGCCTGCGGCCTGTCCTGGTCGCTGGAGAGCATGGTCGCCTTCCGGTTGCTGCAGGGCGTGTTCGGCGCGGCGATCGTGCCGCTGTCGCAAACCTTCCTGCTCGACATCAACCCGAAGGAACGTCACGGGTCTGCCATGGCGATGTGGGGCGCCGGCATCATGGTTGGCCCGATCATCGGCCCGACGCTCGGGGGCTGGCTGACCGAGACGCTGTCCTGGCGCTGGGTCTTCTTCATCAACCTGCCGGTCGGCATCCTCGCCTTCCTGGGCTGCGTGGCCTACCTGCCGAGGATCGCGCGCCGGCTGCGTGGCTTCGACTTCTTCGGCTTCGCGATGCTGTCGCTGGGCGTGGGCGCACTTCAGATGATGCTCGACCGCGGCGCGGAGGTGGATTGGTTCAACTCGGTGGAGATCTGGATCGAACTAGGGCTGACCATCACCGGCTTCTGGCTGTTCATCGTGCATCTGGCCACCGGCAAGGACACCTTCATCGACCCGGTCATCTTCAAGGACCGCAACTTCGTTACCGGCCTCGTCTTCATCTTCGTCGTGGGCATCATCCTGCTGGCGAGCCTGGCGCTGCTGCCGCCGATGCTGTCGCGGCTGTTCGGCCATTCGACCATCGACACGGGGCTGGTGATGGCGCCGCGCGGCGTCGGCACGATGATCTCGATGCTCCTCGTCGGCCGGCTGGTGCAGAAGATCGACGCGCGGCTGCTGGTGGTGGCCGGCCTGTCGCTGACCGCCTGGTCGCTACACGTGATGGCCGGCTTCTCGCCGCAGATGGACGATCACCTGATCGTGGTCTCGGGCATCGTCCAGGGACTCGGGCTCGGCCTGGTTTTCGTGCCGCTGTCGACTGTGGCGTTCGCGACGCTGCCGCCTCACTTCCGCACCGACGCGGCCAGCCTGTTCAGCCTGGTGCGCAACCTGGGCTCGTCCATCGGCATCTCCATCGTGACCGTGCTCCTGACGCGCAACACGCAGATCAACCACGAGGAACTCGGCGCCTGGATCAACCCGTACAATCCGGCCCTGCAGACGTTCTCGCCCTCGGCGGCCGGGGGCTATCCGACCGCGCTGTCGCAGATCGACCAGCTCGTCAATGCGCAGGCCCTGATGATCGCCTATGTCGACGACTTCAAGCTGATGATGCTGGTGACGCTGGCGGCGATTCCGCTCGCGCTGTTCCTGCGCAAGCCGCGGGCGATGCCGGCCGGGGCGCCGGCCGCCGCGCACATGGACTGAGGCGCAACAAGCCGAAAAGCCCCCACTCCGGTTCGCTGCGCGAACCACCTCTCCCCCACTGCGTGGGGTGGAGGAAAGGCCTGGGAGGCGAGTGCAGCAAAACGAAAACCCACCCCGGCTTTCCCGAAAGGCCGGGGTGGATCGAACGCCACATGCGTTGCTGGTGCGATAGGTGACGATCGACTGGACCGTGCACTTCCGCCGCTACCTGGACGAGATTTCCGAGTTGCATCCGCTGCGCAAGGGACTTTCCACGGCGAACCTTGGGGAAGCCTTGTGCTGTGTCGTGGATGGCGGCATTTTGCTGGCCAGATCGTCAACGACGCCGGCCGGCTGGAACAGCAGATCCTGACCTATCGGCAGATGGTGCGCATGGCTTTCGAGCTAGCGGCAGCGATGCGGCGGGCCAACTACAGCGCCATCGCGGCCGAGTGATCGGGGCGATCCCACACGGCCATTCCCAACGGCGAATGGATAATTTATATATGAGTTGATCGGGCGGCTCGGTGAGCCGCCACGGGAGGATTGCCGGCTGGCCGGCATTTGGAGCGCCTTGATGACTGTAGCCATAGAAGCCAAGTCGGGCCGCGCGTTGCGGCTGCATGACAGCGACAACGTCGTGGTCACCCTCGAAACCATTATGCCCGGCACCGTGATCGAGGGTGTCACGGCCACCGCCCGCATCCCGCGCGGCCACAAGATGGCGACCGTGCCGATTCCGGAAGGCGCCCCGGTGCTGAAGTTCGGCCAGATCATCGGCTCCGCCAGGACGGCCATCGCGCCGGGCGAGTGGGTGCACGAGCACAATGCCGGCATGCTCGATTTCGAGCGCGACTACCGCTTCGCCGAAGGCGCCAAGCCGACCGACTACGTGCCGGAAGCCGGGCGTGCGACCTTCAAGGGCTTCCGCCGGGCCAACGGCAAGGTCGGCACGCGCAACTACATCGGCATCATGACCTCGGTGAACTGCTCGGCCTCGGTCGCGCGCTTCATGGCCGAGGAGATCAACCGCTCGGGCATCCTCGACGACTTCCCGAACGTGGACGGCGTGATTCCGCTGGTCCACGGCGGTGGCTGCGCGCTCGACATCAAGGGCGAGGGCTACGAGGTGCTGAAGCGCACCCAGTGGGGCTACGCCACCAACCCGAACATGGGCGCGGTGGTGATGGTCGGGCTCGGCTGCGAGGGTTTCCAGATCGCCCGCTGGAAGGAAGCCTACGGCATCGAGGAGAGCGAGACGTTCCGCTCGATGACCATCCAGGAGACCGGCGGCACGAAGAAGACGGTGATGGCCGGCGTTGCGGCGATCCGCGAGATGCTGCCGATCGTCGATCGGGCCCGCCGCGAGACGGTTCCCGCGAGCGAGCTGGTGCTGGCCCTGCAGTGCGGCGGCTCGGACGGCTATTCCGGCATTACCGCCAACCCGGCGCTCGGCGCCGCCGCCGACCTTCTGGTGCGCCACGGCGGCACGGCGATCCTGTCGGAAACCCCGGAGATCTACGGCGCAGAGCACCTGCTGACGCGCCGCGCGGTGAGCCGCGAGGTCGGCGAGAAGCTGGTCGCGCGCATCCGCTGGTGGGAGGACTACACCGCCCGCAACCGCATGGAGATGAACAACAACCCGTCTCCCGGCAACAAGGCGGGCGGGCTGACCACCATCCTCGAGAAGTCGCTGGGCGCGGCCGCCAAGGGCGGCACCACCAACCTCGTCGAGGTCTACGAATATGCCGAGCCGGTGACGGCCAAGGGCTTCGTGTTCATGGACACGCCCGGCTACGACCCGGTCGGCGCGACCGGCCAGGTGGCGGGCGGCGCCAACGTGCTGTGCTTCACCACCGGTCGCGGCTCGGCCTATGGCTGCAAGCCGACGCCCTCCATCAAGCTCGCCACCAACCCGGTGGTCTACGAGCAGATGATCGACGACATGGACATCAACTGCGGCGACATTCTCGACGGCGTGTCGATCGAGGAAAAGGGCCGCGAGATCTTCGAGACGGTGCTGGCCGTCGCCTCGGGCGAGCGCACCAAGTCCGAGCTGCTGGGCTACGGCGACGCCGAGTTCGTGCCCTGGACCATCGGCGCCACGATGTAGACGGGCGGGCACGGCCCCGCTTCTCACCTGCTGTCGCCTGAGTCAGGCGACAGCAGCTTTCCGAAGGAAACCCGAAGGAAACCCGCGGATCCCGGCCGCTCTCGCGAGCGGCCGGGATCGTCGTTTTCAGAGGCGCGCGAGGCGCTCGGTCAGCAGCGCGAAGAAGCCGTCGGCGTCGATGTCGCGGATGAACGTGACGTTCGGCTCGCGCTTCGTGACGCGCCACCAGTCGGCGACGGTCATGCCCATCGTCAGTTCCGAGCTGGTCTCGACGGTGACGTTGATGTGCCGGCCGGCGAACAGCTCCGGCTTCAGCAGGTAGGCGATGACGCAGGGATCGTGCAGCGGCCCGCCGTCGGTGCCGTACTTGGCCTCGTCGAAACGTTCGAAGAACTCCAGCATCTCGGCGGTGGCGATCGCGGGCCGGGTGCCGATGGCGCGGATGGCGGCGACGCGCCCCGCAGTGGTCAGCGCCTTGTGGGTGACGTCGAGCGACATCATCACGATCGGCACGCCGCTCTTCAACACGACGTCGGCGGCGTGCGGATCGACATAGATGTTGAACTCGGCGGCCGGCGTGGTGTTGCCGCCCTCGAAGAAGCCGCCGCCCATCAGCACGATCTCGCGGATGCGCGGCACGATACGCGGCTCGCGCACCATGGCGAGCCCGACATTGGTGAGCGGCCCGAGCGTGCACAGCGTCACCGTGCCGGGCTCGTGCGTCATCAGCGTCTCGATCAGGAAGTCGACACCGTGCTTCGCCTGCAGCGGCATGGTCGGCTCCGGCAGCTCGGGGCCGTTGAGGCCGGTCTGGCCATGCACGTTCTCCGCCGTTACCAGCGGGCGGACCATCGGCCGGATCGAGCCGGCGTAGACCGGGACATCGGGTCGGCCGGCGAGTTCGCAGATCTTGCGCGCGTTCTTCTGCGTGAGTTCGAGCGGCACGTTGCCCGCCACGGCCGTCAGGCCGAGGACCTCCAGTTCGGGCGAGGCGAGCGCCAGCAGGATGGCCACCGCGTCGTCCTGGCCGGGGTCTGTGTCGATTATTATCTTGCGTGGCTCGGGCATTTCCCTGTCCCTGTTGTGGTCGTTGGCCGGCGCTTGAAGTCCGGCAATGGGCGAACCATATGCAGACCAGCGGTTGGAATGCCAAGTCGGATTCGACGCCGCTGTTGTCGCTCTTCGAGGACACGAAAGATGAATCGCATGCCGCCTTTCTCGAGCCCGCTCCTGCTGGGCTTCGACGCGATGGAGAAAACCATCGAGCGCCTCGCCAAAAGCGGGGACAGCTACCCGCCCTATAACATCGAGCGGATTCGTTCCGCAGACGGCGTCGCGGAACGCCTTCGCATCACGCTCGCGGTGGCGGGCTTTTGCGAGGACGACCTCGAGGTGACGGTCGAGGAGAACCAGCTCGTCGTCAGGGGCCGGCAGCGCGATGAAGGGGAGCGCGATTTCATCCATCGCGGCATCGCATCTCGCCAGTTCCAGCGCTGTTTCGTCCTGGCGGACGGGATGCGGGTCAACGCGGCGGAGTTGCGAAACGGGCTCCTGTCGATCGACCTCGAGCGCCCCCAGCCCGAGAAACTGGTACGGAAAATCAACATATCGGTGAAAGACTGAATGTCGATCGCCGGAACCCCAAGCTCTTCGGCGGGTTGGTCAGTCTGACGCCCCGCCATTCAGGAGGCTACCATGACCGATACTGACAACAGACCTGTCCTGAGCCAGGCTGACCTGGCCCATCTCGGCGAGGGTACCGTCGCCTATCTGCGGCTGATGCAGTCCGAGGACCTCAAGGGGAAGTTCCCCGGTCTGCCGGACATGCAGCCCGGGTTGAAGCTGTGGGCCCTGTTCGCGGCCGACGGTCGGCCGATCCTGCTCTCCGACCAGCGCGACCGCGCCCTGGCGGGCGCCCTTGAGAACGACCTGGTTCCCGTGGCGCTTCACTGACGCTCGCTCAGGCGGCGTGCGAGGCTGGCGCCGTCGATAGCAGCGAGTGAATGGCGGAGGCGTCGCGCGTCCCCCGTACCTTCTTCACAGTTTCCGCATCGCGCAGCACACGCGCGATGCGGGACAAAGCCTTCAGATGATCGGCGCCCGCACCTTCGGGCGCCAGCAGCAGAAAGACCAGATCGACAGGCTGGTCGTCCAGCGCCTCGAAATCGACAGGTTGCTCCAGACGGGCGAAGACGCCCGTGATCTGCTTTATCCCCGCCAGCTTGCCATGCGGAATGGCGATTCCGTTCCCGACTCCGGTCGAGCCGAGACGTTCGCGCTGCAGGACGGTATCGAAGATTTCCCTTTCAGGAAGGCCGGTTATCGCGGCGGCCCGCTCCGAGATGAGTTGCAGAACCTGTTTCTTGGAGTTCGCTTTCAGGTGCGGAAGGATGGCCGATACCTGCACCATATCGCTGAGGTCCATGCCGTTTTCCTCTATTGAGGCGCATGCTATGCGCGCGGACGTCAGTTTTCAGCCCTGGGCGGCCCGTGTCGTCGACGGGTCGATCCAGCCGATATTGCCGTCCGGTCTCCGGTAGACGATGTTCACGTGGTCGTTGCCCGCGTTTCGGAACACGAAAACCGGGCTTTCCTTGGTGTCGAGTTCGATGACCGCCGAGGCAACCGACATGGTCCTCAGCGATACGGTTGATTCGGCGACGATGGCCGGGGCGAAGTCTTCCGGCACCTCGTCGTCGTCATCCGCGACGGGCGCCATGATCGTGTAGGCGACCTGCGCCTCGTCGCCGGAATTGGCGAAACTGCGGGATTTCAGGCGCCGCTTGTAGCGGCGCAGACGCTTCTCCAGACGCTCCGCAGCGGCGTCGAAGGCAAGCAGGGGATCGTGAGCCTCACTGGCGGCCTGCAGGGCGGCACCGCTGTCGAGATGGATCATGCAGTCGACGGAGAATCGCTGTGCGGATTTGGTGACCGTGACGCGGCCTTCGTAGCCGCCGCCGAAGTACTTGTCGACCATCTCTGCGATGCGTTCTTCGATGCGCGTCCGGAACGCGTCGCCGACATCCATATGCTTTCCGGAGATCCGTAGGCTCATCGTCGACCTTCCTGTCAGTTTCCTCTGCCGCGGAGTTTATACCCCTCCGCGAAGCGTACAAGCATGACAGCGCGACGAACGCCGGCAACCTCGCCGTGTAGCGGGGTCCTCGCCTCAGGGGCGTTTCCGTGCCCGGCGGCCGGCCTCATGGGCGCGGGCTCTTAGAGACAAGCGGAGGGCTTGTCAACGAAGCCGGGCCTGGATGCAGGGAAGCGGGAGCGGGCGCCCTGTGGAAAGGCGGGGGGTCAGCGCCCCGCCAGCGCAAGGGCGCGCTTCTCGCGCCGACGTTGCACCGAGGAGGGAATGTTCATGCCCTCCCGGTACTTCGCCACCGTCCGGCGCGCGATGTCGATGCCGTTCTTCTGCAGTGCTTCGACGATCGCGTCGTCGGAAAGCACGGCGTCGGGCGATTCGTCCTCGATCATCTGGCGAATGCGGTCGCGCACTGCCTCGGATGAGTGGGCCTCGCCGTGACCGGCGGCAGGAATCGCCGCGGTGAAGAAGAAGCGCAGCTCGAACACCCCACGCGGGGTGAGCATGTACTTGTTGTTGGTGACGCGGCTGACCGTCGATTCGTGCATGCCGATCGCCTCGGCCACGGTGCGCAGGTTCAGCGGCCGCAGGTGGCGGATGCCGTGCAGGAGGAAGGCATCCTGCTGGCGCACGATCTCGGAGGCGACCTTGAGGATCGTGCGCGCCCGCTGGTCGAGGCTGCGCGTGAGCCAGTTGGCGCTCTGCAGGCAGCCGGAGAGGAATTCGCGTTCGCTGGCGCTGCGCGTGTGCTGGGAGACCTCGGTGTAGTAGATCTGGTCCACCAGCACGCGCGGCAGCGTGTCCTGGTTCAGTTCGACGATCCAGCTCCCGTCGCTCGCCGGCCGCACCTCGACATCGGCCACGATAGTCTCGGTGTGGCCGCCGCCGAACGCCAGGCCGGGGCGCGGGTCGAGCGAACGGATCTCGGCGAGCATGTCGATGAGATCCTCCTCGTCCACGCCACACAGCCGGCCGAGCGCCTGGAAGTCACGGCGGGCCAGCAGGTCGAGATGGCGGGTGAGTGTGTCCATCGCCGGGTCGAGGCGGTCCTTGCGGGCAAGCTGCAGCCGCAGACAGGTGGCGAGATCGTCGGCGAAGAGGCCAGCTGGATCGAACCCGCGGCAGGTCGCGAGCACGCGCTCGACCTCGGAAGCCGTGGTGCCGAGGCGCTCGGCGATCTCCCCCGGGTTGCTTCGAAAATAGCCAGCCTCGTCCAACTCGTCGGCAAGGTAGTGGGCGATCGCGCGGTCGACGGGGTCGAGGAAGGCGAAGGCGATCTGCTCGCCGACATGGTCGGCCAGCGTCGTCTGCGCCGGCGTCACGGCCTCCAGATCGAAGCCGCTGCCGTCGCCGGACCCGCTTCCGAGGGAGGCGGATTTCCATTGCGCGGCGAGGTCGGGGCCGATCGGGGTGGAGCGGCCGGGATCGTCGGGAAAGACGTTCTCCAGCGAGGTGTCGAGCGTGTCGGCGATCGCGTCGGAGCTCCAGCCGGCATCGGAGTCGCGCCATTCCTGCGCCTCCAGGCCGTTCGCTTCCTGTGCGATGTCGGTGGCCGCGTCCTCCTGTGGGTCGACGCGTTCCAGCAGGGGGTTGCGCTCGATTTCCTCTTCGACGAAACGCTCCAGTTCCTGATGGGAGAACTGCAGCAGCCGGATCGACTGCATGAGCTGCGGCGTCATCACCAGAGACTGGCTCTGACGCATCTGCAGTTTCGCCGCCAAGGCCATCCGCTACACCGACTCCCCACGCACACACTGGCGCCGGCATGACCGGCGGACCGGGTCATTGAAACTGGCCCGTTCCTTGCTTGTCAAGCCAAATGCCCAAGATTTGGCCAAAGCGCGGGATTTTCGCGCAGTCGGCGCCCGCCATCGGGCGCGGCGCGGTCGGTCAGAGCGTGAATTCCTCGCCGAGATAGAGGCGGCGGACGTCGGCGTCGGCGATGATGTCGTCGGCCGAACCGTGCTTCAGGATCTCGCCATTGTGGATGATGTACGCGCGGTCGATGAGCTTCAGCGTCTCGCGCACGTTGTGGTCGGTGATCAGCACGCCGATGCCGCGCGTGGTCAGGTGGCGGACGAGTTGCTGGATGTCGGCGACCGCGATCGGGTCGACGCCGGCGAAAGGCTCGTCAAGAAGCATGTAGTGAGGGCGGCTGGCGAGCGCGCGGGCGATCTCCAGGCGCCTGCGTTCGCCGCCGGAGAGCGCCATGGACGGCGACTTGCGCAGATGCGCGATGTGGAATTCCTCGAGGAGCTCGTCGAGGATGCGCTCGCGCTCGCTGCGGTTGCGCTCGACGATCTCCAGCACCGCGCGGATGTTGTCCTCGACCGACAGGCCGCGGAAGATCGACGCCTCCTGCGGCAGGTAGCCGATGCCCAGCCGGGCGCGTCGGTACATGGGCATCCCGGTGATGTCGAAGCCGTCGATCTCGATGCGGCCCTGGTCGACGGGGATCAGCCCCGTGACCATGTAGAAGCAGGTGGTCTTGCCGGCGCCGTTGGGACCGAGCAGGCCGACGGACTCGCCGGCCCGCACGCCCAGCGAGACGCCGTTGACCACGCGTCGGCCCTTGTAGCTCTTGGTGAGCCCGGTCGCGATCAGCGTGCCCTTGAGCTTCTCGGCGCGTGCCGATGCCGCCGGATCGGCGACAGGCACGGGTGAGCCCATCAACCGGGTCATGAACGATCCGCCCTCGGCCATCAGCGCTGCTTGTTTTGCGACCCGGGCTGGATCGACATCATAACGCGGCCGCTGCTGCCGCCGCTCCCGCAGCCCTCGACCTGGGCGCGGCCGGATTTCATGTCGACGGTGAGCTTGCATCCGACCAGGACGTTCTCGCCCTCCGAAAGCACGACCTCCTTGCCAGAGAGCGTCAGGATCTCGCTGGCCATGTCGAATGTGCCTGCATCGCCGGTCGCGACCTGCGAATTGGACTTGATGTATACCTTGTCCTCCACCTCGAGTCGCTCGATGTTGGAGGAGCCGGTGGCGGCCGAGCCGCCGCCCTGCGCGGCATAGTACACGATCATCTTGCCGGCCTTGAGCACGGTCGGGCCCTGGCTGACGTTGACGTTGCCGGCGAAGATCGCCTTGTTCTCCGCGTCGAGCACCTCAAGGCGGTCGCTCTCGATCTGGATGGGAAGCCCGCTGGACAGGCTGAGACCCTGCAGGCGGCCGGTCGCGGTCTCCTGCGCCGCCGCCCCGCACACCCAGCCGAGGGAAAGCGCCACACCCAGCGCGCCTATCCTCGACACCATCCTCCGCTTCCCCATATCCACCCTCACTGACTTGCCGTCTCCCCGTTTCGGGGTTGGATATTAACCCTCACACGTTTCTCAAATATCACCTTCGCACCATTCTCTTCCACAGACATGGTGTCGGCCTGGATGGACGAATCCTTGTAGGTGATCACCACGGGATCGGAGGTCGACATGCGGCCCCCGGCGATGTCGAGAAGGGCCGACTGCAGTTGCGCCACCGCGCCGTCGGAGGTGCGGATATCGATGGCGCTGTCGACGTCGAGGGTGTTGCGGGTGCGATCGAAGGTGCCGTGCGCGGCCTCGATGGTCGCCGAATGGGAATTGTCGTAGGGGAGGTCGGCCGCAATGCCCTCGAGTACGACGAGGTGCTCCAGCGTCACGTCCTGGATCGCCCGCTCGGCGCTCAGCGCATAGGGCCTGTCGTCGCGGGTGTAACCCTGCAGTTTCGGGGCCGACATGACCAGCTTGCCCTCCTCGATGGAGGAATCTTCCGCGGTGATCTCGACGGCCGAAGGCTTCAGCACCCAGGAATAACCGACGAAGCCGAGCGCCAGCAGCGCGCCGGCGAGCGGCAGCAGCAGCTTCAGGCGGCGCACGCGGCGGGAATGGCGCTCCGCCTTCAGGAACATGGCGTGCCGCGCGGCCGCGCTCCGGCCATTGTCTGAGCCGGGCTGCATCGTCGAACCGGGAACTTCAGAATTTCGTGCCAGCATTCGGGCCCTTTGACCGCGCCGGGTGCGCGGACTCAGTATTTCCGTCCAAAGCTCAACTTTCGGAAAGCCACCGAATTATGGCTGTCCGCCCTTCTGGGCCAAACTCCTACCCGGCAGGTTTCGCAATACTTCGATGCCGGTACCAAGGACCGGGTCGGCAGGCGGCAACGCCCATTCCTACCATATCAGCGGCCGCAAAGCCTTGCGCAAACGCAATATGGTGAACTCCGGGCTGATTGTCAGCCCTCGGCATGCCCTCGCGGCAACTATTCTGGGGTAAAACCGGCGCCGGTCACACGGCCGGGCGCGCCGCCGCCTTGTCCTTTGCCAGCTTGCGGAACTTGCGCATGACCATGTCGCGCTTCAGCCGCGAGATGTGGTCGATGAACAGCACACCGTCGAGATGGTCGATCTCATGCTGCAGGCAGGTGGCCAGGAGGCCCTCGGCCTCGACTTCCCGGCTGGCGCCGTCGAGGTCGACGTAGCGCACGCGCACGGAGGCCGGGCGCTCGACCTCGGCATAGTAGTCCGGGATGGACAGGCAGCCTTCCTCGTAGACCGAACGGGCGTCGGAGCGGCTGAGAATCTCGGGATTGATGAAGACCTGCGGGGCCTTCGGCTCGCCTTCCTTGGCGAGGTCGATCACCACCATGCGGATCGGCTCGCCCACCTGGATGGCGGCCAGGCCGATGCCGGGCGCGTCATACATGGTGTCGAACATGTCCTCGGCGAACCGGCGCAATTCGGGGCCGACGTGCTCGATCGGCCGGGAAGCCTGCCGAAGAACCGGATCGGGGAGGATTATCAGCGGCTTGATGGTCATGGCGCTGAGGTAATGGCTCGCAAAGAAAGCGTCAACCGCGCTGAGATAGCTTTGTTCTTGTTTTGATCTGTCGCTTCGACACGAATCAGCTATCCTCCTGCAATGAGCGAACTGTCCGAACTCCTGTCGCAGCCCGGCTTCCGGCTCGGGGCTGCCACGATTCCGTTCGGTCATATGCTGGCGGCGACGGCAGCGGTGTTCGTCCTGCTGCTGCTCCTGCTGGGCATCGCCCTGTGGCGATCTGCCCGGGCAAGGGCACGGGCGGCCGAGGAGGCGGCGCGGCAGGTGCGCGAAACCGAGGCGCGGCTGGCCGGCATCCTCAAGGCGCAGGCCGAGATGCAGGGACGCATGGGCGCGATCGCCGAGGTGTTCGGCGCCCGGCAGGCGGAGCTCAACCAGGCCATCGGCCAGCGCCTCGACAGCCTTACCGGCCGCCTCGGGCAGACCATGGCCGAGCAGACCCGCTCCACGCACGAGAACCTGGCCAGGCTGCAGGAGCGGCTGGCGGTGATCGACACCGCGCAGAACAACATCCAGTCGCTGGCCGGGCAGGTGGTGCAGCTCCAGGCGATCCTCGCCAACAAGCAGACGCGAGGCGCCTTCGGCCAGTCGCGCATGGAGGCGATCGTGGCGGACGGGCTGCCGCAAGGCAGTTACACTTTCCAGGACACGCTATCGAACGGCAGCCGCCCCGACTGCACGGTCAGGATGCCGAACGGCATGCCGCGACTGGTGATCGACGCGAAGTTTCCGCTGGAGTCGTGGAACGCGATGCGCGCGGCGGGGGAAGCCGACGCCAACGGCGAGGCGCTGCGGGCCGCCCAGCAGGCGTTCCGCCGCGACATGGAAGTCCATATCCGGGCGATCGCGGAGAAGTACCTCCTTCCCGGCGAGACCCACGAAACCGCCTTCCTGTTCGTGCCGTCGGAATCGATCTTCGCCGAGATCCACGAGAACTTCGAGGGGATCGTCCAGCGGGCGCACCGGAGCCGCATCGTCATCGTCTCGCCGTCGCTGCTGATGCTGTCCATCCAGGTGATCCAGTCGATCCTCAAGGACGCCGCCACCCGCGAGCAGGCGCACCTGATCCAGAAGGAGGTGGCGCGGCTGACGGAGGACGTCACGCGCCTCGACGAGCGGGTCCGCAAGCTGCAGACGCATTTCGGCCAGGCATCGCGGGACATCGACGAGATCGTCGTCTCCACGTCCAAGATCACCAAGCGCGGCCAGAAGATCGAGGCGCTGGAACTCGCCGAGCCGCCGCCCGCCCCGGCCGCGCATCATCCCCCGACCGCGGAGAGCCGCACGGGACAGCTCAGGCTGCGGGTCGTCGACGATGTGAGCTGACGCTGCGCGCTCCCCCTTGCGCAGCGGCATGGTCAGGCTCACCTTCCAGGGGAGCCGAGCGGAGGATGAGCCATGGCCAAGGGTGCGATGCGACCAGGCAAGGAAGCCAGGAAACCGAAGAAGGACAAGAAGGCTGCCCCGCCCGCGGCGCCGGTCCTGAAGCCGGCGCCCGTCCCGGCAACCAAGATCAAGGACAAGACATGAGGTCTGCCGGCCAGTGACCGGCAGCTTCGCCGGCCGGGTCCGGCGACCCGACCAACGGCAGCGCCGCGGCAGGAGTGCCGGGGCGCGCTAACTCGTGTTTCGGTAAGCGGGAACGCTGCGGCTTAGCGCGGGGCGCGCTTGGCCAGGATGCGCTGCAGGGTACGGCGGTGCATGTTGAGGCGCCGCGCCGTCTCCGACACGTTGCGCTCGCACATCTCGTAGACGCGCTGGATGTGCTCCCAGCGTACCCGGTCCGCCGACATCGGATTCTCGGGCGGGGCCACCTTGTCGGTACCGGTTCGCGTCAGTGCTGCCTGGATGTCGTCGGCGTCGGCAGGCTTCGACAGGTAGTCGACGGCGCCGAGCTTCACCGCCGTCACGGCCGTGGCGATGTTGCCGTAGCCGGTGAGGATCACCGCTCGCGCGTCGGGGCGGCTTTCGTGAATGGCGGCGACGACGTCGAGGCCGTTGCCGTCGCTGAGCCTCATGTCGACCACAGCATAGGCTGGGGGGGCGGCCTTCGCCTTGGCGATCGCCTCTTCCACGGTGTCGGCCGTGTCGACGGCGAAGCCGCGCGCTTCCATTGCGCGCGCCAGCCTTGTCAGGAACGGTTTGTCATCGTCGACCAGAAGCAGCGAGACATCAGCGCCCAGGCCGGTGTCCTCCCGCGGGGGGATGTCGTTCATGGTCGTGCTCCGTCTTCTCGTCTTTTAGCTGCGATATAGGAGCGAAACGCCGCAAAATCCACCGGTTCTGCGGTTAGCGTAAAGAACGGTCGCCACCTGGCCGATTCACGGGCGGCCTCAGGTTGCGTTGAAAGCCGCCCCCTGCGTGCGCCGGAGGAACTGCTCGCGCCGCCAAGTTACTTGCACCACGGCGCCAAGTCCACGTTCATTCGCGTTGAAGAAGGAGAGCGTCGCCCCTGACCGCTCCAGCAGCGTCTTGGCGATGAAAAGGCCGAGGCCGAGTCCGCCGCCCGGCTCCGCGCCCTGCCGGGTGGACATGTAGGGCTCGCCGATGCGGTCGAGAATCTCCGGCGGAAAGCCTGGCCCGTCGTCGACGATCTCGATGGTGACGGCCGAGTCATCCCAGCGCCAGCGAACGGTCACTTCGGCGGTGGCGAAGTCGACGGCGTTCTCGACCAGGTTGCCGAGCCCGTAGATGACCCCGGGATTTCGGTGGCCGACCGGCTCGTCGCCGATGCGTTCGCCGGGTTCGAGGCGGATCGAGATGCCGAAGTCGCGGTGCGGGGCGCTCACCTCCTCGATCAGCGAGGTGAGCGGCAGGCGGTCGAGATGCGCCTCGCTTTCGGACGACAGGCTGGTCAGCCGCTTGAGGATCTCGCGGCAGCGCTCGCTCTGGGAGCGCAGCAGAGTCACGTCCTCGCGGAACTTCGGATCGTTGCCGAGCGCCCGCTCCATCTCCTTGGCGACCACCGTGATGGTGGCGAGTGGCGTGCCGAGTTCATGCGCGGCTGCCGCGGCAAGGCCATCGAGCGCAGAGAGGTGCTGTTCGCGCTGCAGGATGAGCTCGGTCGCGGCGAGCGCGTTCGCCAGGAGCCGCGCCTCCTCCGCCACCCGCCAGGCATAGACGGCGGTGAACGAGATGCATGAAAAGAGCGCCACCCACGCGCCGGCCACGTAGATGAAGGGGATCTTCAGCCCGCTCTCCTGGCTCCACGGCAGGGGCAGGTGGTAGAACACCAGCACCGTCGCCATGACCATCACCAGCCCGCCGAGCAGGGCGGTGAGCCGCAGCGGCAGCGTGGTGGCGGAGACGACCACCGGGACGGTCAGCAGCAGCGAGAAGGGATTCGTCAGGCCCCCGGTGAGGTAGAGCAGGCCGGCAAGCTGCGCCGAATCGAAGAGAAGCGTCGCGAAGGCGGCGGGCGCCGAGAGCCGGTAGGCCGACGGGTAGCGGAAGGTCAGGAACAGGTTCAGCCAGGCGGAGCAGGCAATCAGCGCGAAACAGAGACTGACTGGTAGCGGGAACTGGAACCCGTAGGCGACGGCCAGCACCGTCGCGCTCTGGCCGACGATGGCGAGCCATCGCAGCCGGATCAGCGTATTCAGTCGCAGTCGCTCGGGCTGCCTGAGGTCGGGAACGTCCTTGCTCGCGATCATGCCCGGTTATGAACGTACGTGCGCGCCTCGCCAAGCCCTATCGCGCGCGTGGCTTGGCGCGGCTGGTGGCCTCGGCGGTGGTGGGGTCCTCCGGCCAGACGTGCTTGGGGTAGCGGCCGCGCATGTCGGAGCGGACATCCGCCCACGAGCCGCGCCAGAAGTTCGGCAGGTCGCGCGTGGTCTGGATGGGACGATGAGCCGGCGACAGGAGCTCGAGCGTCAGCGGCACCCCGGCAGCGGTCGGATGCTGGCGCAGGCCGAACAGCTCCTGGACGCGGATGGACAGGACGGGCGTCTCGCCGTCGTAGCGGATCGGCACGCGGCTGCCCGACGGGGCATCGAAATGCGTTGGCGCGGCTCGGTCGAGCTGTCGCTGCAGATCGTGCGGCACGAGCGACATCAGCCCGTCGCGGACGGCCGAAGGCGGGATGCGGGCAAGCTGGGCGTCGCCGGACAGGAAGGGCAGCAGCCAGGTCTCGAGGTTGGAAAGCAGCGCTTCGTCGGAAACGTCGGGCCATGCGCCGGTGCCAGATGCGTGCAGCCAGCGCAGACGCTGTCGAAGCTTTTCGGCCTCCTCGCTCCAGGGCAAGAGATCGAGGCCGTGCGCGCTGACTGCCTCGATCACCGCGCGGTCGGCCTCCGCACCGGTGGGTGGAGGCAGCAGGCGTTCGGAAAGCGTGATGGCGCCGAGCCGGACGGTCTCGCGGCTGCGCACGGCGCGGCGCGCGACGTCGAAGGCGGTGGAACTCAACCGCTCAAGGCGCGCGCCCAGCGTCTCGCGGATCTCGTCCTCGGTGACTGGGGCGGCCGCCGTGATGCGCGCAGCCTGCGCCTTGCCCTGGATGTCGGCGACGACGAGGTAGTCGGCCCCGGCAAGGGGATCGGCTCCGTCCAGCATCGCGCCGCTGCCGTTGGCCAGCAGGAAACGACCGCGTTCGCCGCGCGCTTTGGCGACACGGTCGGGCCATGCGTGGAGGAGGAGGGTGCCGGGGGAGGCAACGTCATCCTGCCGCTCATCCTTGCCCTCCCCCCGCGGACGGGGAGAGGGGGGCGCCGGCGTCGAAGCCCTGCCGTCCCCGTTGCCGGCGTGGTGCGCGGCGGCACTCGCTTGCGCCTGCCGCGCCAGGCGTTCGGCGAGCTGGCGCGCCTGGGTGGCGCGGGGCGAGCGGTCGGAGCGGAACCGCTCCAGCCGGCGTTCGAGATCGACACCGTCGCCGCCGAGACCGCGTTCTGTGATGAGCACCGCGAGCATGGCGGCGGGAAGTGCCGCGCCGCTTTTCGCAGCCTCCACCACCATATGTGACAGGCGCACCGGCAGGGCGAGGCCACGCATGGCCGCGCCGGATTCGGTCAACCGGCCGTTCTCGTCGAGCGCGCCGAGCGCGACGAGCAGGGCGCGGGCCTCCTTCAGCGCCGCAGCCGGCGGCGGATCGAGGAAGGAGAGGCTCGCCGGGTCCGACACGCCGAAGGCGGCGCAGTCGAGCATCAGGGAGGTGAGGTCGGCGTCTAGGATCTCGGGGGTGGAGAAGGCCGGCAGGGCGGCCGTCTGCTCGGCGCGCCACAGCCGGATCGCCACGCCCGGGCTGGTGCGCCCGGCGCGGCCGGCGCGCTGGTCGGCCGACGCGCGGCTGACGCGCACCGTCTCCAGCCGCGTCAGGCCGGAATCGGGCTCGTAGCGCGGCACGCGCGACAGGCCGGAATCGACCACCACCCGCACGCCGTCGATGGTGATGGAGGTCTCTGCGATGGAGGTGGCCAGCACCACCTTGCGGCGGCCCGAGGGCGCGGGGCGGATCGCCGCGTCCTGCGCGCGCTGCTCCATCTGTCCGAACAGCGGCATGACGTCGACATTTGCCGCGACCCGGCCATCGAGCCGCTCGGCCGTGCGCACGATCTCTCGCTGGCCGGGAAGGAAGGCGAGCACGCTGCCCTCCTCCTCGGCGAGCGCGCGGCGGATGGCGGCGGCGACGGCGTCTTCCACCGCCGTGCCGGGAGCGCGTTCCTCATAGCGGATGTCCACCGGAAAGCTGCGGCCCGCGCTCTCGACGACCGGCGCGTCGCCGAGAAGGCGCGCGACACGGGCGCCGTCGAGGGTCGCCGACATCACCAGCAGGCGCAGGTCGGGCCTGAGCGCGCCCTGCACGTCAAGCGCCAGCGCGAGGCCGAAATCGCCGTCGAGCGACCGCTCGTGGAATTCGTCGAACAGGATGGCGGCGATGCCGGGCAGCTCCGGATCGTCCAGGATCATGCGCGACAGGATGCCCTCGGTGACGACGAGGATGCGCGTGTCGGCCGAGGCGCGGCGCTCCATGCGCATGGCATAGCCGACGCTGCGCCCCGGTTCCTCTCCGAGCAGCGACGCCATGCGCCGCGCCGCCGCCCGGGCGGCCAGGCGCCGCGGCTCGAGCAGCAGGATGGTGCCGTCGCCGCGCCAGGCCGCGTCGAGCAGGGCGATCGGCACCAGCGTCGTCTTGCCCGCGCCCGGAGGGGCGACGAGGACGGCGTTGGAGCCCGCGTCGAGCGCGGCGAGCAGATCCGGCAGGACGTCGGTGACCGGAAGATCGGGTGGGGCGGCGAGGCGGGTGAGCATGGCAGGCATTGCCGCTGCATCTACCTCCAAACATCCCGGCGGGGAACCGGAGCGGGGGGCCGCACGGCAGGTGATGGTCGTGGGGGCTTGCGGTGGCCGGTCAGATCCGCAGGACGTGATTGTCCCAGGCGTGGCGGCGGTCGCGTGTGACGGTGCCGTCGGGGCGTTCGATCTCGCCGATGCCGGTGCTGGCGATGAAGCCCGCTTTGTCCGGTGCGATGCCGCAAACTTCCGTCATGGGCCGGTCAGCCACCACCGCAGCGGAAGCCGCGTCGATGACGAGCAGGCGATTGCCCTGCGGCGAGGACACGGCGACGGTGCCGGCATCGGGATTGGCGGCCACCGAGCCGATGTAGTTGCGCAGCCCCGAGACGACCGGCTCGGGCAGATCGACGAGGCCGAAATGCTCCCCCTTGCGGGCGCGACCGACCAGCGCCGGCCGCTCGGTTGCCGGGCCCTCGTACTGGCAGCCGAACCAGAGCGTGCCCGCGCCATCGAAATCCATGTGGCGGATCGACAGGCGGTGGAGGTCGGGCGGAAGCTCGTGCTTTTCCAGAAGCTCGCCGGTGAGCCGGTCGATGAAGACCAGCGACGGCTGCATGGTGGCGAGGTTGAGCTTGGCGGCGCCGAAGTCCGGATGGGTCTCGATGCCGCCATTGGCGATCGCCAGCGTGCGCCCGTCCGGGCAGAGCAGGAGCTCGTGCGGGCCGACGCCGTGGGTGGGAAACTCGCCGATGCGCGAGAAGCCGTCGGTGGCGTCATAGATGCCGACCATGCCGGCCGCCGCGTCGTAGTCGTTTTCCGTGGCGTAGAGCAGCTTACCGTCGGGCGAGAAGACGCCGTGGCCGTAGAAATGGCGGCCCTCGACGCTGGCGAGGGTGACGGGCGCCTCATGGCCGTCGAGGTCGAAGATGACGGCGAAGGTTCCGGGCTGGCGCGCGAAGACGACGGCGCGGCGCGTGGCGCGGTCGACGGTGATGTCGTGGCCGCGGTCGGGCAGAGCCACCTCGCGCAGCACCCGACCGTCCTCGGACAGGATGGCGACGCCGTAGCCGCCGCCGGGGACCTGGTAAGCGGCGGCGAACATCTGCAGCTGGGCGGCAAAGGACGACGCGGAGCCCGCGAAAGCCGCCGTGGCACTCCATCCGATCGCCTGCAGGAACGTCCGGCGGTCCAGGCGGACCGGGCGGGACAGGGTTGCTGCGAGGCGGGAGGGCATCGGATCAGCTATGGGCGAAGATGTCGGTCTCTTCCCAGCCGAGCAGGTCGAGGCGGGCGCGGGTGGGGAGGAAGCGGAAGCAGGCTTCAGCCATCCCGGTGCGTCCTTCCCGCTCCAGGCGCTTAGCCAGCGCCTCGCGCAGCCGGTGCAGGTAGAGGACGTCGGAGGCGGCATATTCGAGCTGTTCCGGGGTCAGCGTCTCGGCCGCCCAGTCGGACGACTGCTGGACCTTGGACAGGCTGACGCCGAGAAGCTCGGCGCAAACGTCCTTCAGGCCGTGCCGGTCGGTGTAGGTGCGCGTCAGCCGCGAGGCGATCTTGGTGCAGAACACGTTGTCCTGGGTGACGCCGAAGGTGTTGTAGAGCACCGCCAGGTCGAAGCGCGCGTAGTGGTAGATCTTGGTGACGGCCGGATCGGACAGAAGCCGCACCAGGTTTGGCGCCTCGGTCTGGCCGGCCGCGATCTGCACGACGTCGGCGGTGCCGTCGCCGGGCGAGAGCTGGACGACGCAGAGCCTGTCGCGGCGCGGCACGAGGCCGAGGGTCTCGGTGTCGATGGCGACCGCCTCGACGGCGTAGTTGTCGAGGTTCGGAAGGTCGTGCCTGTGGAAGCGGACAGTCATGGGTGGTCTCCGGCGTCAGGGCCTTCCCCTGACGCCGATGCCGAAGAAAATCAACCCGCAAGCGCCGCCAGGATGCGCGCCCAGGAGCGCTGGCCCTTGGCGAAGGAGGCGAGGTCGTACTTCTCGTTGGGGGAGTGGATGCGGTCGTCGGCGAGGCCGAACCCGACCAGCAGCGATTCCATGCCGAGGATGGTCTGGAAATCGCCGACGACGGGAATCGAGCCGCCGCCGCCGGTCATCACCGCCGGCTTCGGCCACTCGTCGGACAGCGCCTTCTGGGCGGCGGCGAGGAAGGGCGAATCGTAGGAGAGCCGGATCGCCGGCGAGCCGCCGTGCGGGTGGAACTCCACCGTGCAGTCGGCGGGCAGGCGCGAACTGACGAACTCACGGAACGCGGCGCGGATCTTGACGGGGTCCTGGCCGTGGACGAGCCGGAACGACACCTTTGCCGTGGCTTCCGCCGCGATGACCGTCTTGAAGCCCTTGCCGGTGTAGCCGCCCGAGATGCCGTTGAACTCGGCGGTCGGGCGCGCCCAGATCATCTCCAGCACCGAGCGGCCCTTCTCGCCGGCCGGCACCGACAGGCCGACGGGGCCGAGGAACGTCTCGGCCGTGGTGCCGAGCGTCTCCCAGGACGCGAGTACGTCCGGCGGCGTGTCCTCGACGCCGTCGTAAAAGCCCGGCAGGGTGACGCGGCCGTTCTCGTCGTGCATCTCGGCGAGGATCTTGGTCAGCACGCGGATCGGGTTGGCGGCCGGCCCGCCATACATGCCGGAATGCAGGTCGCGGTTGGCCGCCTTGATGACGACTTCCTCGCCGACCAGCCCGCGCAGCGAGGTGCAGATCGAGGGTGTCTCGCGGTCCCACATGTCGGTGTCGCAGACCAGCGCGAAATCGGCCTTCAGCTCCTCGGCATGGGCATGCAGGAACGGCTTCAGGGACGGCGAGCCGGATTCCTCCTCGCCCTCGAACAGGATCGTCACCTTGCAGGGCAGCGTGCCGTGCACCGCCTTCCAGGCCCGGCAGGTCTCGACGAAGGTCATGAGCTGGCCCTTGTCATCGGCCGAGCCGCGGCCGGTGATGACCTTGTGGCCGTCGCGCTCGGCAACCTTCGCGTCGAACGGATCGTCCTGCCATAGTTCGACCGGATCGACCGGCTGGACGTCGTAGTGGCCGTAGAACAGCACGTGCGGCGCGCCCGTCGGCCCCTCGTGATGGGCGACGACCATCGGATGGCCGGGGGTCTCGCGCGCGCTCGCTTCGAAGCCGATCGACTTCAGGTCCTCGACCAGCCATTCGGCGCCCTTGCGGCACTCGTCCTTGAACTGCGGATCGGTCGAGATCGAGCGGATGCGCAGCAACTCGAACAGCCGGTCGAGGCTGGCATCGAGATTCGCGTCGAGATGATCGAGTACGGGCGTCAGTCGCATATCCTGGGCCATTCGCTTCCGATTTCCTGATTGCCTGCCTGAACCTGGCGTCGGCCGCCATTCGGCGCACCTTGGCCACGCAGCGGGTGGGATCACTCTGCCAGACGCGCCGCGCCATTGGGTCAGCCGTCGCGCCGGTCCGACTCGCGGTCGGCACCGGAGGCTATCCCGGTCGGACGGTCGCTGTCACGCGTCGTCGGTGCCGGGCGGCGCATAGACGCAGATCGCCTCCGGATGCACCCGGAAGGTCGCGGGCGTGGCCGTGACGATCTCGCCGTCGGTGTTGATCGGCTGCGGGCTCCGGGTGCGGATGTCGAACTGGACGGACCGCGCGGTGCGGACCTCGCTCCATGCACCGTGCGTGCCCGAGCGGAACGACGGCAGCATCAATGCCAGCTTCCAGACGTTGCGCATCTCGAGGCTGTAGAGGTCGAGATAGCCGTCGTCGATGGCCGCACTCGCCTCCACGACGTTGCCGCCGCCGTAGTGGCGGCCGTTGCCGACGGCGATCTGGAAGGTCTTGACGTGAATCGTCCGGCCGTTCTCGGTGATCCAGGCGGTGAAGGGGCGGGCCTTGAGCAGCACCCGCGTCGCGGCGATCGCGTAGCCTAAACGACCCCAGCGGCGTTTCAGCTCGGGATCGAGGCCGCGGGCGAGATCGGCGCTGAGGCCGATGCTCGCGACGTTGAAGAAGGCGTGGCCGTTCACCGAGCCGAGGTCGATGCGGCGCTCGTAGCCGCCGATGATGATGTCCGCGGCCTCGCCGAGGTCCATCGGAATCCCGAGGGTGCGCGCGAGGTCGTTGGCCGTTCCCATCGGCAGGATGCCCATCGGCAGGCCGCTTTCCATCACCGCCATCGCGCCGGACGAGACGGTGCCGTCGCCGCCGCAGATGACAATGCAGTCGGCCTGCTGGCGCAGACGGACGATGTCGCGGGCAAGTTCCGGCAGGGCCGAGAAGGGTTCGACGGTGACGTCGAGTCCGCCCCTGTCGAGGCGCTCGCGGATGTCGTCCATCGCCATCGTTCCGCGCCGCGCCTTCGGGTTGATGAGCAGCAGGGCACGTCGCCGGGACGGATTTCTCGCCGTGTCGAGGGGAGTTGAATCCACCATCCTCGCCATCTTAAAAAAATGCCGCCGTGGCGGAGGGGTGGCCACGGCGGCTTTACTGAAACAAGCGACAGCCCGGAGAGGGGGAAGGGACCGTCGCTTCGATCCGGACTAGGCGGGGGACGAGCCTTCCTCCGGACCCGGCGTATAATGCCGATGACCATGATCTGGTTCCGTGCCGGGGCCGATTCAAGGGCGCCAGACGTTACAATTACGTAACATGCGCGTGATCGGCGGCAGCTGTCAGTGGTGCTCCGCGCGGTCCGGCTTCGGCATGGACTCTCTTTCGGACGCGCGCTACGGCTTTGCCCATGAAAAAGGGCGACCACCTCTTCCTCGTCGACGGTTCCGGCTACATCTTCCGTGCCTACCATGCCTTGCCTCCGCTGACGCGCAAATCAGACGGGCTGCCGGTGGGGGCGGTGGCCGGCTTCTGCAACATGCTCTGGAAGCTGATGCAGGACGCCCGCAACACCGACGTTGGCGTGACGCCGACGCATTTCGCCGTGGTGTTCGACTATTCGTCGAAGACGTTCCGCAATGCGCTCTATCCCGAGTACAAGGCCAACCGCTCGGCGCCGCCCGAGGACCTGATCCCGCAGTTCGGGCTGATCCGGGAGGCGACGCGGGCCTTCGACCTGCCCTGCCTGGAAATGGAAGGCTACGAGGCGGACGACCTGATCGCCACCTATTGCCGGCTGGCCACGGAAGCCGGCGGCGACGCCACCATCATCTCCTCCGACAAGGATCTGATGCAGTTGGTCGGCGAAACCGTCTCCATGTACGACCCGATGAAGGACCGGGAGATCAAGATCCCCGAGGTCATCGAGAAATGGGGCGTGCCGCCCGAGAAGATGATCGACCTGCAGGCGCTCACCGGCGACTCCGTCGACAACGTGCCGGGCGTGCCGGGCATCGGGCCGAAGACGGCGGCGCAGCTCCTGGAGCAGTTCGGCGACCTCGACACGCTGCTGGCGCGTGCCCACGAGATCAAGCAGGAGAAGCGCCGTCAGTCGATCATCGAGAACGCCGACAAGGCGCGCATCTCGCGCGACCTGGTTCGCCTGAAGACCGACGTGCCGGTGAAGGAGCCGCTCGATGACCTCGTGCTGCAGCCGCCGAACGGGCCACGGCTGATCGGCTTCCTCAAGGCGATGGAATTCAACACCTTGACGCGGCGGGTCGCGGAGGCGTGCGGCACGGACGCCTCCCAGATCGAGCCGGCGACGGTCAAGGTGGAGTTTGGCGCCGAGGCGCACGGACCGGACGTGGGGAGCGGCGCCGGCCTCTCATCCCCCACCGGACCTTCTCCCCGTGAGGGACGGGCAGAAGGTGGAAGCTCCAGCGCCGGTACCTCCCATACCCAGACCCAACGTGCAGAGGGCAAAGGCGACGGGCAAGGAACACCTTCCGCGCTGGCCGCCGCGCGCGCCGAGGCCGCCAGGGCGCCGATCGACACCAGCGCCTATCTGTGCATCCGCGACGCCGACACGCTGCGGAACTTCGTCGCCGAGGCGTTCGAGGCCGGGGTGGTGGCCGTGGACACGGAAAGCACCTCGCTCGACCCGATGCAGGCGGAACTGGTCGGTTTCTCGCTGGCGATCCGTCCCGGCTATGCCGCCTACGTGCCGCTGACCCACAAGTCCGGCGCGGGCGACCTTCTCGGCGGCGGGGTGGTCGAGGGCCAGATCCCTGTGCGCGAGGCGCTCGACATCATCAAGCCGCTGATGGAGGACAGCTCGGTCCTCAAGGTGCTGCAGAACGTCAAGTACGACCTCGTCATCCTGCAGCGGTACGGGGTGGATATCGCCCCCTACGACGACACCATGCTGATGTCCTACGTTCTGGACGCCGGCAGGGGCAACCACAACATGGACGCGCTGGCCGAGCGCATGCTCGGACACAGGACGATCACCTTCAAGGACGTGACCGGCTCGGGCCGCAGCGCCGTGACCTTCGACTACGTGCCGCTCGACCGTGCCACCGCCTATGCCGGCGAGGACGCCGACGTGACGTTGCGCTTCTGGCTGGCGCTGAAGCCGCGCCTGATCGCGGAGGGGATGGTCACGGTGTACGAGCGGCTGGAGCGGCCGCTGGTGCGGGTGCTGGCGCGCATGGAGCAGCGCGGCATCTCGATCGACCGGCAGATCCTGTCGCGGCTCTCGGGCGAACTGGCGCAGCGCGCCGCCGCGCTCGAGGAGGAGATCTACCAGCTCGCCGGCGAGCGCTTCACCATCGGCTCGCCGAAGCAGCTCGGCGACATCCTGTTCGGGCGCATGGGCTTTCCCGGCGGATCGAAGACCAAGACCGGCCAGTGGTCCACCTCGGCGCAGGTTCTGGAGGACCTGGCGGCGGAAGGCCACGAGCTGCCGCGCAAGATCGTCGACTGGCGCCAGCTCACCAAGCTGAAGTCCACCTACACCGACGCGCTGCCCGGCTACGTGAACCCGCAGACGAAGCGGGTCCACACCTCCTACGCGCTGGCGGCCACCACGACCGGGCGGCTCTCCTCCTCGGAGCCGAATCTGCAGAACATCCCGATCCGCACCACGGAGGGCCGAAAGATCCGCACGGCCTTCGTCGCGGAGAAGGGCCACAAGCTGATCTCGGCCGACTATTCGCAGATCGAGCTGCGCGTTCTCGCCCACATCGCCGACATTCCGCAGTTGAGGCAGGCCTTCGCCGACGGCATCGACATCCACGCGATGACCGCCTCGGAGATGTTCAACGTTCCGGTGGAGGGGATGCCGTCGGAAGTGCGACGCCGCGCCAAGGCGATCAATTTCGGCATCATCTACGGTATTTCGGCCTTCGGGCTGGCGAACCAGCTCTCGATCCCTCGGGAGGAGGCCGGCGAGTACATCAAGAAGTATTTCGAGCGCTTCCCG
>Ga0182741_1001501_pt1 | contig 30135 bp, 22 predicted proteins | sample eDN5th37CBELigOP_FD_128874 | JGI IMG/M metagenome (GOLD analysis project Ga0182741, IMG submission 128874) | Enriched Organic Plus compost microbial communities from Emeryville, California, USA - eDNA 5th pass 37_C BE-Lig OP (version 2) (version 2) ... | reverse complement strand
TGCTGCGCCTCCTTGGCGAACTTCATGATCAGGTCCTGATCTTCCTTGGACAGGCCCTGCCAGGCCTTCTTCGAGAAGACGAGGATCTCCGGGATCATCAGGTGTTCGGTCAGCGAGTAGTACTTCGCATAGCGATAGTGCTGGCCGGTGGAGTAGCTCGGATGGCTGTTTTCGGCACCGTCGACGACGCCGGTCTGCAGCGCGTTCATCAGCTGGTCGTAGCCCATCGCGACGCCGTTGCCGCCGAGCGCGTTCATCGTGTCGACGAACAGCGGGTTGCCCATCATGCGGATCTTCAACCCCTTCAGGTCGTCGATCGATTTCACGGGTCGCTTGCTGTTGTAGACGTTGCGCGTGCCGGCATTCATCCAGGCGAGCCCGATCAATCCCGCCGTCGGGTGATCGGACAGCTTCTTGAGCAGTTCGTCGCCGATCTCGCCGTCGATGACCTTCTCCATATGCGCCGTGTCGCGGAACACGAAGGGAAGGGCGAAGGCGTTCATCTCCGGCACGATCGGGCCCATCGGTCCGACGCTGATGCGCGCCATCTGTAGGGCGCCGACCTGGGCCTGCTCGATCATCTCCTTTTCCCCGCCGAGCTGCATCGACGGGAACATCTGCACGGAGATGCGGCCGTTGGTGGCCTGCTCGAGTTTCTTGCCCATGCGCACGACCGCTTCCACGGTCGGATAGCCCAGCGGATGGACGTCGGTCGACTTGAGCACGATTTTGTTTTGCGCGACGACGGGCGTCGCCGCGACCAAACCGAGCGCCAGCACGGCGCCGAGTCCGAGTGCGGTTCGAAGTGTCATGTCAGCTCCTCCTTGTTCGAGCCGTTTCGCGGATCTGTCCCGTCTTCGGGATTCTGTCCCCGCGAGGTTTCCTCACCAGTGCCGGTCGGTCGTGCCGCCCGGAAGTCTTATTGCGGTGCGCGCTTCAGCGCGAACCGAGGAAATCGTCACGGCGCGGCGTGAAGGCATCGACCAGGACGCCGGCTTCGATGGCAACGACGCCATGCTCGACATTGGGCGGAACGATGAAGCTGCCGCCCGCATGGAGGCGGCGCGTCTCGCCGCCGATCGTCACGTCGAACGTGCCGCTTTCGACGACGCTACACTGGACATGCGGGTGCGAATGCGGCGCGCCGACGCCCCCGGCTTCGAACGCCACCTTCACCATCATCAGTTCCGGCAGATGGCACAGGATCTGGCGGCGGATGCCGCCGCCGACATCCTCCCAGCGGGTCTGTTCGGCGGTGATGAAGAGAGGATCCGTGGTCATCGTCGTCATACCGCGTCTCCTGTTCGGTTATCGCGCGAGCCAGCCGCCATCGACCGGCACGATCGCACCGTGCATGTAGTCGGAAGCGCTCGAGGCCAGGAACACAACCGCGCCGCCGATATCCTCCGGCTTGCCCCAGCGCCCGGCCGGAATGCGCTTCAGGATTTCGCCGCTGCGCTCCGGATCGGCGCGCAGCGCCGCCGTGTTGTTGGTCTCGATGTAGCCGGGCGCGATCGCATTGACGTTGATGCCCCTGGCCGCCCATTCGTTCGCGAGCAGCCGGGTGAGACCGGCGAGGCCGCTCTTCGAGGTCGTGTAGGAGGCGACGCGGATGCCGCCCTGGAACGACAGCAGCGAGGCGATGTTCACCACCTTCGCGCGGCGGCCGGCGGCGATCACGCGGCGGGCGAAGGCCTGCGTCAGGAAGAACAGCGATTTCAGGTTGGTGTCGATCACCGCGTTCCAGTCGGCCTCGGTGAAGTCGAGGGCGTCGGCGCGGCGAATAATGCCCGCGTTGTTGACCAGGATGTCGATCGCGCCGGTCTCGTCCCAGATGCGGTCGCACAGGGGGCGAAGCCCGTCGGTTTGCGCCAGGTCGGCCTTGACCGGCACGAAGGTCCCGCCGGTCTCGGCGATCATCGCCGCCGTCTCGTCCAGCGGCGAGCGGCCGACGCCGATCACCTTGGCGCCGGCCTGCGCCAGTGCCAGCGCCGCGCCCTGGCCGATGCCGGTATTGGCGCCGGTGACGACGGCTGTCCGGCCGGTCAGGTCGAAGGGCGAGCGAACGCTCAACGCAGCTCCTCCATCGCCACCGGGTCGACGTCTTTGTAGTCGACGTTGTCGCCGGCCATGGCCCAGATGAACACGTAATTGGCGGTGCCGCAGCCGCTGTGGATCGACCAGCCCGGCGACAACACCGCTTCCTCGTTCGCCACCACCAGGTGGCGCGTTTCGCTCGGCTCGCCCATGAAATGGAACACCCGGGCGTCGGCCGGCAGGTCGACGTAAAGATAGACCTCGGAGCGACGGTCGTGGATGTGGCACGGCATCGTGTTCCACACCGAGCCCGGCGCCAGCAGCGTCATGCCGACGACCAGTTGGCACGAGGGCATTACGTCCGGGTGAATGAACTGGCAGATGGTGCGTTCGTTGGCCGTTTCCTTGGCGCCGAGCTGCATCTTCTTGGCATCGGCCATCGTCACCCGCCGCGTCGGATGGCGGAAATGGGCCGGCGCGCTGAGCAGGTAGAACTTGGCCGGCTTGTTGCTGTCGTCGCTGGCGAAGCTGACCTCGGCCGCGCCCATGCCGACATAGAGCGCGTCCTTGTTGCCCAGCGCGTGGGTCTCGCCGTCGACGACAACGCGGCCGTCGCCGCCGACATTGATCACGGCCAGTTCGCGCCGGTCCAGGAAATTGGCGGTGCCGGTTTCCTTGATCGCCTCGAGCTTCAGCGTCGCCGCGGTCGGCACCGCGCCGCCGACGATGATGCGGTCGAGGTGGCTGTAGGTGAGCGACACCGCGCCGGGCCGGAACAGGTCAGGGATGAGGAATTCGCGCCGCAACTCGTCGGTGTCGAAGGCGATCACGTCGTCGGGGCGCGGCGGGAAGCGGATCTCGACATTCATTTCGGCACCTGGGCTGCTGCGGTTCGGCGACCGCGGAGAGGAGCGAAGCCGGCGCCCGTCCGAGACGGGGGCCGGCGCGCCCGGCAGCCGCGCGCGGCTGCGTGCTGGCGCCCGAATTCGTTACCAACTAGTAAGTCGTCAGACAAGATGGCGCGTGACACGCCTGCTGAAACGGTCGGGTTAAGGGGAAAAACCTCACGAAAGCTGGTAAAAACCCGGCCGAAAGCAGGGAAATTGGCTGGAGATCTCTTCTTTCGTAATGTATGGTCATATGACGAGATCCCGGCCGCGCCGGGTACGCAGCACATTCCGGAGTTGGAGCCGTGACCGAGACGTCGCTCTTCGAGCGCCGCGAGACTTTGGCGGCCCAGATCGTCAAGGACCTGAGCCAGCGCATCCGCGCCGGCGAGATCCGGCCGGGAGAGAAGCTGCCCAGCGAAAGCCAGCTCGTCGGCCGCTACGGCGTCAGCCGCACCGTCGTGCGCGAGGCGATGTCGAGCCTGCGCACCGCTGGCTATGTCGACGTGCGCCACGGCGTCGGCGCCATCGTGCGCGAGCCGCCGAACCCGGCGCGGCTCGATCTCGCCGACGTCAGCATCGAGGTCATCAACGAGGCGCTCGCCGTGCTCGAGCTGCGCATCGGCGTCGAGACCGAGGCTGCCGCGCTCGCCGCGCAGCGCCGCAGCGTGGCGGACCTCGCCGCGCTCGAGGGCGATCTCGCCGCCTTCAAGCGCGCGATCGCCGACGGCGGCGACGGCGTCGAAGCCGACACCGCGTTGCACCGGCACATCGCCGAGGCGACCCGCAACCGGCATTTTGCGACCATGTTCGAGACGTTGGGCGGCATGCTGATCCCGCGCCGCCGGCTCTGCGCCGGCACCGGCCCCGCCGCCGAGGCGGAATCCGGCCGCGGCTTCCTCAACCGCATTCACGCCGAGCACGAATCCATCGTCCGCGCCATCGAGCTCGGCGATGCCGAGAGCGCGCGCAATGCGATGCGCATTCATCTTCTCGGCAGCCACAGACGCATCAGCGCGCTCGCTTCTGGCTGAGCGCCACCGCGTCCCGTGGCTGCGCGCGGTCACAGCTTGTAGGCCCGCTTCGCCAGCCCGTAGGCGAGGTCGTGCGCCACTTCGTGCGCCTCGTCCTCGTCGAGCCGGTGCATGGCGACAAGTTCCGCGAGATAGGCGCAGTCGACCCGCCGCGCCACGTCGTGGCGGGCCGGGATCGACGGGAAGGCCCGCGTGTCGTCGTTGAATCCGACCGTGTTGTAGAAGCCCGCCGTCTCCGTCGTCAGCTCGCGGAAGCGCCGCATCCCCTCCGGGGAATCGAAGAACCACCAGGCCGGGCCGAGCCGCAGCGCCGGGTAGTGGCCGGCGAGCGGCGCCAGTTCGCGCGAATAGCTGGTCTCGTCGAGCGTGAACAGGATGATGGTGAGGTCGCGCTCGTTGCCGAACCGGTCGAGCAGCGGCTTCAGCGCCCGCACATAGTCGGTGCGGGTCGGGATGTCCGCGCCCATGTCGCGGCCGAACCGCGCCATCAGCTGCGTGTTGTGGTTGCGGTACGAGCCCGGATGGATCTGCAGCACCAGCCCGTCGTCGAGGCTCATCCGCGCCATCTCGGTCAGCATCTGCGCCCGGAACGTCTCCGCATCGACCGCCGTGCAGGCGCCGCTGGCGACGCGCGTGAACAGCTTCTCCGCGTCCGACTGCGACAGGTCCGCCGTCGCCGCGGTCGGATGGCCGTGGTCGGTCGAGGTCGCGCCCATCTCCTTGAAGAAGGCCCGCCGCTTGCGGTGCGCTTCGAGATAGCCCTGCCAGGTCCCGGTGTCGCAGCCGGTGATCTCGCCGAACCGCTTCAGATTGGCGGCGAAGCCTTCGAAGTCGGGATCCACCACCGGATCGGGCCGATAGGCCGTGACCACGCGCCCGCCCCAGCCGGAATCGCGGATCGCGCGATGATGCTCGAGCGGATCGAGCGGGCTTTCCGTCGTCGCGATCACCTCGATGTTGAACTGATGGAACAGCGCCCGCGGCCGGAACGCCGGCTGCTGCAGCTGCTCGGCGATGCGATCGTAGTAGAAGTCGGCATTGGCGGCCGACAGCCGCTCCTCGAACCCGAACAGCGTCGCGAAAGCATGATCGAGCCACATCCGTGTCGGCGTGCCGCGGAACAGATGGTAGTGCGACGCGAACAGGCGCCAGATCGCGCGTGGATCGGTCTCGACCGGCGCGCCGTCCTTGCGCGCGATTCCCAGCTTCTCCAGCGGCACGCCCTGGCTGTAGAGCATGCGGAAGATGTAGTGGTCGGGAATGACCAGGAGCCGCGACGGGTCCGGGAACGGCGCATCCTCGGCGTACCAGCGCGGATCGGTGTGGCCGTGCGGCGAGACGATTGGCAGCGCCTTGATGCCGTCATAGAGCCGCCGGGCGATGCCGCGGATGGTCGGATCGGACGGAAACAGCCGGTCCGGATGGACCAGCGGCGAGGTGAGGGCGGCGCTTTGCGGCGCGGGCTTCATCGCGCGACTCCTGCGGAAGCGAGAAGGGGATCGATCTGGTCGCCGGCATCGCCTTCGGCGAGGATCCGTTCGACATTGCTGAGATGGTTGGTCATGGCGCGCCGCGCACCGGCGGAATCGCCGGCCGCGATCGCCTTGTAGATCGCCTGGTGCTCGTCGAGCGTGGCATCGCGTGCCTGCGGGATCAGCCCGGAACGCGCGCCCATGCGCTCGAACAGCGGTGTGAACATCTGGCCCCAGATCTCGTCGACGATCGAGACCAGCACGGTGTTGTGCGTCGCCGCCGCGATGCGGCCATGGAACAGCTGGTCGGCGGCACGATGCGCCGGCGTGTCGACCGCCGCTTCCATCTGTTCGAGCGTCTCGGCGATCGCCTGCAGCGCTTCAGGCTCGGCCATCGCGGCGGCGCGCGCCGCCACTTCCGGCTCGATCAGCAGCCGCGCGCCGAGCAGTTCCATCGGCGAAGGGCCGGCGCGCGCGATCCGCCGGACGGCGGCATCCGCACGTTCGACAGTGGCTTGCAGCGTGACGAAGATGCCGGCGCCGACGCGCACTTCCACCAGCCCGGCGATTTCGAGGGCGATCATCGCCTCGCGCACCGTGGGGCGGCTCACGCCGAGCAGCCGCGCCAAGTCGCGTTCGGGCGGAAGCCGATCGCCGGGGCCGAATTCGCCGCGCGCGATCAAATCCGCGACCTGCTTCGCCACCTGCTCGTACAGCCGCTGCGTCGCGACGGCTTGAAACGGCACCGGTGCCTCCCCACTGGCGATCGTCGGCGGAAAGCCTATGGCTTGTCGCTAGGGCATTCAAGCAATAAGGTGGCTTGACCAATCTGGGGGGGAGAGCGGTGCGGCAGGCCTGGCGCTGGTTCGGTCCGGACGATCCCGTTTCGCTGGATGCCGTGCGTCAGGCCGGCGCCGCCGACATCGTCACCGCATTGCACGATCACGCCCCGGGCGTTCCTTGGACCCGCGAGGCGGTGGCCGCGCGCAAGGCGCTGATCGAAAACGCGCCGCCGGGCCGCACGAAGTTGCGCTGGACCGTGGTCGAAAGCATTCCGGTCGCGGATGCGATCAAGCGCGAGGGTGCGCAGGCGAGACGCGACATCGAAGCCTGGCTGGCCAGCCTGGAGGCGGTCGCCGCCGAAGGCATTCGCATCGTCTGCTACAACTTCATGCCTGTCGTCGATTGGACGCGCACCGATCTCGACTGGCCGCTGCCGACCGGCGCGACCGCATTGCGTTTCGATCGCGACCGCTTCGCAGCCTTCGATCTCTTCATCCTGCAGCGTCCCGGCGCCGAGAACGACTACGACGCCGACGCGCGCGCCCGTGCCAAGCGCGTATTCGAGGCGCTGTCGCAGGACGAGGCCGACACGCTGACGCGCACCATCGCCGCCGGACTGCCGGGGGCGACCACCGACGCGCTGGATCTCGCAGCCTTCCGCGAACGGCTCGCCGCCTATCGTGGCCTCGATGCGGAGCGCGTGCGCGCCAATCTCGTCGCCTTCCTCGCCGCCGTGACACCGGCCGCAGAAGCCTTGGGCGTAAAGCTGACGCTTCATCCCGACGATCCGCCGGCGCCGCTGTTCGGCCTGCCGCGCGTCGCCTCGACCGAGGCGGACTATGCGCATCTGTTCGATGCGGTGCCGTCGCCCGCCAACGGGTTCTGTCTTTGCGTCGGGAGCCTCGGCGTGCGCGCGGACAATGACGTGGTGGCGATCACGCGGCGCTTCGCCTCGCGCATCCATTTCGCGCATCTGCGCGCCACCAAACGCGACGAGGGCGGTTTTTACGAGGCCGACCATCTCGACGGCGACGTCGACATGATTCCGGTCCTGCAAGAACTGCTGAAAGAGGATCGTCGCCGGTCCAAGGACGAACAAATTCCCTTCCGCCCGGACCACGGCCATCGCATGCTCGACGATCTCGGCAAGCGCACCAATCCCGGCTATTCGGCGATCGGGCGGCTCAAGGGGCTGGCGGAACTGCGCGGCGCCATCCGCACGTTGGAACGCCTGGAGGCATGATGACGGATGAAGCGAAGCCCCGCCTGCAGGCGCCGCCCGATGCCTGCGACTGCCACATTCATGTCTTCATGGCCGGCGCACCGCTCGCGCCGACCGCGACCGCGACCGCGGCGCCGCCCGATGCCCCGCTGGAAGCCTATCTCGACGTGCGCCGCCGTCTTGGCGTCAGCCGCTGCGTGATCGTGCAGCCTTCCGCCTATGGCGCCGACAACCGCGTCACCACGGCGGCGCTCGGCGCCCTGGGCGACCGCGCCCGCGGCGTGGCGACGATCGAGCCGGACATCTCCGATGACGGCCTGCAGGCCCTGACCAATGCCGGCATGCGCGGTCTGCGTTTTCACATGCTCCCCGGCGGCATCTACAGCTGGGAGCAGCTGCCCACGCTCGCCGCCAAAGTGCAGGCCCATGGCTGGCACGTCCAGGTGCAACTCGACGGGCGCACCCTGGTCGATCATGCCGACAAGCTGGCCGCCTTGCCCGGTCTCGCCGTGATCGATCATGTCGGCAAGTTCCTGGAGCCGGTCGATGTCAATCACCCGGCCTTCAAAGCCCTGCTGCGCCTCGTCGACAGCGGACGCGTCTATGTCAAGCTGTCGGCACCCTATGAAGTGTCGAAGGCGGGGCCGCCCCATTACGAGGATGTCGGCGCTCTGGCACGGGCGCTGGTGCGCGCCGCGCCGGAACGCATGCTGTGGGCCTCCAACTGGCCTTTCGTCGGCATACCAAAGGAGAAGCAGCCGGACGCGGCGGCGATGCTCGACCTGCTGCTCGAATGGGCCGACGACGACGCAACCCGCAACCGCATTCTGGTCGATAATCCCGCCCGCGTTTACGGCTTCTAGGAGCAGATCATGGCGCGCCATCGCATCGCTCTGGTCGGTCTCGGCATGGCGGTGACGCCGCACGCCAAGAGCCTGGTCGATCTCGCTGACCGCGTGGAGATCGCCTATGCGTTCAGCCCGAGCGCGGAACGGCGCGCCGCCTTCGCCGCAAAGTTCCCGGTACCGCTCGCCGACAGTCTCGACACGATCCTCGCCGATCCGTCCGTTGACATGGTCGCGGTCCTGACGCCGCCCAATACGCACCAGGAGATCGTCGAGCGCTGCGCCGCCGCCGGCAAGCACGTCCTGCTGGAAAAACCACTCGAAATTTCCACGGCGCGCGCCCAGGCGATGGTAACGGCCTGCCGCGAGGCCGGCGTGACCCTGGCGATCATGCTGCAGCACCGGTTCCGCCCCTCCGGCGTGAAGCTGCGCGAGATGATTGCCGGGGGCGCGCTCGGCGGTGTGGTCGGCTGCTCGACCTTCATCCGCCTGTGGCGGCCGCAGAGCTATTACGACGAGCCTGGCCGCGGCACCAAGGCGCGCGATGGCGGCGGCGTGCTGCTGACACAGGGCATCCACACCCTCGACCTGATGCTGAGCCTGGTAGGCAGCGTGTCCGAGGTCGCCGCCTTCGCGACCACCACGCCGGTGCACCGTATGGAGACCGAGGACATGGTCTGTGCCGCGGTGAAGTTCGCGAACGGCGCGCTCGGCGTGATCGACGCCACCACGGCCGCTTATCCCGGTTTTCCGGAGCGGATCGAGGTGATCGGCGAAAAGGCGACCGCCATCGTCGCGGGGCCGCAGCTCACCGTCTATAACAAGGCGACCGGCGATGTTCTCGAAATCAAGACCGAGGACGCGGCCGGCGGCACCGGCGCCGATCCGATGGCGTTCCCGCACGATTATCATCGCGGACTGATCGCCGATTTCCTCGACGCGGTTGATCACAAGCGCGAGCCGGCGGTGAGCGGGGCGGAGGCACTCAAAGTGCACCGGCTGATCGATGCGTTGATCGAATCCGGCTCGACCGGGCGACCCGTCCAGATATGATTGCGGGTGACCGCACGCGAGTGCCCCGCCGCATGACTGCCATCAGCGACTTCGCCGCAACGGACCTGCTCCGCCACTATCGCCAGAAGACGCTATCGCCCGTCGAGGTGATGCGCGACATCCTCGCCCGCATCGAGCGGTTCGAGCCGAAGATCAACGCATTCGTTCTTGTTGATGCCGAGGGTGCGCTCGCCGCGGCGCGCGAATCCGAGGCGCGCTGGATCAAGGGCACGCCGGTCGGCGCGGTCGACGGCCTGCCGGTGACGGTAAAGGACAATCTCTGGCTCGCCGGTTTTCCGACCCGTAAGGGATCGGCAGTCACCGATACCGAGCCGGCGCCGGAGGATGCGCCGGCGGTGGCGCGGCTGCGCGAGCAGGGCGCTGTCTTTATCGGCAAGACGACGATGCCTGAGTTCGGCTGGATCGGCGCCTGCCATTCGCCGCTCACCGGCATCACCCGTAACCCCTGGCGGCTCGACCGCACGACAGGCGGATCGTCCGGTGGTGCGGCGGCTGCCGCGGCACTCAATCTCGGCGTCATTCATCTCGGCACCGACGGCGCCGGCTCGATCCGCATCCCGGCGGCGTTCAGCGGCGTGGTCGGCATCAAGGCGCATTACGGCCGGGTCCCGTCCTATCCCGCGTCTGCCTTCACCGCGCTCGCCCATACCGGACCGCTGACCCGGACCGTCACCGACGCGGCCCTGGCGCTGTCGATCATCGCCGCGCCGGACCCGCGCGACATGACCGCGCCGAACACGCCCGCGCCCGACTACGGCAAGAAGCTGGATCTGGGCGTGCATGGCCTGCGCGTCGCCTTCAGCCCCCGGCTCGGTTTCGTTGCCGGTCTCGATCCGGAGGTGGAGCAGGCGGTACGCGCCGCCGCGCAGGTTTTCGCCGATCTCGGCGCATCGGTGGAGGAGGCCGACCCGCCGCTCGCCGCCGCGCCCGACATCATCCGCACGGTCTGGGGCGCCGTGTCGGCGACGATCGTCGACGCGGTGCCGCCCGCAGCGCAGGCACAGATGGATCCGGGGTTCCGGGCGGTCGCAGAACGAGGCCGCGCCGTGTCGCTCGCCGCCTATCTCGAGACCTATCCGGCCCGCAACGCGCTCGCCATCGCCATGGCCGCGTTCCACGACCGCTACGACCTGCTGCTGACGCCGCAAATGCCGATCCCGGCATTGGAGGCAGGCCGGGTGACTCCTGCCGACGGACGGTTCGGCGACGACTGGCTGAACTGGTCGCCCTACACCTATCCCTTCAACCTGACGCAGCAGCCGGCCGCTTCGGTGCCGTGCGGGTTCACCGCCGGCGGCCTGCCGATCGGCCTGCAGATCGTGGCGCCGGCCCGCCGCGACGATCTCGTCCTCCGCGCCGCCCGCGCCTACGAGGCCGCCCGCCCGTTCGCCCTGCTGACGGCCCCGCGAACCGTTCCGGATTCCGCGTAGTCATAAGCGGTTGCCGACTTGTCCTCATGTGGAGAGCGATCTCCGCATCCTGTGGATAAGCTGTGGATAGTCTGTGGATATCGGGGCGGAAAAGTCGGTTGAAAGTCAGTGTGAATGCGTTGCGGGTCGACGGCGTCGTCCCATGACGTCTGTGGATAATGTTGGGGATGCCGGAGCCGCCGAGGGGCGGGGTTGAACCCGCCGCCGCGGCGCCGCGACCGAGACAAAGAGGTCTCTGCGCACTTTCGCCTGCCGGTACGTCATGACCTCGACATGGTTTCGGGCCAAGCGGACAATGGGCAGTCGGGCCCTTCCGGGGAGGAGAACTTTCGATGCTTGCCACGTTCCGTGCCGGCCTCGCCGCCGCGCTTGTCTCGCTCCTTCTCGTTCCCTTCGCCCACGCCGCCGACACGGCCTATCAGCGTCAGGAACTCGCCGACGCGGCGATCCGGCTCGAGGCCGAGATCAAGCGCGAGGCAGGACCGATCGCCAAGCCGCTCGCGACCCTCCGGCGCGACGCCGACGCGCTGCTCCAGCGCAAGGACATTCGCGGTGCCTTGCCCGTCCTCGGCCAGATCGTGACGCTGGCGCCGCAGCAGGGAGCGAACTGGCTGCGGCTCGCCCGCACCATCCTGCAGCTGCGCCCGTCCAACGACCGCGAGCGCGCGCTGTTGCTGGAGCGCGCTTCCACCGCCGCCTACATCGCCTATCAGCGCGCCGGCAACACCGGGGAGGAGGCGGACAGCCTGATCCTGCTCGGCCGCGCTTTCGCGGATCGCCGCCTGTGGCGCCCGGCACTCGACACGCTGCGTCTCTCGCTTGAACTGCGCGAAGCCGCCGATGTGCGCGTGCTCTACGAGCAGCTGCGGGATCAGCACGGCTTCCGCCTGCTCGACTATTCCGTCGACGCCGATGCCGCCTCGCCGCGGGCTTGCTTCCAGTTCTCCGAGGCGCTGGCGGGGCGCAACACCGACCTCTCGCCCTTCGTCGCCGTCGAAGGGCAGGATCGCCCGGCGCTCTCCGTCGACGACAAGCAGCTCTGCGTCGAAGGGTTGAAGCACGGCGAGCGCTATGCGGTGACGCTGCGCGCGGGCCTGCCGTCGGAGGTCAACGAGGCACTGCCTCGCTCGGCCGACTACACGATCTATGTGCGCGACCGCGCGCCGTTCGTGCGCTTCACCAACAAGGCCTATGTTCTGCCGCGCACCGGCCAGCAGGGTATCCCGGTGGTCAGCATCAACACCGACAAGGTCTCGCTCGAGATCTACCGCGTCGGCGACCGCAATCTCGTCGACACCGTGCTCGGCGACGACTTCCAGCGCAACCTCGGCCGCTACGAGATCGGCCAGCTTGCCAATACCCGCGCCGTCTCCGTGTGGAAGGGGCAGCTCGCCGTCGAGAACGTGTCCAATGCCGAGGTGACGACGGCATTCCCGGTCGACGAGGCGGTCGGCAGCCTCGAGCCGGGCGTCTACGTGATGACTGCGGAGGCGGGCGACCCGGATCCCGATTCCTACGAGGCGCTGGCAACCCAGTGGTTCATCGTCTCCGACCTCGGCCTCACCGCCTTTTCCGGCGCCGACGGCATCAACGTCTTCGTCAATTCGCTGGCCAGCACCGCGCCGCGCGCGGACGTCGAATTGCGGCTGATCTCGCGGAGCAACGAGGTCCTCGCCACCCGCAAGTCCGACGCCGACGGCTTCGTCCGTTTCGAGGCGGGTCTTGCCCGCGGCGAGGGCGGCATGGCGCCGGCTATGCTGGTCGCCGCCGACGCGAACGGCGACTACGCCTTCCTCAACCTGAAGCAGCCCGGCTTCGACCTGACCGATCGCGGTGTCGCCGGCCGCGCCGTGCCCGACGGCCTCGACGCCTTCGTCTATGCCGAGCGCGGCGTCTACCGCACCGGCGAGACGGTGCACTTCACCGCGCTGCTGCGCGATCCGCAGGGCATCGCCGCCGCCGGTGTGCCGCTGACCTTCGTGATGGAACGGCCCGACGGCGTCGAATATCGCCGCGCGCTGGTGGCGGACCAGGGCGTCGGCGGCCGCAGCTGGAGCGTGCCGCTCGTCGCCACGGCGCCGACCGGGACCTGGCGCCTGCGCGCCTATACCGACCCGAAGCGTCCGCCGGTCGGCGAGACCACGTTCCTGGTCGAGGACTACGTGCCGGACCGGCTGGAATTCGACCTGACCACCACCGCCAAGGCGATCGGCATGACGGCGCCGGCCACGGTGACGGTCGACGGCCGCTATCTTTACGGTGCGCCGGCGGCCGCGCTCGACCTCGAAGGCGAGATGGCGATCGCCGCCGTCGACGAGCGTCCGGGCTTCCCCGGCTATCGCTTCGGCCGGCCGGCCGACGACGAGGCGGAGGAGGGCGCCGCCGAGCGCCAGCCGCTCGAGGACCTGCCGCAGACCGACGACGCCGGCAAGGCGACGTTCCCGGTCGCGATCGCCGATCTGCCGGAGAGCACGCGCCCGCTGCAGGCGACGATCTTCGTGCGCATGGCCGAGCCGGGCGGCCGCGCCGTCGAGCGCAAGCTGACGCTGCCGGTCGCGCCGACAGAGCCTATGATTGGCGTCAAGCCGCTCTTCTCCGGCCGGTCGCTGGGCGACGGCGACATGGCCACATTCGACGTCGCTTTGGTGGCGCCCGACGGTACCGCCATGGAGCGCAAGGGCCTGCGCTGGGAGCTGCTGCGCATCGACCGCCGCTATCAATGGTACCGGCGCGACGGATACTGGGAATTCGAGCCGATCAAGACCACCCGGCGCGTCGCCGATGGGCGCGTCGACGTCGCGCCGGGCCAGCCGGGCCGCATCGCCGCGCTGGTCACCTGGGGGCGCTATCGCCTCGACGTCACCAGCGACGACGGCGCGATCACGCAGATCCCGTTCGACGCGGGCTTCTACGCGGAATCTTCCGCCGACACGCCGGACCTGCTCGAGATCGCCCTCGACAAGAAGGAATACCGCGCCGGCGACACGATGAATGTCGCCGTCACCGCCCGCACCGCCGGCAAGGTGACGCTGGCGATCGTCGCTGACCGGCTGGTCCACACCATGACCGCCGACGTCGAAGCCGGCACCGCGCAATTGCCGGTGACCGTCGGCAGCGACTGGGGCACCGGCGCCTATGTCGTCGCCACGCTGCGCCGCCCGCTCGACGCCGCGGAGAAGCGCATGCCCGGTCGTGCTATCGGCGTGCAGTGGTTCGCGATCGACCGCGAGGCGCGCACCCTCGCGCTCGACGTGGAATTGCCTGACGTGCAGCGCCCGAACCAGACGCTGCGCCTGCCGTTCAAGGTCGGCGGCCTCGCCCCGGGCGAGGAGGCGCGGCTGGTCGTCGCCGCCGTCGACGTCGGGATTCTCAATCTCACCAACTACAAGCCGCCGGCGCCGGACGACTATTATCTCGGCCAGCGCCGCCTCACCGCCGAGATCCGCGACCTCTACGGCCAGCTGATCGACGGCATGCAGGGCAGCCGCGGCCGCATCCGCTCGGGCGGCGACATGCCGACGGCGGAACTCGAAGGCTCGCCGCCGAGCCAGGCGCCGCTCGCGCTTTATTCCGGCGTCGTCACCGTCGCGGCGGACGGCACCGCCGAGGTCGTGTTCGACATCCCCGCCTTCGCCGGCACCGCCCGCATCATGGCGATCGCCTGGAGCGGCACCAAGCTCGGCAAGGCGGTGCGCGATCTCGTCATCCGCGATCCCGTCGTACTGACCGCGACGCTGCCCCGCTTCCTGCTCGTCGGCGACCGCGGCACGGTGCGACTCGACATCGACAATGTCGAAGGCGCGCCCGGCGACTATCGCATCGCGATCGAGGCCGACGGCGCGGCGGCGGTCGGGCAGGGGGCGGAACAGACGCTGCGCCTCGCCGCCGGCCAGCGCGCGGGCCTCAGCCTGCCGTTGACGGCGAACGGCGTCGGCACCGCCAATGTCGCAGTGACGGTGAGCGGCCCGGACGGGTTCCAGCTGCAGCGCGACTATGCGCTGGCGGTGAAGCCCGCCACCCAGGTGCTCGCCCGCCGCACGCTGCGCCCGCTCGCCCGCAACGGCAGCCTTACCCTGTCCGACGACGTGTTCGCCGATCTCGTTCCCGGCAGCGGCCAGGTGGCGCTGTCGGTCGGGCCGTCGACCGCGCTCGACGTGCCGGCGCTGCTCGCCGCGCTCGACCGCTACCCGTTCGGCTGCTCCGAGCAGATCGTCAGCCGCGCGCTGCCGCTCCTCTATGTCAACGAGGTTGCGGCCGACGCCCGGCTCGCCATCGATACCGATGTCGATGCGCGCATTCGCGACGCCGTCGATCGCGTGCTGGCACGGCAGGGCTCCAACGGCTCGTTCGGCCTATGGTCGGCCGGCGGCGACGACATCTGGCTCGACGCCTACGTGACCGACTTCCTCGGTCGCGCCCGCGAACGCGGCTTCGTTGTGCCTGATATCGCGTTCAAGCTGGCGCTGGAGCGATTGCGCAACTTCGTCGGCAACGCGCCCGAACCATCGAAGTCCGGCGGCGGCCACGATCTCGCCTATGCGCTCTACGTCCTGGCGCGCAACGGCGCGGCGCCTGTCGGCGACCTGCGCTACCTCGCCGACACCAAGCTCGGCGACATCAAGACGTCGATCGCCAAGGGGCAACTCGCCGCCGCGCTCGGCCTGCTCGGCGACCGCAGCCGGTCCGAACGCGTGTTCCGCGCCGCCGTGGACACGCTGAGCTCGCGGCCGCAGCTGGAATACGGCCGGACCGACTACGGCTCGGCGCTGCGCGATGCCGCCGCCCTCGTCAGCCTCGCCAGCGAAGCGGGCGGCCCGCGGCCGGCAATCGAGACGGCGTTGCAACGGGTCGAGACCGCGCGCGCTCTTACGCCCTACAGTTCCACCCAGGAAAATGCCTGGATGGTGCTTGCCGCGCGTGCGCTTGCCCGCGACGCCGCACGCATCGGCCTCGACGTCGGCGGCCAGCCCCACCAGGGGGCCTATTATCGGAGCCTGCGCGCCGACGATCCGGCACTGCCGCTGAAGGTTGCCAACACCGGCGATCTCGATCTCCAGGCGGTCGTGACGGTAACCGGCGCCCCGGTGACACCGGAGCCGCCGGCCGAGCGCGGCTTCAAGATCGAGCGCAGCTATCACACGCTCGAGGGCGACCCGGTCGACCCGAGTCGCGTACGCCAGAACGACCGGCTGGCGGTCGTGCTGAGGATCACCGATCCCAACCCGCAATTCGCCCGCGTGATGGTCGCCGACTATTTGCCGGCTGGGTTCGAGATCGACAATCCGCGGCTCGTCTCGTCGGGCGAGACCGGGACGCTCGGCTGGATCACCGACGCGGCCCCGCCGGTCAACGCCGAGTTCCGCGACGACCGCTTCAGCGCCGCCTTCGAGCGCAAGAACGGCGACCCGGCGGTGTTCACGGTCGCCTATGTGGTGCGCGCGGTTTCGCCCGGCCGCTATGTACTGCCGCGAGCCTATGTCGAGGACATGTATCGCCCCGATCGCTTCGGCCGTACCGGCACGGGCACCGTGGAGGTCGAGGCGCGGCGGTGACGGGCACGGCACATCCCGAGCGGAAGGCGAAGCGGCGGCGCCGGCGCGTTGCCTTCGCGGGGCTGGCGATTGCGACGATGTTCGCGGCGGCGGGCGCCGCCGCGCATTGGGTCGCCTCCCTTGGGCCGGCGCCGAACGGCGCCGATCTCGTCTATTCGACCGTGGTGCTCGACCGCGAGGGCCGGCTGCTGCGCCCCTACGCGACCGCGGAAGGCCGCTGGCGATTGCCGGTCGCATTGGCTGACGTCGATCCGCGCTTCGTTGAAGCGCTCATCGCCTACGAGGACCGCCGCTTCCGCTCCCATGCCGGCGTCGACCCGGTGGCCGTGCTGCGCGCGGCGGCGCAATGGATCGGCAACGGCCGCATCGTCTCCGGCGCGTCCACCTTGACCATGCAGGTGGCGCGACTTCTGGAGCCGCGGTCCGAGCGCTCGCTGATGGCCAAGGCGCGGCAGATGGTTCGGGCGATTCAGCTCGAAAGATCAATGTCGAAGGAAAATATCCTCGGCCTCTATCTCAATCTGGCGCCCTATGGGGGGAACCTGGAAGGCCTGCGCGCGGCGACGCTCGCCTATTTCGGCAAGGAGCCCCGCCGGCTTTCGCCCGGCGAGATCGCGCTGCTGGTGGCGCTGCCGCAATCGCCCGAGGCGCGGCGCCCCGATCGCGCCTCCGCCAATGCGCGGCGCGCGCGCGACCGCGTGCTCGACCGCATCGCCGCCTTCGGTGTGCTTCCCGCCGACGAGGTCGCCCAGGCCAAGACCGAGCCGGTCCCGGCAGCACGCCTGGCGATGCCGGCGCTGGCGCCTCACGCCGCCGACCAGGCGGTCGCCGCGACGCCCGGCCAGCGGCAGCACCGCTTGACCATCGACGCAACGCTCCAGCGCCCGCTTGAAGCCCTGGCCCGCGACCGTGCCGTGGCGCTGGGGCCGGACGTATCGGTCGCCTTGGTCGCGATCGATCACGCCACCGGCGAGATCCTCGCCCGTGTCGCCGGAGCGGATTACTTCGACACGCGCCGGGCCGGGCAGGTCGACATGACCACGGCTTTGCGCTCGCCGGGTTCGACACTCAAGCCGTTCATCTACGGGCTCGGCTTCGAGGACGGGCTGATCCATCCCGAGACCCTGGTCGACGATCGTCCGACCCGCTATGGCACCTATGCGCCGGAGAACTTCGACTTGACCTATCAGGGCACGGTGACGGTGCGCCGGGCGCTGCAATTGTCCCTCAACGTGCCGGCGGTCACCGTTCTCGACGCCGTCGGCGCGGCGCGCCTGACCGCGCGGCTCGGCCAGGCGGGCGGCGCGCTCGCCTTGCCGGCAGGGGAGATCCCCGGTCTCGCCATGGGGCTCGGCGGCGTCGGAGTGCGGTTGACCGATCTGACCATGCTCTATGCCGGCCTCGCGCGGCTCGGCACGACCGTGCCGCCGATTGAGCGGCAGGACGCCGAGGTTTCAAAAGCGCCGCGCCGGCTGCTCGATCCAGTGGCGGCCTGGTACGTGGCCGACGTGCTGCGCGGCACGCCGCCGCCCGACAATGCCGTCGGCGGTCGCATCGCCTACAAGACCGGTACCAGCTACGGCTATCGCGACGCCTGGGCCGTCGGCTTCGACGGGCGCTACGCCATCGGCGTCTGGGTCGGCCGTCCGGACGGCGCCCCGGTGCCCGGCCTCGTCGGGCGGGCCACCGCGGCGCCGATCCTGTTCGATGCCTTCGCCCGCACCGGCCGCCTGCCGGCGGCTCTGCCGCCCGCGCCGCGTGGGGCGCTCGTCGCCTCCAGCGGCCGGCTGCCGCTGCCCCTGCGTCGCTATCGCCCCGACCACCTCGCTGGCGGGGGCGGGCTGCAGATCATGTTTCCGCCCGACGGCGCCCGGCTGGAGCGGGCCGCCGAAACCCTGCCGCTGAAGATCGCCGGCGGGCGCGGGCCGGTAACCCTGCTGGTAAACGGCCGGCCGCTGCCGGCAGCCTCCGGGCGGACCCTGTTTTGGGCGCCGGAAGGGCCCGGCTTCGTCCGCCTGACGGTGATGGACGCGGGCGGCTCCGCCGATACCGTCATGGTTCGGATTCAGTAGAACGATCAAGCGTTTAATTATCCGGGCAGGTGTTGCTGCGGTGCCCTTCCGCCGCCGGACCGTTTTCTCTATTGTCCGCGCGTTTTTTCCGACGGGGCCCAGAATGGCGACCACCGCCCAACAAGAGCCGCGGGCCTTTTGGCCGGCGAACGGCCTTGCCACGTTGCTCGACGTGGCCACCGCCTCGCATCGACGCGCGGCGGCCTTCCTCGTCCTCGTGGCGCTGATCGCCTTCCTGCCGGGCTTCTTCCGGGTCGCACCGATCGACCGCGACGAGGCGCGCTTTGCCCAGGCGACCAAGCAGATGGTCGAGAGCGGCGACTACGTCGACATCCGCTACCAGGACGAGGTCCGCTACAAGAAGCCGGTCGGGATCTACTGGCTGCAGGCGGCAGCGGTCCACGCGGGCGAAGCATTGGGCGTGCCGGAAGCGCGCACCGCCATCTGGCTCTATCGATTGCCGTCGCTGATCGGCGCGATCGGCGCCGTCCTCGTCACCTATTGGGCGGCGCTCGCTTTCGTGTCGCGAAGGGGTGCGTATCTCGCCGGCCTGATGATGGCGACCTCGATCCTGCTCGGGGTGGAGGCGCGGCTCGCCAAGACCGACGCAATGCTGCTGCTGGCCTGCATCGCCACGATGGGGGCGCTGGCGCGCGCCTATCTCGCCGGCCAGCCCGGCGCGGGGCGGCCGGCACAGCCGGTCGGCTGGGGCACCGCGGCGATCTTCTGGACCGCGATGGCCGGCGGCATCCTGCTCAAGGGGCCGCTGATCTTGTTCTTCTCCGCCGCGACCGCCGTGACGCTGATTGCGATCGATCGACGCGGGCGCTGGCTGCTGGCGCTCAAGCCGCTTCCCGGCCTCGCCTGGATGCTGCTGCTGGTTCTGCCCTGGTTCGTCGCCATCCTCACTCGCAGCGGCGATGCCTTTCTGGCTGAATCTGTCGGCCGCGACTTTCTCAGCAAGCTCACCAGCGGCCAGGAATCCCACGGCGCGCCGCCCGGCTACTATTTCCTGCTGTTCTGGCTCACGTTCTGGCCGGCCGCGCCGCTCGCCGCCGTCACCGCGCCGGGCGTCTGGGCCGCGCGCCGCGATCCCGGCGTCAAGTTCCTGCTCGCTTGGCTGGTCCCGGCCTGGATCGTGTTCGAACTCGTCATCACCAAGCTCCCGCACTACGTGCTGCCGCTGTATCCGGCCATCGCGATCCTGATCGCGACGGGCATCGAGCGGAAGGCGCTGTCCGACAACCCGCACCTGACCCGCACCACCATGATGTGGCCGATCATCGCCGCATTGGTGCCGGTCGCCGGCGTCGTCGGCGTCATCCTGCTGCGCGGCCAACTCGGCCTCGTCGCCTGGCCCTTCGCCGCCGCCGCGCTGATCTTCGGTTTCCTCGCCTGGCGGCTCTACGAGGCGGACGGCGTCGTCCATTCGTTCCTGCGCGCCACGGTGGCCGCGATCCTGATGGGCATTGCCGTGTTCGAGGCGATCCTCCCGCTGCTGCGGCCGTTGTTCCCGGCGCGCGACCTGGTGCAGATCGTCGCCGAATCCGGCTGCCCGGACCCGGCCATCGCCTCCGCCGGGTATCACGAGCCGAGCCTCGTCTTTCTGCTCGGCACCGAGACGCGCCTGACCGACGGCGGCCATGCCGCCGACTTCATGGCCCAGGGCGACTGCCGCATCGGCATCATCGAGAGCCGGCAGCAGCGCTCCTACATCCAGCGCGCCGAGGCGATCGGCCTGCGCTACCGCGCGGTCGGCCAGCTGGAGGGCATCAATATCAGCGGCGGACGGCCGGTCACCCTGTCCGTCTTCGCCTCGGAAGGCGGGCGGTGAGCGCGCTGACGCAGAAGAAAGGGAGCTTACCGCACGGCGTGGCACGGGTGGCGCGGCGCGCCGCAACGCAACTCGGCGCCTGGCTGGCACGGCTCGGCCGGCCGCCGCGGGGCGGGCAGGGGCCGCGGCTGTTCTCCGATGGCGGCGTGCTCATCTTCGGCCTCGTCCCGGCGTTGGTGACGCTGGCTTTGGTACTGCTGCTGATCGACCCGCTCGCCGTGCCGGGCCAGCGCGGCCTGCCGCACGCGATCGTCGCCGCATTCGAGGCGATCACGGATGTCGGCAAGTCCGGCTGGGTGCTGGTGCCGGCGGGCCTCGCACTGCTGGCGATCGCCGCGGCGGTGACGCCGGCGATCGGCCGCATCGCCTACGGCGTGGCGATGAGCCTGGTCGTGCGGATCGGCTTCGTCTTCCTTGCCGTCGCCATTCCCGGCCTCGTCGTGACGATCGTCAAACGGCTGATCGGCCGCGCCCGGCCGATGCATTTCGACGATCTCGGCGCCTATGGCTTCGACCCGCTCGGCTGGCGCGTCGACTATGCGAGCTTCCCTTCCGGCCACGGCACCACCGCCTTCGGCATCGCCGCCGCCTTCGGCGCGCTGTTCCCGCGGCTGCGGCCGCTGCTCTGGTCCCTGGCGGCTTTGATCGCACTCAGCCGCGTCGTCGTTGCCGCCCATTACCCGAGCGACGTCGTCGCCGGCGCCATCTGCGGCGTGATCGGGGCGCTGCTGGTGCGCAACTGGTTTGCGGCGCGCCGGCTGGGTTTTGTCGTCACCGCCGCGGGGACGGTGCGGCCGATGGCCGGGCCGTCCTGGGCCCGGCTCAAAACCGTTTGCCGCCATGTCCTGCGCGGCGCATAACAGCGCCGGGTTTGCCGCGCTGCGGCAGGCCCGGTTTCGCGACGGAACGCATTCATGAACGTGGCAGGTTCAACACCCGGCGGGGCTTTGGCTCCGGCCGTCTCGGTGGTCGTGCCGGTCCGCAACGAGGCCGCCAATGTGGCGCCGCTCGTGGCCGAGATCGCCGCCGCCCTCGACGGCCGCTGGCCGTTCGAGGTGATCTATGTCGACGACGGCTCGAGCGACGGCACCGGGGCCGAGCTCGCGGCGCTCGCGGCCGCCCATGCTTGGTTCCGGCCGCTGCGCCATGCCCAGTCCTGCGGCCAATCGGCGGCGGTGCGCACCGGCGTCGCCGCGGCGGCGGCGCCGATCGTGGTCACCCTCGACGGCGACGGCCAGAACGACCCGGCCTTCCTGCCGGCGATGATCGCGGCGCTGGAGCAGGGCGGTCCTTCCATGGGCCTCGTCGCCGGCCAGCGCGTCGGCCGCAAGGCCTCGCAGTTCAAGCGCCTGCAGTCGCGCATCGCCAATGCCGTGCGCGGCGCGGTGCTGCGCGACGGGACCCGCGATACCGGCTGTGGGCTGAAGGCCTTCCGCCGCGACCTGTTCCTGATGCTGCCTTATTTCGATGGCCTGCATCGCTTCCTGCCGGCCTTGGTGCGGCGCGAGGGCTATTCCGTCGGCTATGTCGACGTGGTCGACCGCGACCGCCGTCATGGCCAGTCCAATTACGGCCTGTGGGACCGGCTCTGGGTCGGCATCCTCGATCTCGCCGGCGTGTGGTGGTTGATCCGGCGGCGGCGCCGCGTGCCGGTGGTTTCGGAGGTTCCGCGCGATGCTCGTTGATCTGCAGCACGTGGTGGGGAATTACCTGCACGAAGTCTTCGTCGTGAACCTCGACTGGTGGGTCGTGGTCGGCTTCATCGCCCAGGCGCTGTTCACGATGCGCTTCGTGGTGCAGTGGATCGCCTCCGAGCGCGCCGGGCGCAGCGTCGTGCCAATGGCCTTCTGGCTGTTTTCGATCGGCGGCGGCGTGCTGCTTCTGGTCTATGCGCTCTATCGCAAGGACCCGGTCTTCATCGCCGGCCAGTCGCTCGGCGTGTTCGTCTATGCACGCAATCTCTACTTCGTGCTGCGCGAACGCCGTGCCGAGGCCGTCACCGCTTCCTGAGCCTCAGGCGGCGGCCTGCCGCAGCCGCGTGAGGCCCGCCTCGAGATCGGCGATCAGGTCGTCGACGTCCTCCAGCCCGATCTGCAGCCGCAGCGCCGGCCCGCCCGGCGCCCATTGCGTCGCCGTGCGATAGCTGGCGCAGTCGAACGGGATGACGAGGCTTTCGAAGCCGCCCCACGAATAGCCCATCCCGAACAGCTTCAGCCCGTCGAGCATCGCCGCCACCGCCTTCTGCGGCGCCGGCTGCAGGATCACCGAGAACAGGCCGGAGGCGCCCTTGAAGTCGCGCTTCCAGATCGCGTGGCCGGGATGGCTCTCCAGCGCCGGATGCAACACCTGGCGCACCTCCGGCCGCTGCTCCAGCCAGCGCGCCACCGTGAGCGCGCTCTTCTCCTGCGCCCTCATCCGCACGCCCATCGTGCGAAGCCCGCGCAGCGCGAGATAAGTATCCTCCGGACCGGCGCAGACGCCGAACAATTCGAACGCCTGCCGCAGCGCCGGCCAATGGGCGGCATTGGCGCTGACGAGGCCGAGCAGCAAATCGGAATGGCCGCCGAGGTATTTGGTCCCGGCCTCGATGGCGATGTCGACCCCGCGTTCATGCGGCGGAAACAGCAGCGGCGTCGCCCAGGTATTGTCCATCAGCACCACCGCGCCGCGTTCATGCGCGACCGCGGCAATGGCGGGAATGTCCTGCATCTCGAACGATTGCGAACCCGGCGCCTCGGTGAACACCGCGCGCGTATTGTCCTGGAACAGCGCGGCGATATCGGCGCCGACGAGCGGATCGTAATAGGTCACGGCGACGCCGAACTTCGCCAGCATGCCGTCGCAGAACTGCCGCGTCGGCCGGTAGACGCTGTCGGCGAGCAGCACATGATCGCCGGCCTTCAGCACGGCCATGAACGCGATCGCGATCGCGGCGAGCCCCGACGGCACCACGATCGTGCCGGCGGCGCCGGCCAGTTCGCTCCACGCGCTCTCCAGCGCCTCGGTGGTCGGGGTGCCCTTGGTGCCGTAGGAGTAGCGCCCGCGCCGGTGCAGCAGGTCCTCCATGGTCGGATAGAGCACGGTCGAACCGCGATAGATCGGCGTGTTGACGAAGCCGTGCTGCGCCCCCGGATCGCGCCCGCCCAGCACCAGGCGCGTGTTGATCCCCCACGCGCCGTCGCGTCCGTCCTCGCCGCTTCCGCTCATCGTGTGCACCCGCTGCTGTCCCTTCGGGGCTTGTTGCGCCCGGGGCCTGCACAGGTCAAGCCCGGCGGGGGACTGGGGCGTCTTTGTCTCTTGACCGGGCGGTAAGCTTCGGCATCTGATGGGGCCGTCGGGGAAGAGCGAGAACACAGCGTTCGGCATGGTCACGCCTCACCGTAGCCCTCACCGCAGCGGACGCATCGCGCGAGAGCGCCGCGTCGCGCGGGCAGGGGGCTCCGCGTCGGGTTGTGGCGCCCGGACTCCCCGCAACCTTTCCAGGAACAGCGAACGGTCGGAGAACACGCCATCATGAAACGCGTCACCATTGCGGTCGCCCTCGCGGCATCGCTGGGCTTGGCCCCGTCGGCTGCTTCGGCCCAGGTACTCAACACGGTCAAGCAGCGCGGCGTTCTCGTCTGCGGCGTGAGCCAGGGTCTGCCCGGTTTCTCGAACCCGGACGACAAAGGCAACTGGACCGGCCTCGACGTTGACGTCTGCCGCGCCGTCGCCGCGGCGATCTTCGATGACCCGAACAAGGTGAAGTTCTCCCCGCTGTCCGCCAAGGATCGCTTCACCGCGCTTCAGTCGGGCGAGATCGACGTGCTCTCGCGCAACACGACCTGGACCTCCTCGCGCGACACATCGCTCGGATTGAATTTCACCGGCGTCACCTATTACGACGGCCAGGGTTTCATGGTGCGCAAGGCGCTGAAGGTGAATTCCGCGCTCGAGCTGAACGGCGCCACCGTCTGCACGCAGACCGGCACGACGACCGAGCTCAACCTCGCGGACTATTTCCGCGCCAACAAGATGAACTACGAGATCGTCGCCTTCGCCACCAACGACGAGACGATCAAGGCCTATGACGCCGGCCGCTGCGACGTGTTCACCACCGACGCCTCCGGCCTCTACGCCGAGCGGTTGAAGCTCACCAATGCCAACGAGCACGTGATCCTGCCGGAGATCATCTCCAAGGAGCCGCTCGGGCCGGTCGTGCGTCACGGCGACGATCAATGGTTCGACATCGTCAAGTGGGTGCTCTTCGCCATGATCAATGCCGAGGAGCTCGGCATCTCTTCGAAGAACGTCGACGAGGCGATGAAGTCGGATAAGCCCGACATCAAGCGTTTCGTCGGCACCGAGGGCAATTACGGCGAGCAGCTCGGCCTGACAAAGGACTGGGCCGTTCGTATCGTTCGTCATGTCGGCAATTACGGCGAGGCCTTCGAGCGCAATGTCGGTTCCGGCTCCAAGCTCGGCATTGCCCGCGGCCTGAACAATCTGTGGACCAAGGGCGGCCTGCAATACGCGCCGCCGATCCGCTGACGCTTGCGGTTCGAAACGGGGGCTTGCTTGAGGGGGCAAGCTGACCCGGCGCACGCGCAAGGCGGCCGCCGCGGCAAGGCGCTGCGGCCGCCGTTCAGGCAGCTGGCCCAGCCGTCTGTCTGAACCGCCATCGCGCTTCGACGGCCGATTCAACGGCCGCGCGGCGCAGAGGACGAGGGGACATGGCGATCAACGAGGACGCCGGCTCGGCACCGGCGCGGGCGGCGTTTCACAACGACCCGAAGGTGCGCGCCGCCTTCTACCAAATCGCGTTGTTCGTGCTGGTGGCCTGGGCCGGCTACGAATTCGTCACCAATGCCCGCGAGAATCTCTCCGCGCAGAACATCGCCACCGGCTTCGGCTTTCTCAACAACACCGCCGGTTTCAGCGTCAACCAGACGCTGATCCCCTACAACGAAGCCGACACCTATGCCCGCGTCTTCTGGGTCGGCCTGCTGAACACGCTGCTCGTCGCCGCCCTCGGCATCGTCTGCGCGACGATCATCGGCTTCACGGTGGGCATCGCGCGCCTGTCCTCGAACTGGCTCGTGGCCCGCCTTGCCGGCGCCTATGTCGAACTGATCCGCAATCTGCCGCTGCTGTTCCAAATCCTGTTCTGGTACCTGGCCGTGCTCGGCACGCTGCCCAACCCGCGCGGCTCGGTGACCATCCCGAGTTTCGCCTTCGGCTGGCCCGACCCGCTGCAATTGGCGCTGTTCGTCGCCGTCCTGGGGATTGCTTTCTTCCTGGCCAAGAGCCCGCCACGGGTCCCGTTGCCGGCCGCCGCGTCCCTGCAGCGCGGCGCGGCTGCGCTGCTGGTGCTCTGGGCGATCCTCCGGGTGTTGCCCGAGGTAGGTCTGATGCGCGCCGGCGACGGTGTCGTCTTCCTCAACAATCGCGGCGTGTTCGTTCCCGCGCCGGTTTTCGAGCCGGGGTCGGGATTTGTCGGCCTCGCCTTGCTGGTCGGTCTTGCGGCGGCGCTTGCCGTCGCTTGGCGCGGCCGTCAACAGCGGCAGGCGACGGGGAAGGGTGGCGTGGCTTTGCCGCTCGTCATCGCCATCGCCTTCGGCCCGGCGCTGCTGGCGCTCATCGTCACAGGCTTCCCGGTCCGGTTCGACATGCCGCAATTGCGCGGCTTCAACTTTGCCGGCGGCATCCGCGTCATTCCCGAATTCGTCGCCCTGCTGATCGCCCTGTCCACCTACACCGCGGCCTTCATCGCGGAGATCGTGCGCGCGGGCGTTCTGGCCGTCTCGCATGGCCAGACCGAAGCGGCGTATTCGCTGGGCCTGCGGCCCGGCCCGACGCTGCGGCTGATCGTGGTGCCGCAGGCGATGCGGGTGATCATCCCGCCGCTGACGAGCCAGTATCTGAACCTGACGAAGAATTCCTCGCTCGCGGTCGGCATCGGCTATCCCGACCTCGTCGCTGTCTTCGCCGGAACGACGCTGAACCAGACCGGACAGGCCATCGAGATCATTGCCATGACCATGGCGGTGTATCTGTTGATCTCGCTCGTCACGAGCCTGTTCATGAACTGGTACAACGCCCGCGTCCGTCTGGTGGAAAGGTGAGACGCGCATGAGCGACATCACCGCACCGGGCCACGCCTTCGTCCGCACCGAACTCGTCGCGCCGGCGCCGCCGCCGGCAACATCCACCGGCGTCGTCGGCTGGATCTGGATGCGGCTGTTCGGTGGCTGGCTCAACACGCTCCTCACCGTGGCGAGCCTCTATCTGATCTGGCGTATCGTGCCGCCGGTTCTCGACTTCCTGATTTTCGACGCGGTCTGGACCGGCTCCAGTCGTGACGACTGCCTGGCGGAGCAAATCGGGCGAGAGGTCGGTGCCTGCTGGCCGTTCATCCGCGCCAAGTTCACCCAGCTTGTCTATGGCTTCTATCCCTGGGAGGAGCACTGGCGGGTCGATCTCACCTTTGCGCTCGGCGCCGCGCTGCTGGTGCCGCTGCTGATTCCGCGCGTCCCCTACAAGGGGCTCAACGCCATCCTGTTTTTCGGCGTGTATCCCTTCGTCGCCTTCTTCCTCCTGGTCGGCGGGAAGATGTCGATGTTCGCCCTCGGCCTCACCGCGGCCACGGTGGAACTGGTCCTCGACGGCATCGCCGGGATGGGCGCGCTGCCGGTGGTCGGCCCGCTCCTGACCACCATCGCGTATCTGCTGGCCATCGTGACGTGGCCGTTTCGGGCTTTGCTCGGCGCCCTCGATTGGGGGCCGGGACCGCTGTGGAACGACGTGATCCTCACCGGCATCACCGCCTGCGCGGTCGTCTGGTACGTGACCCGGCGCAGCGGGGCGGCGGAACGCCGTCGCGCGCTGCTGATCACCCTCGCGGCCATGCTCGCGATCGTGCTCGTCATCAAGGCGCTCGGCGCCGATACGGGGCGGCTGCCCTATGTGGAAACCCGCGCCTGGGGCGGCCTGCTGGTGACGCTGGTGGTGGCGGTCACGGGCATCGTCGCCTCGCTCCCGCTCGGCATCATGCTCGCGCTCGGGCGGCGTTCGCGCCTGCCGGTCGTCCGCTTCCTCTCGGTTGTCTTCATCGAGTTTTGGCGCGGCGTGCCGCTGATCACGGTGCTGTTCTTCGCCACCTACATGCTGCCGCTGTTTCTGCCCAACAACTGGTCGATCGACAGCCTGCTGCGGGCCCTGGTGGGGGTGGCGCTGTTCTCGGCCGCGTACATGGCCGAAGTGGTGCGTGGCGGCTTGCAGGCGATCCCGCGCGGCCAGTACGAAGGCGCGATGGCGCTCGGCCTCGGCTACTGGCGCATGATGGGCCTGATCGTCTTGCCACAGGCGCTCAAGCTGGTGATCCCGGGCATCGTCAACACCTTCATCGGCCTGTTCAAGGACACGACCCTGGTGCTGATCGTGTCGATCTTCGATTTCCTCGGCCAGTTGCGCGCGGCCTTCGCGGACCCCAACTGGTCGACACCGGTGACGCTGTTCACCGGGTTCGCCTTTGCAGGGCTTGTCTACTTCGCGTTCTGCTTCGGCATGTCACGGTACTCGCTGTTCATCGAGCGGCGTCTCAACGTCCAGCGCCGATGAGGCCGCGTCCGTCGCACGCCTGACCTGAGCAAGGAACTGACGCATGGCCGCCACCGTACCCGACACCGAACTCCGTTCCGCGGCGTCGCCGTTCCGGATGAAGACCACGGCGAACGAGGTCGCGGTCGAGATCATCGACATGCACAAGTGGTACGGCGAGTTCCACGTGCTGCGCGACATCAATCTGACGGTACGCCGCGGCGAGCGGATCGTCGTTTGCGGGCCCTCAGGCTCGGGCAAGTCGACGATGATCCGCTGCATCAACCGGCTGGAGGAGCACCAGCGCGGCCGCATTATCGTCGACGGCATCGAGCTCACTAACGATCTGAAGAAGATCGACGAGGTGCGGCGCGAAGTCGGCATGGTGTTCCAGCATTTCAACCTGTTCCCGCATCTCACCATTCTCGAGAACTGCACGCTGGCCCCGATCTGGGTGCGCAACATGCCGCGGCGCGACGCTGAGGAGATCGCGATGCACTACCTGCGCCGGGTCAAGATCCCCGAGCAGGCGAACAAGTATCCCGGCCAGCTCTCCGGCGGCCAACAGCAGCGCGTGGCCATCGCGCGCGCCCTTTGCATGAGCCCGAAGATCATGCTGTTCGACGAGCCGACGTCGGCGCTCGACCCGGAAATGGTCAAGGAGGTGCTCGACACCATGGTGCATCTGGCGGAGGAGGGGATGACGATGATCGTCGTCACCCACGAAATGGGCTTCGCCCGTCAGGTCGCGGATCGCGTCGTCTTCATGGATGCCGGGCAGATCATCGAGGCGAACGAGCCCGACGCCTTCTTCTCCCGGCCGCAACACGAGCGCACCAAGCTGTTCCTCAGCCAGATCCTGCACTGAGGCGGCTACAGCGCTCCGAGCGGGATCTTCAGATAGCTGCGGCCGTTCGCCTCGCATTCCGGCAGGCGGCCGCCGCGCATGTTCACCTGCAGCGCGGAGAGGATCAGCTTCGGCATCGGCAGCGTCTTGTCGCGCGCCTCGCGCATGCGCACGAACGCCTCGCGGCTCGGCTTGTCCTTGAGATGGACGTTGCTGCGCTTCTGTTCCGCCACCGTGGACTCCCACTGCGGCGCGCGGCCGTTCGGCAGGTAATCATGGCCGGTGAACAGGCGCGTGTCGTCCGGCAAAGCAAGGATCGCCATAATGGAGTCGTACAGCGCCGCCGCGCTGCCGCCGGGAAAGTCGCAGCGCGCCGTGCCCCAATCGGGTTGGAACAGCGTGTCGTGCACGAAGGCGGCGTCTCCGACCACATAGGTGACGGAGGCGAGCGTGTGTCCGGGCGAGTGCATCACCCGCACGGGCAGCGAGCCGATCGTGAAGGTGTCGCCGTCGGCGAACAGCCGGTCCCATTGCGACCCGTCGGCGGGAAAGTCGGGCAGGTTGTAGATGCCCTTCCAGAGCCGCTGCACCGCCACCACCTCGGCGCCGATCGCCATCGGCGCGCCGAGCCGCTCCTGCAGATAGGCGGCGGCGGAGAAATGATCCGCATGGGGATGGGTATCAAGGATCCAGTCGATCGCGACGGCGCGTTCGCGTGCCGCCGCGATCAAGCCATCGGCGAATTCCGTGGAAACGCGCCCGGCCTTCTCGTCGTAGTCCAGCACTGGGTCGATCAGGGCGCCGCGCCGCGTTGCTGGATCGACGACCAGATAGGCGAGGCTGAAGGTCGGTTCGTGAAAGAAGGCGGTGACGTCTGCCCGCGCGATCATGTGCCGCCCCTCCGCTGCTCTGGGAAGGGGAGACTACATCACCGCCGCGAAAGCGAAAATCATCCTCCGGACGTAGCTTCCGGAGGTAAGTCCTTCTCACGAAGGGCGTTCAGCCCTTCTCGACCGGCAGGTCCGGGCGCGACCCCCACTCGGCCCAGGAGCCGTCATAGAGCGCCTGCGGCGGCTTGCCGATCGCGTCGAGCGCGAGCCACAGCGTCGCGGCGCTGATGCCGGAGCCGCAGCTCGTGATCACCGGCTTGTCGAGATCGACCCCGCCGGCGGCGAAGGCCTGTTTGATCTCTTCGGCGCCGGCGAGACGGCCGTCCTTGATCAGCGCCGAATAGGGGACGTTGAGCGCACCCGGCATGTGGCCTTCGCGCACGCCGGGGCGCGGCTCCGGCGCGTCGCCGCGGAACCGGTCGGCCGGCCGCGCGTCGACCACCTGGCTCGTTGCCGCCGTCAGCGCCAGGCGCACGTCGTCGAGCGTCGCCACGAGGCCGGTATTCATCGTCGCGTCGAACTGGCGGGGCGCGCGCGTGACCGGGCCGGTCTCGAGCGGGCGGCCCTCCGCCTTCCAG
>Ga0182741_1001499_pt1 | contig 30145 bp, 26 predicted proteins | sample eDN5th37CBELigOP_FD_128874 | JGI IMG/M metagenome (GOLD analysis project Ga0182741, IMG submission 128874) | Enriched Organic Plus compost microbial communities from Emeryville, California, USA - eDNA 5th pass 37_C BE-Lig OP (version 2) (version 2) ... | reverse complement strand
GTCCTCTCCTGGGCACCACTGCAAACCGGCGGAATCCGCCGACACGAAACCCCGCTCCGGCGGGTTTTTTTGTATCCGTAACCATGACTTCCGCCACTGTCGTCGCGGCAGGCCGCGCGCAAATGTGCGCTCTCCTCAAGGAGAGAAGGGCATGATCACAGCAATCGGAAAGAGGTTGGGGAGATTCGCCGCGGCCTGGGCGCTCCTGCTGGTGGCGTTCACCGCCACGGCCCAGCGCGCCGACGGCAACATCAACGGCGACGCCGCGCCCGGCGACAAGGTGTACGTCAGCAATACCGGCACCGGCCTGAAGCGCGAGACCGTGGCGGATGAAGACGGCAAGTACCGGTTCCGTTCGCTTCCGCTCGGCACGTACCAGGTGAAGATCGTCCGCGGCGAGGAGAACGTCCTCAACGCCACGGTGACCCTGCGCCCGGGCGGCACCGCGCGGCCGCCCACGCCCGCACCCGCCGGTGCGCCGGACGCGGGTGCGGACACCGCGCCGCCCGCGCCTCCCGCCGGCGGTTGAAACGATCCGCTTTCCCGGAAAGCCCCGCACCGCGGGGTTTTCTTTTGGGCGGGATCCGGCGGTTGACCGGTAGAATTGCCGCACTGGAACAAACCGCAGACCGACGCAACCGATGAGCGACACCATCCGCACCTCCTTCCACGGCTTCGAACAGATCCCCCTGCGCGAGTACGCCGAGCGCGCCTACCTGGACTACTCGATGTACGTGGTGCTGGACCGCGCCCTGCCCTTCATCGGCGACGGCCTCAAGCCGGTGCAGCGACGCATCATCTACTCGATGAGCGAGCAGGGACTCAACGCCGGCGCCAAGCCCAAGAAGTCCGCGCGCACCGTCGGCGACGTCATCGGCAAGTACCACCCGCATGGCGACAGCGCCTGCTACGAGGCGATGGTGCTGATGGCACAGCCGTTCTCCTACCGTTATCCACTCATCGAAGGCCAGGGCAACTTCGGTTCGCCGGACGATCCCAAGTCGTTCGCGGCGATGCGCTACACCGAGGCCAAGCTGACCCCGATCGCCGAAGTCCTGCTGGGCGAACTGGGCCAGGGCACGGTCGACTGGACCCCCAATTTCGACGGCACGCTGGAAGAGCCGACCTGGATGCCGGCGCGCCTGCCGCACCTGCTGCTCAACGGCACTACCGGCATCGCCGTGGGCATGGCGACCGACGTACCGCCGCACAACCTCAACGAGATCGTCAGCGCCTGCATCCGCCTGATCGACGATCCGGACGCCACGGTCGCCGATCTGTGCGAGCACGTGCGTGGTCCGGACTACCCCAGCACCGCCGAGATCATCACGCCGCTGGCGGATCTCCGCGCGATGTACGAAACCGGCAACGGCAGCGTGCGCGCGCGTGCCACCTACGCCAAGGAGAACGGCAACCTAGTCATCAACGCACTGCCGTACCAGGTCTCGCCGTCCAAGGTGATCGAACAGATCGCCACCCAGATGCGCGCCAAGAAGCTGCCCTGGCTGGAGGACATCCGCGACGAGTCCGACCATGCCAATCCGGTGCGGGTGGTGCTGATCCCGCGTTCCAACCGGGTCGACGTCGAACAGCTGATGGGCCACCTGTTCGCCACCACCGACCTGGAGAAGAGCTACCGGGTCAACCTCAACATCATCGGGCTGGACGGGCGCCCGCAGGTCAAGAACCTCAAGACGCTGCTGACCGAATGGCTCAGCTTCCGCTACGACACCGTCACCCGCCGCCTGAAGCACCGGCTGGAAAAGGTCGATCGCCGCATGCACCTGCTGGAAGGCCTGCTGATCGCCTACCTCAACCTGGACGAGGTCATCCGCATCATCCGCACCGAGGACGAACCCAAGCCGGCGCTGATCGCGCGCTTCGGGCTGAGCGAGGACCAGGCGGACTACATCCTCGACACCAAGCTGCGCCAGCTCGCGCGGCTGGAGGAAATGAAGATCCGCGGCGAGCAGGACGAACTGGCCGCGGAGCGGGAGAAGCTGCAGTCGATCCTGGAATCCAGGACAAAGCTCAAGAAACTGATCAAGGACGAATTGACCGCAGACGCCAGGAAGTTCGGCGATGCGCGGCGCTCGCCGCTGGTGCAGCGCGAGGCCGCGCAGGCGCTGGCGGAAACCGATCTGGTCGCTTCCGAGCCGATGACCGTGGTGCTGTCGGAAAAGGGCTGGATCCGCGCCGCCAAGGGCCATGACGTGGACGCCGGGTCGCTGTCCTACCGCGAAGGCGATGGCCTGCTCGCGGCGGTGCGTTCGCGCAGCACCCAGCAGGTGGCGTTCCTCGATTCGGAAGGCCGCAGCTACTCCACCAGCGTGCATACCCTGCCCTCGGCGCGCGGCAACGGCGAGCCGTTGACCGGCCGCTTCTCGCCGGCCCCCGGCGCGTCCTTCCAGGCGCTGGCCAGCGGCGACAACGACAGCCGCCTGGTGCTGGCTTCCTCGCACGGCTACGGCTTCGTTACCCGCTTCGAGAATCTCACCGGACGCCAGAAGGCCGGCAAGGCGATGTTCAACCTGACCGCCGGCGCGCGCGTGCTGCAACCGGCACCGGTGGCGAACCCCGAGACCGATCGGATCGTCGCGGTCACCAGTGCCGGCCATCTGCTCGCCTTCCCGATCAGCGAACTCCCGGAGCTCGACAAGGGCAAGGGCAACAAGATCATCGACATCCCCAAGGCCAAGCTCGGTACCGAGCGCGTGGTCGCCATCGCGGCCGTGTCGCCGGGCAATACCCTGCAGGTGCGCAGCGGCCAGCGCACGATGTCGCTGTCGTTCAAGGATCTCGACGCCTACCTCGGCGCACGCGCCACCCGCGGCGGGCTGCTGCCGCGTGGCTGGCAGAAGGTCGACGGCCTGGGAGTGGAGTGATGCAGCCGGAATTCTGGCTGGAACGCTGGCGCGAAGGGCGCATCGGCTTCCACCGGGATGCTGTGATGCCCTTGCTGGTCCAGTACTGGCCGGCACTGGCCGCGCCCGCCGGAACCCCGGTATTCGTGCCGCTGGCCGGCAAGTCGCTGGACATGATCTGGCTGGCGGCGCAGGGACATTCCGTGCTCGGCGTCGAACTGTCGCCGCTGGCGGTGCAGCAGTTCTTCGGCGAGAACGACCTGCATCCGCAGGTCGCGGACACTCCGCATGGACGCCGCCACACCGTCGATGGCATCGAGCTGATCCAGGGCGACGTGTTCGATCTCGACGACGCCACCCTGTCCGGTTGCCACGCGGTATACGACCGCGCCGCACTGATCGCGCTGCCGGCCGGACTGCGCGCCCGCTATGCGGACGAAGTGTATGGTCGCCTGCCGGCCGGTTGCCGCGGCCTGCTGATCACGCTGGAGTACCCGCAGGCGGAGAAGGATGGCCCGCCTTTCCCGGTGGATGAAGCCGAAGTGCATCGCCTGTTCGCGGACCGCTGGGACATCGAACTGCTCGAGCGCCGCGACATCCTCGCCAACGAACCCGGCTTCCGCGCCGAGGGCGTCACCGCCCTGCATACCGCGGTCTACCGCCTGTCCAGACGCGCGTGAAAAAACACCCCGGCGTCGCCGCCGGGGTGTCGTTCAACCGCGTACTGCCGTGCAGGGATTCATTCCGGGGCGGACTTCTCGGCCAGCCGTGCGGTCAGGTAATTTTCCAGTCCGATGCGCTTGATCAGTCCCAGTTGCTGTTCCAGCCAGTGGGCGTGATCCTCTTCCGTGTCCTTCAACTGCGCCTGCAGGATCTCGCGGCTGACGAAGTCTCCGTGGCGCTCGCACAACGCCACGCCCTTGGCGAGATTGGCCCGCACTTCGTATTCCACTTCCAGATCCCGCTGCAGCATTTCCTCCACGGTGCGGCCGGCCACGAACGCGGTCGGGCTCATGTCCGGCTCGCCTTCCAGGAACAGGATGCGGCGAAGCAGCGCGTCGGCGTGCTCGGTTTCCTCCTGCATTTCGTGGTCGATGCGCTGGTACAGCGAGATCAACCCCATGTCCTCGTAACGGCGGGAATGGATGAAGTACTGGTCACGCGCGGACAGCTCGCCACGCAGCAACTGCTTGAGGTAATCGACGACTTCGGGATGGCCTTTCATGGGTTCAGCTCCTTGCAGCTGCGCGCATGATGCCCGAATCCGCGCGCCGGTGTTCTAATCGGAATCAGTCGCACTCGCACCCGTTTCGCGGCCCTCACAGGGCCGCGTTGTGCACGCCCGCCACCGCCCGTCCGGACGGATCGGCCGCCGCGGCGAAGCTGGCGTCCCAGGCGATCGCCGCCGGCGAGGAACAGGCGATCGACTTGCCGCCGGGCACCGTCTCGGCGCAGGCCTGCCCCGGGTAGAAGCGCTCGAACAGGCTGCGGTAGTAGTACGCCTCCTTGGTCTGCGGCGGATTGATCGGGAAGCGCTTGTCGGCCGCCGCCAGTTCACGGTCGCTGACCTGCGCTTCCGCGTATGCCTTCAGGCCGTCGATCCAGCCATAGCCCACGCCGTCGCTGAACTGCTCCTTCTGCCGCCACAGGATCGAATCCGGCAGGTAGCCTTCGAACGCCTCGCGCAGCACCGCCTTTTCGATGCGGCCCTTGCCGGCCATTTTGTGCTGCGCGTCCATCCGCATCGCCACGTCCAGGAATTCGACGTCCAGGAACGGCACGCGCGGCTCCACGCCCCACGCCATCATCGACTTGTTGGCACGCAGGCAATCGTAGTTGTGGAGCGCGTCGAGCTTGCGCACCAGTTCCTCGTGGAATTCGCGCGCGTTCGGCGCCTTGTGGAAGTACAGGTAGCCGCCGAAGATCTCGTCCGAACCCTCGCCGGAGAGGACCATCTTCACGCCCATCGCCTTGATCCGGCGCGCCAGCAGGAACATCGGCGTGGACGCGCGGATGGTGGTGACGTCGTAGGTCTCGATGTGGCGGATCACTTCGGGCAATGCGTCCAGGCCTTCCTCGAAGGTGTATTCGAAACCGTGGTGCACGGTGCCCAGCGCCTGCGCCGCGACTTCCGCGGCGGCCAGATCCGGGGACCCCTTCAGGCCGATCGCGAAGGAATGCAGGCGCGGCCACCACGCCTCGGAACTGTCGTCGTCCTCCACCCGGCGACGGGCAAAGCGCGCCGCCACCGCCGCCACCAGCGAAGAATCCAGGCCACCCGACAGCAGCACGCCGTACGGCACGTCGGTCATCAGCTGGCGATGCACGGCGCGCTCGAATGCCTCGCGCAGCTCCTCGCGGCTGACTTCCACGCCCTGCACCGCGTCGTAGCCACGCCAGGCCTTGGCGTAGTACGGCTTCAGTTCGCCGGTGGCGCTGTCGTAATAATGGCCGGGCGGGAACTGCGCGACGTCCGCGCACAGATCCGCCAGCGCCTTCATCTCCGAGGCCACGCACAGCCGGCCTTCGCGGTCATGTCCCCAGTAGAGCGGACACACGCCGATCGGATCGCGCGCGATCAGGAAACGGCGCGCGACCGTATCCCACAGGGCGAAGGCGAAGATGCCGTTGAGACGGTTGAGGAAGGACGCCGGCGTGTCCTCCCGGTACAGCGCGTTGATCACCTCGCAATCCGATCCGGTCTGGAAAGCGTAGTGCTGGCGCAGCTCCTTCTTCAGTTCGCGGTGGTTGTAGATTTCGCCGTTGACCGCCAGCACCAGTCCGCCGTCCGCCGAACGCAGCGGCTGCGAACCGCCGGCCGGATCGACGATCGCCAGGCGCTCGTGGACCAGGATGGCGCCGTCGTCCAGATGGACACCGCTCCAGTCGGGGCCGCGATGGCGCTGGCGCTGGGAAAGCGCCAGCGCCTGCCGGCGCAGGGCGGTGCCGTCGTCACCGGCCTGCAGGCCGAAAATGCCGAAGATGGAACACATGGAAGACTCCTGGGAAATGGGGGTGCTCGGGGAGAGGGCTGGCAAGCGGGCGAAAAAAAACCCGCATCTCGCGATGCGGGTTTTCTGTGTCCGGCTGGTACTTCTATGCCTAGTCGCAGACCCGCAGCGTCCACGCACGATTATTCGCACGCGCATTGTTGCGGCGGTTCGAATTGTTCGTGGCGGCGGAGGCGAGACGAAGCATGGACGCGACCCTAACCGGTCCCGGCCGGCCTTGGCAAGTGCCACCGACGCGGATTTTCACGGTTTCAATCGCAACCATCGCGGGAAAAAGCCACCGGACCGCTCAGCCGGCCGGCAACAGCAGCCGCTCCAGCAGCCGCTGGTACAGCCCCGGGAGCGCTTCCAGATCGGCCAGTGCGATGTTCTCGTCGACCTTGTGGATGCTGGCGTTGACCGGCCCGATCTCGATGCATTCGGCGCCCAGCGGAGCGATGAAGCGCGCGTCGGAGGTGCCGCCGGCGGTGCTTTCCTCGGGCGGCTCGCCGGAAAATTCGGCCAGCACCTGGCGTGCGGTCGCGCGCAGGTGGCCTTCCGGCGTGTAGAACGGTTCACCGCCGCGGTGCCAGTGGATGCCGTAGTCGAGATCGTGGCGGCGCAGGACCGCTTCGATCTCCTCTTCCAGCCGCGCCGCGCTCCAGCTCGGATTGAAGCGCAGATTGAACACCAGTTTGAGTTCGCCGGGAATGACGTTGCTGGCGCCGGTGCCCGCATTGATGTTGGAGATCTGCAGGCTGGTCGGCGGGAAGGTTTCGTAGCCGTCGTCCCAGACGCGCGCGGCCAGTTCCGCCAGCGCCGGCAGGGCCTTGTGGATCGGGTTGAGCGCCTTGTGCGGATACGCGACATGGCCCTGCACGCCGCGCACGCTCAACGTGCCGGTGAGCGTGCCGCGGCGACCCACGCGCAGCAGGTCGCCCAGTTTTTCCTTGGACGAGGGTTCGCCGGTGATGCACCAGTCGATGCGCTGGCCGCGTTCGTGGAAGGTTTCGGCCACCAGCTTCACGCCGTCGAGGGCGTCGCCCTCTTCGTCCGAAGTCACCAGCAAGGCGACCGTGCCGGGATGATCGGGATGGGCGTCGACGAAACGCTCCAGCGCAATCGTGCAGGCGGCCACGCTGCACTTCATGTCGGCGGCGCCGCGTCCGTACAGCACGCCGTCGCGCACCGTGGGGATGAAGGGATCACTTGCCCACGCATCCAGCGGACCGGGCGGCACCACGTCGGTATGGCCCAGCAGCACCAGCACGGGCGCGCCTTCCCCGTGCGTGGCCCAGAGATTGTCGACGTCGCCGTAGCGCAGCGATTCGCAGCGGAATCCGGCCTGCACCAATCGCGTCGCCAGGACCTGCTGGCAACCCGCGTCATCCGGCGTGACCGAATGCCGGCGGATCAATTCGCTGGACAGCTCGACGACGTCGCTCACTTGCCGACTCCGAACAGCTTCTTGAAACCATTGTCACTGAAGCCCTGTGAAAACACGGTCTCGCCGCCGTCCTCGCGCACGACCACCGGCCGCCGGATCAACTGCGGATACTCCTTCAACAGCAGTTTCCACTCCGCCTCCGAGCCCGGCGACCTGCGGTTTTCAGGCAACTGCCGCCAGGTGGTCGAGGATTTGTTGATCAGTGAATCCCAGCCGCCGGCGTGCCCGGCCCATCCCTTCAGCACCTCCGGCGCCTGCCGGTTGTCGCGGTAGTCGACGAAGGTGTGGGCCACGCCGAAGCGCTCCAGCCACTTGATCGCCTTCTTGCAGGTATCGCAGTTCTTCAGTCCGTACAGGGTGGTGGTCATGCTCGAATCCTTTTCGTGGCCACGCGCCCGCGTCGGGTCCCGCGTGCCACAGGTGCGGCGGTGGCGCCGGAGGACACCGACGTCTCCGGCGCGTGGAAAAATCAGTCGGCCAGGCCGCGCAGCAGTTCGTTGACGCTGGTCTTGCTGCGGGTCTTCTCGTCGACCTGCTTGACGATCACCGCGCAGTACAGCGAGTGCGAACCGTCCGCGGCCGGCAGCGAACCGGACACCACCACGCTGCCCGGCGGCACGTAACCGTAGGTGATTTCCCGGGTCATGCGGTTGTAGATGCGGGTCGACTGGCCCAGGAACACGCCCATGCCGATCACGCTGTGATGGCCGACCACCACGCCTTCCACGACTTCCGAACGTGCGCCGATGAAGCAATGGTCTTCGATGATCGTCGGCGAGGCCTGCAGCGGCTCCAGCACGCCGCCGATGCCGGCGCCGCCGGACAGGTGGCAGTGCTTGCCGACCTGCGCGCAGGAACCGACCGTGGCCCAGGTGTCGACCATGGTGCCTTCGCCCACGTAGGCGCCGATGTTCACGAAGCTCGGCATCAGCACCACGTCCTTGCCGAAGTGGCTGCCGCGGCGGGCGATCGCGCCCGGCACCACGCGCACGCCCAGCTTGCGGAAGTCGGCTTCGTCGAAGGCGCCGAAACGCGCTTCCACCTTGTCCCAGAACGGCGCGGGATAGGCTTCGACGAGTTCCATTTCGTTGACCCGGAAGTACAGCAGCACCGCTTTCTTCAGCCATTCGTTGACCTTCCAGCCGCCCTTGCCGTCCGGCTCGGCGACGCGCAGCTTGCCGCTCTCCAGACCCTCGATGGCACGCTCGACCGCGGCGCGCGTGGATCCCTCGATCTCGACCGTGGTCAGCTCGGCGCGGCGTTCGAACGCGCTTTCGATGGTCGACTTCAGTTCTTCGGTGGCGGTGGCTTTCTTGGGGCTCATCAATCCGGATTCCTTGGGGGAGATTCTCAGTGGGTTTCGAGCCCGGCGCGCAAGGCGTCGCGCAGGGCCTGTTGCTGTTCCTCCGACGCCAGCGGCATGTCGCCCTCGTCGGTGATCTGGAAAATGTCCTCGGCGCGCTCGCCGAAGGTCGCGATGCGTGCGTCGTGCACGCGCAGGCGCCGCGCGCGCAGCACCTGGGCCACGTCCGACAGCAGGCCCGGGCGATCCGGCGCGATCAGGCTGAGCACGGTGCGGCGCCCGTCCGGGGTGCGGCCGAATTCGATCCGCGGCGCGAAGCGGAAATGCCGCAACTGGCGCGGCAGCGCGCGCCGCGAGGTGCGCACCTTGTCGAGGGTGCCGGCCAGCGCGACGCTCAAGCCATGCTCGACGTCGGCCGGATCGCGGGTGGCGTAGCTGTCGGCCGGCAGCACTTCGAACGTATCGAACACCGTGCCCTGCGGTCCGACCAGCACGCGCGCCTGGTGGATGGCGTAGCCCATCCGATCCAGGGTCGCCAGGATCGCGGCGAACAGGCCGTCGCGATCGGGCGAATGCACGAACACCTCCATCGCGTTCGCGTCCTCGGCAATCAGGCGCGCACGCACGCGCGTTTCGCCGGGACCGACGCCACGCAGCGCCTCGGCCTGCCAGGCCAGCTGTTCCGGGCGGAAGCGAAGGAAACTCTCCTCCGGCATCGCGGCGAACAGCGCGTCGGCGCCGGCATCGTCGATGGCGTGCAGGCGCAGCAGCACCCGCACCGATTCACGCGCCTCGGCGAGCCGTGCGTCGACATCGACCGGAAACTCCAGGCCCTCGCGCAGCACCCGCCGGGTGGCGAAATAGAGATCGGCCAGCAACCGATCCTTCCAGGCATTCCAGAGTTTCGGGCTGGTGCCGGCGATGTCGGCGCAGGTCAGCAGGTACAGATAGTCCAGCCGCTCGCGATCGCCGATCAACCGAGCGAACGCGTGGATGACGTCCGGATCGGAAATGTCCTGCTTCTGCGCGGTCACCGACATGCGCAGGTGCTGTTCGACCAGCCAGGCGACCAGATCGGTGTCGGACGCGCTGAGGCCATGCGCACCGCAGAATTCGCGCGCGTCCACCGCGCCCAGTTCGGAGTGATCGCCGCCGCGCCCCTTGGCGATGTCGTGGAACAGGCCGGCCAGCAGCAGCAGTTCCGGCTTGCGCAGGCGTGGCCACACTTCATGGGCGATGGAGAACCGCTCGTCGGCGCGCCCGGAAGCGAAGGTCGACAGGTTCTTCAGCACCATCAGCGTGTGCTGGTCCACGGTGTACACATGGAACAGGTCGAACTGCATGCGCCCGGACACCCGCGCGAACGCCGGCAGCCACTGCCCGAGCACGCCGAGGCGGGCCATCCGGGTCAGCGTTTCCACCGCGCGCGGGCCGCGCAGCAGGCTCATGAAGGCATCGCGCTGGGCGCTCGTCGCCTGCGGATAGGCGGTCAGCCGGGGCAAGGCTTCGGCCAGCGCGCGCGCGGTCAGTGAATGCAGTCCGCGCGCCTGCGGTTGCGCGGCCCACATCGCGAACAGCGCGAATACCTGCGACACGTCGCCCCGCGGCCAGGCCGGATCGCGCGCGGCCAGGTAACCGCGACGCAGCGCGAACGCATCGTCGAGCGGTTCCGGCAGCGCTTCGCCGTCGAACTGTTCCTCGAACCGCTGCAGCAGCCGATCGCTGATGCGGCGGACGATCGCGGCGCTGCGGTAGAACCCCTGCATCATCTTCTCGACGCCCAGGTTCTCCGCGTCGTCGACGAAGCCCAGGCGCTGCGCGAGCGCCTTCTGGAAATCGAACCGCAGGCGCTCTTCGGGGCGCCCGGCAGTCAGGTGCAGGCCATAACGCAGGCGGCCGAGCGCGCGGCGTTCGCGCGCCAGCGCGGCGGCCTCGTCGGGTCCCAGGTGTCCCATGCCGACCAGGGGTTCGAGGTCGCGCACGCCGAAGGTACGCAGCGCCATCCAGCCCAGCGTGTGCAGATCCCGCAATCCACCCGGACCGTCCTTGATGTTCGGTTCCAGGTTCTCGGAGGTATCGCCGAAGCGGGCGTGCCGGGTCTGCAGTTCCTCGCGCTTGGCGAGGAAGAAATCGCGCGCGGGCCACACCCGGCCTGGCGACACCGCGTCGATCAGGCGCGCCTCGTCGACCGGTTCGGCCACCACCGGGCGTGCTTCGATGAGCGCGGTCAGCACGGTCTGATCGGCGGCGGCTTCGGTGCATTCGGCCGCCGATCGCACCGCATGGCTGATCGGCAGGCCCGCGTCCCAGAGCAATGCGAAGAAGCGTGCGAGCGCATCGTGGTGGCGCGCCTGCTCGGGTGCCTCGGCCAGCACCAGCAGATCCACGTCCGATTGCGGAAACAGTTCACCCCGGCCGTATCCGCCCACGGCGAACAGCGCCATCAGGCTGTCGGCGGGAATGCAGCGCCGCCAGGCTTCGCCAAGCAGGTGATCCACGCCGCGGGCGCGCAGGGCCAGGACGCGGTCCATGCCGTCGCCGTGATCGAAGCGCTTGCACAGCCGCGCATCGGTATGCGCGAGCGCGGCGCGCGCGGCCGCCGACCAGGCGCCGTCCTCCGCGTTGCCCGGGCCGATTCCGGTCAGCCGCGCAGGAGAATCAATCGCGGCCTGGGGAATGCTCACAGGTCGTTGTCGTCGCCGGGCAGGCGGGTCAGGATCTCGACGCCGTCCTCGGTCACCGCGACGGTGTGCTCCCACTGCGCCGAGAGCTTGCGATCCTTGGTGACCACGGTCCAACCGTCGGGCAATACCTTGGAGAAGCGGCTGCCCTCGTTGATCATCGGTTCGATGGTGAAGGTCATGCCCGGCTTCAGCACCACGCCATCGCCCGGACGGCCGTAATGCAGCACCTGCGGCTCGTCGTGGTAGACCTTGCCGATGCCGTGGCCGCAGTACTCGCGCACCACGCTGAAGCGTTCGGACTCGGCGTACTGCTGAATGGCATGGCCGATATCGCCAAGGGTGGCGCCCGGGCGGACCGCGCGGATGCCGCGGAACATCGCCTCGCGGGTGGTTTCCACCAACCGGCGCGCCATCACCGACGGGGTGCCGACGTAGTACATGCGGCTGGTGTCGCCGTGCCAGCCATCCTTGATGACGGTCACGTCGATGTTCAGGATGTCGCCGTCCTTCAGCACCTTGCCCTCGCTGGGCATGCCGTGGCAGATCACGTTGTTCACGGACGTGCAGACCGTGGACGGGAACGGGATCCGCCCGTGGCCGCCGCCATAGCCGATGTTGGCCGGAATGGCTTTCTGCACGTTGACGATGTGATCGTGGCAGATGCGGTCCAGTTCGGCGGTGGTCACGCCCGGCTTCACGTGCGGCGCGACGATCTGCAGGACCTCGGCGGCCAGGCGGCCGGCGACGCGCATCTGCTCGATTTCTTCGGGGGTCTTGAGGGTGATGGCCATGGGCGGGATTATCGCCGATTTCGCCCCCCTTTGAGCGTCCGGCCCGGGGTTTGTTGCCGGCAACTCATTGTTCCCGCTATACTTCCGCGGCTTGGCCGGGCTCCGTCCGTCCAGGCTGCCCACGCCGGGCGTCACCGGCGAATCCACACCTGCTGCCGACCTCCGTGCCGGGGTGCCTGGAAACTCCTTTGGGATCATTCCCTTGGGCGTCGAAAGGTTCGGACACGGAAGCCGCAGGGAGGCCCAACCCCGGAACCCCTGCCCTCGCGGGCAGCCGCCTTCCCATTTCCCGGCGGCCGGTTCCACGTCCATGGAGTTCACGCAATGCCCCAAGTCACCATGCGCCAGATGCTGGAAGCCGGCGTCCATTTCGGCCACCAGACCCGCTACTGGAACCCCAAGATGGCGCCGTACATCTTCGGCGCCCGCGGCAAGATCCACATCATCAACCTCGAGAAGACCGTTCCGCTGTTCAACGACGCGATGAACTTCATCTCGGGCGTGGCCCAGAAGCGCGGCACCGTGCTGTTCGTCGGCACCAAGCGCAGCGCGCGCGAAGCCATCAAGGAAGAAGCCGAGCGTTGCGGCATGCCGTACATGACCCAGCGCTGGCTGGGCGGCACCCTGACCAACTTCGCCACCGTGAAGAAGTCGGTCGCCCGCCTGAAGGAACTGGAAGCCGCCGAAACCGACGGCACCTTCGACAAGCTGGTCAAGCACGAAGTGCTGGGCCTGCGCCGCGAGCGCGAGAAGCTGGAAGCCTCGCTGGGCGGCATCAAGGACATGAACCGCCTGCCGGACGCCCTGTTCGTCATCGACATCGGCCATGAAGACATCGCCATCAAGGAAGCCAAGAAGCTCGGCATCCCGGTGATCGCGGTGGTCGACTCGAACTACGACCCGGCCCTGGTCGACTACGCCATCCCCGGCAACGACGACGCCATCCGCGCCGTGCAGCTGTACGCCCGCGCCGCCGCCGACGCCGTGCTGGAAGGCAAGGCTGCTTCGCCGAACGCCGCGACCGTCCGCGAGGAAGAGTTCGTGGAATCGGACGAGGAAGGCAAGGGCCGTCGCGCCCCGGCCAAGAAGGCTGCCAAGAAGGCCGACGAAGCCGCTGCCGAGTAATCGCGCTGCAATGCCGCCGCGCCACAGTGCGCGGCGGCATCCACTGCCTGAAGGCGGGCGATGGCCCGCCTTGTTCAATCCGTCGGCGGGCGCCCCGCCCGCCCTACGAAACCGCAAATCTGAGGTAATCCCGTGGAAATCACCGCTTCCCTGGTCAAGGAACTGCGCGAGCGCACCGGCGCCGGCATGATGGAGTGCAAGAAGGCGCTCACCGAGAACAACGGCGACATCGACGTGGCCGCCGAGTGGCTGCGCAAGTCCGGCCTGGCCAAGGCCGACAAGAAGGCCGGCCGCGTGGCCGCCGAAGGCCGCATCGCGGTCGCCCAGGACGGCGGCAAGGCCGTGCTGGTGGAAATCAATTCCGAAACCGACTTCGTGGCCAAGGACGGTAACTTCGTCGGCTTCACCGACGCCGTCGCCCAGGCTGCCCTGGCCTCCGGCGCCGTCGACGCCGACGCGCTGAAGGCCGCCAAGCTGCCTTCCGGCGAAACCGTCGAGGAAGCCCGCGCCGCCGTCATCTCCAAGGTCGGCGAGAACGTGCAGGTCCGCCGCCTGGTCCGCGCCGACAGCAACAACAACGTCGCGGCCTACGTGCACGGCGGCCGCATCGGCGTGCTGATCGAGGTCAAGGGCGGCGACGCCGAGCTGGCCCGCGGCCTGGCGATGCACGTGGCGGCGATGAACCCGCCGTACATCAAGGCGGCCGACGTGCCGGCCGACTTCGTGGCCAAGGAAAAGGAGATCGAGCTGGCCAAGATGTCCGACAAGGACAAGGCCAAGCCGGCCGAAATCCTGGAGAAGATCATCAGCGGCAAGATCGCCAAGATCGTCAACGAGGTCACCCTGTACGGCCAGCCGTACGTGCTCGACACCAACCAGACCGTGGAAGCGGTGCTGAAGGCCGCCGGTGCCGAAGTCATCAGCAGCCAGCGCCTGGCCGTGGGCGAAGGCATCGAAAAGGTGGTCGAGGACTACGCCGCCGAAGTGATGAAGCAGGCCGGCCTGGCCTGATCCGTCTTCCCCGGAAGCCGGACGGAAAAGCCGCGGGAAACCGCGGCTTTTTTCTTTTCCGGCCCGGATGGACGCCGGCCCGCCCCCCGCGGGACCGCCCTAAACTTCCGCGGCGCCCGGCCGATAGCGAGGCGAGGGTGGCTGGAACGCCGCCGCCACAAGACAAAGGTCCAGCGCGCGCGATGCGAGCCGAACTCGAAGCCAAGCTTTCCTGTTGCCGCGATCTGCCTTCCCCGCCCGGGGTGGCGCTGCGAATCCTTGCGCTCGCCCGCGACCCGGATGTCGTGATGGCCACCGCCGCCGACACCATCGGCCTGGATCCCGCGCTGACCGCGCGCATGCTGCGCATCGCCAACTCCCCGCTCTATGCCAGCCGCCGGCGGGTCGAGAATCTCAGCCAGGCGCTGACCCTGCTGGGCCTGAACGCCACCCTGACCCTTGCGCTGGGTTTTTCGCTGACCTCGGGAATGCGTCCGCGGCATCCCGGGGACGAGCCATGCGAGGAAAGGGTCTGGCGGCGCAGCGTGATTTCCGCGCTGGCGAGCCGCCTGCTGGGCGAACAGATCGGACAGCGCAGGCTGGAGGAGCTGATGCTGGCCGGCCTGTTGCAGGACATCGGCGTGCTGGGGCTGCTCCAGTTGGATCGCAAGGCCTACGCCGCCCTGCTGGCCGACTGCCCGGACAACCGCGCCCTGCTGCACCGCGAACGCGAGCATTTCGGCTGCGACCATGCCGAGGTCGGCCACTGGATGGCCCGGCACTGGAACCTGCCGCCCCTGCTCCAGGAAGCGATCCGGACCAGCGAATCGGAGCAGCCGGGCTCGCCGTTCCAGGCGTGCGTGGCGGTCTCCGGGCATCTGGCGGATCTCTGGCTGCTCGAGGACACCGAGACCGCGCGCCTGCGTGCGATCGAGGCCGCGCATCGCCTGCTGGATCTCGCGCCGGAAACCGTCGACGGCGTCATCGAGAAGATGAGCGGCATGCTGCCCGAAGTCGCGTCCCTGTTTGAAATCCGGATCACCCAGCCCCGCCGCATCGCCGCGCTGTTGCAGGAAGCCCGCGAGTTGCTGGTGCTGCGCAATCTGCGTGAAATCCAGGACGCGGCGCGCGCGCGCAAGGACGCGGACGAGTTCGCGCACCGCGCCCAGCGGCTGGCCGAGGAGGCCAGGCGCGATCCGCTCACCGGCGTATACAACCGCAGCCAGTTGGAAAGCGTGCTGGAAAAGGAATTCGAGACCTCCTCGCGGCATGGCTGGCCGCTTTCGATTGCATTCGTCGATCTCGACGATTTCAAGAAGATCAACGACGGATGGGGTCACCTGGTAGGTGATCAGGTCCTGCGCAGCTTCGCTTCCACCCTGCAGAAGCATCTGCGCAGCAGCGACATCGTCGCCCGCTACGGCGGCGAGGAATTCCTCATCGTCCTGCCCGGCACCGACGAACGCTCGGCGCTGGGGGTCATGCGCCGCATCCTCACCGAAGTCGGCCAGGAGCCGATGACGCGCGTGGACGGCAGGCCCCTGCACGTGACGTTCTCCGCCGGCCTGGCCACGCATGGTGCACTGGAGCAGTTCGCCCACGTCGACCAGCTCCTGCAGGCCGCGGACGAGGCGCTCTACGGGGCCAAGCGCGAAGGCCGCAACCGGGTCGTGGCGGGCCTGGTCGAGCAATGAGGCGGGCATGGCGCGCCCGCGGACGCATGCGCGAAAGATCGACTGACGCGGGGCCGGCGCTCGGCTAGAATTGCGCCGTTTGCCCACGCCGAGAGCCCCCATGACCGCACCCCTCGCCTATCGCCGCATCCTGCTCAAACTTTCCGGCGAGGCGCTGATGGGCTCCGAGGACTACGGCATCGATCCGGTGGTGATCGGGCGCATCGCCCGCGAGATCATCGAGGCGCGCGAGGCCGGGGCGGAAATCGGCCTGGTCATCGGTGGCGGCAACATCTTCCGCGGCGCCGGCCTGGCCGCCGGCGGCATGGACCGGGTGACCGGCGACCAGATGGGCATGCTGGCCACCGTGATCAACGCGCTGGCGATGCAGGACGCGCTGGAGAAACTGGGCGCCAAGGTCCGCGTGATGAGCGCGATCAAGATCAACGACGTGTGCGAGGACTACATCCGCCGCCGCGCCGTCCGCCATCTGGAAAAGGGCCGCATCGCCATCTTCGCCGCGGGCACCGGCAATCCGTTCTTCACCACCGACTCGGGCGCGGCGCTGCGCGCGATCGAAATCGGCGCGGACCTGCTGTTGAAAGCCACCAAGGTGGACGGGGTCTACGACAAGGATCCGAGCAAGCATGCCGACGCCAGGCGCTACGACCAGTTGACCTACGACGAGGTCATCGCCCGCGACCTGCAGGTCATGGACACCGCGGCGTTCGCGCTCTGCCGCGACAGCGACGTGCCGCTTCGCATCTACGATCTGTCGGTGCCCGGCAACCTGATGCGCATCCTGCGCGGCGAGAACATCGGCACCCTGGTGAAGGGCCGCGGCTGACGCTGCCGCAGCCGCTCCGCTCGCGCCGAATCCCGGAACCCTGATCCCGGCTCCCCTCGCTGTAATAGTGTCCGCCGCGGCCGCAAGGCAACCTGAGCGGCATGGGACATTCACACGGCTCGCACGCCCACGTGCACGGTTCAGCCACCCGGGCCTTCGCGCTGGTCACGCTGATCAACCTGGCCTACACCGCGCTCGAGGCGGGCTACGGCTTCTACACCAACTCGCTGGCGCTGCTGTCGGACGCGCTGCACAACCTGGGCGACGTGCTCGGGCTTGGTCTGGCCTGGGCAGCGGCCGCCCTGGCCCGCCGCCCACCCACCCGCAGCCACACCTACGGCTGGCGACGGGCCACGCTGCTGTCGCCGCTGGCCAACTCGATCCTGCTGATGGTCTTCTCCGGCGCCCTGGGCTGGGAGGCGATCCGCCGTTTCAGCGCGCCGCCGGAAATCCCCGCCACCCCGGTGATCGTCGTCGCCGCCATCGGTATCGTCATCAACCTGGGCGCGGCCTGGCTGGTCAAGGACGGCCACGCCCACGACCTGAACAAGCGCGGCGCCTTCCTGCACCTGGTCGCCGACGCGGCGGTGTCGCTGGCGGCCGTCGTGGCCGGCCTGGGCATGCTCGCCTTCGGCTGGGCCTGGCTGGACCCGGCCATCGCGCTGCTGATTGGCGTGGTCATCGCGATCGGCACCTTCGGCCTGCTGCGGGACAGCTTCAACGCCGCCATGGACGCGGTCCCCACCAGCATCGACCAGGCCGAGGTCCAGGCCTTCCTGGACGGCCGGCCCGGCGTGCGGGCCGTCCACCACCTGCACATCTGGCCGCTGGGCGCGGGCGAGATCGCCCTGACCGCGCACCTGGTGCGCCCGGAAGACGAGGACCATGACGCCTTCATCGACGCCACCCTGCACGCTCTGGACGAGCGGTTCGGGATCAACCACGCCACCCTGCAGATCGAGCGCGGCGGCCCGTGCGGCCACGACCTGCATGATGCGGCGCCGCACCATTCCCACTGATCCCGTGCCCGCCCCGCGGCGGCGGAGTCCGCAAAGATGCCTTGAACGCCTATAATCCGGCGTTTAAGGATTTCCACGGGACCCGTGATGCTCAACGACATCAAGAAAGACGCGCAGGCGCGCATGACCAAGAGCATCGAGGCCTTGCGTCACGCGCTCATCAAGGTGCGCACCGGCCGCGCCTCGACCGCGCTGGTCGAACACCTGAAGGTCAACTACTACGGTTCCGACGTTCCGCTGAGCCAGGTCGCCACCGTCGCCGTGTCCGATGCCCGCTCGCTCACGATCACGCCGTGGGAAAAGCAGATCGTCGGCGCCGTCGAGAAGGCCATCTTGGCCTCCGATCTGGGCCTGACCCCGAACACCGCCGGCACCACCATCCGCCTCAACCTGCCCGCCCTGACCGAGGAGCGCCGCCGCGAGCTGTCCAAGGTCGTGCACGGCGAAGGCGAGGACACCAAGGTCGCCATCCGCAACATCCGCCGTGACGCCAACCAGCAGATCAAGGACCTGCTGAAGGAAAAGCAGATCACCGAGGACGAAGAGCGCCGCGCGGAAGAGGAAATCCAGAAGCTGACCGACAAGTCGATCAAGGACGTCGACGACGTGGTCAAGGCCAAGGAACAGGAATTGATGGCGGTCTGAGGACTGCCATGTCGCCGATCAGCCCCGGAATCCCGCGCCACCTGGCCGTCATCATGGACGGCAACGGGCGCTGGGCCGAACGCCGCAAGCGCCCGCGCGCGATCGGGCATCGCGCCGGCGCGCGCGCGGTCAACGTATGCATCGATTTCTGCCTGGAACGGGGCATCGGGGCGTTGACCCTGTTCGCTTTCTCCAGCGAGAACTGGGGTCGGCCGGAAGAAGAGGTCGGCGCCCTGATGAAACTGTTCCTCAACGCGCTGGACCGCGAGGTCGACGAGCTCGACCGGCGTGGCGTGCGGGTGCGTTTCATCGGCGAACGCGAGCGTTTCTCGCCGGCGATCCGCCAGCGGATGCAGGCGGCCGAGGCGCAGACCGGCGCCAATGCACGGCTGACCCTGGTCATCGCGGCCAGCTACGGCGGCCGGCAGGACATCGCCCAGGCCGCGCGGGCGCTGGCCGTCGAGGTCGCCGAAGGCCGGCTCCGTCCCGGGGACATCGACGAAGCGGCGCTGGGCCGCTGCATGGCGCTGTCGGACCTGCCGCCGCCCGACCTGTTCATCCGCACCGGCGGCGATCACCGGATCAGCAACTTCCTGCTGTGGCAGCTCGCCTACACCGAACTCTGGTTCACCGAACTGCTGTGGCCCGACATGGATGCCGCCACCCTGCAGCGCGCGCTGGACGACTACGCCGGCCGCGAGCGTCGTTTCGGCCTGACCAGCGCCCAGATCGCGCAAGACGCGACGGAGAGTACTTCCGCATGACCCAGCCCGGCGGCACCAAGGTCCGCGTGATCGCGGCATTGACGATGGCGCCGATCGCCATCGCGGCCATCCTCCTGCTGCCCACCCCGTGGCTGGCCGCGCTGGCCGCGCTGGTGTTCCTGGTCGGCCTGTGGGAATGGTTCAAGCTCGCGGAGATCGACGACACCCTGCCGCGCACGCTGCTGCTGGTCGCCAATCTGCTGCTGATGGTGTTGCTGGTCTGGGCCTCGGCGGGCTCGCCCGACCTGGTGCCGCTGCGGCTGGTATCGCTGCTGGGCGTGTTCTGGTGGGTGCTGGCCCTGCTGTGGCTGCGTTTCTTCAACTTCGCCTCCGATCACGAAACCTGGGCGCGCGGCTTCAAGCTGGCCGCCGGGACCCTGGCGATCGTGCCAGCCTGGTGTGCGCTCTGCCTCATCCACGCCGGACAGCCCCACGGCCATCGGTGGCTGTTCGTGGCCCTAGCCATCGTGTGGGCCGCCGACAGCGGCGCGTATTTCGCCGGCCGCCATTTCGGCGGACGGTTGTTCGGCAGCCGCAAGCTGGCGCCGCGGATCAGTCCGAACAAGACCATCGAAGGCGTCTTCGGCGGCGTGGCCGCCGGCCTGCTGGTGGCATTGGCCGGCACGTTCTTCGCCGGCGCGGGCACGGCCGAACTCCCCTACGTGCTGATCGTGGCGGTGGCGACGGTGCTGTTCTCCGTGGTCGGCGATCTGTTCGAAAGCCTGCTCAAGCGCCATGTGGGCGCCAAGGACTCCGGCGACGTCATCCCCGGCCACGGCGGCGTGCTCGACCGCGTGGACGGCGTCCTGGCGGCGCTGCCGATCTTCGCGCTCGGCAAGGAACTGTTCGGGTTCTGATCATGACCTCCGGCAGCACGCTCCAGCGAGTGGCCGTGTTCGGCGCCACCGGATCCATCGGCGCCTCGGCGCTGGACGTGATCGCGCGGCATCCGCAGCGTCTCCAGGCCAGCGTGCTGGCTGCCGGCAGCCAGGTCGATGCGCTGCTGGACCTGTGCCGCCGGCACCGCCCGCGGCACGCCGTCATCGCCCGCGAGGAACTCTACCCCGCCCTGCGCGACGGCCTCCGCGCGCGCGGGCTCGATACCCGGGCCCATGCTGGCATGGCCGCGCTGGACCAGTTGGCATCGGGCGACGCCTGCGACACGGTCGTGGCGGCCATCGTCGGCGCGGCGGGACTGTCCTCGACCCTGGCCGCGGCGCGCGCGGGCAAGCGCCTGCTGCTGGCCAACAAGGAATCCCTGGTGCTGGCCGGCGAACTGATGACCCGCGCGGCCGACGCCGCCGGCGCGGACATCATTCCCATCGACAGCGAGCACAATGCCATTTTCCAGTGCCTGCGTTCACGCCAGGCTAAGGACGACGTCCGCCGCATCGTGCTGACCGCCTCTGGCGGCCCGTTCCGCGGCCGGCGCCGGGCGGATCTGGCGGACGTCACGCCCGAGCAGGCGGTCGCGCACCCGAAGTGGTCGATGGGGCCGAAGATCTCGGTGGATTCGGCGACGCTGATGAACAAGGGCCTGGAACTCATCGAGGCCCATCACCTGTTCGCCCTGTCCGGCGAACGGCTGGGCGTGCTGGTGCATCCGCAGAGCCTGGTGCATTCGCTGGTGGAATTCGTCGATGGCTCGACGCTCGCGCAGCTCGGCCTGCCGGACATGCGCACCGCGCTGGCAGTCGGGCTCGGCTGGCCGGACCGGATCGATTCCGGAGTAGCTGGCCTGGACCTTTTGGCACAGGGACGGCTGGACTTCGAGGCCCCCGACACGGACGCCTTCCCATGCCTCCGGCTGGCCTGCGAGGCGCTGGACACGGGCGGCACCGCGCCGGCCATCCTGAACGCCGCCAACGAAGTGGCCGTTTCAGCCTTTCTTCAGGGCAAAATCCGTTTCCTATCCATTCCCGCGCTGGTCGAGGACGCCCTCGCCGCGCTTCCCGCGGCGCCCGCGGATTCGCTGGAGGCGCTGCTGGAGGCCGATGCCCGGGCCCGACGGATCACCGAAACCACCATCGCAGGCCGCGCCGCCCGTGCTTGAGCACTCTTTCACAACCTGTGAGCGGTTCCGATGAGCGAGGTGCTGGGCTCCCTGCTGTGGATGATCGTCGCCATCGGCGTGCTCGTCACCTTCCATGAATTCGGTCACTACTGGGTCGCCCGCCGCTGCGGGGTGAAGGTGTTGCGGTTCTCGGTCGGGTTCGGCCGCCCGCTGTGGTCGCGCCGGGATCGCCACGGGACCGAGTTCGCGATCGCCGCGATCCCGCTGGGCGGCTACGTGAAGATGCTGGACGAGGCCGAGGGCGATGTCCCGGCCGCGGAGCGGCCGCAGGCCTTCAACCGCAAGCCGGTCCTGCAGCGCATCGCCATCGTCGCGGCCGGCCCGATCGCCAATTTCGTCCTCTGCGTGGCCCTGCTCTGGGCGATGTTCGTCATCGGTCGTCCGGATTACTCCGCCACCCTGGGTCCCACCACCGGCATCGCCGCGGACGCGGGCCTGCACAGCGGCGATCGCATCGAATCGGTCGACGGGCGCACCATCAATACCTGGATGGAGGCCCTGCAGACCCTGACCATGGCGGCGATGGATGGCCGCGACGCACGCCTGAAAATCGTCGACGCCGACGGCAACTCGCAGGAACGGACGCTCGCACTCTCCCGGCTGCCGGTCGGTTTCAACCAGGAAAACGTGGGCGGCGCCGCCGGACTGTCCTGGCGCCACTTGCTGCTGCCCGCCACCGTGGGCAGGACCACCCCGGGCAGCGCCGCCGACGGCGTGCTCCTGCCCGGCGACACCATCACCGCGGTCGACGGCCAGCCCGTCCACCAGTTCGACGAGTTGCCGCCGCTGGTCACCCGGCTGGGCCAGCGCGGCGGCGCGGCGATGATCGAAGTGGATCGGGCGGGCGAGCGGCATGCCTTCGAGCTGCAACCCCGGCAGATCGAGAACCCGCAGACCGGCAAGACGGTATGGGCGCTGGGCGTGGAACCGCCCAAGTCGCTGCCCCCGGCCGAATATGATGCGCTCCAGCAGTTCGGCCCCATCGCCGCCTTTCCGGCCGCCCTGCGCGAAACCGGCAAGATGACCGCCGACTCGCTCGGCATGATCCGGCGCATGTTGACCGGGCACGCCTCGGTCAAGAACGTTTCCGGCCCCATCACCATCGCCCGGGTCGCCAACAACACCGCCAAGCGCGGCGCGGCTTGGTTCCTGTATTTCCTGGCGCTGGTGTCGCTGAGCCTGGCCATCCTCAACCTACTGCCCATCCCCGTCTTGGACGGCGGACACCTGCTGTATTACCTTATAGAGTTGGTCAAGGGCAGTCCGTTGAGCGAACGCAGCATGGCCGCCGGGCAATACATCGGCCTGGCCCTGCTGGCGGGCCTGATGGGTCTTGCGTTCTACAACGACATCCTCCGTCTGGTGACTTGATGCTTTTGAACTTTTTTGTGCCGGTCTGCTCAAAGCCCGCCAGCCCCCAGCATGACTTTTCCCGGCAACCGCCTGCCGTGCAGGCCCGCCACCTACCGGATGTGATGATGACGCGACAGCCCACCCGCCGCCTGCTCGCCCTGGCCCTGGCCTCGGCCCTTACCGCCCCCGCCTGGGCGCAGACGGCCCTGCCTCCCATCGTCGCACCCGCCGAAGCCGAAGCCGGCAGCTTCACCGCCAGCGACATCCGCATCGACGGCCTGCAGCGCATCTCCGCCGGCACGGTCCTGACCTACCTGCCGATCGAACGCGGCGACACGGTCACCCCGTCGCGCGTGGGCGACGCCATCCGCGCGCTCTACAAGACCGGATTCTTCCAGGACGTGCGGCTGGATCGCCAGGACAACATCCTCGTGGTCACCGTGGTCGAGCGCCCTGCCATCAACAAGCTGACCGTCACCGGCAACAAGGACATCAAGACCGAGCAGCTGATGACCGGCCTGAAGGACATCGGCCTGGCCGAGGGCGACACCTTCGACCGGCTCAGCCTGGACCGCGTCACCCAGGAGCTGATCAAGCAGTACAACAACCGCGGCAAGTACAACGTCGAGATCAGTCCGACGGTCAGCCCGCTGGATCGCAACCGCGTCGACATCACCATCGCCATCAAGGAAGGCAAGGCGGCCAAGATCCGCCACGTCAACCTGGTCGGCACCGAAAAGTTCCAGAACGAGGACATCCTCAAGGGCTGGGAATCCAAGGAGCACAACTGGCTCTCGTGGTATCGCCGTGACGATCAGTATTCCAAGGAAAAGCTCTCCGGCGACATGGAGAAGCTGAATTCGTGGTACCTGGACCGCGGCTACGTCGATTTCAGCATCGACTCCACCCAGGTGTCGATCAGCCCCGACAAGCGCGACATGTTCATCACCGCCGGCATCACCGAAGGCGAGCAGTACAAGGTCTCCGAGGTGAAGGTCACCGGCGACACCGTGCTGCCGCAGGAGAATGTCGAGCGCATGGTGATCGTCAAGCCGGGCCAGATCTTCTCGCGCCGCCTGCTGGAAATCACCTCCGACGGCATCACCGCCACCCTCAGCAACATCGGCTACGCCTTCGCCCAGGTCAATCCGATTCCCTCGGTGGATCGCGAAAAGCGCACCGTCGCGCTCAACTTCCAGGTCGTGCCCGGCCCGCGCGTCAACGTCCGCCGCATCGTCTTCAAGGGCAACGCGCGGACTTCCGACGAGGTCATGCGCCGCGAGATGCGCCAGTTCGAAGGCTCCTGGTATTCGCAGGCCGCCATCGATCGTTCCAAGATCCGCCTGCAGCGCCTGGGCTACTTCGAGACCGTGGACGTCGAGACGCCCGCCGTTCCCGGCACCAACGACCAGGTCGACGTGGTGTACACGGTCAAGGAAACCACGTCGGGCAGCTTCGTGTTCGGCCTGGGCTATTCGCAGCTGTCCGGCATGACCACCTCGATCCAGCTGTCGCAGAACAACTTCCTCGGCAGCGGCAACCGCGTGTCGGTCGAAGCGCAGCGCAGTGACTACCTGCAGCGCTATTCGTTCTCGTTCCTGAATCCGTTCTTCACCGACGAGGGCATGTCGCTGGGCTACAACCTGTGGTGGCGCGAATACGACTATTCCGACTTCAACGCCGCGCAGTACTCGACCACCAGCGCCGCCGCGCAGGCCGTCCTGGGCCTGCCGCTGACGGAAACCGACAGCGTCTCGCTGCTGTTCGGCATCGATCGCAACCAGATCAACTACAACATCTACACCCCCCAGAAGATCATCGATTACATCAATGCGATCGGCCAGCGCACGTTCCATGCCTGGCGCACCGAGATCGGCTGGGCGCGCGACACCCGCAACGACTACTTCATGCCGACCGCCGGTACCTACCAGCGCGTGTCGGCGGAAGTCACCCTGCCCGGCTCGACCGTCGAGTACTACAAGCTCAACTACGAGTTCTCCAAGTACTGGCCGCTCACGCCGTCGCTGGTGCTGAACACCCGTTTCGATTTCGGTTATGGCGACAGCTGGGGCAGCGATACCTCGCGCAACGTCTGCCGCATGCTTCCGACCGATCCCTCCATCCCGGGCCAGGCCAATCCGGATGCCGCGATAGACGGCACCGGTCCGTGCGGCCCGGGGGCGGTGCTGGATCGCACCCTCACCGCCACCGGTCTGCCGTTCTTCGAGAACTTCTACGCGGGCGGCGTGCGTTCGGTGCGCGGCTTCAGCGACAACACCTTGGGCCCGCGGTCCGAGGTTACCCAGGGCTATTGGCGCGGCCAGCCGCTGGGCGGCTCGCTGAAGACCGTCGGCTCGCTGGAAATGTATTTCCCGCGCCTGTTCGACTCCAATGCCGCGCGCATCTCGGCGTTCTTCGATTTCGGCAACGTGTTCGACGGCTACGACAACTTCGATGCCGGCGAGCTGCGTGCCTCGGCGGGCGTGGCCCTGCTGTGGCGCGCGCCGGTCGGTCCGATTTCGATCAGCTACGCCTTCCCGCTCAAGAAGAAGGACGGCGACGAAATCGAGCGCCTGCAGTTCACCTTCGGCGGCGGCTTCTGATCGCCGATTCGAACGTCGACGGGCTGCACCATCGCCCCCCGTATGGTGTAGCCCGCATGGCCCGCGCCCTGCCGGCGCGGTGAAGAAACGGAGCGAGGCGCTACAATTGCGCCCCATGACCGTGTCCCCCCTTTCCGCCGCCGCGCTCGCCGAGCGCTTCTCGCTGGGCCTGCACGGCGACGGCAGCGTCGTCGTCGACGGCGTCGCCACCCTGGCCCGGGCCGGACGCAACCAGCTCGCCTTCCTGGCCAATTCGCGCTACCGCTCCCAGCTGGCGGAATCCACCGCCGGCATCGTGGTCCTGCGCGAGGCCGATGCCGGGGCCGCGCCGGGCACCGCACTGATTGCCAAGGACCCCTACACCGCCTTCGCCAGGATCGCCGCCCTGTTCGAACAGCGCCCGGCCCGCGCGCCGGGCGTCCATCCCAGCGCGGTGATCGATCCGTCGGCCCGGGTATCGCCGGGTGCGCACATCGGGCCTTTCGTGAGCATCGGCGCCCGCGCCGAGATCGGCGAGGGCAGCATCATCGGGCCGCACTGCGTGATCGGCGACGACTGCGTGGTGGGGGCCGGCAGCGAATTGATCGCGCGGGTCACCCTGGTCACCCGCGTGCGCCTGGGCCGGCGCGTCCTGATCCATCCGGGCGCGGTACTCGGCGCCGACGGCTTCGGGCTGGCGATGGACGCCGGCCACTGGATCAAGGTGCCGCAACTGGGCGGCGTGCTCGTCGGCGACGACTGCGAAATCGGCGCCAACACCACCATCGATCGCGGTGCGCTCGACGACACAGTGCTGGAGGAAGACGTCCGCCTCGACAACCAGATCCAGATCGGCCACAACGTCCGCATCGGCGCGCATACCGCGATGGCCGGCTGCAGCGCCGCGGCCGGCAGCGCGAAGATCGGCCGCTACTGCCTGATCGGCGGCGCCGCCGGCGTGCTCGGGCACCTGGAAATCTGCGATCGCGTCGTCATCACCGCGATGTCGCTGGTGACCAGTTCCATCCATGAGCCGGGCGAGTACTCGTCCGGGACGCCCCTCACCGACAACCGGACCTGGCGCAAGAACGCCGCCCGTTTCAAGCAACTCGACGCGCTGGCACGCCGCGTGCTGGCCGCGGACAAGGAATGAACATGACCGAACCCGAAGTGAAGCTGCCCATCGACGTCGTCGCCATCCAGAAGCTGCTGCCGCACCGCTATCCCTTCCTGCTGGTCGACCGGGTGGTGGAATTCGAGGCGCACAAGCGCATCGTCGGCATCAAGAACGTCACCATCAACGAGCCGTTCTTCCAGGGTCATTTCCCCGGCCATCCGGTGATGCCCGGCGTGCTGGTAATCGAAGCGCTGGCGCAGGCGGGCGGCGTGCTGACCCAGATTTCGCGCGGCCTGTGCGGCAGTGATCGGCTGTTCTACCTGGTCAAGGTCGACAACGTGCGCTTCTCGCGCATGGTGGTGCCGGGCGACGTGCTGGAACTGCACGTGGAAATCAAGCGGGTGATCCGCAACATGACCCTGTACAGCTGCGTGGGCAAGGTGGCGGGCAACGAGGTCGCCAGCGCGGACGTGCTGTGCGCCGAGACGCCGGCATGAGTACCGACATCCATCCCAGCGCAGTGATCGATCCACGCGCCCGCCTGGGCGCCAACGTGCGCGTCGGCCCGTTCAGCCTGATCGGCGCCGACGTCGAAATCGGCGACGGCACCGTCATCGGTCCGCATTGCAGCGTCACCGGCCCGACCCGGATCGGCCGCGACAACCACCTGGTGGGCCACGTCGCCGCCGGCGGCGATCCGCAGGACAAGAAGTTCGCCGGCGAGCGCACCGAACTGGTCATCGGCGACCGCAACATCATCCGTGAATTCGTCACCCTCAACCGCGGCACCGGCAGCGGCGGCGGCGTCACCCGGATCGGCGACGACAACCTGCTGCTCGCCTATACGCACGTCGCGCACGATTGCATGATCGGCAACCACTGCGTGTTCTCGAACAACTCGACCCTGGCCGGGCACGTCACGGTCGGGGACTGGGTGATCATGAGCGGCTTCTCCGGCGCCCACCAATTCTGCCGGATCGGCGCGCACGCCTTCATCGGCATGGGCGCGCTGGTCAATGGCGACGTGCCGCCGTACACCATGGTCGGCAGCGATTCGCTGGGCCGTCCGCGCGGCATCAACAGCGAAGGCCTCAAGCGGCGCGGCTTCGACAGCGAACGCATCAGTGCGATCAAGCGCGCCTATCGCACGCTCTACGTCGCCGGCCTGCCACTGGCCGAAGCCAAGCAGCAACTGGCCGAGCAGGCGGCGTCCAGTCCGGACGTGCGCGCCCTGCTCGACTTCATCGAGCGCGGCGAACGGCCGCTGTTGAGATGAACTCGCCGGCGCGGCCGCGTATCGCGCTGGTCGCCGGCGAGGCATCCGGCGACGGACTGGGTGCCGGCCTCATCGCGGCCCTGCGCGAGCGCTGCCCCGACGCCGAGTTCGCCGGCATCGGCGGCGACGCCATGCGCGGCGAAGGCTGCCAGACTTGGTACGACGCGGGCGAACTGGCGGTCATGGGTTTGTCCGAAGTACTGCGCCACCTGCCGCGGCTGCTGAAGCTGCGGCGGGCATTCCGCGAGCGCGTACTGGCATGGCGGCCGGACGTCTTCATCGGCATCGACGCGCCCGACTTCAACCTGGGCGTGGAGCGCTGGCTCAAGCAGCGCGGCATCCGCACCGTGCATTACGTCAGCCCTTCGGTGTGGGCCTGGCGCGAGAAACGCGCGCAGAAGATCGGCGCTAGTGCCGATCGCGTGCTGTGCCTGTTTCCGATGGAGCCTCCCATCTATGCCCGTCATGGCGTGGATGCGCGCTTCGTGGGCCATCCGATGGCCGACGACATGCCCTTGCAGCCGGATCGCGCCGCGGCGCGGCGGGCGCTGGACCTGCCCGCGGAAGGCCCGGTGCTGGCCCTCCTGCCCGGCAGCCGGCTGGGCGAGATCCAGCGGCTCGCGCCGCCGTTCCTGGAAGCCGCGCGCAAGGTCGTGGAGGAAATGCCCGGCCTGCAGGTCTGCGTTCCCGCCGCCAATGCGGCGTGCCGCGCGCTGCTGGAAACGCTGCTGGCCGATCCGCGCCTGGCGGTACCCCGCCTGCGCCTGCTGGACGGCCACGCCCGCACCGCGCTGTATGCGGCGGACGTGGTGCTGCTGGCGTCCGGCACCGCGACGCTCGAGACGATGCTCGCCAAGCGGCCGATGGTGGTCGGCTACAAGGTCGCGCCGATGACCTACCGGATCGTCAAGAGCCTGGGCTTGCTGAAGGTACAACGCTACGCCCTGCCCAACGTGCTCGCGGGCGAGGATCTGGCGCCCGAACTGATGCAGGAGGACTGCACGCCGGACAAGCTGGCCGGCGCGGTGCTGCACTGGTTCCGCGCCCCGCAGGCGGCCGCCGCGCTCCAGCCCCGCTACCTGCAACTGCACGAACAACTGCGCCAGGACGCCTCCGCGCGCGCTGCCGACGCGGTGATGGAACTGCTAGCCTCCACGCCGCGGCGCGACGTCGGCTAGGATCACGCCATGCTGCCGCTCGGTTCCCTGTTTCCCGCTCCCGTTGTCCGCCTGGTCGCCGGCGTGGACGAGGCCGGCCGCGGGCCGCTGGCGGGACCGGTGTCGGTGGCGGCGGTGATCCTGGATCCGGATCGGCCCATCGACGGCCTCAACGATTCCAAGCAATTGACCGAAGCCCAGCGCGAAGCGCTGTATCCGCTGATCGTCGAGCGCGCGCTGGCCTGGCGCGTCGAGTTCGTGCATCGCGAGGAAATCGATCAGCTCAACATCCTGCAGGCGACGATGGAAGGCATGCGCCGCGCGGTGCGTGCGCTGCAACCGGCGGCCGAACTCGCGCGCATCGACGGCAACCGCATTCCCGCTCGCTTGTCATGCCCCGCCGAAGCGCTGGTCGGCGGGGATCGGCTGGATGCGGCGATCATGGCCGCGTCCATCCTCGCCAAGGTGGCGCGGGATCGCGCGATGGTGGAATTGCATGCGCAGTTCCCGCAATACGGTTTCGCCAGCCACAAGGGCTATTCCACGCCGGAACACCTGACCGCGCTCAACCGCCACGGCCCGTGCCCGCAGCATCGCCGCAGTTTCGCGCCGGTGCGGGTGGCGCTTGAAATGCACGGCATGCGCTGAGCGGCAAGTTCCGCGCACCGTCGCCGCCGGTCGGATGAACAGGCGGCCCTGTCCATGGTCATGCCGACTTCCAGCAGGCGAATCCGCCGCCGCGAGGCGGCACGCTGTTTCCGCATCTCCCCGGGAGCGACATCGCTGCTTCAAGGATCACGGTGATACGCACCGGCCCCCGACGGTCACGCGAGAACTGCCATGAACCTGCACCGACACAACCCCGCACCGGATACCGGATCGCCACCACGCGACCCGCCGTCCCCTTCCACCGCCAGTGGCGGCAATGTCCTCCACCAGCGCCTGCAAACCCTCGTGCGCGCGCTCTGTCCCGGCGCGCCGCCGGTGGACGCCGATTGTCCACGCCGGATCGCCGCGCTGCTGGACGACGCGAGCTGGGAATGCGATCCGGCCGTCAGGCTCGGCCTGGCCAGGGTGCAGGCGCGGATTCGTGGCGTGGACGATGCCACGGTCCCCCTGCCACCGGATCCCTCCTGGCCCCGCCTGTACCGCGAAGTCGAGGACCATGCCGATTTCCTGCGCCTGCGCGCGCTCGAATCGAGCCTGCGGCACGCGCCGGTCGGCGGCTTCCCGTTCGACCGCCACGACTGGGAGCGCGCCCGCGGCCAGGAGTCCGCCCTGCGCGAACACCAGCGCCATGTCCGCGAAGCCAGCTACGCACCGCCGTCGGCCGAGGTGTTCCGGGTCCATTGAAGCGGCCCGGCTGCCGCGTGCGCCGTGCGGCCGATCAGCGCCACGCCGATCGGCCGCGCGGCGATGTCAAGCCTTGCCCCACCCCCACCCC
>Ga0182741_1001498_pt1 | contig 30152 bp, 29 predicted proteins | sample eDN5th37CBELigOP_FD_128874 | JGI IMG/M metagenome (GOLD analysis project Ga0182741, IMG submission 128874) | Enriched Organic Plus compost microbial communities from Emeryville, California, USA - eDNA 5th pass 37_C BE-Lig OP (version 2) (version 2) ... | reverse complement strand
GTGCGCGGGTTCTGGTCCGAGGCCGAGACCGCCACCATGACCGCGACCAGCGCGTCGCAGGGCGAGAACGAGGGCAGGCTGTCGGTCATGGCATTTCTCCTTGCGTTTCCGGGGGTAATTATTGACCATCCGGCGGCGTTTCAATACGGGGAAGTTCCGAGCCAATGGAGACCCGAAAATGACCGCCCTGCGTGACGCCGCGATGAAATCCAAGGCCTGGCCCTTCGAGGAGGCCCGCCGCGTGCTGAAACGCTATGAGAAGAAGGATCCCGAAAAGGGCTATGTGCTGTTCGAGACCGGCTATGGCCCCTCGGGCCTGCCGCATATCGGCACCTTCGGCGAGGTGGCGCGCACGACCATGATCCGCCGCGCCTTCGAGATCATCTCGGACATCCCGACGCGGCTGTTCTGCTTTTCCGACGACATGGACGGCATGCGCAAGGTGCCCGACAACGTGCCCCAGCAGGAGATGCTGCGCCAGCACCTGCAAGAGCCGCTGACCACGGTGCCCGACCCGTTCGGCGAATATGACAGCTTCGGCGGGCATAACAACGCCATGCTGCGCCGCTTCCTGGACACTTTCGGCTTCGAATACGAATTCATCAGCGCGACCGAGTTCTACAAGGCGGGCCGGTTCGACGAGACGCTGCTAAAGGCGGCCGAGAAATACGACGCCATCATGGAGGTCATGCTGGCGTCCTTGCGCGAGGAACGCCAGCAGACCTATTCCTGCTTCCTGCCGATCAGCCCCAGGACCGGCAAGGTGCTTTACGTGCCGATCAAGCATGTCGATGCGAAAGCCGGCACCATCACCTTCGACGACGAGGACGGCGAGGAGCTGACCCTGCCGGTCACTGGCGGCCATGTGAAGCTGCAATGGAAGCCGGATTTCGGCGCCCGCTGGGCGGCGCTGGATGTCGATTTCGAGATGTATGGCAAGGATCACTCCACCAACACCCCGATCTATGACGGCATCTGCAAGATCCTGGGCGGGCGGCCGCCCGAGCATTTCACCTATGAGCTGTTCCTGGATCAGCACGGCCAGAAGATCAGCAAGTCCAAGGGCAATGGCCTGTCCATCGACGAGTGGCTGACCTATGCGGCGACCGAGAGCCTGAGCTATTTCATGTTCCAGAAGCCAAAGACCGCGAAGCGGATGTATTTCGACGTCATCCCCAAGGCGGTGGACGAATACCACCAGCAGCTGCGCGCCTATCCCGACCAGACGGTCGAGCAGCAGCTGGCCAACCCGGTCTGGCACATCCATGGCGGGAAGGTGCCGGAATCGGACATGGTGGTGCCGTTCCAGATGCTGCTCAACCTCGCCTCGGTGGCCGGCGCCAAGGACAAGGAGGGGCTCTGGGGCTTCATCCGCCGCTATGCGCCCGAGGCCAGCCCCGAGACCAACCCGACGCTGGACCAGGCGGCCGCATTCGCGGTGCGCTATTTCAACGATTTCGTGGCGCCGACGCGGACTTACCGCGCGCCCACCGAGGTCGAGCGGCGGGCGCTGGAGGATCTGGCCGGGCGGCTGGCGGCATGGAACCAGCCCGCCGATGCCGAGACCTTGCAGACCATGGTCTTTGCCATCGGCCGCGAACATGGCTTCGAGCCGATGAAGGACTGGTTCCAGGCGCTTTACCAGGTGCTGCTGGGTGCCGACCAGGGACCGCGCTTCGGCGGCTTCATCGCGCTTTACGGCGTGGATGAAACCCGCGCCCTGATCGAGCGGGCCCTGGCCGGCGAGCTGGCGGCAGAGCCAACCGCCTGAACCGGCGCGGGAATTTCATGTTGCGCGCGGCCTCGTTGCCGCGCGCGCATGGTTAACGACCGGTTAACGCGAGATTGCCAAATTCCTGACGGACCGCGCGGGCAACCGCCTTGCACGTTCTGGATTAGGGGAGAGTTGGCATGACCATTGCGATTATCGGCAACCAGTCGTTGATGCCGCGCGCCTTCCGGCTGGGCCTGGATCAGTGGTCCCGGACGGATGGCAGGGCGGGATCACCGACCTGGGCGGGGGCGGCGAACGCGGCCATCGTGCCGGCGGACGAGGATTTCGGCAGCTGCCTGGAAATCCTCAAGCAAGAGGCGGTGACGCAGGTTCGCTACATGCAGCGCACGCCGATCAATCCCGGCAGCTATCTGCGCATCTCGGCGCGCGTCAAGGCCGTCGCGGGCAACCTGCCCCAGGTCCGCATCGCCGCCTTCGCCGGCAATGCCGCCGGCAACAACGTGGCGGGCGTGCCGCAGACCGGCCCTTCGGTCACGTTGCCGGGCTATGGGCAGGTGGTCGAGGTCTCGGCCATCGTCGGCACCGGCCGGCGCGAGGGCGTGGACATGGCCTGGGGACGCGCCGCCACCTTCGGCCATTTCGGCCTGGACCTGACCGGCGACAACAACGGCTCGATCCGCATCGAGAGCGTGATGATCGAGGACGTGACGGCGGCCTTCGTGCCGGGAATGCTGGACTGGGTCGACGTGCGCGATTTCGGCGCCATGGGCGACGGGACCACCGACGACCGCGCCGCCTTCATCGCCGCCGACCAGGCCGCGGCCGGGCGGCAGGTGCTGGTGCCCGAGGGCAGCTATCGCATCGGCTCGGACCTGAGCCTGTCTTCGCCAGTCCGATTCGTCGGCACGCTGAGCATGCCGCGCACGGCGCGGCTGGCATTGATGCGCAGCTTCGACTTTCCGACCTATGCCGCCGCCTTCGGCGACGAGACCGAGGGGATGAAGCGCGCGCTTCAGGCGCTGCTGGGCTTTACCGACCATGCGGTGCTGGACCTCTGCGGCCGCAACGTGCACCTGTCCGAGCCGATCACCATCGCCGATGCGGTGCCGGGCATGACCAGCTTTGCCAACCGCCGCGTCATCGCCAACGGCCAGGTCAGCATCTTGGCCGGCCCGGCCTGGGATACGCGGGTGGTGACATCGGCCGCGACCTATAATCCGGCACAGCCGCAGGTGCTTTCGGCGGTCGCCAATATCGCCAATATCGAGGTCGGCGCCCGCGTCAGCGGCAACGGCGTCGGGCGTGAAGTCTATGTCCTGGCCCGGAACGTCGCCGCCGGGACGCTGACGCTGTCGCTGCCGCTTTACGGCGGGGCGGGGACGCGCAGCTATAGCTTCAGCCGCTATCGCTATGCCTTCGATTTCTCGGGGATGGAGCATCTGAGCCGCTTCAACTTCGACGACATCGAATTCCTGCTGGAGGGCAATGCCAGCGGCGTGATGCTGGCCAAGACCGGCAACATGAACTGCTTCCGCGATTGCTACTTCACCCGGCCCAGGGATCGCGGCATCACCTCGATCGGCTCGGCCTGCCAGGGCATGCTGGTGGACCGCTGCGAGTTCCTGTCAAACGAGATGGGCGACCTGGCGCAGAACCGCACCACCGTCGCGCTGAACGTCAACAACAACGATGCCAAGATCCGCCACAGCCGCTTCATCCGCTTCGCGCATTTCGCGGTGATGAACGGCGGTGGCCACATGATCGAGGGCAACCATTGGTTCCAGGGCGACAATGCCCAGAACGGCGTGCGTTTCGGCGGGCTGGTGCTGACCCAGACCAATGTGCAGACGACCGTGACCGGGAACTATATCGACAATTGCTCGATCGAGTGGACGAACGAACACGACGCCTATCCGAATTTCGACGGCGGCGAGTATTCCTTTGGCGGGCTGACGATCACCGGCAACACCTTCCTGGCCTCGAACACGACGCTGGGATTCAACTGGCTGGTGGTCAAGCCCTATGGCAGTGGCCATTTCATCCATGGGCTGGCGGTGATGGGCAATGTGTTCAAGTCGCTGTTCAACAAGATCGCCCGGATCGAGAAGGTGGACACCACATTCTCCGACCTGAACTATCAGCGCATGCGCAACATCCAGTTCCAGGGCAACATGTTCAACGGCGTGAACAGCTATGTCGCCAATCCGGTCGACGTGGCGCACAACCAGGCCAGCGCCTCGAACCGCTGGCTGGTGACGGTGGACCAGGCGCTGCCCTTCAATGGCTGGGTGCGCAACGTCCAGTCGATCATTGCCACCAGCCAGATCACCAATGCCGCCAATGCCCGCGTGGCCGAGATGCCCTGGGTGCAGACCGCGCAGGGAACGACGCGGCAACAGGTGGCGCTGAACTGGGGCGCGGCGGTGCGCGGCTCGGTCAGCCTGCGGCTGCGCATGGACAACCCGGACTAGGCGCGCGCCCAGAACGCAAGCCCTTGGCCCCCGGCGGATCATTCTGCCGGGGGTTTCGGCATGTCCGGTTCCAGCAGGTCGGCAGGTCGCAGCCGGAACGCCTGGCCGAAGCCCGCGTTCAACAGGGCCGAGACCGGCTCGATCCGCCAGAAGCGGAAGTCCGGCAGGTCCAGATAGACCTTGGCCTTGGGATCGCGCGCCAGCCAGCGGGCGCGGCGCGCCTCGTCCGGCGCGACCGGCGCGGCACGGCCCAGGATCGACAGCCGCGCATGGGTCATGGCGTCGCCCTTGGCGGTCTCGGCGGCGATCAGCAGCCCGGCGCGCGGATCGGCCGCCAGCGCGCGCGTATGCGCGGCAAGCCCCGAAAGCAGCGCGAGCGGCGCGCCATCCGCATCGGTTTGCAGCGCAATGCGCGTGACCAGCGGCCCGCCCGTTTCGGGGTCGAGCGTGCCCAGGCTGGCATGGCGCGCACACCCCAGCAATTGCCGGGCAAGGGCGCGGGCCTCGTCGGTGGTTTCTCGAATCGGGTCGATCTTCATGGCGGCATGCTGCGCCGGCCGCGGCCCGCCAGGCAACCGCAACCTGCAAGGCAATGCGGCGTTTTGGCGGCGCTTTCCGGCTTTCGCAGCGCCCGGCCTTGTGAAACAACGGCGTCATGAGCAAGCACCCGCGCATCACCCTGGTCACCGGCGGCGCCCGCTCGGGCAAGTCCGCCCTGGCCGAAAGCCTTGCCGCCGCGCATGAGGGCACGCGCATCTACATCGCCACGGCCGAGGCCTGGGACGACGAGATGACGCAGCGCATCGGCCTGCATCGCGACCGGCGCGGCAGCGGCTGGCAGACGGTCGAGGAGCCGCGCGACCTAGCCGGCGCGCTGGCGCGAACGGACGGGCAGGGGGTGCGGCTGGTCGATTGCCTGACGCTGTGGCTGTCCAATCTCATGGCCGAGGGCCAGCCCGACCCGCATATCCGCGCCCTGTGCCGGGCGCTGGACGCCCAGCAGGACCCGGTGGTGCTGGTGACGAACGAGCTGGGGCTGGGCATCGTGCCCGAAAACGCGCTTGCCCGCCGCTTCCGCGACGAGCATGGCTGGATGAACCAGGCCGTGGCCGCGATCGCCGACGAGGTCTGGATGGCCGTCAGCGGCCTGCCGCTGCGCCTTAAACCGCAAAGAGGGACATCGTGAAAGAGTTCGACCAAACCGCCGCCCAAGCTGCCCGCGACCGCCAGGACCAGCTGACCAAGCCCCCCGGCTCTCTGGGCCGGCTCGAGGAGTTGGCGGTGTTCATGGCCGGCTGGCAGGGGCGCGAGCGGCCAAAGATCGAGCGCGCGCAGGCGTTGGTCTTTGCCGGCAATCACGGCGTCACCCGGCAGGGCGTGAACCCGTTCCCGGTCGAAGTCACCGCCCAGATGGTCGAGAATTTCCGTCAGGGCGGCGCGGCGATCAACCAGCTGTGCCGGCTGGCCGGCGCCGGGTTGCAGGTGATCGCGCTGGACCTGGACCGGCCGACCGGGGATTTCACCGAAGGCATGGCGATGGAGGTCGACGAGTTGGTCGCCGCCATCCAGACCGGCAAGAACGCCGTCGACCCCGAGGCCGACGTGATCCTGCTGGGCGAGATGGGGATCGGCAATTCCACAGTCGCGGCGGCGCTGGCGGCGGCGACCTTCGGCGGCAGCGCCGAGGATTGGGTCGGGCGCGGCACCGGCGCCGATGACGAGGTTCTGGCCAACAAGCTGCGTGCCGTCGAGGCCGGGCTCAGGCGCCACAAGGGCGCGGCGACGGCGGCCTCGATCCTGGGCAGCTATGGCGGGCGCGAGCAGGCGGCGATTTGCGGCGCGGTGATCCGCGCGCGTGAGTTGGGGATCCCGGTGATCCTGGACGGCTTCATCTGCTCGGCGGCGGCGGGCGTGCTTCTGGTCAACGACCGCAATGCGCTGGACCATTGCCTGATCGGCCATGAAAGCGCCGAACCGGGTCATCGCCGGCTGATCGCGGTGATGCAGAAAAAGCCGGTGGTGACGCTGGACATGCGCCTGGGCGAGGGCACGGGCGCGGCGGTGGCGTTGATGATCCTGCGCGCGGCGCTGGAATGCCACAACGGCATGGCCACTTTTGCCGAGGCCGGGATTGGCTAGGCTGCTGGCCGAGGCGGCGCTGGCACTGGTCTGGCTGACCCGGCTGCCGGTGGGGCGGCTTCTGCCCGCCTCGCCGCCGACGCTGGCGCGGGCCGCCTGGGCCTTTCCGCTGGTGGGGCTGGCGGTCGGGCTGGTCGGTGCCGCCGTGCTGGGGCTGGCGTCCTTCGCCGGGCTGCCGGGGATGGTCGCGGCGCTGCTGGCGGTCGGCGCCATGATCCTGGCCACCGGCGGGCTGCACGAGGACGGGCTGGCCGATTGCGCCGATGGCAGCGGCGGTGCGACCCGCGAGCGGCGGCTGGAGATCATGCGCGATTCCCGCATCGGCAGCTATGGCGTGCTGGCGCTGGTCCTGGTCACGGGGCTGCGGGTGGCGGCGATTGCGGCGCTGCTGGGCGATCCCTGGCTGGCGGCGACGGCCCTGGCCGGGCTGGCGGCGGCTTCGCGCGCGGGAATGGCGCTTGGGCTGGGGCTGATGCCGCCCGCGCGGCGCGACGGGCTGGGCCATGCGGCCGGGCGGCCGACGCGCGGCGCGATGCTCGCCGCCCTGGTGCTGGGGGCCGCCGCGTTGCTGCCGCCGGCGCTTTGCCTGCCGCATCCGGCGGCGGGCTGGCTGGTGCCAGCCGCGGCGGTGGCGGCGGCGCAGTTCTGGCTGGCGCGCCGGGCCATGCGGGCGCTTGGCGGGCAGACCGGAGACGTGCTGGGGGCCATGCAGCAGGCGGGCGAGGCGGCCGGGCTGGTGGCCATGACCGCCCTGGCCTAAGCGCCGTTACGTCGCGTCGCCTTTTTCTTGACGGGTTTTCGCACTTCACTCATACCAAACGGCTACATGAAAGGTCGGGATTATCCGCCGCCCGCCACGGCAAGAGGCGGCCATAGTTTTGGGGGAGGTTTTTCATATGGGTGCCCTGCTGGGGCTTTCTCGCGGCATCGACCGCGTCAATTCGGCCATCGGCCGCAGCGCAAGCTGGCTGATCCTGGTCGCCGTGCTGGTCAGCGCCGGGAATGCAGTCATCCGCAAGGTGCTGAACACCTCGTCCAATGCCTGGCTGGAGTTGCAATGGTATCTCTATGGCGCCGCCTTCCTGGGCGCCGCGGCCTATACGCTGAAGGAGAACGAGCATATCCGCATCGACATCATCTACGGCCTCTGGCGGCGGCGCCGGCAGCACTGGATTGACCTGATCGGGCATGTGTTCTTCCTGATGCCCTTCGTCACGCTGATGATCTGGTATCTCTACCCCTGGGCGATGCGCTCCTATTACCGGGGCGAGGTCTCGACCAATGCCGGGGGGCTGGTGCTGTGGCCGGCCAAGATGCTGTTGCTGGCCGGCTTCATCATGCTGTTCTTCCAGGGCATTTCCGAGATCATCAAGAAGATCGCCGTCATGCGCGGCCTGATCGAGGATCCCACCCCCTTCGTCTCGGCCCATGAGGCCGCCGCCATGGAGGGCGACATCATGGTGCGCGAGATGCAGGCGGCGATCGAGGACGAGAAACCGGGCGAGGAGACTCGCAAATGATGGTCTTCATCGCGCAGAACATGGCGCCGATCATGTTTGCCTCGCTGGTGATCTTCCTGCTCTTCGGCTATCCGGTGGCCTTCGCGCTGGCGGCGAACGGGCTTTTGTTCTTCGTCATCGGCGTCGAACTGGCGCCGCTGTCGGGCGGCAACATCAACCTCAGCTGGCCCTTGCTGAACGCCATGCCCGAGCGGTTATGGGGGGTGATGTCGAACGAGACATTGCTGGCCATCCCCTTCTTCACCTTCATGGGCATCGTGCTGGAGAAATCCGGCATGGCCGAGGATCTGCTGGACACGGTGGGCCAGCTTTTCGGCCCGATCCGCGGCGGCCTGGCCTATGCGGTGATCATCGTCGGCGCGCTGCTGGCGGCGACGACCGGCGTGGTCGCGGCCTCGGTCATCGCCATGGGGCTGATCTCGCTGCCGATCATGCTGCGCTATGGCTATGACCGGCGCATCGCCTCGGGCACCATCGCCGCTTCGGGGACGCTGGCGCAGATCATCCCGCCCTCGCTGGTGCTGATCGTGCTGGCCGACCAGTTGGGTCGCTCGGTCGGCGACATGTACAAGGGCGCGCTGATCCCCGGCCTGGTGCTGACCGGGATCTACCTGTCCTACATCTTCGTGATGTCGCTGATCCGCCCGAGCAGCCTGCCGGCCCTGCCGAAAGAGGCGCGGACGCTGGGCTCGGGCGTGACCTCGCTTTTCGTGGCGCTGGCGCTGACCGTCGGCGGGGCCTGGCTGGCCTTCCGCTGGCTCTACCCGACGCATGGGCGCGATGCCGACATCCTGGCGCCGGCGCTGGCGGTGATCGTGATCTATGTGCTGGCGCTGCTGGACCGGGCGCTGAGGATCAACCTGATGTCGCGGCTGGCGCAGCAGGTCATCATCGTGCTGATCCCGCCGCTGGCGCTGATCTTCCTGGTGCTGGGCACGATCTTCCTGGGCATCGCCACGCCGACCGAGGGCGGGGCCATGGGCGCGGTCGGCGCGCTGCTGCTGGCAGGGGTCAAGAACCGGCTCAGCTATGACGTGATCCGCCAGGCGCTGCTGGCGACCACGCGGCTGTCGGCCTTTGTCATGTTCATCCTGATCGGGGCGCGGGTGTTCTCGCTGACCTTCTACGGCGTGAACGGGCATATCTGGGTCGAACATCTGCTGACCTCGCTGCCCGGCGGCGAATACGGCTTCCTGATCGCGGTGTCGGTGCTGGTCTTTTTGCTGGCCTTCTTCCTCGACTTCTTCGAGCTCGCGTTCATCATCGTGCCGCTGCTGGCGCCGGCGGCGCAGGCGATGGGCATCGACCTGATCTGGTTCGGCGTACTGCTGGGGGTGAACATGCAGACCAGCTTCATGCACCCGCCCTTCGGCTTCTCGCTGTTCTTCCTGCGCTCGGTGGCGCCGAAATCGCCCTATCGCGACAAGGTCACCGGGCAGATGATGCAGCCGGTGACCACCGGGCAGATCTATTGGGGCGCGGCGCCCTATGTCTGCATCCAGCTGGTCATGGTCGCCGTCGTCATGGCCTTCCCGGGGCTGGTCATGCATTACAAGGGCGCGCCGGTCGACACTTCGAATGTCCGCATCGAGATCCCCTCGGGCGGCGGCGGGCTTGGGGGCCTGGGCGGGCTTGGCGGTCTGGGCGATCCCTTCGGCCAGCCGGCCGCGCCCGGAGGCCCTGCGCCGGGCGGCATTCCCGCCCCGGGCGGGCTAGACAGTCCGCCGGATTTCGGCACGCCCGCAACCCCGGCTCCGGCTACGCCCGCCCCGGCGGATGGCGCCACGGCGCCAGCCCCCGCTGCGCCCGACCTGGGTGGGCTGGGCGGCCTTTCCGGTCCGCCGCCGGGTCTGACGGCCCCGCAGCAACCGGCAGGAAACTGACAGGGGAAAGGCGGCCTTGGGGCCGCCTTTTTCCTTTGTCGCCGCCTGAAACGAAAAGGGCCGCCGCGATTTCTCGCGGCGGCCCGATTGCAACCCGGCACCGGTTCAGAGCGTGCCGTTGCGCTGCTGGATCATCATGAAGGTGTCATAGGTATATTCGGACGTCTGGTTGTAGAGATACCAGTCGCCCCGCGCCACCTTGATCGAATCCCAGATCTTCTTGAAGGGCGCGTTCGAGGCCTCCAGCTCGGCATAGACCTCGTTCGCGGCCTTGTAGCAGGCATCCAGGATCTCGGCGCTGAACGGGCGCAGCTGCGCACCCGAGGCCACCAGTTCCTTCAGCGCCGTGGGGTTCAGGTGGTCGTATTTCTGCAGCATGTCGGCATCGACCGCCCGGCAGGCGGTATGCAGCAGCGACTTGTAGTTCTCGGGCAGCGATTCGTATTTCTCCTTGGCAAAGAAGAAATGCACCGTCGGGCCGCCTTCCCACCAGCCGGGGTAATAGTAATAGGGCGCCACCTTGAAGAAGCCCAGCTTCAGGTCGTCATAGGGGCCGACCCATTCCGAGGCGTCGATGGTGCCCTTTTCCAGCGCCGGATAGATGTCGCCGCCGGCGATCTGCTGCGGCACGGCGCCCAGGCGCTCCAGCACCCGGCCGGCAAAGCCGCCGACGCGGATCTTCAGGCCCTGAAGATCGCTCACGGCGTTGATTTCCTTGCGGAACCAGCCGCCCATCTGCACGCCGGTATTGCCGCCCGGCAGGCCGAAAATATTATGGTTGGCCAGGAACTCGTTGTAAAGATCGATGCCGCCGCCGTGATACTGCCAGGCGTTCATGGCGCGGGCCGACAGGGCGAAGGGCACGGCCGAACCCAGCGCAAAGGTCGGATCCTTGCCCCAGCTGTAATAGCCGACGGTGTGGCAGGCCTCGACCGTGCCGTCGGTGACGGCGTCCTGGGCCTGCAGGCCGGGCACGATCTCGCCGCCGGCAAAGACCTGGAGCTGGAACTTGCCGCCCGTGGCCTCGGACAGGTATCTCGACAGCACCTCGGCCCCGCCATAGATCGTGTCCAGCGACTTGGGGAAGGCCGAGGTCAGGCGCCATTTCACCTCGGGCATCTCCTGCGCGATGGCGGGCGCGGCAAGCGCAGCCCCGGCCGCTGCAGTCGCGCCGCCAACCGTGGCGCGGGTCAGAAAGGCGCGCCGGCCGAACTGGTTGGTTGTCTTCATGGGTTCCTCCGCGTTGATCGGCCCTCTCCTGGCGGCCGATATCGCGGCGAATGTTGCATGCGACCGAACAGCCTGTCGAGACGCCAGTGCCGGGTTTTTGCCGCTTCTGCACCGCGCTTGCGCAATTGCCGCAGCGTCAGGCCGGCGGGTGTGTGGCATCGCCGATCTTGTGGGACGTTCAACGCACTACCCAAGCGGTTTGGGCTTGCCTATACTGGCAGGGGTCCGGGGCTTTGGGGGAACAAGGGATGCGCTGTCCTTTCTGTGGAAATGTCGATACGCAGGTCAAGGATTCGCGTCCGGCCGAAGACAATGTGGCGATCCGCCGGCGCCGCTTCTGCCCGGCCTGCGGCGGCCGCTTCACCACCTATGAGCGGGTGCAGCTGCGCGATCTGGTCGTGGTCAAGTCCAACGGCAGGCGCGAGGATTTCGACCGCGCCAAGCTGGAACGCTCGATCCGCATCGCCATGCAGAAGCGCCCGATCGAACCCGAGCGCATCGACCAGATGATCTCGGGCATCGTGCGCCGGCTGGAAAGCATGGGCGACACCGACATCCCCTCGAAGGTCATCGGCGAGATCGTGATGGAGACGCTGGCCCGGATCGACACGGTTTCCTATGTGCGCTTTGCCAGCGTCTACAAGAACTTCCAGGCGGCGGACGATTTCGACAAGTTCGTCTCGGAACTGCGCCCGCAAACGGCCGAGGAGTGATCGACCGGCGCCACATGCGGCACGCGCTGGCCTTGGCCCGGCGCGGCCTGGGCAATGTCTGGCCCAACCCGGCCGTGGGCTGCGTGCTGGTGCGGGGCGGCGTGGTGGTCGGGCGCGGCTGGACCCAGCCCGGCGGGCGTCCGCATGCCGAGGCAATGGCGCTGGCCCAGGCCGGCGAGGCGGCGCAAGGCGCCACTGCCTATGTCACGCTGGAGCCCTGTGCCCATCACGGCAAGACCCCGCCCTGCGCCGAGGCGCTGCTGCGTTCGGGCGTCGCCCGCGTCGTCACCGCGCTGACCGATCCCGACCCGCGCGTGGCCGGCCGCGGCCATGCCATCCTGCGCGCCGCCGGGATCGAGGTGAGTGAAGGGGTCTGCGAGGCCGAGGCGCGCGCGGTGCAGCAGGGCTTCCTGAGCCGCATCCAGCGCGGCCGGCCGATGCTGACGCTGAAGCTCGCCGCCAGTTTCGACGGCCGCATCGCCACCGCAGCGGGCGAAAGCCAATGGATCACCGGGGCAGAGGCCCGCCGCCATGTCCACGCCCTGCGCCTGGCCCATGACGCGGTGATGGTCGGCGGCGAGACGGCGCGCGCCGACCGGCCGGGGCTGAACGTGCGCGGCTTCGGCCCGGTGCGGCAGCCGGTGCGGATCGTGCTCTCGTCGCGCCCCTTGCCCGATCTGCCGGCCGAGGGGCTGCGGCATGGCCCGCTCTGGCAACTCGCCGGCCGGCCCGAGGATGTCATGGCCGAACTCGGCGCCCGCGGCCTGACCCGCGTGCTGTGCGAAGGCGGCGGGGTGCTGGCGGCCGCCTTGCTGCGCGCGGGGCTGGTGGACCAGCTGATCGGCTACAGCGCCGGGCTGGTGCTGGGCGGCGACGGCCGCGCCGGCATCGGCGTGCTGGGGCTGGAGCGCCTGGCCGACGCGCCGCGCTTCCGGCTGGCCGAGACGCGCCGGATCGGGCCCGATGTCATGCATCGCTGGCTGCGCGATGAAGCGGTGGGCTGTTGATCAATTGATCACGGCCTAGCGCCGCCAGATCCAGGCATGGCCGGCCAGCACGCCCTGCGCCTTGGCAAGCAGCCGCAGCGTCGGGCCGCCTGCACCGAATGCCGGGTCGCGCAGCCGGTCCAGCGCCACCTCGGGCGGGCAGGGCAGGCGGCTGACCGGGTCGTAATAGCGCGGATAGGCGATCAGCGCGGCATGGGCCAGCCTGGCCAGATCGGCCCGCACCTGCCGGCGCGCCGGCACCGGCCCCAGGTCGCGGGTCAGCCCCCAGCCGGCATAGAAGGGCGCGCCCAAGGTGGTGACGGGCAGGCCGCGCAGAAGCGCCTCGAACCCCAGGGTCGAGGTCATGGTCCAGACCTCGTCGACCTGGCCCATCAGCGCGTCGGCGGCGCTGTTGCGGGCGACGACATCGGCCAGCCGACGCAATTCGGCCTCGGGGACCAGGCCGGGACGCAGCCCGGCCTCGACATCGGGATGCGGCTTGTAGACCAGCACCGCGTTGGGATTCTCGGCCCGGGTGCGTTCCAGCAGGGCCAGGTTGCTGCGCTCGCGCCCCGCGCCCAGGCGGATCGAGGCATCGTCCTCGACCTGGCCCGGCACCAGGATGCGGCGGCCGGGCGGCAGGTCGGGCGGCTCGCCGGACAGGTTGTATTTGGTGATCCCGGCCTCGACCAGCAGCCGGGCCAGGTGCAGCGCCCGCTCGCCCCCGCCAGGGGGCAGGGGCTCGGCCATCAGCCGCTCGAACCGGCTTTCGCGGCCGGGGTCGTAATAGATGCCCAGGTCGTCGGCGACCAGCGACAGCGGCGGGACCAGCGCCGCCCCCAGCCCGCGCGAGCGCAGGAAGCCGTCCTCGATGCGCAGCGCGCCGGGCACCTGGTCAGCCCGCCCCGCCCAGGCCATCGTCACCCCCGGCCCCGGTTTGGCGGCAAAGCGCACCCCACGGCCGCTGCCAAAGAACCGTGCCATGAAGGGCCGTTTCCACAGCCGGATGCCATGGGCCAGGTGTCCGGCATGGTCCTGGCGCCAGGCGCGGGCCTCGGCCTCGATCTGCGCCAGCGCGCCCTCGAAATCCGTCAGCCGGTCCCGGCAGGGATCATACCAGACCGGGGCAAGCAGGTGGCTGGCGGCAAAAAGCTGCTCGATGCTGGCGGGGCGGCGGCGCGGAATCGGGTGCTGGTCATCCGTCAGGCCCCAGCCGGCATAGAAGGGGCGGCCGAAGATGCGCGGCCGGTGGCCGGCCAGCATCGCCTCGTAGCCCAGCTGCGAGGAATAGGCATAGACCCGCGCCGCGCCCCGAAGCAGCGCCCAGGGCGAGACGGCGCTGTCGCAAAGGATCTCGCCGGGGCGCAGGTCGGCGGGGCTGAAATGGCCGGGACGCAGGCCGCGCGCGGTCTCGGGGTGGCTGCGAACCACCAGCGGCAGGCCGGGATTCTCGTCGCGCGCGGCCTCCAGCATGGCCCGGAAATCCGCCTGGCCGGCCCCGCGCAGCGAGGCGTCGCCGCGGGTCTGGTCGATGACCAGCGCGTAGCCGCCGGCGGGCGGTGCGACCTGGGGCAGATGCGCGTTGTATTTCGACAGGTCGGCGGCGATGAGCCGCGCGATTCCCTGCCGCGCGCGGTCCAGTTGCGCCTGTGTGGCGGGCGCATGCACCAGGGTTTCGATCAGCGAAGGGGTATCGGGGTCGAAATGCAGTCCCGAGGGGTCGATCAGCAACCCGATGGGCCCGCGCCCCGCCACCGGGCCGCGCGCCCGCCCCGGCAGGACCGAGCGCAGGAAGGCATCCTCGATCCGCACCAGCCGGGCGCCGCGGCGGGCGGCCAGGGCCTTGCCGCGCCAGGCAGTCGGGCTGTCGCCCCAGATGCCGACATGATCGCCGGGGCCGGGCAGGCCGATGCGCAGCGACCAGCCGGCCAGCTGCAGGATGCGGCGCAGGCGCGGCCGGGTCAGGAAACCGCCGTTGCATATGAAAAGCCGCCGGGAATCCCCGGCGGCATGGTCATTCTGCTCCACGCCCTTACTCGAAGGCGCTGTCCACCGCGCTGACTTCGGTGGCGGTGCCCAGGATCGACTGCAGCGTCTTGCGCCATTGCACGAAGGGCGCCTCGGTCACATAGACGGTGTCGCCGTCGCGGATGACGAAATCGCGTGCCAGGAACATGCCGTCGGGCTTGGTCAGGTCCAGCACATAGGCGACGCGCTGGCTGCCCTGGATGTCGCCGCGGCCCAGCACGGCGCGGGCCACCGCCGGCGGCTCATCGCGCAGCACGAAGACGCCCTTTGGATCGGCCAGCGAGGTGCTGAGCCCGCCGACCATCGCCACCGCCTCGATGGCGTTGATCTGTTCATTGCCCAGCGGCACCTTGGTCTGGCCGCCAAGCGCGCCGAGCGCGGTGAAGCTGCGCTCGTCCTCCTCGACCAGGATCACGTCGCCGGGGCGCAGCGCGATGTCGTTGCGAGCGTTGGAATACAGGTCGCGCAGCCAGACCTTGCCGCTAGAATTGCCGCGCTTGACCGTGACCACGGCGATCTCGGGCTCGATCGAGACCCCGCCCGAGCGCGACAGCATGGCCGAAAGCGTGCGGGTCGGGCGCTCGATCGGATAGACGCCCTGCGCCGTGACCTTGCCCATGACCGAGACGGTGGCGCCGTCGCCGGCGACGCGCGTGACCATGACCTGCGGATCGGGGGTCTGGGTTTCCAGCTTCTGGGTGATGATGCGGCGCAGCTGCTCGGGGCTGTTGCCGGCGGCCAGCACCCGGCCGGCATAGGGCACGAAGATATAGCCCTCGCTGTCCACCTGCAATTCGGTCAGCTGGGTCGAGCTTGTCCCCATCGAGGCCAGCAGCCCGTCATCGACGTTTTCCCAGATCGACAGCCCCAGCACGTCGCCGGGCCGGATGTCGTCGGCGGCGACCGTGCCGGCATTGCGGAAATCGGCCGAGAAGCCATAGGCGGGGGTATAGTTCGCCGCCCGGTTCACCCGGTCGTCGACATGCACGATATGCGTGCTGCCGCCCTTTTCCACCGCGCCGGACATGATCTGGCCCTTTGTCGGGCCCGAGCGCGGCAGGCCGCAAGCCGAGACGAGAAGCATCCCCCCCAGGATAGCCGCCCGTGCCAGGCGCGAGCCAAGGTTGCGGCGCATGCGGACCGGCGCCGCGCCGGACCGAAGAGGCGAAAAAATGGCTTGCGTCAAACTGTTGCTCCTGTCCTCTCGTGCGATTCCCGGATCGCAGGTCGTATTTTGCCGCACGTTAACCCAGCAACCGGGGGTTTTCCATATTTTTACCCGGCTCAATCGTCCTTGCCGTCCATCTGTTGCCGATATTTGCCGCGCCCGGCGAAAAGCGCCTGATAGGGATCCTCGGGCGCCAGGATCATGTCCACCACGATGCGCAGCGCGTGGGCGCGGGACCGCGCGGCGTAAAAGCCGCCCGGAACCTGGCTGCTTTCCAACAGGAAGTCGCGATAGCGGCGATAGGCCAGCGCATGGGGTGGGCGCGGATCGTACAGGAATTCGTCGAGGCTCTGGTCCGAAACTAGGCCGGGCTTGTCAAAGACCGCATTGCCCATGGCCTTGACCGGCAACCCGCGCCACAGCGCCTGCTGCGCGGCGGTGGAGTTCACCGTCACCGCCGCATGGGCCTGGTTCAGAAGCCGCGCCAGCTTGCCGCCGCGCACGAAATGGACCCGGTCCTCGATCCCCAGGTCGCGGGCCCTGGTCAGGATGGCGTGGCGGATGCCGCCGCGCCCGTCCTCCAGCGGATGCGCCTTGAAGACGATGCGGTGATGGCGCGGCGCCGAACGGGCGAAGGCGGTCAGCACCTCGTCGGTGAATTCGGACATGCGGCGATAGGGGGAATGGGCGACGAAGTTGGAATCATGTTCCAGCTGCATCAGCACCAGCACATAGGGAAAGCCGCCGCGCCGCACCGCGCCCGCCTCGCGCATGCGGGCCAGGGCATGAAAGGGCGTCAGCAGGAAGCGGCGCAGGTTCAGCCGGAACTCCTGGAACACGCCGATCTGGCGGTGGGTGCGGTAGCCGGGATAGCGGCGGTTCGCCACCAGCACCAGGAAATGATAGAGCGCGCCATAGAACTTGTGCTGGCGCATGTCGCCCCAGCGCGCCGGCGGTCGGTGCATCTCGGCCACGCGGTTGCGCAGCGCGTTGCGCATCTCGCGCAGGGGGATGCGCATCAGCGCGGAATGCCCGTTCGAGCCGCCGCGCTCATAGGTGATCCAGAAAGGGCGCAGATAGCCTTCCTCGAAGACATGCAGCACCAGGTCGTGGCGCCGCGCCGCCTCGCGCGCGGCGCCATGGACCGGGCGGACGTCGCCGTAAAGCACGATGTCGGTCACGCCTTTTTCGGTGATGATGCGGTCCAGGTGGTCGGGCCAGTCCTCGGGCCCGCTGCCGTGGCGGATGAACCGGGGCGCGTCGGACCAGAAGAATTCGTCGCCGGCGTTGAAGCCGACGCGCCAGACCTGGGCACCGGCATCGCGCAACAGCCGGCCGACGCGGTCGAAGAACGGGCCGTGCGGCCCCTGCAACATCAGGAAGACGCGCTTGCCGGCGGGCAAGGCGGCGGTCGCCGCCACCGGGACCAGCTTGCGCTGCTGCTGCGGCTGCGGATCGGGCGGGGCAAGCGGGCGCGGGGAAGCCGCGGGCGCCGGGGCGGCGCGCAGATCGCGGAAATGGCGAGGGGCGGTCATGGAATTCAGCATATGAGCCTGGTGTTGTTTTTTTTTTCAGGAATTCGGGCTTTTCGCTGCAGGCGGGGCCCAGCCACCGAGGTCATATGCCCCCTGATTGCACCAAAATCCCGCCGCTGTCACGGCCTTTCCTGATTTTGCTTAACCGACGTGGCGCCGCGGCTGCGGCTTTGCTTGAAGATCGTGCGCCAAGGCTCTAGTTCTCTGGCAGCCACAGGAAGGGAGCGTCCATGTTTACCGGCATCATCACCGATATCGGCGAGGTTTCCCGCGTCGAGATGCGCGGCGACATGCGGGCGCGGATTTCCTGCCATTACGAGATGGCGGGGGTCGATCTGGGCGCCTCGATCGCCTGCGACGGCATCTGCCTGACCGTGGTCGAGAAGGGGGCGGACTGGTTCGACGTGGACATCTCGGCCGAGACCATCTCGAAGACCAATATCGGTGCGAACGGCTGGGCGCCCGGCAAGCGGCTGAACCTGGAACGCGCGCTGCGCGTCGGCGACGAGCTGGGCGGTCATATCGTCTCGGGCCATGTCGACGGCGTCGCGCTGATCGAGGAGATGCGCGACGAGGGCGACAGCACCCGCATCACCCTGCGCGCGCCCAGGGCGCTGGCGCGCTTCATCGCGCCCAAGGGCTCGGTGGCGCTGAACGGCACCTCGCTGACGGTGAACGAGGTCGAGGGCGAGCGTTTCGGCGTGAACGTCATCCCCCACACCCAGGCCGTGACCACCTGGGGCGCGGCGCGGCCGGGCGACGCGGTGAACCTGGAAATCGACACGCTGGCGCGCTATGTCGCGCGGCTGGCCGAGGCGGGGTGATGGCCGGGATCGGCCATAACCGCGGCCCGGCGCTGTCCCCCGAGGCGGGGCGCGGCTTTCGTGCCCATGCCTGGTCCGTGGCGCGGCGCGAATTGCTGGGCGCGCGGTTGCCGGTCGAGGTGGTGCGCCTGCAGCTGCGCCGGGCCAAGGCGCTGGGCCTGGATTACAAGACCTATGCCGGGGTGCGGGCGACGACCGGGCGCGACCTGGTGGCCTTTCTCTATTCGACGAATGCGCTGGGGGTGTTCCGCGACGGGCAGCCCGTCGGCGCGGCCGAGCGCCGGCGCATCGCTGAAAGCGCGGCCGTGCCGCATCTGGGCTGCGCGCCGGGGCTTGCGCCGGATGCGATCGCGGTGCAGATCGGGGCGATCTCGGCCGAACGGCTGCCGCCCTTCGGCGACAGCTGGTCGGCGGTCCGGGACAGGATGAAAAGCTGGCTGCGGGCGCAGGGCCTGCCCGGCGATGCGGTGCTGATGATCGGCGAGACCGAACATGAGCGGGAAATGATGGTGGCGGGCGGTCTGGCGGGTTTCGTCACCGGTCGGAAGTTCTTTGCAGGAGCGGCGGATGCAATATGAAAAGCCGGGACCGGTCGAACGCGACTGGTCCGACGCGATCTCTCCCATCGAGGAGATCATCAACGAGGCCCGCAACGGCCGCATGTTCATCCTGGTCGATCACGAGGACCGCGAGAACGAGGGCGACCTGGTCATCCCCGCGCAGATGGCTACGCCCGAGGCGATCAATTTCATGGCCACGCATGGCCGCGGGCTGATCTGCCTGTCGCTGCCCGGCGCGCGCATCGACGCGCTCGGCCTGCAGCTGATGAGCCCCAAGAACTCCAGCCGGCACGAAACCGCCTTCACCATGTCCATCGAGGCGCGCGAGGGCGTGACCACCGGCATCTCGGCCCATGACCGCGCCCATACCGTCGCGGTGGCCATCGACCCCAGCAAGGGCGCGGCCGACATCGCCACGCCCGGCCACGTGTTTCCGCTGCGCGCCCGCGAGGGCGGCGTGCTGGTGCGCGCCGGCCATACCGAGGCGGCCGTCGACGTGGCGCGGCTGGCGGGACTGAATCCCTCGGGCGTGATCTGCGAGATCATGAACGAGGACGGCACCATGGCGCGGTTGCCGGACCTGGTGGCATTCGCGCAAAAGCACGGGCTGAAGATCGGCACCATCAGCGACCTGATCGCCTATCGCCGCCGCCACGACAACCTGATCGCCGAGCGCGGCCAGCGCGCCGTGCATTCGATCCATGGCGGCGACTGGATGATGCGCATCTTCGCCGACGAGACCTCGGGGGCCGAGCATATCGTGCTGACCAAGGGCGACCTGACCGCGCCCGGCCCGGTGCCGGTGCGCATGCATGTGCTGGACCCGCTGCACGACGTCCTGGGGATCGGGCGCGAGAATGCCGGCACCCTGGACGCCGCCATGCGCATCATCGCCGAAGAGGGCCGGGGCGTGGTGGTGCTGTTCCGCGACCTCGAGCCGCGCCTGCCGCGCCAGGACGAGGTCTCCTCGCATGTGCTGCGCCAATACGGGCTGGGGGCGCAGATCCTCTCGGCGCTGGGGCTGTCGGAGCTGGTGGTGCTGACCAATTCGGCGCCGGTGAAGGTGGTCGGGCTTGACGCCTACGGGCTTTCGATCCATTCCACCCGTTCGATTCCCAAAGAGTGACGCCATGGCCGCCAGCATCGAACATGACCAATTGCCGCTGCCCCGGATCGAGGGCGGCGCGCGCCTGCTGATCGTGGTCGCGCCCTATTACCGCCAGATCGCCGACGGGCTGATCGCCGGCGCGCGCGCCGTGGCCGAATCCGCCGGCGCCACCGTCGATCTGGTCGAGGTGCCCGGCGCGCTGGAAATTCCCACGGCCATCGCCCTGGCGGGCGGACGCAATCTCTATGACGGCTATGTCGCGCTTGGCTGCGTGATCCGGGGCGAGACGACGCATTACGACACCGTATGCAACGACAGCTCGCGCGGGCTGATGCTGCTGGGCCTGCAGGGCCATTGCATCGGCAACGGCATCCTGACGGTCGAGAACACCGCCCAGGCCGAGGTCCGCGCCGATCCGCAGGGCCAGAACAAGGGCGGCGGCGCGGCGGCGGCGGCGTTGCATCTGATCGCGCTCAAGCGCGGCTGGGCCGGGCAATCGCCGCGCGGCGATGCCTCGGTGCCGCGCGACGTGATCCGGCTGGCCGGCGAGATCGACGGGCCGGGCAACGCATGAGCGGGCCGGGCGACAAGACGCGCCGCGACGGCGACCGGCAGGCGCGGCAGGCCCGCGCCGCGGCCGCGCGGCTTTATGCGGTGCAGGCGCTGTTCCAGATGGAGGCGGGCGGCCAGTCCGCCGACCGGGTGCAGCGCGAGTTCCTGAACTGGCGCATCGGCCGCGAGGACGAGGACGACGACATCGTCTCGGCCGAGGCGGATCAGGCGCTGTTCACCCGAATCGTGGACGATGCCGTCACCTGGCAGTCCAGGATCGACCAGATGACCGACCGCGCACTGGTGGCAAAATGGCCCATCGACCGCATCGACCCGGTGCTGCGCTCGGTCTTTCGTGCCGCGGGCGCCGAACTGGTGACGCCCAAGACCCCGCCCAAGGTGGTCATCGCCGAATATGTCCGCCTGGCGCAGGCCTTCTTCGCCGAGGGGCGCGAGTCGAAATTCGTCAATGCCGTGCTGGACCATATGGCGCGCGAAGCCCGGCCCGAGGCATTCTGACGCGGGGCGCGCGGGATTTTCTTCTCGGGCTCTGCCGCGATCCGCGCTAGAATGGCCAGGCTTGTCTGTTCCGGGAAAGAAGATGCCGCAACTCGTCCGGCTTTACATCGTCAGCATCGCCATCGGCTTCGCGCTGGCGCTGGTGTTCACCGCGCTGCTTCTGGCGCTGGATGTCGGCACGCTGCGGCACCTGGTGACGGCCACGCGCGGCGGCTGGATGGCGGTGCTGATGCTGGTCGTCTTTCACACCATCCTGTTTTCGGGGGTGCAGTTCGGCATCCGGATCATGCTGATGGCCCGCAAGGAAGGCCGCGGCGGCGGCCTGCGGCAGCGGATTCGGCGGCGTCCGGCGCCGGCCTTGGTCCCCGCCGCAGGCCCGCGCTGATCGCCGCGGCGGCTCGGAAGCGGCGCTGCATTTTTGCCTTGCCACTGTGGACCTTTCGCAACAATTCCATCTCGGAAAGGCGCCTGTCGGGCGCCTTTTTTTTGTGCAATCCGAGCCGGCTTCCGCAACGTGGAAGATTGTCATATTTCGTGAGCCATGTGGTGTCCTGTTACCCGGCTGAGACCGGGGCAAAAATTGCCGTGCAACCTGCAGGCGAAAAGGTTTCATCACGATTTCGCATGATCCGTTTTCCGCCGATGGGCAGGTTCCCGCCGAATTTCACGTTTTTGCGAGGTTCGGCGCAGTTTTCCGGACCTCTTTATCGTCGGGCATGACGGTTCTACCTCTGAGCCAGCAGAGATGCTCGTGGTTCCGCAAGGGCGGCGCCGCGGACACGAAACGGTTCGGAAAAGGACTGATACAATGAAGACGCTTGCTTACCTCGCCGGTGCCACGGCCCTGGCCGCCGCATTTTCGGCCCCCGCCTTCGCGCAATCCGAAATCGCCACGGGCGCCGACGCCGCCGGGATCACGGAAGTCAACGAACAGATGCGCGATGTCGAGGATGCGGTGCGCGACGATTTCGAGCGCTCGTCCGACGCCTATCGCTTCGGCAATCCCGAGCGCCGCGAAGGCACCTTCGGCTCGGTCGCGCTGACCTATGCCGGCCGCACCGGCAACAACGAGAACCAGGACTTCAGCCTGGCCGGCCGCCTGTCGCACAACCAGGGCGCGTTCTCGCAATCGGTCGGCATCCTGCTGGAATATGGCGAGGATGACGACGGCGATACCGATACCGAAAAGACCTATGTCATCTATGACGGTCTCTACAACATCAACGACCGCTTCTATGCCTTTGCCCTGGGTCGCGTGGCGACCGACGGGCTGGCCGGCGATTTCGACGGGCTGACCGCCGAAGAGATCGCAGACCAGGAGGGCCGGCTGAAGCGCGACGCCTTCCTCGGCGTGGGTCCGGGCTATCGGATCATCAACAGCGACACCACCGCCTGGCGCGTGCAGGCCGGTGTCGGCGTGCGCTACACCAAGAAGGTCGACCTGGATGAACCCGCCGACGATCCCTTCGTTTCCGACACCGAAGTCGGTTACATCCTGTCGTCGCGGTTCTATCACCGCATCAACGAGAATTTCTTCCTGACCAACGACACCGACTATCTGACCTCGGACAGCAACGACACGGCTACCAACGAGCTGGGGCTGAACTTCAAGATGTCGGATGCCCTGGCGACCCGCGTGTCCTACAAGACCGAATATGTCTCGGACCGCGCGATCCGCACCGACAACACGCTGGGCGTGTCGCTGGTCTACGGTTTCTGACCAGGCAGAAGAAGATCCCTCCTCTCTCCGGGGCGGCCTTCGGGTCGCCCTTTTTTTATTGGCGACGCAGGGAAAGGCGGTGGCGGGAACCGCAGCGACCGTGGCGGCGCAGGTTTCCCCGAAAGCCTGGATATCCAGGTGGGCGCCGGATAACGGGACCAGGGCCCCGACAGAGCCAGCCCCCTCGGTGAAGTTATAGGCCAGTGAGAAAGATGGCCGCACACGAGAAGAGCAGAAACCCGCCAGCCCCATAGATAGGACGGCGGCCGACACGCCGCAAGGCCGGGGTGGGCTTGCGCAATGTTTCCCTTTCGTTCATGGTGGGTGCATGACCAGCCTTGCCGATCCGACCGCCGATGTCCTGCCCGCCCTGCCGGGTCAGCGGCTGGCGCGCGGGGTGACGCGGATGCTGGCCGGGCTGGGCCATGCCGCGCTGCCGGAATTCGTGCCCGCGGGCGGGCTGCGGGTCGATGTGATCTCGGTCACGCCCAAGGGCGAGATCTGGGTCGTCGAATGCAAGAGCTGCCGGGCCGATTTCATCTCGGACCGCAAATGGCAGGGCTACCTGGAGTTCTGCGATCGCTTCTTTTGGGCGGTGGATGCCGATTTCCCCGAAGACCTGCTGCCCGAGGGTTCGGGCCTGATCCGCGCCGACAGCTGGGGGGCCGAGCTGGTTCGCATGGCCCCCGAATCGCGGCTGGCCGGGGCGCGGCGCAGCCGGCTTTTGCGCGATATCGCCCGCGTCTCGACCGCGCGGCTGCTGGCGCTGACCGATCCGATGGGAATCAGCGGCGCGGCTTCCTGACGTCCTTGCCGGGTTTCGAGGGGCCGCCGATGCTGCGCGCGGCCTCGGCGGCGGCCAGCAGCTCCTCGGCGATTTCCTCGGCCTCGTCGGGGTCGAAGTCCAGCGGCAGGTCGACATTCTCGGCCTCGACATAGATCCTGACCATGCCGCGGTCGGTGGGGCCGATCTGAAGATTGGCGGCGATGTCGCTTTGGCTGTTGATGCTCATGCTGTCTCTCCTGGCGCCCGGCCTCGTGGATCCGGGGATTTTCCTTAACCCGCATGCGAATTTCCGGCAAGACGGGCTTGCGCAGCCCGGTGGCTGGCGCTAGATACCCGCCTGTGCCGCCTTAGCTCAGTTGGTTAGAGCACCAGATTGTGGATCTGGGGGTCCCCCGTTCGAGCCGGGGAGGCGGTACCATCGCAACCAGGCACCAAGCAGAAGAAGCCGGACGGATCGCAAACCCTGCCGGGGACGACCCGCCCGAATGCAGTACGGCTTGCGCCCGCGTGATTCCCGCTCCAGGAGGGCAGGGCCCCGTTCGGTTGCTTGGGGCAGGCGGCCTGCGGTGCCGCCGCAAGGATGGCCTGTTCCCGGCATTCGTTTTATGGGCGCGGAAACGTCGGGCGCGGTTTGAAAACCCCGGCGCAGGCATGGCATGCAAATGCGCGTGTCATAAAAATATCACATCGCGCCTCTCCGCTTCCTTGCCGCTTTTCCGGGCACGGCTTTGCCAGTATGCGTCGCCGGCGAGCATTCGCATGACTTACGGAGATATGAAGTTTAAAACTGCATTCTATGCCGCCTTGGCCAGCCTTATTGCGGGCGCCTCCTTTGCCGGGGGATATGTCGCTCCTGTCGTTGAGTAGCCGGTCGCCGTCGCTCAAACCCGTGCCGATGTCGATTGGACCGGGTTCTATGCCGGTGTTCAATACGGGCAGGGCAGCCTCGACGCCTCGGTCCCCGGCGTTACGGTCGATGCGGGCGATTTCGACGCGCTTGGCCTGCATGCTGGTTATCTGCACGATTTCGGCCAGTTCGTCCTGGGCGGCGAACTGGACTACAACAATGTCGAGCATGACGATTTCGACGGCAGCGCGGACCTGTGGCGCCTGCGCGCCCGTGCCGGCTACGACATGGGCAAGTTCCAGCCCTATGTGACCCTGGGTGCCGCGCGTCTTTCGGACGAGGATGCCAAGGAAACCGGCCTGACCTATGGCATTGGCGCCGATTTCCTTTTGACCGACAGTTTCTCGGCCGGCCTGGAGTACAGCCATGCCGATTTCTCGGATATCGACGGCACCAACATCGACCTTGATGCGGATATGGTCCAGATCCGGGCGTCGTATCGGTTCTGACAAAACCCGACCGGCCGTTTATGACCGGCCAAGAGTTGTCGCGACAATCAAAGCCGCCCGGATGGGCGGCTTTTCAATATGCAGGAAGCCTTCTTGATGATTTCGGCGGCCGCATCCCCAAGGTGGCGCAGCCGGTGCCGGTGCGGTATAGACGGCGATGCCGTCCCAGGAACGGCGCTCGGGTGATGGTTCCCTGGGATTTGCCATGGGCCCTGCGTTCCTGGCAGGCGCAGGCGGGAACGAGACGGGATCAAGCGGCGCAGCAAGTGCTAAAAATGGCTGAAACGGAAGATTTCATCAACAGAAACAACAGCGCAAGGCTTTCTGTCGCGCCGATGATGGACTGGACTGACAGCCTGTGCCGGCGCATCCACCGGCTGCTGTCGCGCCGCGCGCTGCTTTATACCGAGATGGTGACCGCCCCGGCGCTGGTTTACGGCGACCGGGCGAAACTGCTGGATTTCGACGCGGCCGAGCATCCGGTGGCGCTGCAACTGGGCGGCTCGGACCCGGCGCAGCTGGCCGAGGCGGCGCGGATCGGCGCCGATTGGGGCTATGACGAGATCAACCTGAACGTCGGCTGCCCCAGCGACCGGGTGCAGTCGGGCTGTTTCGGCGCCGTGCTGATGACCCGGCCGGACCTGGTCGCCGAATGCGTCGCGGCGATGGTTGCAGCGAGCCCGGTCGAGGTCACGGTGAAATGCCGTATCGGCGTGGACGATCAGCTGCCCGAGGCGGTGCTGCCCGATTTCATCGCCCGCATGCGCGACGTGGGCGTGCGCCGCATGACCATCCATGCCCGCAAGGCCTGGCTCCAGGGCCTGTCCCCGCGCGAGAATCGCGAGATCCCGCCGCTGGACTATCCGCTGGTGCATCGCATGAAACAGGCGTTTCCCGACCTGCACCTGTCGATCAATGGCGGCATCGCCTCGCTCGACGCGGTGCGCGATCACCTGCGGGCGATGGATGGGGTGATGGTCGGGCGCGCGGCCTATCACCAGCCATGGGACATGCTGGGCGAGGCTGACCGGCTCTGGGGCGAGAAGCCGCGCTTTGCCGATCCGCTGGAGGCGGCGCGGGCGCTGCGCGAGCTGGTCGACGCGCATCTGGCCTCGGGCGGGCGGCTGCATCAGGCGACGCGGCACATGCTGGGCCTGTTCCATGGCCGGCCCGGCGCGCGCGGCTGGCGGCGGCAATTGTCCGAAGGCGCATCGCGGGCCCGCGACCGGGCCGAGGCGCTGGCGGTCTATGACGCGGCGCTGGCCGAGGTCATGGCGCCGGCGTGACCTCGGCCTTGGCCCAGGCCCGCATTGCCCGGACCAGGGCCCGGCGCCGCAACCGCTGCCGGGCGCTGTCGAGGTAATAGGCCAGCATCACCTCCCCGATCAGGAAGCGCAGGATCGGCGCCTGGTCCGGTGCCAGCAGGCCGGGCACGCCGGTCAGGGCCTGCCAGTCGGGCAGGGCGATGCCGTCCCGCACCAGTGCCGGCGGCTGCTCGCGCCGGCTTTCCAGCCAGGCCAGCAGCCGCGCCATGTCGCGGGCCAGCGCCATCTCGGTCGCGCCTTGCATGTCGATGGCGGTCAGCCGCAGCGCACCGGGCCGGGGCTCGTCCACGAATAGGTTGTCGGGCGTCAGGTCGCCATGGCAAAGCCCGCGTTCGACCGCGGCGCCGCGCAGCCGGGCGGCCTCGGCCCGCATCCGCTGCATATGGCCTGCCACCAGGTCGCGGTCGATCCAGTCGCCCGAAGCGGCGGCGATCCGGGCCTCCAGCCCATTGAGCCAGAAGCGCGGCCCGAACGTGCCGCGGTTGCGCGTCGCGCTGGCTAGGCGGCGCAGCCATGACCCCATGCGGGCGATCAGCGCGGCGCGCTCTGCCGGGCCGGCCTCGGCCAGCAGATGCGCGACGGGCCGGCCCGGTGCCGGGGCGGTGATCAGGATGCCTTGTTCGGGCAGCGCCAGCAGGGGCGGGGCGACGGCGTCGAGATCCTGGCCCAGCACCTCGGCCGCCTGGCGCAGCCGCGCCTGCGCCCGTGCCACGCCGGCGGGCGGATCGGCGCCGCGGAACTGCCTGAGCCAAGCCGGCCGGCCGTCCAGCCGGATCTGCACCACCAGCCGGTCGGGCCGGTTGCGGACCACGCGCAGCGGCTCGATCCCGGCCAGCGGCGGCAGGGCGGCCGAGGGATCAGGCGCGTTCGGCAGCCTTGGCCTCGTTCCACAGCGCGTCCATCTCGGCCAGGTCGCTGTCCTCGGGGCGGCGGCCCTGGGCGGCCAGCGCGGCCTCGATGGCGCGGAAGCGGCGGGTGAACTTGGCATTGGCCAGCCGCAGCGCCTCCTCGGGGTCGATCTCCAGATGCCGGGCCAGATTCGCCATCACGAACATCAGGTCGCCGAATTCCTCGGTCAAATGGGCGTGATCGGAGCCGCCCCTGGCCTCGACCAGCTCGCGGCTTTCCTCGGTGATCTTGTCCAGCACCTCGGCGGGGCCCGGCCAGTCGAAGCCGACGCGGGCGGCGCGGTTCTGCAGCTTGACCGCGCGGGTCAGCGCCGGCAGGCCAAGCGCCACACCGTCCAGCACGCCGCGTTCCGCCTTGGCCGCGCGTTCGCGGGCCTTGATCGCCTCCCAATCCCTGATCTGCTGGGCGGCCGACTTGTCGCGGGATTCGTTGCCGAAGATATGCGGGTGGCGGTCGATCATCTTGTCCGAGATCTTCTCGACCACATCGGCAAAGTCGAACATGCCCGCCTCGGCCGCCATCTGCGCGTGGAAAACCACCTGGAGCAGCAGGTCGCCCAGCTCGCCGGGCAATTCGTCCCAGGCTTCACGCGCGATGGCGTCGGCGACCTCATGCGCCTCTTCGATGGTATAGGGCGCGATCGAGGCGAAATCCTGTTCGATGTCCCAGGGACAGCCGGTCTGCGGATCGCGCAGCGCGGCCATGATCGCCAGCAGCCGGCGGATTCCGGTGCGGTCCGTCGCATCGCGCGCCAGTGCGGGATGGTCCGGCGCGGGGTGGGGCGCCTTGTCCTCGGCCATCGTGATCTCCCTTGGTCGGCTCGTCGCATTGACCTGCCACATGCGCGGCCCCATGTCCACGGCGCGCCCAGGTCGCACCCGCCCCGCGCCAAGGTCCGGGCTTTCTTGCCATCGGTCCGAGCCGCGGATAGGGTGCGCGCCAATTCCGCCGGGGGATCTCCCGGAGAACGTCAGCACAGGGATAGACTGAATGCTCGTGACCCCCGCCTATGCCCAGGCCGCCGGAGGCGCTTCCGGCGCTGCAGGACTCGCCTCGTTCCTGCCGCTCATCCTGATCTTCGTCATCATGTATTTCCTGATGATCCGCCCGCAGCAGAAGCGCGTGAAGGAACATCGCGCCATGGTCGAGGCGCTGAAAAAGGGCGACGAGATCGTCACCCAGGGCGGGATGATCGGCAAGGTGACCTCGGTGCGCGACAACGAGCTTGAGGTCGAGATCGCTCCCGGCGTCAAGGTCCGCGTCATCCGCTCGACCGTGACCGGGCTGGTGAACCGCACCCAACCCGCCGCCGCCAACAGCTGAAGAACCGCATCCCGCCATGCTGGACATCCCATTCTGGAAGCGTCTGCTGATCCTGGGGCTCGTCGCCCTGGGTCTGCTCTATGCCATGCCGAACCTGTTCTATACCAAGGTCGAGCAGCATAACGACGCCGTCACCGCCGCCGAACGCAACGGGTTCGAATCCCAGGAAGACGCCGCCGCCCGCGCCGGTTGGCCGGACTGGCTGCCCTCGGGGCTGGTCAATCTGGGCCTCGACCTGCGCGGCGGCGCCCATCTTCTGGGCGAGGTGCATGTCCAGGATGTCTACAAGGCGCGGATGGATGCGCTTTGGCCGGAACTGCGCGACGCGCTGGCGGCGCAGCGCGACGTGGTCGGCGCCGTCCGCCGCGTCCAAGCGCCCGAGGGCCAGCTGGCGGTCGAGATCGGCAACCCCGATCAGATGGCGAAGGCGGTCGAGATCGCCCGCGGCCTGGCCGTGCCCGTCACCTCGCTGACCGGGGCGGGGCAGAGCGACCTGGCGATCTCGGCCTCGGGCAACCGGCTGACGGTGCAGCTTTCGGACGCGGAAAAGGCCGCGACCGACGACCGCACCGTGCAGCAGTCGCTGGAGATCATCCGCCGCCGCATCGACGAGGTCGGCACGCGCGAGCCGACGATCATGCGCCAGGGCAAGGACCGCATCCTGATCCAGGTGCCCGGCATCGGCTCGGCCGAGGAACTCAAGCAGTTGATCGGAACCACCGCGAAGCTGACCTTCAACCCGGTGGTCAGCCGCACCGCCGACGCCAATGCGCGTCCCGGCACCGGCAACGTGCTGCTGCCCTCGATGGACGAGCCCGGCGTCTATTATGTCATCGAGGAAAACCCGGTCGTCACCGGCGAGGAACTGACCGACGCCCGGCCCAGTTTCGACCAGAACGGCCAGCCGGCGGTGGATTTCCGCTTCGGCCCGTCGGGCGCCAAGCGATTCGGGGCCTATACTTCGGCCAATATCGGCCAGCCCTTCGCCATCGTGCTGGACAATCAGGTGATCTCGGCGCCGGTGATCCGGCAGGCGATCACCACCGGCTCGGGCCAGATCTCGGGCGCGATGAACGTGGACGAATCGACCCGGCTGGCCGTGCTGCTGCGCGCGGGCGCCCTGCCGGCGCAGATGACCTTCCTGGAGGAACGCACCATCGGCCCGGAACTGGGGCAGGATTCGATCGACGCCGGCCGGCTCAGCTCGATCATCGCCACGGTCGCCGTGGTGGCCTATATGGTCGCAAGCTACGGGTTGTTCGGCGTCTTCGCCTCGATCGCGGTGATCGTCAACGTCATCCTGATCCTGTCGGTCATGTCGATGATGGGGGCGACGCTGACCCTGCCGGGAATCGCCGGCATCGTGCTGACCGTCGGCACGGCGGTCGATGCCAACGTCATCATCTACGAACGCATCCGCGAGGAATTGCGCGCCGGCAAGCGCATCGTCAAGGCCATCGACGACGGCTTCGGCGAGGCGATGTCGGCGATCATCGACGCCAACGTCACCAGCTTCATCGCGGCCGCGGTGATGTTCTTCCTGGGCTCGGGTCCGGTCAAGGGCTTTGCGGTCACGCTGACCATCGGCCTTGTCACCTCGGTCTTCACCGCCATCTACCTGACGCGGTTGATGATCGTGTTCTGGCTGGAATGGCGCAAGCCCAAAGAACTGATCTTGTAAGGGAGCAGGACCATGGCATTTCGTCTGAAACTCGTTCCCGACAATACCAGCTTCAACTTCTTCCGCTGGCAATGGCTGAC
>Ga0182741_1001497_pt1 | contig 30182 bp, 29 predicted proteins | sample eDN5th37CBELigOP_FD_128874 | JGI IMG/M metagenome (GOLD analysis project Ga0182741, IMG submission 128874) | Enriched Organic Plus compost microbial communities from Emeryville, California, USA - eDNA 5th pass 37_C BE-Lig OP (version 2) (version 2) ... | reverse complement strand
GCGGCGGGCGGCGTCTGCGCCATGGCCACGCTTGAGCAGAGGGCAAGCACCAGAACAAAGTGGGAAGAGCGCAGCCGCATGGGAGAGTGCCTTAAAGCTTCGAATCACGAAATGGTGATGGGCAGAAGCATAAGGGGCTTTTGATCCGGCCGCGAGGTGCCCCAGAGGCAGCTGTGGAGGACGGATGGAAGCAGGCGGGTTCAAATCCTCTCGCGATTTTCGGCGGTTTCAGCCATATACGGCCCATGAACGCCCTGATGAGCCCCCTCGCGAACCACCGTTTCCTGAAGATGAACGGTCTCGGCAACGAGATCACCGTGCTGGACCTGCGCGGCTCCGCCCATGTGGTGAGCCCGGCCGAGGCGCGCGCCATCGCCACCGATCCGCGCTCGCGCTTCGACCAGCTGATGGTGCTGCACGATCCGGTCACGCCCGGCACCGACGCCTTCATGCGCATCTACAACACGGACGGCTCGGAATCCGGCGCCTGCGGCAACGGCACCCGCTGCGTGGCCTGGGCGATGGTGAGCGATCCGGTCATGAGCCGCCCGGCCCATGAGGGGCTGGTGCTCGAAACCAAAGCCGCGCTTCTGCCCGTGACCCGCGTCTCCGACACGGTCTTCACCGTGGACATGGGCGCGCCGCGCCTGGCCTGGAGCGAGATCCCCCTGCGCGATCCTTATCCCGACACCAGCGCGATCGCCGTCGAGACGCGGATTCCGGAGCACCCCGAACTGCAGAGCCCGTCCGCAATCGGCATGGGCAACCCGCACGCGATCTTCTGGGTCGCGGACGCGAATGCCTACGACCTCGCCGCCATCGGCCCGAAACTCGAGCATGATCCGGTCTTCCCGGAGCGGGCGAACATCTCTTTCGCCGAAGTCGCCAGCCCGGACCGCATCGTTCTGCGTGTCTGGGAGCGCGGAGCGGGCGCCACCCGCGCCTGCGGCTCGGCCGCATGCGCCACCCTCGTGGCGGCGGCGCGCAAGGGCCTGACCGGCCGCAGGGCCACGATCGCCCTGCCCGGCGGCGATCTCGTGATCGAATGGCGCGAGAGCGACGACCATGTGCTCATGACCGGTGAAACCCAGCTCGAACATGAGGGCTTCTTCTCCCCTGCCCTCTTCGCGGGGGCGGCCTGATGAGCGTCGAAGTCGTCACCTTCGGCTGCCGCCTCAACACCTACGAGTCGGAGGCCATGCAGCGCCACGCGGAGGAAGCGGGCTTAGGCGAGGTCATCATCGTCAATACCTGCGCCGTGACCTCCGAGGCGACGCGCCAGGCGCGCCAGTCGATCCGCCGGATCGCCCGCGAGAAGCCCGATGCGCGCATCGTCGTGACCGGCTGCGCCGCGCAGGTGGAGCCCGCAACCTTCGCCTCCATGCCGGAAGTGTCCCAGGTCGTCGGCAATCATGAGAAGATGAAGGCCGAGACCTGGAGCGCCATGCGCGATTTCGGCGTCGGCCAGAGCGAGAAGGTTCTCGTCAACGACATCATGGCGGTGAAGGAAACCGCCGTGCATCTCATCGACGGCATGCGCGGGCGCACCCGCGCCTTCGTGCAGGTGCAGAACGGCTGCGACCATCGCTGCACCTTCTGCATCATCCCCTATGGCCGCGGCAATTCCCGCTCCGTGCCCATGGGCGCGGTGGTGGATCAGGTGCGCAATCTCGTGGAGCACGGCTCCCGCGAAGTGGTGCTCACCGGCGTCGACATCACGAGCTACGGCAAGGACCTGCCGGGCGAGCCGAAGCTCGGCACGATGGTGAAAAGTCTGCTGCGCCACGTGCCGGAGCTGGAGCGGCTTCGCATCTCCTCCATCGACTCGGTTGAGGCGGACGACGATCTTCTGGACGCCATCGCCAACGAAAGCCGCCTGATGCCGCATCTGCATCTCTCGCTTCAGGCGGGCGACGACATGATCCTCAAGCGCATGAAGCGCCGCCATCTGCGAAACGACGCCATCGCCTTCTGCGAGCAGGTGAAGCGGCTGCGTCCCGACATGGTGTTCGGCGCCGACATCATCGCGGGATTTCCGACCGAGACGGAGGAGATGTTCGCCCGCTCCCTCGACATCGTCGACGAATGCGATCTCACCCATCTCCACGTCTTCCCCTTCTCGCCGCGCCCCGGCACGCCCGCCGCGCGCATGCCGCAGGTCGCGCGCGACGTGGTGAAGGACCGCGCGCGCAGGCTTCGCGAGAAGGGCGAGGCCGCCTTGCTGAAGCATCTCGGCGAAGAGGTGGGCGCGCGCCGCAACGTGCTGATCGAGACCAACCAGCTCGGCCGTACCGAAGGCTTCACGCTCGTGCGCTTTTCGGGCGAGGTCACGCCCGGCGAGATCGTGCCCGTCACCATCGCCGGTCACGACGGCAAGGAATTGCTGGCGGCATGAGCCTCTCATGAGCACACGCCGATTCCTGACCGTCTCCTATGCGCAGATCGCCGTGTTCCAGGCGTCTCTGCTCAATCCGTTCAGCGATTGGACGGACACCCACGTGAACCAGGGCTTTGCCTGGAGGCCAGGTTCCGTGTCTTTCAGAACAAAGGTGGACGATGGCCCGCATGAGGTGGTGGTTGCCTGCAAGGCGTATGCGGATGCTCCGGTCGAGGGTCTGCGGGTAATCGAAGTTCCCTTCAGCGTGACTGGATCCGCTCCGGTCGTGATCGCCAGCATCGGCGATGAGTTCACAGTCGATCTTCCAGAAGGCTCCTATGCTTTGCGATTCGCGATCGCAGCCGACGATGCTCGGTGTATCGAGCTGAGCTTTCTCAAGGTGGACGATCCCAGCTTTCGGGTTTTGAGGGCGGATGCGGATCTGAGAATAGACGGTCCTCTTCTGACTTCAGCAGAGCCGGCTTAGCCCTTTCCGCCACACGCCTTCACCCGCTCACGCATATGTTCCGGCACCGGAGCCTCCACGATGATCGGCGGCTTCTTCGGGTAGAGCGGCACGCTCACGCTTCGCGCATGCAGGTGCAGTCCCGGTCCGCCGAACCGCGGGGCGGTGCCGTAGATCGGATCGCCCAGAATGGGAAAGTTCATGGCCGCGCAATGCACGCGCAGCTGATGGGTGCGGCCCGTGATCGGGCGAAGCTCCAATAGCGTGAATCGCTTGCCACCCTCCCCACGGATCTCGGATGTTTCCGAGATCCGCTCATTCCTGCGCATATCGGGAACACCCTCCCCTTGAGGGGGAGGGTCGGAGCGCGTCAGCGCTCCGGGGTGGGGTGACGGCGCGACATTTGCAGATGTGGCGTTTCCCACCCCCTCCCGCGCCTGCGGCGCGACCTCCCCCCTCGAGGGGGAGGTGGAACGGCCGAGAACTTTCCACCTGGTCAGCGAGGGCTGGCCCTTCGGGTCCACCTTCATCCACCAGCCGCGATCGGGCGATTTCGGCGCGAGGGGCAGATCGATCTCGCCCTCGTCCGCTTCCGGCCCGCCCTCGACCACGGCCCAGTAGACCTTGTCGACCTCATTCCTGCGAAAGAGCTCGTTGAGGCGGGCGATGGCCTTCGGGTGACGGCCCAGCACGAGGCAGCCGGAGGTGTCCTTGTCGAGGCGATGCGCCGCTTCCGGGCGGCGCGGCAGGCCGAAGCGCAGGGCGTCGAGGTGGTGGAACAGGGTCTCACCGCCCTTGGGGCCCGGATGCACCGGCAGGCCGGCCGGTTTGTCGATCACGAGCATCAGGGCATCGCGATAGAGCAGACGGCTTACTATCTCTTCCGCATTCATGGTCCCTCGGCTAGAGCATCGGACCCAAAAGTGGAAGGCACTTTTGGGACTCATTCGATGCTTACCGTCGGAACCGGCGCATCGCCTAGGGCGGACCCAGCGGGCCGCGTGAGCGACCCGTAGGGCAGCGTCAGCGAAAACCGGATCCACTTTTCCGCACGATGCGCTATGAGGCATCAGCGTTCAATCAAGCACAAGCAGTCACGAGGCAAAGCGAAGCATGGCCGAGAACAAGCCCGGATTCTTCTCCCGTCTTTTCGGGCGCAAGGCGGAAACCCAGCCCGAGCCTGCGCCGCAGACGCCTCAGGAGACACCCCAGGCGGGGGGCGAGCCGGAAACCATGCCCTCCCCGCCCGCCACGGGCGCGGACGACCTGACGGCGGCTCCCTCGACGGTCACGACGGCCTCCCCCGATACGGCCGAGGAGGGCAAGGTCGCCCCCGAGCTCGCCGGCGCCGACCTGCAGCCGGTGGAGGCCCGCGAACCGGAAGGCGTCAGCCCGCAGGAACCGCTGCCTCAGATCGTCACCGAAGCCGGTCCCGAATTGCGTCCCGACATCTCTGCGGCGGACCTGCCTGCTCCTGAGCCCGCTCCCGCCGAGGTGGTCCCGCCGTCCGCTCCCGAAGCCAGGCACGCAGGGGAAGAGAAGCGGGGCTGGTGGCAGCGGCTGACGGAGGGCATGCGCCGCACCTCCACATCCCTGTCGGAGAGCGTCACCGGGCTCTTCACCAAGCGCAAGCTTGACGACGCCACGCTCCAGGACCTGGAGGACGCGCTGATCCAAGCCGATCTCGGCGTGCCCACGGCCATGCGCATCACCGAGGCGATCTCGGCCGGGCGCTACAACAAGGAAATCTCGCCGCAGGAGGTGCGCACCATCCTCGCGAGCGAGGTCGAGAAGACGTTGCAGCCCGTGGCCCAGGCGCTTCACATCGACCGCGCGAAAAAGCCCTTCGTGATCCTCATGGTCGGCGTGAACGGCGCCGGCAAGACCACCACGATCGGCAAGCTCGCCCAGAAATTCCGTCAGCAGGGGCTGAAGGTGATGCTCGCCGCCGGGGACACCTTCCGCGCCGCCGCCATCGAGCAGCTCAAAGTCTGGGGCGAACGGGTCGGCGCGCCGGTTCTCGCCCGCGAGCAGGGCGCGGACGCGGCGGGCCTGGCCTATGACGCTCTGCAGGAAGCCAAGGCGAACGGCACCGACGTGCTGCTCATCGACACGGCGGGCCGGCTGCAGAACAAGGCCGGCCTCATGGCGGAGCTGGAAAAGATCGTCCGCGTGATCAGGAAGTTCGACGAGAGCGCGCCGCATGCCACGCTTCTCGTGCTCGATGCCACCGTGGGCCAGAACGCGGTGAGCCAGGTCGAGCTGTTCCAGAAGGCGGCGGGCGTGACCGGCCTCGTGATGACCAAGCTCGACGGCACGGCGCGCGGCGGCATCCTGGTGGCGCTTGCCGCCAAGTTCGGCCTGCCCGTGCATTTCATCGGCGTCGGCGAAGGCGTCGAGGATCTGGAGCCCTTTACCGCAGGGGATTTCGCCAAAGCCATTGCCGGGTTAGAAGCAACCGCATGACCGACAAAACGATGACCGGCGAAAAGCGCCTTCCGCCCCTTCTGAAGCTCGCCCTCGAAATGGGGCCGCTGGCCCTGTTCTTCGTCGCCAATGCCTATGCGGACCGGTTCGGCTTCGCGGAGAGCCAGCGCATCTTCGTGGCGACCGCGATCTTCATCGGCGCGACGCTGGTGGCGCTCGGCGTGTCCTATGGGCTCCTGCGCAAGCTTCCGATCATGCCGCTGGTCTCCGGCGTCGTGGTGGTGGTGTTCGGCGGGCTGACCCTGTTCATGCAGGACGAAACCTTCATCAAGCTCAAGCCCACCATCGTGAACACGATGTTCGGCCTGATCCTTCTCGGCGGCCTCTATTTCCGCAAACCCCTGCTCGAGATCGTCCTCGACAGCGTGTTCGAGCTCGACGAGGAGGGATGGCGCAAGCTCACCTTGCGCTGGGCGCTGTTCTTCTTCGCCCTGGCCGCCATCAACGAGATCGTCTGGCGCACGCAGAGCACGGATTTCTGGGTGAGCTTCAAGGTCTTCGGCATCATGCCGCTCACCATCGCCTTCGCGCTCGCGCAGACGCCGCTGATCCTGCGCCATGAGGTGAAGAGGGCGGAAGAGGCCTGACGCATCAGCCACTGTCGGGTCCGATGCTTTAAGCCGGCCGCATCAGCGGCACGTTGCGGGTGATGCCGGGCAAGGGCTCGTGCGCCACCTCGACCCAGAGCCCCGCTTCGCCCGCCTCCTGCACCGTTTCGACGGAAGCCAGCAGGTCGCAATCCGTGTTCTTCGTCGCCTGCTCGATGCGCGAGGCGATGTTGACCGCCTCGCCCACCACGGTGAATTCGAGGCGGCTTTCGTCGCCCACCACGCCGCAGAACACCTCGCCCGTGTGAATGCCGATGCCGACGCGGACGGGCGGATCGAATTGCCGCTTGAGGTTCCAGCGCTCGATCAGCCGCAGCAGGGTGCGTCCGCAGGCGAGCGCGCGCCTGGCATCGTCGTCTCCCGCGCCCGGCACGCCGAAGAGAATGAGCGCGCCGTCGCCCGTGAACTTGTCGATGACGCCGCCATGGCGGCTGGCGGCGCGCAGCACCCGGCGGCGGAACGAGGTGATGAAGACCGCAAGCTGCCCCGGATCCATGGTCTCGCCGAAAGAGGTGGAGGCGCGCATGTCCACGAACATCACCGTGACGCGGATACGCCGCCCCTGCCTTAAGGAAGCGAAGGCCTGCTCCGTCAGCACGGGGGCGAGCTCGCGCGGCAGATAGCGCGTGAGATTGACGCGCAAGGTGGTCTCGCGCACGGCCCGCTCCAGCAGCACGCGGCCCTGGCGCGCGACGAGGATGAGGATCAGCGCCAGCGACAGGATCATCGCAAGGCGCACCAGATTGGCCTGGTCGGAGAACACGCCGTAGATCTGCGAGAGGTCCGCGCGCTGCGCGGCCGGGCTCAGGGCTTCACCGCTGAAGGCGAGCAGGGACAGGCCTACTGCGTAGATGAGGGCCACCATGATCTGCAGCCGGGGCTGATAATGAATGGCCACCGCGGCCATGGTGATGGGCACCACCCAGACGGCGGGAAAGACCGCGAACAGCCCTCCGGGAATGCCCAGACCCCAGTGGCTATAGGCAAGGTTTCCGAGAATCAGCAGCGCATCGAGCACCGCCGTGAGCACGGGCAGGCTCTCCACCGCGATGCGCTTCGAGGCGAGCCAGGCGCTCATCCAACCCGAAGCGCCGAACAGGGCCAAGGTCATCTCCGCCGCCGAGATCTGCTTGATCGCCATCGGGTTCACGAGATCGACGCGGCGGGTAACGAGCAGCACCGTCATCAGCAGGATGCACGCGACGATGACGCGCACGATTCCGGCGCGCTGCAGCGCCCCCGTATCCGCTTCGCGGATCAGGCGCGTCGTGACGTCGCTCGTCCCTCGCGCTCTCCGCCGGTTGCGAAGGGAAATCCAGGCGGCGCGAATGCGGGCAGTACGGTTCACGGGGTTCTTTTCGGCTGGTCTTTGGTTATCAACGGTGAAGGCCTGACGAGAGCTCCGCTCGCCCTTTCGGGCCAGGATATGCCCCTCTCAAGGAATAAATGGCCCATGACCGGAACCTCTCAAGCCATCGTGATCTATGTGGACGCCGATGCCTGTCCGGTGAAGAACGAGGTCTACAAGGTGGCCGAGCGCCACCGGGTGAAGGTCTTCGTGGTGGCGAATGCCTTTCTCATGGTGCCACAAAGCCCCTTGATCGAACGCGTGGTGGTGAGCTCGGGTTTCGATGCGGCGGACGATTGGATCGCGGAGCGCGCCCGGCGCGGCGCCATCGTGATCACCGCCGACGTTCCGCTGGCCCATCGCTGCGTCCGCGCGGGCGCCGACGTGCTTGGCCCCACCGGCAAGCCGTTTTCCGAAGCCTCCATCGGCATGGCGCTCGCCACCCGCAACCTGATGGAGGACCTGCGCGCCATGGGCGAAGTCACCGGCGGGCCTAAGCCGTTCTCGCAGAAGGACCGCTCGGCCTTCCTCTCGGGCCTCGACGTGGCGATCAACCGGCTCAAGCGCGCGGGATTTGGCGAAGCTTCTCCTTGAAGCTCCCGAGATTCTCCGACGTCAGCGGCCCGATATGCTTGTGGCGGATCATGCCGTCGGGGCCGACGATGAAGGTCTCGGGCACGCCGTAGACGCCCCAGTCGATGGAGGCGCGGCCGTTCGGGTCGACGCCGACGGCGGCGTAAGGATTGCCGAGCGCGCCCAGGAAGCGGCGGGCGTTGTCGGGATTGTCCTTCTGGTTGATGCCGACGAGCCGGATCGACGGGTCCTTCGCCAGCTCCACCAGCAGCGGATGCTCCAGCCGGCAGGGAGCGCACCAGGAGGCGAAGACGTTGACGATGGTGACGCGGCCCTTCAGGTCCGCGTTGGAGAAGCCGGGCACCGGCTTGCCGTCCGCCATCAGGCCCTCCAGCGGCGCGAGGCTGAAGACGGGCACCGGCTTGTTGATCAGCGCCGAGGGCAGCTCCGCCGGATTGCGGCCCGAGGTGAGCTGCACGAAGAACAGGCCCGCCAGGGCGACGAAGACGATCACCGGCAGGATGAAGATCAGCCGCGAGCGCGGCGCGGTTGCCTCAGCCACGGCGCGACCTCCGGCCGATGCCGCGGGATTCGAGCTCGGCGAGCGCGCGAAGCTGCGCGCGATGGTCAACGACGGCGCGCAGGATGAGGCCTGCGATCACCAGAGCCGTGAGGATGTAGGAAAAGGCGATGAAAAACCCGTGCGTCATCAGGCAGCCTGTGCGTCGAGGCGCTCGGCCTCGAGAATGGTGAGCGTGCGCACCCGGCGGCGCAGGATCTCCGTGCGGATGCCGGAGAGATGCAAGCCGATGCCGATGAGGGTGAAGGCCACGGCCATGACGAGCAGCGGCACGAGCATGGAGGGATGGATCGTCGGCCCGCCGAGGCGGAACACGGAGGCCGGCTGGTGCAGGGTGTTCCACCAGTCGACGGAGAACTTCACGATCGGCACGTTCACGGCGCCGACCAGGGTCAGGATCGACACGGCGCGGGCGGCGCGGTTCGGCTCCTCGATGGCGCGCCAGAGCGCAAGGATGCCGAGATAGATCAGCAGCATCACGAGCATGGAGGTAAGCCGGGCATCCCACTGCCAGTAGGTGCCCCACATGGGCTTGCCCCAGAGCGAGCCGGTGACGAGGCAGATCAGCGTGAAGGCCGCGCCGATGGGGGCCGCCGCCTTCTGCGACACGTCGGCCAGCGGATGACGCCACACGAGGTTGCCCAGGGCCGAAGCAGACATGATCATGTAGAAGAACAGGGACAGCCAGGCCGCCGGCACGTGGATATACATGATCTTCACCGTCTCGCCCTGCTGGTAATCGGCCGGAGCGACGAACCAGACCATGTAGAGGCCGACGGCCAGCAGCAGGACGGCCAGGCCCGTGACCCAGGGCAGAAGGGTGCCGCTGAAGCTCATGAAACGGGTCGGATTGGCTAAGTCACGGATCATACGCACGATGTAGCGGCCCTTGCACGCGCCTGCAACGAGGAGCGTGTCGCACGCCCAATAACGATTTCGCCAGGGTCGGCGTTCTTTAAGGCCCGGAGGCGCGGTCCGGCACTCCGGTATTGTCCTTAAAGCCTGCCCCGTCGAGGCTTTCAATCGCGGCGGGAGGGTTTATGGTTCTCGCATCCTTGTTGCGGAGCACGCCATGCGCCTTCCGGCCCTCAGCCTCATCGCCCTCGGCCTGTGCGGGGCCGCTGCTGCGCAGGAGATTTCGCTTCGCCTTCCCATCGACTGCGAGGTCGGGCGCTCCTGCTTCATCCAGCATTACGTGGACCGCGATCCGACCTCGGAAACCCGCGACCACCAATGCGGGACGCTGACGAATGACGGCCATGACGGCACCGATTTCCGCGTACCCAACACCGCCGCCATGAGGGCCGGCATCGACGTCCTGGCGGCGGCCGGCGGCATGGTTCTGCGCACCCGCGACGGCGTGGAGGACGTGTCCGTCGCGAAGCGAGGCCGCGACGCCGTCGAAAACGTCGAATGCGGCAACGGAGCCGTCATCGATCACGGCAATGGCTGGCAGACCCAGTACTGCCACATGGCCGAGGGCAGCCTCCGCGTGAAGCCGGGCGACGTGGTGAAGGCCGGCGCCAGGATCGGGCAGGTCGGATTGTCGGGCCTGACGGAGTTTCCACACCTGCACTTCACGGTTCGGAAGGACGGCCAGGTGGTCGACCCCTTCCAGCCGGGGCCGCCCGCCAAAACCTGCGACGGCCGGGGCCATTCCATGCTGTGGGAAGAGCCCCTGAAGGCGCAGCTCGCCTATCGGGCAGGAAGCGTCATCAACAAGGGCTTCGCCCCGGGCCCGGTCAGCATGGAGGCCATTGAATCGGGGGCGTCGGAGCAGAACGTCCCGACCACCACCTCCCCCGCCCTCGTGGCCTATATCCGCGCCATCGGCCTCAAGGGCGGCGACGTGCAGATCCTGACCCTGTTCGACACCGACGGAAAGCCGATGGCGCAGAACAGGACTCCGCCGCTCGAGCGCAACAAGGCGCAATCGATGCTGTTCACCGGCATCAAGCAGCCTGCCGGCGGCTTCCGCCCCGGGCTCTACCGCGCGCTCTATCGCGTGGTGCGGGACGGCAAGCCCGCCATCGAGCAGGCTTTCGGGATCAATCTTCACCCGTAAGGACCGGAGAAGCGGGCCGATCGTGCACGGCGCGGCTGTCCGCCGGCGCCTCCTCGCGCTCGTTCAGGCCGTAATCGCGGATCACGCTCGCGACGCGCAGGCGATAATCCCTGAAGATGCCGGCGCGACCATGGCCTTGCGTGGCGCGATGGGAGGGCAGGTTGCGCCAGGCCCGCACGGCCTCCTCGTCGCGCCAGAACGACAGGGACAGGAGCTTGCCCGGTTCGCTGAGGCTTTCGAAGCGCTCGATGGAGATGAAGCCGTCCATCGCGATGAGGTCGGAGCGCAGCGCCGCCGCCAGGTCGAGATAGCGGCGCCGGCCGTCGTTCCCCTCCGGCCAGACCTCGAAGATGACCGCGATCATGGCCGGACGAACTCCGCATGGGGCGCCGAGACGAGCCGCAGGAAGATACGGTCCTCCCGACGGATGAACTGCTCCCTCCTGGCGAATTCGAAATTGGCGCGGCCCAGGGGATCGTTCTTCAGGCGCTCGCGATAGGCCTCGTATTCGGCCAGGCTTCCGATGTTGTAGAGGCCATAGGCGGTCGTGGCGGAGCCCTCATGGGGCGCGAAATAACCGATGAGATCGGCGCCGCAGCGGGGAATGGCCTGGCCCCAGTTGCGGGCATATTCACTGAAAGCATCGACTTTGCAGGGGTCGATGTCATAGCGGATGAAGCAGGTGATCATTCGAAGAGGTCCTCTCTGGCTGAACTCGCCCGATTCTAGCGGATTGTCCGACGTCGATGCTTCGGTTATGATCGAAGTATGAAAGAAGGCCCTGTCATCGCCTCCGTGGCCGCGCTCCTCGGCGATCCGGCCCGGGCCAACATCCTCACCGCCCTCATGGATGGGCGGGCGCTCACCGTGAGCGAGCTTGCGCAAGCGGCGGGCATCACGCTCCAGACCGCGAGCGGGCATCTGGCCAAACTCGATGCCGCCCACCTGCTCACGGCGGAAAAGCAGGGACGTCATCGGTATTTCCGTCTCTCCGGCCCGGACGTGGCGCAGGTGCTTGAGGCCCTGATGGGCCTCGCCCAGCGCACCGGCGCGACGCGGGTCAGGACCGGCCCGAAGGATGCGGCGCTCCGATCCGCCCGGATCTGCTACGACCATCTGGCCGGCGAGCGTGGCGTCGCGCTCCTGAAGGGGGCGCAGCGACGGGGCCTGATCCGGGACGGGCAGGATCTGGCCCTGACCGACAAGGGCCGTGCCTTCTTCACCGATTTCGGAATCGATCTCGCCCCCCTCGAAAAGGGGCGCCGCCCGCTCTGCCGGGCCTGTCTCGACTGGAGCGAGCGGCACAGCCATCTCGGAGGGGCGCTGGGCGCCGCGATTCTCTCACGGATGATCGAGAGGCAATGGATTCGGCGCGATGCCGGGCGTGTTCTGACCTTCACCTGCGAAGGCGCGGCCAGCTTCGACGCCGCGTTCGGGACGGCGGAATAAGGGCCGTCTCACTCGCCCGACCGCAGGGCCGCGGCCGCGCCCACGGTGCCGACCACGGCGGAGATCAGCGACAGGGCGACCAGGATCAGGAAGGGCGTCGCGAAGGGAATCGTTCCGCCCAGGGCCGCATTGGCGGCCGAGACCCCGAAGATCAGGGTCGGGATCATGAAGGGCAGGACCAGGATCGCGAGAATGAGGCCGCCGCGCCGGAGCGAGGCGGTGAGCGCCGCGCCCACCGCGCCGATGAAGGTGAGCGCGGGCGTGCCCACGAGGAGCGTCGCCACCATGGCGAGCATGCCCTCCGGCGAGAGCGCCACGAGGAGCCCGAAGAGGGGCGTGGCGATGGCGAGCGGCAGGGCGGTGGTGAGCCAATAGGCCACGACCTTGGCGAGCACGATCATTTCGAGCGGCGCGGGGGACAGGCGCAGCAGGTCGAGGGAGCCGTCCTCCTGATCCGCCTGGAACAGCCGGTCGAGGCCGATGAGGGTGGCGAGCAGGGCCGCGATCCAGAGGATCGCCGGGCCGATTCGCGACAGGAGGTTGAGGTCGGGGCCGAGCGCGAAGGGGATGAGCGTCACGATCATCAGGAAGAAGATGAGCCCCATCACCCCGGAGCCGCCGACGCGGGCGGCGAGCTTCAGGTCGCGGATCAGAAGGGCGCGGAAGGAGCGGATCATCGTCCCTCTCCCGCACCGGGGGGAGGGTTCTTGCTGCGCTCGATCCGGATCTCCTTCGGATCGGAGAGGAAGAGCGGCGAATGGGTGGTGGCGGCGATCATGCCGCCCAAGGCGCGGTGGTCCTCCAGGAGCTGGCGCAGGGTCTCCTGCGAAGCGGTGTCCAGGGCCGAGGTCGGCTCGTCGAGAAGCCAGAGGGGGCGATGCGCCACGAGGAGCCGGGCCAGGGCCACCCGGTGCCGCTGGCCGGCCGAAAGATAGCCCACCGGCAGCCTTGCGGCATGGACGAGCCCCACCGCCTCCAGCGCCTCGCGGGCGGAGAGCGCCGGATTTCCGAGAAAGTCCCGGGCGAAGTCCAGGTTCTCCTGGGCGGTCAGTGCGCTCTTGAGGGCATCCCGGTGGCCGACATAGTGCAGGCTCTCCGGCAGGGTGCGCTCGCCCGCCCCTTCCCAGAGAATCCTGCCGCCCGCGGGGGTGAGCCTCCCGGCGAGCAGCTCCAGCAGGGTCGACTTTCCGGCCCCGTTGCGGCCGGTGATCACCAGGGCTTCCCCGGAGGCGAGGGTGAAGGACACACCCTCGAAGATCCGGCGACCGCCGCGGTCGCAGGCCAAATTGTCGACGCTCAGACGCAAACCTTGCCCCAAACCTGGACCCCTGCCCTCTTTACACCCCAGAACCGTTCTAAACCGTGTAGCGGGATGGTTGGAAATGATCTATAGCACCCTCGGCTGCGCCGCGCGCCAAGGCGTCCAATCCGCCTCGCGCGCTTTTCCCCTGTCCGGGCGCCCCCGGAGCGGCGCGCGCATTTCGCGCTTTCGGCCGAACAATGTTCGTTCGTAACCCAATGCACGCGAGGATTCGCCGTGACGCTCAACAACAGCTTCAACGCCCGCCAGACTCTCAAGGTCGGCGACAAGACCTACACCTACTTTTCGCTCGTCGAGGCGGAGAAGAACGGTCTTAAAGGCATCTCGAAGCTGCCCTTCTCCATGAAGGTGCTGCTCGAGAACCTGCTCCGCTACGAGGACGGCCGCACCGTCACCAAGGCCGATATCGAGGCCGTGGCCGCCTGGCTCGACAACAAGGGCAAGGACGAGAAGGAAATCGCCTATCGCCCGGCCCGCGTCCTGATGCAGGACTTCACCGGCGTGCCGGCGGTGGTGGACCTCGCCGCCATGCGCGACGCCATGAAGAACCTCGGCGGCGACCCGCGCAAGATCAACCCGCTCGTGCCCGTCGACCTGGTGATCGACCACTCGGTGATCGTGGACGAGTTCGGCACCCCGCGCGCCTTCGACCGCAACGTCGAGCTGGAATACCAGCGCAACGGCGAGCGCTACCGCTTCCTCAAGTGGGGCCAGACCGCGTTCGAGAACTTTTCCGTCGTGCCTCCCGGCACCGGCATCTGCCACCAGGTGAACCTGGAATTCCTGTCCCAGGCCGTCTGGACCCGCAAGGACAACGCCTCGGGTGAGGAGATCGCCTATCCGGACACCCTGGTGGGCACCGATTCGCACACGACCATGGTCAACGGCCTCGCCGTGCTCGGCTGGGGCGTGGGCGGCATCGAGGCCGAGGCCGCCATGCTCGGCCAGCCGGTCTCCATGCTCATCCCGGAGGTCATCGGCTTCAAGCTCACCGGCAAGCTGAAGGAAGGCGTCACCGCCACCGACCTCGTGCTCACCGTCACCCAGATGCTGCGCAAGAAGGGCGTCGTCGGCAAGTTCGTGGAATTCTACGGCCCCGGCCTCAACGACATGTCGGTCGCCGACCGCGCCACCATCGGCAACATGGCGCCGGAATACGGCGCGACCTGCGGCTTCTTCCCCATCGACCAGAAGACCGTCGATTACCTCAAGACCACCAGCCGCACGGACGAGCGCGTGGCCCTCGTCGAGGCCTATGCCAAGGCTCAGGGCATGTGGCGCACCGCCGAGACGCCGGACCCGGTCTTCACCGATTCCCTCGCGCTCGATCTCGGCGACGTGGTTCCCTCGCTCGCCGGCCCCAAGCGCCCGCAGGACCGCGTGACGCTGGACACCTCCAAGACCGAGTTCCTCGGCGCCATGGAGAAGGAGTTCCGCAAGGCCGGTGAGATCGGCAAGCGCGTGAAGGTGGAGAACGCCAATTTCGATCTCGGCCACGGCGACGTGGTGATCGCGGCGATCACCTCCTGCACCAACACCTCGAACCCGAGCGTGATGATCGGCGCGGGCCTTCTCGCCCGCAACGCGGTGAAGAAGGGCCTGAAGTCCAAGCCGTGGGTGAAGACCTCCCTCGCGCCCGGATCGCAGATCGTCGAGGAATACTTCAAGAAGGCAGGCCTCCAGGGCGACCTGGACGCGCTCGGCTTCAACCTCGTCGGCTTCGGCTGCACCACCTGCATCGGCAATTCGGGCCCGCTGCCGGAGAATGTGTCGAAGGCGATCAACGACAACGACCTCGTGGCTGTGTCCGTGCTCTCGGGCAACCGCAACTTCGAAGGCCGCGTGAACCCGGACGTTCGCGCGAACTACCTCGCTTCGCCTCCGCTCGTCGTGGCCTACGCCCTCGCCGGCTCGATGCTCGTGGACCTCACGAAGGATCCGCTCGGCACCGGCTCGGACGGCCAGCCGGTCTATCTGAAGGACATCTGGCCCTCCTCGGCCGAGGTGCAGGAGTTCATCGACCGCACGATCACGAGCGAGCTGTTCAAGACCCGCTACTCCGACGTGTTCGCCGGCGACGAGAACTGGAAGAAGGTCACCTTCGAGCCGGGCCTCACCTATGAGTGGGACATGGGTTCGACCTATGTGCAGAACCCGCCCTATTTCGAGGGCATGACGAAGGAGCCGAAGCCGGTCACGGACATCGTGAACGCGCGCATCCTCGGCCTCTTCCAGGACTCGATCACCACCGACCACATCTCGCCCGCAGGCAACATCCGCGCCGCTTCCCCGGCCGGCAAGTACCTGCTGGACCACCAGGTGGCGGTTGCCGACTTCAACCAGTACGGCACCCGTCGCGGCAACCACGAGGTCATGATGCGCGGCACCTTCGCCAACATCCGCATCAAGAACCAGATGGTGAAGGACGAGAACGGCAACGTGGTGGAAGGCGGCTACACGATCCATCACCCGTCGGGCGAGCGGATGTTCATCTATGACGCCGCCATGCGCTACAAGGACGAGGGCGTTCCGCTCGTCGTCCTCGCGGGCAAGGAATACGGCACTGGCTCGTCCCGCGACTGGGCGGCCAAGGGCACGAACCTGCTCGGCGTGCGCGCCGTGATCGCCGAGAGCTTCGAGCGCATCCACCGCTCGAACCTGGTCGGCATGGGCGTCGCTCCCTTCGTGTTCCAGGGCGACACCTCCTGGGCCTCGCTCGGCCTGAAGGGCGACGAGACGATCACCATCAAGGGTCTCTCCGGCGACCTGAAGCCGCGTCAGGTCATGGACATGGAGATCACCTCCGCCGACGGTTCGGTGAAGCGCGTCCCGGTGCTCTGCCGCATCGATACGCTCGAGGAGGTCGAGTACTTCCGCAACGGCGGCATCCTGCACTACGTGCTGCGCCAGCTCGCGGCTTAAAGGCTGCGCAAGCGGATCAACAAAAATGCCCGCTCCTCGGATGAGGGGCGGGCGAAGCAGAGCAGAAAGCCCGAGCGATCATTCATCGCTCGGGCTTTCTGTTTTAAACTACGAAGAAATTCGATGCTCTTAAGTCGGCGTGATTATCGATAATTGCGATAAGAACCGGAGCGTAATCTTCTCTAGAGCCATCCACGTCATAGTACAGCTCTCCCGAAGAGCGGTCATAAATTATGTGGTGAGATTCAGTTTGAGCGCTTGTCCCAAGGTGAAAGGCTTGCTCAGACAATGGTCCATACCCCTCCAGGGCGTAAAAGTCCTCCTGGACCAGATGAAACACGTCATGATCGGTGTCAAAATCCATTATAAGATCGGTGTTCGACACCTCTCCGGTAGCATCATTGAAAACAAAGACGTCGTTGCCGTCCCCTCCGATCAGTTCATCGTATCCTCGCCCGCTGATCAACGTATCGTTGCCATCCCCACCGCTCAGGAAGTCATCACCTCCACCGGACACGATAAGATCATCACCGGATGAACCATATACAATTTCGTTGGCTGCATTTCTGACCGAAATGGTGAATGTCTTTTCGAATGTTCCCCCTTCGCTGTCTGTGACAAGAACCTTAATATTGTGAGTTCTTTGTTGCTCGAAATCGATCCTGAGACCATCCGCAACTCTGAGGATATTGTTGACGATTTTGAAGCGACCGCCTGCATCGTCGAGCAAAGTATATGTAAAGATATCACCCGCATCTGGATCGATTGCTGTCAGACGGCCTACTGCTTGCCCTTCGAGCGCGTGCTCAAGGATTGTAGAGTTATCTAAAAGAATATCCGTCGGCGCGTGGTTCACGTCGAGAATATCGAGCATGAAGGTCTTCTCAGTCGTCAGGCCGAACCTGTCATGAGCGACGATGGTGACATCGATCTTCTTGTCCGGATCGGAGGCATAATCGATCAGGCTGCCGTCCTTCACCCGCAGCTGATAAATGCCCGCTTCGTTCCGCACGATCTCGAACGGGCTCGTCGCCGCATCCTTGAGACTGTAGCTCAGCACGTCGCCCGCATCCGGGTCGATGCCGCCGATATCGGCAATCCAGGTGCCGGCCGCCGCGTGCTCCTCCACGGAGCGGCTGCTGATCGTGATGTCGGCCGGCGCCTCGTTCACGTCGACGAGCGTGAGGGCAAAATCCTTGATCACTGCCTGCGTGGCATCGGCCACCTTGATGCGCAAGGAGATCGTCGGCCCCACCGTCTCGAAATTGATCTTGGAGGGATCGCGCACCACGAGCTTGTAATTGTTGGCTGCAGGATCGAAGACCAGGTCGAAGGGGCTGGCGAGGTCGGTATCGCCGAAGGCATCGACGATGGACACGCTCAGCGCATCGCCATCCGGGTCCGAGACGCTGATGCGACCGATAACGTCGCCGACGGAGGCGGTTTCAACGATATAGTTGGTGTCGAGAACAGGCAGGTTGGGAGCAGTCATGGAGTCTATCCTTAGGCTCGAACGACACCCATATGGTACATCGTTGCGATAAACTGAGGAATAATATCCTGCCTCGCTCAACAGTTTTTGGGTGCCTCGCCTCCGCTATGCCGGCAGACGGAGAGCTTCTTCGCCTCTCCTTGCGTCGTTCCGCCTACTCCCGTTTCCGGCTGGGTTCTGCTTCTATCGCCACGCTTTTCGCGGACGCCGGGCCGCGGCGGTCGTTAGGGCGCCGTTAACTGCGAACCAGCGAAGCTCTCAGCATTGCTATTCAAGACTTTCCGAGCCATGAGCGACCTTCTCGTCAGTATCCGCCACGCCAAGCCCGACGATGCCCCCGCGCTCTCGAAGGTCTTCGATGCGGCCTGGCGCGAGGCCTATCTCGGCATCATTCCCGGCGTGACCCTCGACAGGATGTTCGCCCGGCGCGGCGAGCGCTGGTGGCGCTCGACGGTCACCCGCGGGCGTCCGCTGGTGGTGCTCGATATCGGCCAGGGCATCGCGGGCTATGCCTCTTACGGCCGCTGCCGCGACCGCTCCCTGCCGGCGGACGGGGAGATCGACGAGATCTACCTCCTGCCCGAATATCAGGGCATCGGCCTCGGGCGGCGTCTGTTCAGGGCGGTCCTGAACGACCTGCGGCACGCGGACATGCCGCGCGTGGCGGTGTGGGCGCTCGCCGAGAACGAGCGGGCCTGCGCCTTCTACGAGGGGATGGGCGGCCGCAGCATTGCCCATGTGACCGAGCGCATCGGCGGCACCCCTCTGGCCAAGGTCGCCTATCTCTTTCGCTGAAAACCGCTTTTTGCTTCTTGTTGCGGGCGCGCTCTCCGGCTAGGAAGCGCAAAAGCCTTTCGAGACGCGGCATTCGCGGCCTGCCGGCCCCGCTGCCCGAGGGCTTCATTTTGCTGCATTGCTGGGTGAAACAGCATCGTCTCACCCAGGCAATGCCTCACTCCTTGTTCCGGAGAACAGTTCCATGCGCCTTGATGCGATCCCGACTGGAAAGAACCCGCCTGAGGACGTGAATGTCGTCATCGAAGTGCCGATCGGCGGTGAGCCCATCAAATACGAGATGGACAAGGCGTCGGGTGCTCTCTTCGTCGACCGCTTCCTCTATACCGCCATGCGGTATCCCGGAAATTACGGCTTCATCCCGCACACCCTGTCCGGCGACGGCGACCCCTGCGACGTCCTGATCGCCAATACCCGGGCCATCGCCCCCGGCGCCGTCATGAACGTGCGCCCCGTGGGCGTGCTGGTGATGGAGGACGACGGCGGCCAGGACGAGAAGATCATCGCGGTGCCGTCCAGCAAGCTCACCCAGCGCTACGACAAGGTGGAGAACTACACCGACCTGCCCGAGATCACCCTGAAGCAGATCGAGCATTTCTTCGAGCACTACAAGGATCTCGAGCCCGGCAAATGGGCCAAGATCATCCGCTGGGGCGATGCGGCCGATGCCCGCCGCCTGATCGTGGAAGCCATCGAGCGCGCCAAGACGAAGTAAGCATCGTCTCGAGCAGCATCACCGGAGGTCCTCTCCGGCAGACCCGATGTCCGGCCCGGCTCCCGCGAGAGCCGGGCATTTTGTTTCCAGGCCTCGTCAGAAGATGATGAAGTCCTTGTGGGTGAGAGCCAGGTTCTTGCTAATGGTAGCGAACTGGATCGCCTTGGCCGAGCCGCTTCCATCCGGATCGTAGAACAGCGCACCGGCCTTCTTGTGGTAGAGAATCCGGTCGTCCTTCTGCTTGAAGGCGGTGCCCACGACGAAGGCGCCTGATTTCAGGGTACCCTTCGCGATCTTGGAGAACACGGCTTTTGACAGCTTGATCGTATCGGCCGCAACGTTGAAATCGGCAATGTGGTCCAGGTTCGTTTTGGTGCTGGGCTTCACATCGAACACGAAGATGTCCGAACCCGTGCCGCCATAGAGCACGTCCTTGCCGTTGCCGCCGTAAAGGATATCGCTGCCGTCGCCGCCGAAGAGGGAATCGTTGCCGTTGCCGCCGTAAAGGACATCGTTTCCGGTGCCGACCAGACCTGTGCCCTGGGCTCCGTCGCCGCCGATGACATAATCGTTGCCGTCTTCTCCGTAGAGGATGTCATTGCCGGCGCGTCCGAAGACTTGGTCATCCCCAGCACCACCATAGACCCAGTCGTTGCCATATTCGCCGACGACCTGCTCGCCGGCGTTCGTTCCGTAGCGAACGAGGTTGGCGGTCTCGGTCATGTCGTTGGTGATCGTGATGTACACGTCCCTCGTGGCCGTGCCCACCATGGCGCCGTCGCTGAGGTTCTTGAGATTGTCGGTCACCGTGACGGTGAGCTTGTAGGCGTATGAGATGCCGTTGGTGAGAGCCTCGAAGTTCAGCAGAGCGCCGTTCTTGACCTTGATGGTTCTCCCATCCGTATCGAGCTTGAAGAGATCATTCTCCTGCAATGTATAGGTCAGCGTGTCGCCATCGGCATCCGTGGCGGCAAGCGTCGCGACAATGGTGTCGGTCGGCGCATTCTCCTTGACGCCGCCGCCGCTGATCCAGCTGTTCGAGGCCATCGTCAGGCTCAAATTCGTCGGAACGGCCGAATTGGTGAGCGCATAGAGAACGTCGTCGCTGCCGCCCGCCGTGTCCGCGCCCAGAAATTTCAGCACACGAATGCCCTTGAGCGTATCGATGCCTTGCGCACCGGAGAGGGTGCTTTCGGGATCCTCATTCTTATGGGTGACGGTGTACTCGGTCTCCTCGGTCCACGCGGCGGCATTGACGATGTAGTCGTCCCTGGTGCCCTCGAACTCGGCTATGTCGTTACCGGCACCGCCCTCGAGCCTGTCTTTTCCGATGCCGCCTCTCAGGGTATCGTTTCCGGAACCGCCGAGAAGCGTGTCGTCGCCCTCGCGGCCGTCGAGGGTATCGTTGCCGTTCATGCCTTCGAGCTTGTTGTTTCCAGCGTTGCCCTTGATCGTATCGGCGCCGCTGCCGCCCTGGACATTCTCGATATTTCTCAGGACGTCGATGCCATAGCTACCCGTGCCCTGGGAAGCTGTGAGGCTCAGATCAACGATCACGAAGGACGATCCGGAATAGACGACGGTGTCCACGCCCTCGCCGCCATCGAGGGTGTCGTCGCCCGTGCCGCCTTCGAGTCTGTCGTCGCCCGCGCCGCCTTCGAGGGAATTGTCGCCTGAGTTTCCGGTGATCGTGTCGTTGTGGCCGCTGCCGACGACGTTCTCGATGTTGATCAGCGTGTCGCTGCCCTGGCTGCTGCTGATGAACTGCTGAGCAGTGCTTCCGAGATTGACGGTGACGCCGCTGTTGTCGCTGCCGCTTGCGGCATCGGAATAATCGACCGTGTCGACGCCCGCGCCGCCGTCGATGGTGTCGTTCCCCGCGCCGCCCGAGAAGGTTTCCGATCCCGAACTGCCATAGGCCTGGTCATTGCCTTCGCCGAGCACGATCTTGCCGATCACGCTGCCGCCGGACCCGTCATAGATGTCGTTGCCCGCACCGAGATCGATGGCGACGCCATTCGGGGTTGTCGTGCGGACGATGCCGGTATTCACCACGCGATCAACGCCGCTGCTTCCCTGGATGGCCGTCTGGGTGGCGCTGATCACGCCGGAATTGAACACCTCGAGCCGGCCGTTATTGCCGGTCATCTTGACGCCCGCCTCGCCCATGATCGTGCCCTGGTTCAACACCTGGGCATTGCCGCCATTCGAGAAATTGATCCCGGCGCCCGTGGTGCCCCAGATCAGACCGCCGGTATTGAAAACCGTGTTGATCTGGCTTCCTGTAGCGGTCGACGTGAATTTGATGGCATCGTCATTGCCGTGAATGGTGTTGCCCGGGAGAAGAATGATCTCCTGGATTCCCGAGGCCAATATCGCATTCCCGGCAGAGTTGGTCACCGAGATGCCGAAATAGGTGGTGTCGTTGGTGGTGAGGTTGACGGTCCCGGCCGGAGGAGGATCGGACGGATCGTAGGTCACTGACATGGCGATAATCCCGTAAGTCGTATGAACATATGGGATTTCTGATACGTTATTACGTCAGCGATCGAAAGGCCCGCGACCGATCTTTTTGCCGTTCCGGCCATCCTGTCACGCCCTTCTGAGGTCGGCGCCGCTTCAAGCTGCTGCGGCGACAGAGCTGGCGGAAGCCGGAACTTCTCAGAGCGCCTCGCCCCTCAGGAGGCGCGGCGCGTCCTCGCGCCGCAGGCCCGCCGCCTCGCGGATGAAGAAGCGCTTCAGGCCGGGCATCCGGTCGACCATTCCCAGGCCGAGGTCGCGGATCAGGCGCACCGGGAGCCAGTCGTTCGAGAACAGCCGGTTCAGGCCGTCCGTCATGATACCCATGGCGGTGATGTCCGCCCGCCGCGCCCGCTCGTATTGGATGAGCACGTCGGCCCCGCCCGGATCCTGGCCCAGCCGCATGGCATCCGTGATGATTTCCGCCAGGGCCGCCACGTCGTGCAGGCCGAGATTGAGCCCCTGGCCGGCGATGGGATGGATGAGATGGGCCGCGTCGCCCAGGAGCGCGAGACGCTCTCCGACGAAGGAGCGCGCCACGCCGAAGGCCAGCGGGAACGCCTGAGGCTTCGTTTCGAAGGCGATCTTTCCGAGTTCGAGACCGAAGCGCTTCTCGAGCTCCGCCAGAAGATCCTCCGGGTGGGAGTCCAGCAGGGCCGGCACGTTCTCGCTGCGCTCGCTCCAGACGATGGAGGAGCGGTGCTGCACGGAACCGTCGGGCCCCACCTCGTCCTTCAGGGGGAGGATGGCGAAGGGACCGGCCGGCAGGAAATGCTCCACCGCCCGGCCCGCGTGGTCGCGCTCGTGCGAGATCGTGGCGACGATGCCCGACTGCCTGTAGGGCCAGGAGATCCAGCCGATGCCCGCCTGCTCGCGCAGGCGCGAGCGGGCCCCGTCGGCGGCGACGAGCAGGGCGGCGGGGATCGTCTCCCCGCCCGCCAGCGACACGTCGATGCGCGCGGCCTGCGCGGCGAAGCCCTTCACGCCCTCCGGCCTCAGATGCACGCCGGCCTCGCGGCAGGCATCGAGCAGAAGCGCCGTCAGGTCGCCAGAGGTCACCATATGGGCGAAGGGCTCGCCATCCACCGCGCCCTCGAAGGTGAGGTAGGTGGGACGCACCGGATCCTGCAGGCTCGAATCCGTGATCACCATGTCGAGGATGGGCTGGGCCCTGTCGGCCATCTGGTCCCACACGCCCAGGGCCTGGAACATCCGCCGCGCCGCGGCGGCGATGGCATAGGAGCGCCGGTCCCCATGCGGGTCGCGGGTGAGCGCGGGATCGCACATCACCACATCGACGCCCTCCGCCAGGGCGCGCTTGAGGGCGAGCGACAGGGAAAGGCCGGCCAATCCGCCGCCCGCGATGACGATGCGCGACCGCTCGACGCCCGATGCTGCACCCATTCCCGTCTCCCCGAGGCAATCCCTGCCGAACCTTATACGTTGGTGTCAGCGATCCATTGACCAGCGTCAAGCTTGACGTTCGCGCGCCGCTCGCCGATGGATGATGCTGCTGTTCTAGAGCGCTGTGCTTCTCACGGAAGCAGAACGCTTGCTTCAATCGATGCCGCCGCATGATGCTTGTTGAAAAGGTCGTGCGCGCCCATTTGGCATCACGCCTGAGAGGATGATCGTTCCATGTCCCGCGCCGTGACAGACCTGCTTTCCATTCTCGACCTCGAACAGCTCGAGGTGAACCTGTTTCGCGGCCAGAGCCCGAAGAGCGGCTGGCAGCGGGTGTTCGGCGGGCAGGTGATCGGCCAGTCGCTGGTCGCCGCGACCCGGACGGTGGACGGGCGCCACCCTCACTCGCTCCATTGCTATTTCATGCTGCCGGGCGACCCCAAGGTGCCGATCATCTACGAGGTCGAACGCATCCGTGACGGCAGGAGCTTCGCCACGCGCCGGGTGGTGGCCACCCAGCATGGCCAGGCGATCTTCTCCATGTCCGCCTCGTTCCAGGTGGAGGAAGGCGGTTTCTCCCATCAGGCCGAGATGCCGAAGGTGCCGGGTCCCGACGAATTACCCTCCGAGGCGGAGGTGCGGAAGGGCCTCGTGCTCACCATGCCCGAGCCCATGCGCACCTATTACGAGCGCGAGCGCCCGCTCGAGATCCGCCCGGTGGAGATCAAGCGCTATACCTCGCGCGATCCCGGCGAGCCGCGGTTCCATGTGTGGATCAAGACGACGGGCCGCTTGCCCGACGATCCGGCGATCCACCAGAGCGTGCTCGCCTATGCCTCGGACATGACGCTCCTCGACACCTCGCTCATCCCGCATGGCTTCACGGTGTTCGACCCGACGATCCAGGCGGCCAGCCTCGACCACGCCATGTGGTTCCACCGCCCCTTCCGGGCGGATGAGTGGCTGCTCTACGCGCAGGACACCCCCAACGCTTCCGGCGCGCGCGGTTTCTCGCGGGGTCTGATTTTCCGGCAGGATGGCACCCTCGTCGCCTCCGTCGCCCAGGAAGGGCTGATCCGCGACCGCTCTGCCTAAAAGGCGGGCTGCTTAAGAAATAAGCAAACAGGGCAATTTCTGACCAATCGACCCCTGCCTATGAAAGAGGCAGGGGCGTTGCCTCCTGCTCGAAAGGGCTTGGCACGTTTCTTGCTTATCCCCTGCCGACACCGTCCAGCGAGGCGGGTTCAATCGGAAACCTTGGCCCGGAGATCCGGGTCAGCGTCTTAGAAGGGGGCAAGGCCCATGAAAATCGTGATGGCGGTCATCAAGCCGTTCAAGCTCGAGGAGGTGCGCGATGCGCTCACCGCTCTCGGCGTGCACGGCCTCACCGTGACCGAGGTGAAGGGATACGGGCGGCAGAAGGGCCACACGGAAATCTACCGGGGCGCCGAATATGCCGTGAGCTTCCTGCCGAAGATCAAGATCGAGGTGGCGGTGGCATCCGAACTGGTGCCGCAGGTGGTCGACGCGATTACGGCGGCCGCCCGCACGGGCCAGATCGGCGACGGCAAGATCTTCGTCACGTCGCTCGAGAAGGCGGTTCGCATCCGTACGGGCGAGACCGATTCCGACGCCCTGTAATTCCTCACCACTGGTTTTCCGGAGTACCGATCCGATGAAGTTCCGTTCCATCCTTCCCGCGCTCGGCGCGCTCGCTTTGGGCCTTGCGGCCTATGAACCGGCTCTCGCGCAGGACGCCGCCGCCGCGGCTCCCACCGTCAACAAGGGCGATACCGCCTGGATGCTCGTCTCGGCGATCCTCGTGATCCTCATGACGATCCCGGGCCTCGCCCTGTTCTATGGTGGCCTCGTGCGCACCAAGAACATGCTCTCCGTGCTCATGCAGGTCTTCGCGGTGTTCAGCCTCGTCGCCATCCTGTGGGTGTTCTACGGCTACTCGCTCGCCTTCACCTCCGGCGGCGAAGGTGCCCTCGGCGCCGTCATCGGCGGCTTCTCCAAGGCGTTCCTCGCCGGCGTGACGGCCGATTCCACCGCCGACACCTTCACCAGCGGCGTCGCCATTCCGGAATTCGCGTTCCTCTCCTTCCAGCTCACCTTCGCCTGCATCACGCCGGCCCTGATCGTCGGCGCCTTCGCCGAGCGCATCAAGTTCTCGGCGGTCATGCTGTTTACCGCGCTCTGGGTGACCTTCGTGTACTTCCCGATCGCGCACATGGTCTGGTTCTCCGAAGGCTATCTCTTCGGCCTCGGCGCCCTCGACTTCGCGGGCGGCACGGTGGTGCACATCAATTCGGGCGTGGCCGGCCTCGTCGGCGCCCTCATGATCGGCAAGCGCATGGGCTATGGCCGCGACCTGATGGCCCCGCACTCGCTCACCCTCACCTTCGTCGGCGCCTGCATGCTCTGGATCGGCTGGTTCGGCTTCAATGCCGGCTCGAACCTCGAAGCCACGGGCGGCGCCGCCCTGGCCCTGCTGAACACCATCGTCGCCCCGGCCGCGGCGGGTCTGTCCTGGATGGTCGTCGAGGCCATGGGCAAGGGCAAGGCCTCGCTGCTCGGCATCGCCTCGGGCGCCGTCGCGGGTCTCGTCGCCATCACCCCGGCCGCGGGTCTCGCCGGCCCGATGGGCTCCATCGTCCTCGGCCTCGTCGCCGGCGCGGTCTGCTACTTCGCCGTCACCGCCGTGAAGAACGCCCTCGGCTATGACGACGCCCTCGACGTGTTCGGCATCCACGGCGTCGGCGGCATCGTCGGCGCCATCGGCACCGGCATCGTCGCCGCTCCCGTTCTCGGCGGCACCGGCGCCGAGGATTACAGCATCGGCGGACAGGTCTGGATCCAGATCGTCGCGGTGGTCATCACCCTGATCTGGACCGGCATCGGCTCGGCGATCCTCTACAAGATCACCGACCTGATCACGGGCCTGCGCGTCACGCAGGACGCCGAGCGCGAGGGCCTCGACCTCGCGGAGCACGGCGAGCGCGCCTACAACTACTGATCCGAATAACCGCATCGCCCGAAGGCCTCAGGTTCCTCTTCGGGCGATGCGCCAACGAAGCCTTCCAGAGGCTCGAACGGAAAGCCCCGACCGCAAGGCCGGGGCTTTTCTCATTGCAAGTCCGCTTGCGTCATCCCGGACGAAGCGCAGATCCGAGATCGGAGGACGAGAATGACGCGGGTTCTTTCCTCCCCACCGATCCCGGCTGTTGCCGGGATCGGACCATGAGGCGCAAGTCGGGAACAACCGACTTGCGACGGGGGGATTGAGGGTGGGGGGTCGTAAGGTCAGAGCGCTGTAAGGATTTCAGAAGGCACGACAGCCCTACATTGTCATGGCCGGGCTCGTCCCGGCCATCCCGATTGAGTGAAGCGCCGCGCCTCATGCAAGCGGGATCACCGGCACAAGGCCGGTGATGACGGGGAAGAGTGAGCCTCTCACCCAGTCAGCCCCCGCCCCTCCCTGCAAGGGGGAGGGAAACGCTGCCCTATCCTGCTGACGATCCCGGGTTCTGCTGCGCGGCCCCGGGATGACGCGTCTCCACCATCACCCGTTCTTGATCAGCCGCTTCAGCTTCTCGCGCCGTACCTCCGCATTCTCCTGGAAGTTCGAGGTGGCGTAGAAGTCGCCCTTGCCGTCCATGAGGAAGAGAGTGGCCGAGTGATCCATCGTGTAGTCGCCGCTGTCGGTGGGCACCTTGCGGTAGTAGATCTTGTAGGCCTTGGCGGCGGCGGCGATCTCCTCCTCCGTTCCGGTGAGGCCGACGATGCGCGGGTCGAAGGACGAGAGATAGGTCTTCATCAGATCCGGCGTGTCCCGTTCGGGATCGACGGTGATGAACGCGACCCGCAGCTTGTCGGAATCCGAGCCCAGCGACGCGAGATCCTGCGAGAGGTCATAGAGCGTCGTCGGGCAGACTTCCGGGCAGTGGGTGAAGCCGAAGAAGACCACGAAGGGCTTGCCCTTCAGATCCGCGTCCGTGAAGGGCTTGCCCTCGTGCGAGGTCAGGCGGAACGGCCCGCCGATCGGAACGCGGCCGGCATTCTGCTGCTGCTGCGGCTGCAGGATGAACAGGGCCGTCGCGAGCAGGATGGCGAGACCGGCGAGAAACACCGCGAGCGGAATGAGAAGCGAGCGCTTGAAAGCCATGGGCCCCTCCCTCTCAATGCTTGTGCTCAGCGGCCGCGGGAGCGCCCTCGCCCATCCCGCGCACGGTGTATTCCACGTTCACGGTGCCAGCCTTTTCGAACTCGAGCGTGCCCTTCACGATCTGTCCCGGCTTCAGGGGCTCCTCGAGGTCCATGAACATGAGATGCCCCGCGCCGGGTTTCAGCTCGACCGTCGCGCCGGGCTGGATCTCGAGCCCGCCGGAGACCTGCTTCATGCGCATGATGTCGCCTTCCAGCGCCATCTCATGCACCTCGACGCGCGCGGCGCCGGAGAAGGAGCCGCCGATGAGGCGATCCGGCTCCGTGCCGTTGTTGGTGATGCGCACATAGCCGCCGCCGACCTTCGCGCCGCCCGGCGTCGCGCGCGACCAGGGCTGGTCGATGGTGAGCGTTCCGATCGTCTGCGTGGCCGGCGCGGCATTCGGGCCGGCGACGATCTTCACGCCCGGCGCGGGCGAGGCGAGCTTGTGCGGGTCTTCGCCGGCGGCGGGCACCTGGATCCATTCGGCGACGCCTTTCTCGCATTCCTGCACCACCGGGAAATAGACCGTCGCGCCCGGCTGGAAAGCGTCGGTGAAGCGTGCCTGGAACACGAACTCGTCATAGAAGGCATCGTCGAGCGAGCCGGCCCAGACGATGTCGGTGACGCCTTCGGAGATGGTCTCTCCGTTCACCTTGTAGGCGCGCACATAGGCGCCCTTCGCCACTTCGAGCTTCCAGCCGGCCTTGGGCATCGGCTTGACGGCCACGACGCCTTCGGGAATGCGCACCCGCACCTTCAGGGTGGGCTGACCGTCGCAGCCGTGCGGAATGCGCAGAACGGCCTTGTAGGTGGAATTCGGGCTGGCCTGCGCCGTCTCGAAGGAGACATGGGCGAAAGCCGGAGCGGGAACGGCGATGATCGCAGCGAGAATCGCGCCGCGGAAGGGAGACGGGAACATGGGATGTCCTGCAGTTTCGCGTGATGGGTGAAGGGAACGATCAGGCGAGACGCGGCGGAGCGCGTGATCCGACAGGCAGAACTCTCGAGAACGGGCGTGCGACGGACGTGGCCGCAGGCGCCTGTGCGGCAAGCGTGGCGGGAGCGTGGCGCTCGGCGGACGCCGCTTCGGAAACCGGGCCGGACGCGCCGGCATGGTGGCAGCTCAGGGCACAGCACAGCCCGTCATGGGCCTTGGCGGGATCATGACCGGGTCCGGTCCGGCCCTTCTGGAGGCAGAGGACGCCCTGGGGCGCGGATGCCTGCGCCGCATGGGCCGCGCCGCCGAGGGAGACCAGGACCGTCTGTAGCGCGAGCGCATAGGCGATCAGCGCCGTGAGAACGGCGCGCTGGAAAGCCGTGATGGTGCCCTTGCGCGTCATGGCCGGACACTCCTCTTTCCCGGCTCTCTCGTCAACACGTCAAAAGGTCGTCGACCGGCACCGGGCCGCGCCGGCCCGCGAAGCTAGGGTTAACAGCCGCTTAACCCGCAGCCTCTAAGCTCCAGCCGAGATTGTTCTGTTCGACCCCATCCAGAGTGGCTTGATGCGTACGGTACGCCGTTCCCCCTCTTCCGCCTATGACGGCCTGTTCAGCAGCCTGCGGGCGTTCATCGCTCGCCGGACGCAGGAACTGACGGGCCTGTGCCTCGTCGCCCTGGCCGGGGCCGTGGCGGTGGCGCTCGCCACTTGGTCCGTGGACGATCCGAGCCTCAACAACGCCACCGACCTGCCCGTGCACAACCTGGTCGGCTGGCCCGGGGCCATCGTGGCCGACCTCCTGATGCAGCTCCTGGGGCTCGGCTCCATCGCGGCGATCCTGCCGCTGGCGCTCTGGGGCTGGCGGCTCATGAAATCCGGCGAGCTCGGCCGCCTGCAGCTGCGATTCGTGCTCTGGGTCCTGGGCGCAAGCGCCGCCACGGCGCTCGCGAGCGCCATGCCGGCTACCAACCGGTGGCCGCTTCCGACGGGCCTCGGCGGCGTCGCGGGCGATGCGATCCTCACCGGCGCCAAGGCCGTCACCGGCGTCTCCAGCGGATCCGCCAGCGCCATCCTGGGCTTTCTGTTCGCGGGCATCGCCATCTTGAGCCTCACGGCCGCCTGCGGCATCAGCCCGAACGAGGGGCGCCATGACGACGAGGCGGAGGAGGACGAGGTTCCGCGTCCGGCGCGGCGCCGCCAGATCGCCGATGTCGACGAGCGCGAGGAGATCGGCCATGACGAGCCGGGCTGGGGCATCGTGTCCCTTGGGGCCCTCGCCCATGGCGTCATGAGCCTCCGCGCCGCCGCGCGGCGCTGGAGCGAGCGCCGCCACGCGCCGGAGGAGGAGGATTTCGAACCCGCGCCGCAGCCCCGCCGCTCGGCCCGCGAGGGCGCCATGCGCCGCGAGCCGGTGCTCGATACGCCTCCGGCCCGGTCCGCGCGCACGGCCCCCGCACCGGCGCCGGCCTACGATGACGAGGACGATTCCTATGACGACGAGCCCATGCCGCAGGCCGTTCCCCGCGCCGCCATGCGGCCCGAGCCGGTCTCGGCCCGCGTCGGGCCCGCGCCGACCGCGCCCAAGCCCGGCAAGCGCATGGCGCGCGAAGCGCAGCCCTCGCTCCTCGACGAGGAGAAATATCAGCTGCCGCAGCTGAACCTGCTGGCCGAGCCGAAGAAATCCTCCGCGCCCCTGATCTCGGCGGAGGCGCTGGAGCAGAACGCCAATCTCTTGGAGAGCACCCTCGAGGATTTCGGCGTGCGCGGCGCGATCACCAAGGTGAGCCCCGGCCCTGTTGTGACGCTGTACGAGCTGGAGCCGGCGCCGGGGACGAAGTCGTCGCGGGTGATTTCGCTGGCCGACGACATCGCGAGATCGATGAGCGCGGTCTCGGCGCGCGTGGCGGTGGTG